>Ga0272441_10000640_pt1 | contig 78149 bp, 70 predicted proteins | sample SSMProp6N_FD_193582 | JGI IMG/M metagenome (GOLD analysis project Ga0272441, IMG submission 193582) | Marine sediment archaeal communities from Little Sippewissett salt marsh, Falmouth, MA, United States - SSM-Prop-6N | ecosystem: Environmental > Aquatic > Marine > Wetlands > Sediment ...
CATACTTAGCTCACCTAAGTATATATTAGTTAAACTAATTTATATATTTTTCTATTTGTCTTATAAATTTTGAAAAAATAAGAGGAACACAGTGTTGAAAAGGGGCTTATGGCCTACACCCAGCACGTCAACGGCATTAAGGGTTTTTTAGCAATTAAAATGGTTGTTCAAAATTCTTTCTCCGACATAATTTTATATTTTAGTCAAAATGAAATTGATTTCTAACATATTTTATAAAAAATACATGATAGCTACAATTATATATAATTAATATTATTTAGATTTTGGACTTGGTAAAAATGAATAAAAAAATAAAGGTCTTTGTAATTATAATTACTTTACTTGTATTGAGTTCAATTGCACCTGTGGCAACGAGCATTAAAATATCAAATGCACAAAAGCAAAATTTAGAAGAAATAAATAATATTCAGTCTATAGGAGGCTTACCTTCATATTTCAATTGGCGTGATAGAAATGGCGTTGATTATACCACACCTATAAGGGATCAATCTCCTCTTTCTAGTTGCGAAACATTCTCATTAGTAGCAGCAATTGAATCAATGATTCAAATCAAACTTAATTTATCTTTCGATTGTGATCTATCTGAAGCACATTTATGGTTTAACAGCGAGCCTAATCTCAGATATGGTTCATATCCAGATAACAATTTAAAATATCTTAAAAATCATGGAATTCCTGATGAAGCATGTTGGCCGTATCCATCGGAAAAAGAAATGTATGCTCCTAATTCTACTTGTGATTGCTGGAAGAATAGATCTGTAAAAATAACTGGCTGGGAGTTTCTACCTGCAGAACAAACCGCAATAAAAAATGCATTAATTAATTATGGGCCAATTCCAACATTTATTATTTGTTATCAGGATTTTATGTTATATCGGGGAGGTATTTATAGACATAACTGGGGAAAAGCAATAGAACCACATATGGTAACAATAGTCGGTTATAACGATGATCCAGGTTATTGGATAGTAAAGAACAGTTGGGGTACTAAATGGGGAGAAAATGGATGGTTTAGAATAGAATACGGACAAAACAGTATAGAAGAATATTCGATTTTAATAAAAGATGTATGCGGAAAATTTCCAATAACTTATGTGGATGATGATAACAGCATAAGCCCATTTGATGGAACGAAAGAAAATCCATATAAAACAATCCAACAAGGAATAGACAACTCATATAGTGGTTATACTTTGTATGTTCAAAACGGTTTATATGAAGAAAATATCATTGTCAATAAAACTCTAAAAATCTTTGGAGAAGATAAAATTAATACTATTGTCGATGGAAAAGGTGAAAAAAATGTTATAACTATTTTATCGGAAAACGTAGAAATTTCTGGTTTTACCATTCAAAATAGTGGTTCAAATGAACTTGATGCCGGAATTGGTATCCAATCAAAAACTGTTATGACTGATGCAAATGCAACTATTAATCAGAATATAATACATAAAAACAAGATTGGTGTGCATTCTTACATATCTTGCTCAAATATCCTTAGAAATAATTGTATAAAAAATAATGACATAGGTATTTATTTTTTTATGTCAATTAATAACTTAATACAAGAAAACAATATATCAAATAACAAGATTTATGGCATAAAATCTGAGTGGGGCCAAGGTAACTACATTGGAAATATAGTTGATAGTAACAATAAGTCTGGAATTTATTTAAGAGGCGGATCAAGCAAAAACATGATTAAAGAAGGAAATACAATAAAAAATAATGATATAGGTATCAAAATTTTCCACTCTAATAAAAATGTAATAAGTGGTAACAATTTTATAAATAACGATAAACATGCAACTTTCATTGATTCGTACCAAACTAAATGGATAAGAAATTATTGGGATGACCATGAAAAAATCTTTCCAAAAATAATTAAAGGGATAATTGGGAAAAATGAAATAACATGGTTGAATTTTGATTGGTTGCCATCAAAAAATCCACTATAGTTTATTTGAAAGACTTAGTAATTTTCACTGACGAAATAATGTTCAAATCCTTCCACTGCCATAAAATTATTTTAGTATAGGCTTTTAGGAATTAACACATATGCCTACACCCAGCACTTAACTTTTTATTTTGGCAGATTTTAACTCTACAAATTAATAATTTTTTCATTTTTTTTCTAAAATTTTGGGGTAAAATCTGCTAAGTCATGGAAGCAATACCTAGCAGTTTTACATTTTGACATAACTAACAAAAAAACTTATTAACTAATTATTTAATATGTTAATATGTTGGTAATATGGAGTTGTTAAATAAATACGAAAAAAAAATCATAGAACTATTAATTCAGAATGATAAAACACTCTCAGAAATTTCTGCAGTAATTGGAATTAGTAAACCAGCAACATCTAAACATTTAAAAAAACTAGAAAAGCAAAAAATAATAAAAGGAGCCTATGAAAGAAACTCTGTTGGAAGGACAATAAAATATAGTTTACAACAATTCCAAATAGTTTTTTCAATAGATCCAATAAATAAGTCAATAATATGTTTCAAGGCAGATGAACCAATAGACTCTAATAATTTATATCTTGGATATATTCAACAAAAAGAATTCCGAGAAGAAGTAAAAAACTATCTCAAAGAAATAAAAAACGTAGATTTTGAAAACTATATGATAATATTATATGGGTCTGTTGCTCAAGGAGTAGCTCATAGAAAATCTGATATTGACTTATTGTTTTTAAAAGAATCCTGGTCAAAAAAAGAAAAAGATCAAATCCTAGAAAAAATAGCAATTATATCAAACAAATGCAATCATTTGGCAAAACCACTATTCAAAAATGTTAAAGAGTTTGAAAAAATGGATAAAACTTTACAAAAACAAATAAAAGAAAATGGCATTATCCTATATGAAAAAGGTAAACAATGGGGAAGGATAAAAAATCAGCTGATAAGATACAAGATTATTACAATTTAAGTTTGAACTATTTGGAATCAGCAAAAATCAGTCTGAAAAAGGAACTTTTCGAACCAGCTATGTTAGGTGCAATTCATGCTTTAGAACTTTCTCTTAAAGCAGTTCTTTTAACAAAAACAGAAGATGCATGGAAGACACATAATATTGGCGGACAGTTTGGTAAATATTTCAAAGAAGAAGTTGGAGATAAAACTTGTCGAAGAATTAATGTCATAATATCTAAGTATAATCTTCCACGTTACCCTAGTGAAAAAGCTTTAGATACTGATGAAGTTGAAAAGGATATCAAGTTTATCAAAGATTTTATTGAGCACCAGATCGTTTTGTTTCTAAAATAAATAATATTTTCTTCTCACTTTTACACCTTCAAAAACCTTTTTGAACTAGACAAAATACGAGGCATTTTAAGGAGTACGGGTTGCAAGATTTATGGCCTACACCCAGGCCAAAATTTGTTACACCTCGTCTGATTGGTGTTTTTCTCCTTTTGGAGGTATTAAAAGCAGGAGAGAAAGATATTTAAACTCTCAACATATGTATGAAATTATGATACAATTGTATCAAAAAATCAGACAACTTAATGTTCTTAAACTATTCATTGAACATCCACATGATAGTTATTACCTGCGAGAATCAGCTCGTATTCTAAACATGGATCCCATGACGGTAAAACGTGCACTTGACGTTCTTGTTGCGGATAGTATTTTACTGCGAATTAAAGAAAAAAATCTAATCCTCTATAAAGCAAATATTGAAAACCCGGCTTTTCGCTATCTGAAAATTGCATATAACCTTTCTTGGCTTCAAAAAAAAGGAATAGTTGAATTTCTAAATAATCATATGAGTACTATAACTTCAATCCTTCTTTTTGGAAGCTATGCAAAAGGAGAAAACGACAGTGAAAGCGATGTGGATATCCTTATCATCTCACTTACTAAAAGTAAACCAACAGCCGAACTAACAAGATTACTTAAACGTGATGTAAACCTTATTTCATTTACCCCGGGCCAATGGTCAAAACAGTCAAAAACAAATAAAGCATTCTATTTGGATGTAATCCTAGATGGAATTGTATTATTTGGTACGAAACCGGTGGTTGAATGAGAGCTGATGATTGTTTTAAAAAACGATTACTACGTAGAACAAAGCCAGACGAACTAAAAGTAACAAAAGCATTAGAAATGGCAGAGGTAAAAAAGGAACGTGCTTTTGAACTTTTTGAAAAGGATTTCCTCGAAGAATCGATCGTTGCATCCTATACTAGTATGTTCCAAGCAGCCCGTGCAATCCTATTTCATAACGGTATTGTCGAAAAAAGTCATGCATGCGTTGTCGCATATCTAAGAGAACACTATTCATCAAAGCTTGGACAAAACATGATAAACTGGTTAGATACGTATCGACTAGAACGCCACGAATCATTTTATGGTCTCGAAAAAACAACTATCGATGAAGATGAGGCCAAAGATGCATTTGAGAAGTCTGAAAAATTCCTAGAAACGGTTCAACAAATTCTGAAAAAATAATATACGAAATTTTCTGCGGGTTTTTCAGCTATACGCTTTATTTTCTGTAGCTACTTGATGAATTTTAAAAAATAGAATAATAAAAAAATACGAAGAAGAGAATGTGTCTCTCCTATGTTCGACGTAATATTTTTTTACATCATCAATAACTTAACTGAACTCGACAAAATACGAGGCATTTTAATGATTACAGGTTGCAAGATTATGGCCTACACCCGGCACTCTTAATATTACACCTTGTTTGAAAGATGTTTTTCAAGATTAAAAATATCTTTGTATATCAAATTACAAACATTAATTTTGGTTTTTGCTTTTTCCTGTAAATAATTTATAAAAATTATAAATAAACTAACTAATCAATTATAATAAGGATGAGGAAAAATTTCAAAAATAACGTTTTCGATTTTTTGCAAATTATCACTAAAAGAATCCTCACACCAATCCAAATAAACATCTATAGATTTTGTTGATAGAGCATCTTTATATTTAAGTAAATATTCCATTATAATATCTTCATCTTTTAGTTTATATTTTGTAACTCTTCCAATCTTAACTTGCTCAATTATATCAGCAGCAAGCAATTTTTTTAAATGAAATGCAACTGTTGTCCGATGTCTGTGTAAATGAAAAAAGTTTGCATAAATCCCATTCCAATATTTAGTTAGTTCAATTAGTTCTTTTTTTGAATAAGTAAAAGTAAATGTAGATTTTTTTAAATATGCCTTTTTTTGGGTTTCTTTATCTTTATATATATCGCCAGGTCCTGCAGTTAGTAAAAGAATAATGATTCTTCTAGGTATTTCCTGTCTTAAAAGGTTAAGTATTTCTTTATCTTTATTAGATACCATATATATTGCATAGTATCTTTTGAATCTGCCAATTTTTTTAGTAGTAATAAGATCATGCTTTTTAAGAGAATTCAAATGAAATCTTAAACTACCCATGGGAATATCTAAAATTCTTGACAATTCTCTTAGATGCAATCCTGGATTTTTTAAAATAAGTTCATATATTTTTTTTCTTTTTTCATAATCCAGGATATCTTTTCTTGATTTCATTTCTCATCATTTGATTTCTTATATATATTATATTTATTATCATTATTTAATAAGGTTTTTATAAAAAACTAAAAAATATTTAAAACAACAAAATATTTCTTGATCTCTAAAAAAGAATTTATTTTATCAAACTTTTTTAGGCAGCTTTTCATTAATATAAAAGCTTCTTAAAGAAAAGTTAAGAATCAATTTTTCAAAAAATTTTATAATATTAAAATTACAGGATACCAGACTTCTTTTAAAAATTTGTTTGTAAGAAAAATAACTAAGTGCGATGTGGCGAATACCTGTTATTAACTCTTCTTTATTCATTTTTATTGGTTTATAATTTACATTTCCTTCATCATATTTAGACCAATCATAAGCAATAATTCGCCCTTCTTTTTCAAATCTATCAAATAAACGAGTACCTGGGTATGGTGTTAAAACACTAAAGGATGCATCATCAAGTCCCCATTCAAACATTGCTTTTAATGTTTCATTAAAAATATCAGGGGTATCATGATCAAGTCCGAAGATAAAAAAACCTATTATCTCCATATCATAACTCTTTATCTTTTCAATAGCCTTTTTATAATCTCCAACCTTGTTTGTAGATTTACCTGCTTGATTTATATTTTCTTGCGATATTGATTCAATTCCTAGATACCACCTAACAACTCCTGCTTCTTTTGATAATCTTAAAAATTCATCATCTCTTGCAATAACGTTTATGTTTCCAAAACATTCAAACGTTTTGTTTAGCTTTTTCATTTCTTTAAAAAGTTCTTTTGTATATTTTGGGTTAATAGTAAGAGAGGCATCTGCAAAAAAAATCCTCTTTTGAGGAATGGATTTCATCTCTTCGATAATTTCTTTTATTGGTCTTGCTCTAAAATTTTTTCCTTCAACAACAGTCATTGCACACCATTCACAACCAACCGGACAACCTCTTGTTGCTTGAATTGCCTGTGCAAAAGGAGTAAACACTCCTATATCATGACGAGCAGGTGGTATTTCATCTGAATTGATTACTTTATCACTTTTATAAAAATCTTTAAGTTTTCCATTTTTCAGATCTTCGATTAATTGTGGCCAAGTATGTTCTGCTTCGCCAATAACAACGCTGTCTGCATGTTTTTTTGCTTCATCAGGTAGTAAAGAAGCATGATAGCCGCCTAAAACAACAGTAGTATTTCTTTTTCTAAATATTTTAGCAATTTCATAACCTCTAAGTGAATTATAGGTTAAACAGGAGATACCAACCAAGTCATATTCCTTCTTAAAATTGATTTTTACAAATCTTTCATCTACCAATTCCACTTCATGCTCTTTAGGTGTTATTGCTGCAACTTGTTGGAGAGTAAGACTTGGATAGCCAAATTTATCACCAAAAGATCTTTTAGATTTAGTATGGGGAATTACTAATAATATTTTCATATTTACACATCTTCATTCAATATTTATTAACTGAATTATCCAATAATTAATAGTCGTTTTTATAATATATGTATTTTTCGAGAAAAATAAACTTTTATAGAAACTTGATATTAAATTCTATTAGGTAATATTTTTTATAAACAAGAAATATTTAAGTTTTTTCAACTTAATTTTTATTTTATAAAAAAAATAACCATTGTTGTTAAAATTTTTAATTTTATATTTATTTACATTTTTTTCATATTAGATCCTAATTTTGAGCCATAAAGCTTAAATAGTTTTTATAAAAAACAAATAATTAAAGGATTATCTTCACAGGAGTTTTATGATTGATTCCAAAAAAAAATTGAAGTATTATCTTGAGGCAGATAGAATTGCCTTAGAAATAGAAAGAAAAAAACCAAAGGCCATTGGAAATGAAATTTGGAAACTTCAAAGGTTATTAAGGAAACTTGAATATTATAAGAATACAAAAAAATCATTTTTTTCAAGAATATTTTTTTATTATTATTCCACTAGATTTTTCTTAAAATCAATTAAACTCGGTATTGCAGTTTACCCAAACACATTTGGCCCTGGCTTAAATATCGCACATATTGGTAGTATTGTTGTAAGTCCATATTCAAAAATTGGAAAAAATTGTCGGATTCATGCCTGTGTAAATATTGGTGTAAAAGCAGGAACTACAGATAAAGCTCCAGTAATTGGAGATAATGTCTATATTGGTCCTGGAGTAAAAATATACGGTAATATTAAAATTGCAGATGAAATTGCAATAGGTGCAAATTCAGTTGTAAATAAAACTTTTAATAAGAAAGGTATTACAATCGCAGGAATACCTGCTAAAAAAATAAATAACAAGGGATCCTATGGATTACTAGTTAAAGCTGCAAAAAAGATACCCAGTTAATAATAAATTACTTTAAATACTAAATTTTTGGTGCAACTTCAACTTGTTCAGAAAAAAGGTCTGATACATCTATGTTATTTATTATTTCATCAAGTATTTTTTCTGATGATAAACCTTCAAATTCTGATTCAGCTGAAAGAATTATTCTGTGGCCTATTACCTTTGGTAATACCTTTTTTACATCATCAGGAATTACATAATCTCTGCCATTTATCAAAGCATTTGCTTTTGCTGCATAAAGCAGATGCTCACCGGCACGAGGACTTGCACCAAGAACAAGTTTTTCATTAGTTCTAGTTTCAGATAAAATATTTAAAATATAGATTAAAATTGACTCATCAACATAAACTTGATGGTGAAGTCCAATAAATTTTTGAATTATTTTTTTACCCAAGTTTTTTACATTTTTAAAACTGTTTTCATTTTTCATTCTCAGCATAGAAATTTCGTCACTTGCTTCTAGATAAGTCATATTTACAAGATATAAAAAACGATCAAGTTGTGCTTCAGGTAGAGGATAAACACCTTCTGTTTCAACAGGATTTTTTGTAGCAATTACCAAAAAAGGATCAGGCAAATTTAGAGTAGTACCCTCAATTGTAACTTGTTTTTCTTGCATAGCTTCAATTAATGCAGACTGTGTCTTTGGAGGTGCACGATTGATTTCATCAGCAAGCAATACTTGGCTGAAAACAGGGCCTTTTCTTAACTTAAAAGTACTTTCTTTCTGGTCAAAAAAGTAATGGCCTATAATATCTGCAGGAAGCAAATCCTGAGTAAATTGAACTCTATTCCAACTAAGTCCTGTTAGTTCAGAAAATGTTTTAGCAAGAGTAGTTTTTGCAACACCTGGTACACCAAGCATAATCATATGACCACCAGTTATTAAACAAATCAATAAATCATCAACAACTGATTCATAACCAACAACAACTTTTCCTATCTCTTTTTTGATCTCATCACAAGTTTGCTTAACTTCGGCAAATATTTCACTTTTATTACTTTTTTTCAAATCTATTCCAGCCCCCTGAGAATATTTTCAAGCTTATTTCTGTTCCAAGAAGGATGTTTATTCAGTACATCATCAATCAATTCTTTATTTGTTAAAGTCAACTTTTTTTCTGGTTTTTTAAATATTAAATCATCAAGTCTTTTTAATATATATTTTGGGATAGTAGTAAAACCAACTATGAATAATAACACCACTAATAAAACTATAGCAATTTTCAACTCAAAACCAATGGTTCTTGGTAAAAAATAGGAAATCTGCCAAGGTGAAGAGATATCTCTATGACTTTCATCAATAATTATTGTTTCACGGTCAGAATACAAAGATTTAAGCATGTTTTTAATAAATATATCATTATCAAGTTTGTCTTTCATCGAATTAATGAGAACAGAAGGGTCAGACAGTAAAACAATTTTACCTCTTCCAAAAGATTCAATGGCAAAAACAGGAAATGGACCAATTTGTTCATTTGTATCTTGTTTACCGTTTAAATTTCTGTCTATCCAACTAAGCTCTGATGAATAAGCAAGAACATTTGTATTTTTACCTGGTTTTATTGTAGTTGGATAATTAAGTAAAATACGCGAAACATTTTGAAAAATCGGGCTGGATCTATTTTCAAAATCAAAGATATTTACAAACCTAGCGCTTTTTTCAAAAGATAAATCAAGCAATAAACTATTTGAAAATCTAGAGCTTGCATTAATTCCATTTAGTATTTCATTACTTGTTCCAAAATCATCGGCTAACAAAAGCATGCCACCATCTTTTAAAAAATTTTGAATATAATCAATTTCAATACTTGTAAAAGAAGATCGAGGGCCAATAATTAAAATGCAAGATTCATTTGCAATTAGATTATAATCAGAAAAAGAATGCTGAGCTAAAGTAAGTTCACTATCTTCAAAATAAAAAGTTGGTTGAAGTTTACCTGTTTTATAGCTTTTAATTGCAATATTACTACAACCATTCCATCCTGGATTATAAATACTAAAATCACTGTTATTGATAAATAATGGATTTGCAAATGCAAGAATAAAAAGAAGTGTTGTAACACCTACAATTATTGCTAATTGATAGACTCTTTTAACTAAAATATCCATTATACTGCTCCTAAATTTTCTATAATGCTAGTAATACTTTTATTAAACAAAGCAACATCTTTTTTGTCAAGAATGTAAGGCGAAAACTTTGCATATTCAAAGGCTTTAGTAACAACATTTGTAGCCTTTCTTGAAAAACCAAACTTAAGCATTTGTTTTCTAATATCCAAATGAGTAACTCCTTTGTTTACATTGAAGTTATAGGTTGATAAAAATGATAGTAAAGATTGATATTTTTTAATAACTGCATTTTTAAACCCATCAGTTTGTCTTTTTGATAAATCAATGGTAAAATCAGAAATATCAATTTTTGGTTTTTTAGAAACATCAATATCAGACACAATTTCAATTGGTTTTATATCTTTAGAAGCGGGAATACTTTTTTTATTAAATAATGCTAAAATCTTTTTTCTAAATAAAATAAAAAGTAAAACTACAAATAAAATAATAATAAATACCAGTAAATAAATTAAAAATCCATCAGATCCTGATTCAGTTGCTAAGATTTTTATATTAATTATTTCTGAACTCGAACTTCTCCATTCGGCTTCATTTGATATAAAACTAGAGTAAATACTATAAGTTCCTTTTTTAAAATTATTTGTTTTAAGTAAAAAATCATAATAACCAGATATATTTGTTTTTACATCTGCAACTTTCTTATTATTTAGATAAATTCCAATTGTTTTATTTGAAACTGGATCATTATTAATCCCACTTTTTAGACTACCGTTTATTAATGATTCATCACCAGCAAATAATTCATTTTCAGATGAATAAATCAAAAGTAATGTTGGAGTATTAATTTTAATTTCCAACTTTTTTGATTGAGCGGATTTATAAATTTCTTGAGAAATAAAAGATACATAAGAATAATACGAACCAAAAACAAGATCTTCATTAAAAACATATGAAAAATTACCGCCATCGTTTGAATTAATTGTAATATTATATCCTCCAAAATGTAAAAACAATTCAGATTCAATACCTATTTTTTTATAGTCAGTAAGTTTTCCTGAAAAATAAATTGACTCATTAAGATAATAACTTGTTTTATTAATTTTTAAGGAAATACTTGTTGGAATTTTAGAAATAAAAACTGTGATATTATTAGAGCTACGCTCGCTATTATTATAAAATGTAGATGCACTTAGATTAAAAAAGCCAGGTTGCGAATCAATAGATATTGGAACAATACACTCATATCTACCAGAATTATCAGTAAAAGTTTCATTTATAAGTGTATTATTTTTAAAAAGTCTAATATTTTGATTTGAAATAAAACTGTTACGAGCAATAAAATATCCATAAGCTAAAAGTTCTTCACCTAGATATAAATGATTCTTGTCAACATACAAAAAAAGAATGGGTTCATCAATTTTAACCATAAATATTAAGGTTTCAACATATGAATCATATCTATCTAAAAGTTCTGATAATCTTTGAATTAAATTTCTAATATTTTCAGTATAAAAACTCTCATTAAGACTTTCTAAATTTGTTTCAACGTTTTTAAAAATATTATTTGATTTTGAAATCAATGATCTAATACTTACAAAAGAAGATACAACTTCAGATTCATTACCAAAACCTTGTAAATAATTTAGAATAATTGTAAAATTCCTAATAATTTTCTGATGAATATTTGAAAAATCAGAAATATCTAGACCAATGTTTTTTAAAATTAAAACAAAATCTTTAAGATAAAGATAGCTACTGGCTTTATTTTTTATTTTATCAATAATATCAGATGAATAGGATAATTTTTCAACAATTTCATCTGATTTTTCCTGAGAAGTTTTCAGATCTTCTTGTGAATAAAAAGAATCAACTATTCCTTCAAAATTAATTGTTATATTTCCAAGATAAGAATATTCCAATGTTTCTTTACATAAAATTAATGTATCATCAAAAAAAGAAACAATTGCGTATAAATCCTCATCTGCCTCTTCAAAATTTTCATGAGGAATTATACCTGATGCATTATAAGCAAAAAGTAAAAAAGTAAATAATATGGTTAAAATAATCCTCCCTCTAACCTGCATTGAATTTCGATAACAATAAAATTATTTAAATCCTTTTTGATAATACACCTCAAAAAAGGGGAGTAAAAAAAGTTGAAATGGTCTTTGTCAATAAATCAGCCTAACATCAGAGCAAAAATGATAGGGCTTATATTCATAGTATTAGGAATTGTATTACTATTTACAAATAATACACTTTACGTCAAGTTATCTTTTGCTTTATTACTAATAGGAGTACTAATGATTTTTATTATAACTGAAAAAACAATACCAAGTAAAATAAGCAAAGCCCAAATAGAAGGAAATTTTAACGCCTTTGAAAACATAACAAAGAATCTTAATCTAAATGGTAATGCAGTGTTTATTCCAAAATCAGAGATTCTTACAGAAGAAAGAGTTTTTATTCCGCTAGAAAACAAAAATACAAAAATTCCTGAGTTAAACGATGATACAGTATTTTCAACAGGAATTGATGGAAAAAGCTTAGGTATGGCAGTGCCCCCATCAGGTCTTAAACTATTACAAGAAATTGAAAAAGAAACAGATTTTAAAGATATAAACCAAGATAATATAGAAGAAAGTCTACAAACCTTTGTTGGAATGGACCTAATCAATTCTGTTGAATTAAAAAAATTATCAGACAAATGGAAATTGGAACTAGTAAAACCTATTTTTTGTCAAGAAAAAGAATCAATGTGCAGACAATATCCATGCCCAACATGTAGTGCTTTATTAACTGCAATTGCTAGATCTAATAATAAAAAAGTATGGGTTAAGGATGTAAATCACAATGGAAAAAAGGTAGAATTTTTACTAAAAATTGGTGATTAAAACTTGTTGATGTCTGAAAAAATAACACTAGTTATATCTGCATGGATACTTTTTGTGTTTATAATAACAGGGGATTCAAATCTTGAAATATTTTTTATATTAATTTTTATTGGGGTACTCATCGTTAGAGAACTAACTGATATTTTTACAACTTCAGATATTAAAGACAGAATGAATCTATTTATCTATATTTTCCTTATTATATTCATAATAATTGTAGGAAGAAAGATACTTGATATTCTAAATATTTAGCAGGTAAAATATGAAAATTTCATTTGAAAAATATCCAATAGATATTATAATATGCATACTTTGGAGTGTAATACTTCTTCCAATAGGTTTACTAGATATTGAAAGCTCAATAAGAACAATCCTAGGACTTCCCTTTATTCTTTTTATACCTGGTTATGTCTTAGTATTTGCATTGTTTCCCAGTAGAAAAACAGATAGAGGAATCGATGTTATTGAAAGAATAGCACTAAGCTTTGGCCTTTCTATTGCAGTTGTTCCATTGATTGGTCTTGGTCTAAACTATACACCATGGGGAATAAGACTTGAGCCAATTCTTCTTTCAATTTTTATTTTTATAGTAACTATAGGAATAATTGGAATATACAGATGGTTTAAGACAAATATGGAAGAAAGATTTGTAATAAAAGCAGATGTTTCTTTTCCTAAATCTGAAAATAAGGTTGACAGAATTCTTACAGTTATTTTGATTATTACCATAATAATTGCAATGGTAGCTCTTATTTATGTTATAGTTACTCCAAAAGTTGGTGAAAAATTTACTGAATTTTACGTTCTTGGGCCAAAAGGAGTTGCAGATGACTACCCGCAGGATCTATTGTTGGAAGAAAATGGAACAGTAATTATTGGAGTTGTAAACCATGAATATAAGACTTTTAATTATACAATTGAAATCTGGCTAATAAATCAGAGCCAAACATATAATGAGACAACAAAACAAAATGAAACTGTTTATAATCATATGTGGTTTTTTGATAAATTTACTGTTTCTCTTAAACATGTGCCAATAAATATTGAAGAGTCCTGGAAACCTCAATGGGAAAAAAATTACACGTTCTCAGTAAATAGAAGAGGAGATTTTAAACTAGCATTTTTACTATTTAGCCAAGAAACAGAAGCATATAATAAAAATTTTGATTATAAAAATATTGCAAAAGAAAAAATAGAATCTGCATATAGAAATCTTCATCTTTGGTTAAATGTAGAATAAAAACAAAATTTTTAACTAACTTGTATTAATTCTAATAAATTGAAATATGCCTATAGAACCAATTGAAATGATAAAACTTGGAATGGGTCTGATAATTCTGACCGTACCTGGTTTTTTATGGAGTTATATTTTTTCAAAAAAACTAAGACTTTTTGAAAGAATAGTTTTTGGTTTTATATTTAGTATTGTGGTATTAACTCTTGGAATATATTTTTTTAGTATATTTTTTGGCATAAATATTACTTTTTTATCTATTCTTGTTTTATATTTGATTTATTCGATTCCTGTAATAATTTTGTATCTAATTTCAATCTATAGATTTGGTCTTCCTAAAATAAAGATAAAACCGTTGAATATGAAATATATTATGCTTATAATACTGTTATTTTTTAGTTTTTTAATGATATTTATGCCCCATATGCTAAACAATCATTATCTACCATTTCATGTAGATGAATGGATACATTGGTCAAATACTGGAGGCATTATTGATAGTGGACAAACAGCCTTTACAAATCGATATATTGGATCAGGAATAACAGCAAGTCCTGAAGTGGGCTTTCATATAAGTACTGCTTGCTTGCATTTTTTATCAGGTGCAAACCTTCTTACAATTTTTTTGTTTATGCCAGTAATAATTGGATTTTTAATGTGTCTTACTGCATTTAACATTGGTGAGCGATCAAAAAGACGATTCGGACTTGAAGCAGCATTTTTAATTGCGTTTATTCCAACAACTGCTAGATATATGGGTCCAAAATTTTATGTAGCGGTTTCACTAGGGCTGCTTTTACTGATTTTTATAATATGGATATCACAACTTCAAAAGATACAATTTACACCTATTCTTTCAATATTGGTAATATTTACGTTTTTTGTTCATCCAGTTACTGCTCTTGCTTGTGTTGTGTTTTTATTAATTTACTCATTTTTTATATTATTTGAAAAAAACTATAAAATATCATTTTTGATAGCAATATTTTCAACTCTTCCATTTATTATTTTTTTATTAATTTCAACCAGATGGACGATGTTTATTGAATACTTTATGAATGCTTTATCAGGAGAAGAATTTAAACTTGGTCTTCCAAGAATTTGGCTTTCATTTGATCACTTAGGTACACTTACATGGGCGCTTTTTATAATTGGCACATATTTTTCTTTTACGAGAGGAAATGCAATAAAAAAGACATTAAGCTTACTTGCACTTGTTTTTATTGGTGTTATAGGAGTTTATGATATAGGTGGATACGGTTTTCCAATAATTTATGAAAGAACGTTTCTATTTTTGTTTATACCAGTTATAATAGTTGCAGGACTAGGTTTAAGAGAGATAAGAGCAACAATAGGCCTAATGATAAAAGATAAAAAATTTAAAAGATATGAAAAACAACTAAAAAATCTAATAACTGGGGTTCCGTTTGCAATTTGTCTAGTAATACTAATTATTGGTGTAAATGCCCACGCAAATATACAATATTATGAAATGATAGATGAGCAAGATTACGAGACATTTGTTTGGATTAGAGATAATATCGATGAATACAGAGATGAAAATAATTCAATAAAAAAAGGAGTACTAAACCCATATAAAGCATCACCTTTTTCAGCAATAACAGGACTTAATATTGTATCATCAAACATGCATCCTATATATGGGATAAATCGGCAGAATTTAGTATACAATTTTTTAAGAAACAAAGGTATAGATACAAAATTTTTGGATAGATACAAAATAGATTTGGTATACGGACATTGTGAAAATGAAAACCTTACAAAAATACATGAAAAGGTTTACCTTTATTTAAAATAAAAAGACCTTAAAACATATAAAACCAAAATATATGTCAGTTGCAAAAAAGGGGCCAGTGGTCTAGTGGTTATGACGTCGCGCTTACAACGCGGAGATCGCCTGTTCAATTCCGGCCTGGCCCATATAATTTTTTTGATATTTTTTCTAAATGCTTAATAATTGCATAGAGCCCATATTAAATATTGACCAAGGTATTAATTCAATAGGATAACTTAGTTCAAGTACTTCTCCAGGTTCTAAAGCAGGAATATTTACATTTAGTTTTGGTATAAAACCTGTTTTAAACACTCCGATACCTATTGCTCTATTTGCAGGCACTGGCATATAAAAATCACCATTTGCATCTGTGTCATCATGATGCATTCCATCAAAAATAACAAGTGCAAGTTCAATCGGTTCACCTGTTTGTTGATTTATTACCTGGCCTTTTACATATGCATCATTTCCCGCTATTGGTTTAGTTGCTGCGCTTGCTGAAGGACTTATTGCAAGAGTAATTGATATTAGTATTGCAAGCATAAATAAAATAGATATAATTTTCCTCATTTTTTCCACCTTATTAAGTTATACTTTGTAAATAATATTATATAAAATTTACTAATTAAAACAACATTTTGTAAAACTAACATTTACAAATATTTCAATCAAATTGAGTATAATAACGGGAATATATTAATACTTAATTAATTCTTAATTTCCTACAAAAATATATTAAAATTATTCTTTTTAGAATTTTGTAGGAATTTTTTGGTATGGGGCTTTATGTTCATTTTAATAATTTATTAATTAGAGGCAAAGATTAGAATGAATGAAACAGGAAATGTTTTTGGAGCTGTTCTTCATGATTATTCAAGATTATTTAATAGGTTAAACAAACAATGGACTTTTATTAAAAATGAATTTGTTTTTGGAGGGCATTTAATATCTTTATGTGGACCATCACTAGCATTTGTTACTATGATTTTATTCAATATGCCTGTTTCATGGGAATTTTTATTTATTTCATATCTTGGTACATATTGTGTTTATAATTATGATCGATTACAAGGAATTACCATTGATAGTTCAAGTAATGATAAGAGGTCAAATCATATAAAAAATCATCTTAAAATTAGGTATATCTTTTTAATTGTCTATGTGATAATATTTTTTGCAATCTTATCCTTATCTGGCAATCTTTATAGTTTTATTTTTGGATTATTTCTATTAATCACAGGCATATTATATACAAATATTTTTAAAAAAATGACATCAAAAATTGTAGGTTTTAAAAATTTTTATACTTCTTTTTCCTTTTCTTTTTTAATTTTCTTTACTGCAATTTATAGTGGATATTTAATTGACTGGAAATTATGTGTATTTTTTACCTTTATTTTTTTACATTTTTTAGTAGATACTAGTTTTTGTGATTTAAAAGATATTAATTCTGATAAAAAAATGAATTTAAAGACACTACCTATATATCTTGGGAAAGAAAAATTTTTAAAATTTTTAAACATTTTAAATATTATTTCTTTTTTTATTATTGGAATTGCAATATTATTCAATATACTCGCTTTTATTGCTACGTTTCTACTTATTTTTTGTCTTTATAGAATTTATTATATTAATAAAGCAAAAAAATCCGATAACTCTATACTATTCTTATCAAATGTTATTGTCGATGCAGAATATTTTTTATGGCCGATTGCTCTATTATTATTTATAACAATTTTTGCTTAAAAATTAAAAAATAAAGAAATTTTAATTTGATATTGTTAAAGTTAAATAATTTTTTGAATTTAGATTGATATTATTAAACTCAACTTTTTTATCAATTGAACTAGATAAAATACCAGACATAATTCCTCTGAAAATGATGAACTTTGATTTCTCAGAAAAAATTGTCCATGGATAATAAATTGATATAATTTTTATTAAATCTGAATCACTAACAAAAATATCCCCAAAACCAAGTGCTGAAAAAAAATCTGGAATAAATTTTTTAAAATCCTTGCCGCCATATAACTCTCTTAATAAAGTTCCATATTCAAAAGATATATCAAATAGAATTCTTTCACCATCTACTAATTTTGAAATTTCATTTTCGATTGTATATAAGATATGGGAATCACATGCAAAAAATCTATGATTTTTATATGATAAAATCCCTTTTTTGAATTCAAAAAATCCAGCATCTAATAATTCTTTTAAAGAATTTGAAGAATATTTAGTTGGTCTAATTTCATTCATCATTTTATAAGTATTTTCAAATCTTACCTCTTTTAAATCCAATTCTTTATAAATTTTATTATTAATTTCCCTTCTTAATTTCTCATCTGGTGCACAAATTAATTCACAATAATTATTACCTCTACCTTCACATTTTAATTGTATTCCCTCAATTGATTTATCCTCCATAGCATATGCCCAAATTCCTGTTATTCCTCCTTCAGTCATTATATGTCCATTACCATTATGTCTACAAATTATGTAATTATTTAAATAAATTTTAAATATTTTTTCATCCAAATTTAACTTATGATTAACTTGCTGAGCATAGGTACCTTCAACAAATCTTAATAAAAAATATGCGAAATTTATAAATTCTTTTTTTGTTGAATTATTAATTGTAGGGAAATTTGACATTGATGAATATATAAATCCAAATTTTTTTCCAGCAGAATAAAGAGCTTGTCTTCCCTTTTGACCAAAATGTTGGACAATTTTATTTTCAATTAACTCAAAAAGTCTTTCAGATAAAAAAAGATCTCGAAGATTTATAACTTGTTGTTTCTCACTAAGTGATGTAATAATAAATCCTGGTTTATCAATTATTTCTCTTCTAGGTAAAATAACGTTTTGAATCCACCAAGTAACAACTTTATCTTTCACGGGCATGACTATTCTTCATTACCTTGTATAAAAATTCCATTTTCGGTAAAATCAAAAGTATGCGGTATCCCATCAATTCTTGTCTTTCTTAGTTTTTTTATCTGAATGGTTCTATTTAGATTTGACCCAATTGCAGCATAATCCATAACAATTAATCCATCTGCCTTAAATTCACTAATATTATCAAGAGTATCACCAGGCATTCCCTCGACTTTCTGTGCAATTCCAATTGTTGTAATATTTCTCTGTTTAATAAAATCAATAAAGTTTGTAATATTTGATTTATTCATTTCAGATAAAACATTTGGGTGAAGTCCTCTATCTGCAAAATCAACAATTGAATTACCAGAAAATGATGCGTTTAAAATAGATGTTATACTATCAAAAACGACACGCTCATAATTTGACTCATTAATCATTTGTTTTATCTCTTCCATTGCTTTTGTTTCCCATAGTTGTCTTCCAACTAAAGAATAAACCTTCAGTTTTCCTTCGTTTTCCCAGGTATTAAAATCCCAACCAAATTGAGATGCTTGTTCTTTTATTTCATTTTCTGTTTGTTCTGCAGAAATAAACAAACATTTTTCATTGTTATAAATTCCATGAGCAAGAAACTGACATGCAAATATTGTTTTTCCAGATCCAGCAGTTCCGGTAACTACTACAAAACTGCCTTTAGGAAAACCCCCTTGGGTTATTTCATCAAGTCTATTAATTCCAGTATTAATCCTATTAAAATTATTATTTATAGTATTAACTTCGTTATATTCATCCATCCTTTCATTTCCTCCTAAGAGTTTTTATTTTATATTATAAGAAATAGTTTGTTAAATTATAAATATTTCTAACATATCTTTATATTAATTTAAATAGGAGTTTTTATATCATAAATGTTTTATTTGGGTAACAAATATAACAATAAGATTTGATAAAATGGACGAAAAAATACTCTTTTCGCTTGAAAAATGTCCGAAATGTATGCAAACAAAGGAAATCATCCAAGATAGAAATGATATAAAAATTATAACCTATCCACATGATATGTCCAATTGGTCAGAAGAGCAAATTAGACAATCAAAATCTTATGAAGTATTTGAAGATTTAAATATAACCGCTCCAATTTTATGGGTAAATGGAGAAAAAATTGTTGGATATCTAAGAATTAGAAAATGGATTCAGGACAACAAATAATAAGGGTTAGTTTATTAAGAGGTAAAAAAATGGATGACGAACTTGAAGAATTAAGAAAAAAAAAATTTGAGCAATTAAGAAAACAATACACAAATGGAGGAAAAAAAATGGAAGAAAATATACCAAATACCCCAATTGAATTAACAGATGGAAATATGGATGAAAATGTAAAAAAATATGAAACAGTGGTAGTAGACTGCTGGGCTCCATGGTGTGGACCATGTAGAATGGTTAGCCCAATTATTGAAGAGCTTGCAAAAGAAATGAAAGGACAAATTGTATTTGGTAAGCTAAATGTTGATGAAAACCGTCAGACATCTATGAAATACCAGATAATGGCAATACCAACCCTGCTTGTATTTAAAAATGGAAATCTTGCAGATAAACTAGTTGGAGCCCATCCAAAAGAAATACTGAAGAAAAAACTTGAAACATATTAGATAGGTTTTATATATGGCTCGAAAAAGAGCATCAGAAAAGAAATCTAAAAGCCCTATAATTCCAAGATCAACTATTTATTATACCATAATTGGTTTAATTATAATTGTTGTAATCATTTTATTGGCAATATTTGTAATAAATATGCAAGAAAACTCAAATATAGATTCTGGACAAACCGATAAATGGCTTTTTGCAATGGATACTGCAGAAGAAGCAGTGGGAAGTAAAACAGAATATAGCACAGGTTATATTCCCACTCTTGTAATAATAGGTCCTAGTGGAAATATTGCATATAAAAACTATGGAGTTCATTCTAAAGAAGATTTACTTGAATATATCGAATCAATTGAAGAGGGTACTGCTGACAATTTAGGAGCCGCTCCAGATTTTACTTTAGAAACTATAAACGACGAAACCTTTACTTTGTCTGATTGTAAAGGAAAAACAGTAGTTCTTGATTTAATGGCAGTTAGATGTCCACCATGTAAAACCCAAATGCCAGAGCTTCAGGCTTTAAACCAGGAAAAGAGTGATAGTATTGTTATTTTATCTATTGATGTTGATGGAGCTTATGGGCATGAGTCTGAAAGAGATGTAATTAGTACTTTTTCAAAATATGTTAAGAGATAGTTTTTAAATTTATTCCTTTAAACTTAACAATCGTTAACTATAAATACCTGTCTAACATTATATTTTTTTTAAACTGTTATATCTAGGGGAGAAATTAAATGAATAAAAAAATAATTATTATATTAGTGTTGGCAACGATAGTTTTAATGCCATTATCAGGAGCTTTTAATTTAAAAAAACCTGCGTCATCTTATAAATCATCAAGTTCTATTTCAACAAATTCAGGTTACATAAATATAACTGTTCATGAGGCATATGATATGCTAATTTGTACTTGTGATGGAATTCAGAAACCAATTGATATAAGACGTATTGATGAATGGAAAAAAGGAAGAATTAATACTCCATCCCCTGAAGATCCTGAACTATGGACAGATCTGCATCTAGGGGTAAATATTCAAGATTTTATGAATGAATATGCTGGAAAAGATCTTGTAATATATTGTAGATCTTCAAATAGAAGTTGGACTGCAACAAAACTTCTAATTGATAGTGGTTTTACAGGAACTATTTACCATATGCTTGGGGGAATAAATGCTTGGAAAGAAGCAGGATATCCTGTTAAAAAAATTAGATCTTGTCATATATCATATGCATTTTTTGGAAGGATATTTGAAAAATTTCCAAATATTTCCCCTATAATAAGATCTATACTTAATTATTAATTTTTATTAACAATTATTCTTTTTTTGGTCTTAAATCAATTTTTTTTTTTGGATATTAGAAAAAAATAGAAACATTTATTATTATTACCAAAATTACACGTTACGCTGAGCTTATATTTGATTAGAGTATTGGTTTAGTAAAAATATTTATGTAAGGAAAGGGAGGAATATTTTAATGAGGAGTAATATGAAAAAAGTATTAATTATGGCGCTAGTGATAGGATTTTCGTTATCTATATCTGGAATTTCAGGTATAGCTGAGCCAACTGTTAGCAGTATAGAGATAACGCCTACACAACCAATACTAGATTCAGAGGTAACATTTTCAGTTGATATAACTGGTGATGATATAGAAGAAGTTTACATTGAAGTAATGGAATGTACTTTTACACCTGTATATTTTTGTCATCCTGCACCCTATCTTAATATTAGTTTGGATAATATAGAAGGAGATACTTGGGAAGGTACTGGAACATTTCTATATGATGATACTGAGGAAGGGCATTGTTGGCCAGTTATTTTAGACAATGGAACTTGGTATAATTATAAAAATGATTGGTCAATTGTTAAAAATTTTACAGTACTTCCAGCAGAAGAAGATGGTAATGGAGAAGTAGATGGCGGAGATGAAAACGGAGATTCAGATGGTTCACCAGGTTTTGAACTGATATTCTTAATGATTTCAATTATTGCTGTGTTTTTTATCTATAAGAGAAAGCGAATCAAATGAACCTGAGATTAAAAAGACTGATCTCACAGGTTTTCTTCTTTTTTTTAACCAATCTAGGTTGGATTAAATTACATATAGGTGGTAAACTAACACCAGTAAAAACTGGTTTTTGTTACCCTTTTTTTTATTGTCATGCTTGTCCAGCTTCAACATCTGCATGTCCATTAAGGGCAATTGAAATAGGAGTTTTTAGAGGCAATTGGAATTGGAGGTTTATTCTTTATCCATTATTAATTATAGGTTTTGTGGGGGTAATTACTGGTAGAGCTGTTTGTGGTTGGGCATGTCCTATTGGTCTTCTGCAGAGAGTTACAGGAAAAGTTCCACAAAAATTAAAAAAGAAATATCCAAAAATTAAAAAAATTGGCCAGATGAAAATTGAGCCATATTTTCGATATATAAAATATATTATTTTCATTAGTTTAGTAGTAATAATTCCAATCTGGATAGGCTTCATGTTTACAGATGTATGTCCGATCGGATTTCTTGTGGGAACAATTCCTATTTCAATTCTTAACCCTGGAGGTTTTGTTCCAAATGCATTTTTTTATATAGCTCTGGTTGTGTTTATATTATTTTTAATACTGATTTTTACTATTGAGCGTGGTTGGTGCAGGTATTTCTGCCCAATTGGAGCAATGCTTGCACCGTTTAACAAAATAAGTATATATCATGTTGAAGTAGACAAAGAGAAATGCGTTCATTGTAATGCTTGTTCTAAGGCCTGTCCTATGGGCATAGATGTACCAAATATGAACAGAGATCCAGAATGTATTTTGTGTGGAAAATGTATTGAAGCTTGTCCAAAAAATGTGATATCATATAAGAGGAGTATTTAAATGAAAAAGATTGCAGTACTTCAAATTTCACTTGTATTGGTAATCTCAGGAGTAGGGTTGGGTTTATTTGCATTTACTGATATATATGATGATATCCATGGTACAATTGTTTCTACTTTATGCCTTAGTTGCATAAAGCTTGATCCGGTATCAAATCTTGATTTTGTTTTTGGAACAGCAAATGAAGAAGATTATCCTTCGTTTATACTTGAAAATTTAACCACAGGTCCTGTATTTATTGAGTATAGATCTGATGTATGTGCCGCATGTGATGAGATGGCTCATATTATTAAAGAAATTTTTAAGGTATCCTTTGAAAAAGAAGATACTCTATATGAAACAGTAGATTATAATAAGTCAACTATTCATTTTTATCATATCAATCTTGATCATGCCACACAAATACAGAAGGATTCTTTTCCCATATATGATAAAGATCATAGGAAAGGAGTTCCTATGTTTGTAATGATTACTGTAAATTATCATCGTGGTACTATAGAACCTTATTATACAGCTGCATATGGAACAGTTGGTGAAAAAACAGATGAAGGAAGAAGGGAATTTATAATAGATATGATAGAAGATGGAATAAAGTTTTATGAACTAAACAAAGCTGGATATAAATATCCTTAATATTATTAATTAATTATCTATTCTAAATAAGGTTATTACATCAAGGACTGCATCATCTGTTTTTCCTTCAGAGTCATATGCAATAATTTTTATTTGATGGGTGGGACTCAGAGTAAGCCTACCAAAAAGTTTAGGTTTTTTTAATTCATATTGATAAGGGGCCTCTTCATCAGTGCAAACAATATTTCCATCTATATAAAATTCTACTTTTTCAACATTTGTGTCATCTTTTGCTTTAGCAACAATTTGGGTATTTCCAGTTAAAATTGTTTTTTTAAGTGGTGCATCAAAAATTGCTTTATTATATGCATGGAATTTTCCAACCTCAGGATGAATAATGCTTGCTTGTGGAGGTAGATTTCCACCTGGCACAACATATGTAGCAGTGGTTGCATCTGCAAAATGCGCATCAAATTCTCCTTTTGTATCATCAATTGGAAAAGAATCCCTTTTAACAGATTTTGAATTAAAAATAACTCCTACAACAAAAAGCTCTTCTGGTTTTAAATCAGAAACCTCAAACTCAGATAAATCTCTTTTATCTTGGATTGTAATGTTTCCTTTTGCAGGAATGTCAATATATTTATTTATGATAAAATCGACAAGAGCAAAATGATACGGCTCACTGTTTGCTTGATTCCATCTTGAAATAATTTCAGTTAAATATATTCTTATTGTTCCAGTATAATTTTCTGATTCTTTATTAGATGCAAAAACAGTTGTAATTAGTTCAGTTGAATTTTCGTCATATTCAGCAGTTACATTTAGAGTTATGTTAGGTTTTGATCTTTCTTGAGCATTAATTATTGATTTTATGTACTCTTCTTTTGGTGTATTTGCAGCAAAATAAACTTTATGTCCACCATCAATATAAACTACAGGATGACCAAAAACATTTAATTCCTCTTTTAATCGTTTTTGGGCTACATTACTTTTATCATCAACCAAACTTACATAGTAAAAATTATACTCTTTTGTTTCATATAATTCATGTAATATTTTTGCAACTGTTACACAAGGAATGCACCCAGTATCAGATGCCTCCTCGATTAAAACCGTATGCACATATTCTTCTGTTTTATTATTGGTATCAACATTATTTTCATCATATAGATTATTATCAACATCTATTACAATCGGCTCTTTACACATTCCATTATTTCCGTTATTTAAAATTGCATAAGATACAGATAAAATGAGTAATGTGATGATGCAACATGTACTGATTTTAATTAGCCGCCCCATATATAAACATAATTTAAACTTTATATATAAAATTATTCCTTAAGTTTTATTTTTATAAAAAAAAGTATATTATAATATTATTTTCATTCTTTTTTAAATTTATCAACAGGGTTAAAAAGAGAAATATTTAAACTAATAACTAAAGAATAACAAACTGAAATCAGTTTTATATTATTTTAGAGCAATCATTTTGATTATTTTTTTTAGTAACGGAAATTTTTGAATGATTTTCTCAATTAAACTAATCAAATATATGGATTTTTTTGCTTTGTTTTTTGGAATTTGTATGTTATGTCCATCTGACCATTGACTTTCATCGTTACATCCTTCGTCCATTGCTTTTACTTTTACTACGTATGACTTCATATTATTCCATGAATGGTTACATTTAACAGGTTCACCTGGTCCCAACCAATGATCATGTGGCAGCCAGTCTGATTCTGTTCCGTCTCCCCAGTCAAATTTATATTTAAGATAATCACCTTCTGTATCTGATGCAAGTGCAGAAAATGTATATTGTTTTTTTGGAACACCACTTTGTGGTCCTTGAATTGTAGGTTTATTCGGTTTATGATTGATTTCTATACTCCATTCTTCACCAGGTTCAGGAAATCTAACGCCATGACGGATATCCTCATACCAGAAATAATATGTATATTTTCCTCCTCCAATCTGGCTACCTTCTACAACCACCTGGTAATCGCCATCATCAGGATCACCTTGGAATAATTCCATATTAAACTCTTTGCCATTGCTTATTACCAATTTTTTTTCAATTGGGTCATCTCCATCTACATCTTCATAATGCACACAAAATGTAAATTGTGCGCTTTGGCATATCTTTTCATCTGGAATATGTCCTTTTGGCCATCCATTATAGTTTGTAAGAATCGGGGGATTGTATTCTCTTGTATTAAAAGACCAAATAGGTCCATAGGATATTTCACCATATTGATCTTCTGCAACTATCTGCCAATAGTAGGTTTTAAGTTCTTCTAGATAATCTGTTATAGTGTATTGTGTCGATGTTAAATGTGATACATATAATGTCGGTGGATTTACTGTTCCTAAATAGATATCATAGTAAACGGTATCTCCATTGGGATCTCCACCATCCCAGCTTAATGTTACATCGGTTTCAACCCATGTTTCTCCATCATATGGATTTGGATTGCATGGGGTGTTTGGCGGTAGATTTTGCATAGTTACCGAAAGTATGTCAGACCATCCGCTCTCTGTATTACTACATTCATCCTTTGCAATTGCCTTTATTTCAAAAGTTCCTGGTTCATCCCAAGTGTGACATTTTTGCATAGAGTATCCAGAGTTATAGGGTCCAAGCCAGCCTGAGTTTGTTCCATCCCCCCAGTCAATTTTAATATATACTTTATGGTTATCTTCATCAGTTGCTGATGTGCTATAACAATATTCAAATCCATGATATCCATCTGTAGGTCCACTGGGTTTACTTGGTGGATAAGGTGGATTGTTTGTAATGGTTACTTCTAACTCATTTGACCAGTCACTTTCATCACCATAGATATCTTTTGCTTTAACCTTTACATCAAATGAATCTCCTCCACAATACCATATATGATTTGCACTAATTGTATATCCTGAGTTATATGGCCCTAACCATTTGGTTTGAGAGTTGTCACCCCAATCAAATTTATAACATATTTGGTCTCCTTCAGGGTCTGTTGTAGAGGCTGTGTATGTATATTCTTGATTTGCTTGTCCACTAGTTGTTCCAGATGGTTTGCTTGGTTTATTTGGCTTTTTATTTCCTGCTTTGAAATCATCATCTAAATCATTGTTACCTTCATTTTCTTCTGGAATTAAACCTGTTGGATCGACTTCTATCTTAATCGTATGCCAATTAAGGTCATAAGGCCAAGTGTAATCATAATAACAGACATTTTTTGTATCTCCTTTATCAAGACCATTTATTGTTTCTTGTAAAATTAAACTCCCATCAAAGTACATGTAAACATAAAATGAGTTATCACAGTCTCCACTACCAATATTTTTTATTTTTGCACATAGATCAATTTGTTCTCCACGATATATTGTTTCGGGTTCTGTCCATATGTCTGTCACTGTTAGATCTGGAGGATATAGTTTTGCATACTTCAAATTTGTATTGGATGCATCGTAATAACTAATAAGAGGTCTGTTGTTTGAGTCCAACTCAATAGATGTATACCGGCCGACATCTCCGTTTGAATCAACTGTTTCTTTGGACCATGATGATCCTGTCTTTTTTGCATATTTCAAATTTGCGTTGTCATTGTCACTATAGCTTATGTGTGGGTTGTCGTTTGAGTCAAGTGCAATACAAGTAAACCAGCCAACAGCTCCATCTAAATCAACGGTTTCTCTGGACCATGATGATCCTGTCTTTTTTGCATACCTCAATTTAGTACCGCTCCAATGGTAATAGCTGATATGTGGGTTGTCGTTTGAATCTAAAGCAATAGAACTGTCCCAGCCAACCCATCCGTTTGAATCAACGGTTTCAATGGACCATGATGATCCTGTCCATTTTGCATATTTCAAATCAGCATTGTAATATTCACAATAGCTGATGTGAGGTCTGTTATTTGAGTCAAGTGCAATAGAAGTATCCTGACCAGCAGCTCCGCTTGAATCAACTGTTTCTTTGGACCATGATGATCCTGTCTTTTTTGCATACTTCAAATAACCGTTATTATCATCGTGATAGCTTATGTGTGGGTTGTCGTTTGAGTCAAGTGCAATAGAAGTAAAATCTCCCACAGCTCCGCTTGAATCAACTGTTTCTTTGGACCATGATGATCCTGTCTTTTTTGCATACTTTAAATCCTTATTAGATCCATCGTAATAGCTTATGTGTGGGTTGTCGTTTGAGTCAAGTGCAAGTGATGTGTATTCTCCTACTGCTCCGCTTGAATCAACGGTTTCTTTGGACCATGATGATCCTGTCCATTTTGCATACTTCAAATTAGTGTTGGATTCATCGTAATAGCTTATGTGTGGTTTGCCGGCTGAATCAAGTTCAATGGATGTATATTCTCCTACAGCTCCGCTTGAGTCAACGGTTTCAATGGACCAACCTCTTAATTGTCCAGCATCTTTATTATCAAGATTTATTTTTTTATTATGTGCATCTAATGCATTATAATTTCCAAATGTCTTATCTATAAAAAGCTGATTTTTGTAACCTTTGATTTCCGTTATGCTCGATTTATAAAAATTCTCTGAATCATCAACTTTATTATTGGTGTAAAATGGCACAATGGTATCTCTAAATCTAAATGCATCTCCTTGTTCATCAAGCCCTTTATTACTTTGTAATAACTGACTAATATCAATATTGCTTTCATAATCTTTGTCTTTCTTTATAGAATTTGTTTTTTTATTAAATTGCACATTTACTGCACTGACAAATACACTACTAATCATTAGCGTAATAACCAAAATTCCAAATAATTTTCCAATTAATTTTTTTATTTTCATTCTATCCTCCTTTTTTAAAAGAATTAATATTTTATTCACTGAAACTAATTCATTAAATTGAGTAGGACGAAATATCCTAAGATTTTTAATATTGGGAACTTTTGAATGACTCTTTCAAATAAGCTTGATAAATATATGGAATTTTTTGCTTTGTTTTTTGGAATTTGTATGTTATGTCCATCTGACCATTGACTTTCATCGTTACATCCTTCGTCCATTGCTTTTACTTTTACTACATATGACTTCATATTATTCCATGAATGGTTACATTTAACAGGTTCACCTGGTCCCAACCAATGATCATGTGGCAGCCAGTCTGATTCTGTTCCGTCTCCCCAGTCAAATTTATATTTAAGATAATCACCTTCTGTATCTGATGCAAGTGCAGAAAATGTATATTGTTTTTTTGGAACACCACTTTGTGGTCCTTGAATTGTAGGTTTATTCGGTTTATGATTGATTTCTATACTCCATTCTTCTCCTTGTTCTGGATATCTCACATCATGACGTACATCTTTGTACCAGAAATAGTAAGTATAATCTCCTCCTCCTATATCGCCACCATTAACTAATACTTTATAATCACCGTCATCAGGATCACCTTGGAATAATTCCATATTAAACTCTTTGCCATTGCTTATCATCAATTTTTTTTCAATTGGGGCATCTCCATCAACATCTTTGTAATGCACACAAAATGTAAATTGTGCGCTTTGGCATATCTTTTCATCTGGAATATGTCCTTTTGGCCATCCATTATAGTTTGTAAGAATCGGGGGATTGTATTCTCTTGTAGTAAATGACCAAATAGGTCCATAGGATATTTCGCCGTATTGATCTTCTGCAACTATCTGCCAATAATATACGGTCAGTTCGTCTAAATAATTGGTTAATGTGTATTGTGTTTGGGTTATATCTTCAACATAAACTCCTGGTGGGGACTCAGTGTCTAAAAATATATCATAATAAACAGTTCCACCGTTAGGATCTCCACCATCCCAGCTTAATGTTACATCGGTTTTAACCCATGTTTCACCATTGTTTGGATTGGGGTTACTAGGGGTATTAGGTGGAAGATTTTCCATTGTTACAGTAAGAATATTTGACCAACTACTTTCTAAACCACATTCATCTTTAGCTTTTGATCTTATTTCATAAACCCCAGGCACGTTATAAGTATGACATTTTTGTACAGATTGCCCAGAATTATAAGGTCCTTTCCAACCTGTGTTTGTTCCATCTCCCCAGTCAAATTTTATATAAACTTGGTGGGACTCTGGGTCTGTTGCTGATGTGCTATAGCAATATTCTTCATTATATACTCCGTTTGTTGGTCCGTTAGGCTTACTTGGTTGGTATGGAGGGTCGTTTGTAATAGTTACTTCTAAAGGAGGTTGTGACCATCCACTTTCTTTCCCAAGTTCATCTTTTGCTTTAACTTTTACATAATAGGTTCCACCGCAATTCCACTCATGATTTGCATTTATCTCTTGCCCGGAGGGTAGTGGTCCTAACCAATCAGAAGTTGTTCCATCTCCCCAGTCAAATTTGTAAGATATATAATGACCTTCAGGATCAGTTGTTGATGAGTAATAATCATGTTCACTATTTGCTTGACCATAAGTAGTACCTGTAGGTGTTGGCGGAGTTACTGGTGGGTAATTAGGCTTAGTTGTAAAATGCCAGACGGAGCCAGCAGTTTCAAGGCCATATGAGTCAACAGCAACAATTTTCCAATAATAATTTGTCTCATAATCAAGTGTTCCTGATGGATTCCATGAAAAAGGCCCAGTATTATCTGCATCAAATGGACCAATTTTTTCTTTATAAGGTGGCGAAGAAGACGTTCCAAAATATATTTTATATTCTACAGTATCAATAGGGTTGACGTAATAATCAGGATCGCCTCCATACCACTTTAAAGTCGGAGTCCGACTTACACCTGTAGCTCCATTTGATGGGGTTGGATCATAAGGTGTATAAGGAGGATCTGAAAACCAATAATAGAGTTTCATTGCAGCATTGTCAACCCAGAATTTTGCATATTCTGGATCCCAAGTTTCACCATATAATCTAATGTATAGCTCAAATTTCATTTTATAATTATATCCATAAGTTGAACCAAAATAATTTAAAAAATTCCAAAGATAGTATCCATATTGTGTGTTCCCTGAAGTATAATCTACAATAAAATTCTTTCTATGATCATTAAACTCTTCATAAGGATTTGTGCATCCCGAGTATTCAGGATCCCAAAAATTGGTACACCATCCATCATTTTTAGGCATATCATTTTCGCCAGTATGATACTGATAACCTATTGGCCATTCCCGATCGCTATCCTCTAGGTATGCATTAAAATAAACATGATCTCTTTGATCATCAAAATCTCCTCCATGAATCTTATAATCACAATAAAACGATGTATCTACTACATAGTCACTAGTTCCAACAAAACAAAAACCTGGCTTGCTTGTATCAATAAAATTATCAATATCAAATGATTTTTCAACTTTTGCCCACCCTCGGGAATCTTCAGCAATTGGGGACCAACCTGCATCTTCTCCACCAGCACTACACCAAGCTCCATCAGCACTAGTTCCATCCCACAAATCTTCATCAGATCTCACTGCTGAATAAAGAGTACTGCTGCTTGCCCATTCTGGAATTTTATCATCCGTATCGTCAAAATCATCATTATATACATTTTTTGTAACAGACCAACTTTCTCCCTCAAAAAGTCCTCCATTTCTATTTGGATCGCCACCTGGATTAAAATCCATCCAAGTCCAGTCTAAACCAAATAGAGGGATTTTTGTAGGTTTTTTAAATTTTTCATTTACATTATTTGAAAAATCAAAAATAATTGAATGGAGTTTTTCATCAAAATCTATCCCATTTTTTAATTTAATATTATTACGAGCCAGATCAATTTCTACAAGATTATTAGATACATTTACGTCTTCTTTATTTTTTTCATTGATATCTTCAGTGTTTTTTTCAATAGTTATTTCTTTAAAATCATTTGTTTTCTTTTTATTGACACTAACGCTAAAAGCGGAAGCATTGCTAACCAACAGCACAGATATTATTATACAAAAAATTATTTTATATATTTTATTTTGTTTCATATTTCCTCCCTTCCTTATTGAATTTTTTTAAATAATAAAATTATTTAATCTAAACTTACTCAATCAATATTAACTTATAATTACCGAATTGTTTTAGAGGAATTGCTTGTCCAATATTTTGATAGTATTCCCAAGTTACATCTAAATTTGCAACAATAAAATAGTAACCAGATGGAACTTGTACATATGTATCATTTTCTAATGCTGTTTGATTCCAAATATATGAATTAGTAAAAGTTGATAAAGCATCAATTGTAAAATTGTATGTTGGAGGTTCTAAGAAAATAGGTGGAGATACATCATCAGGATATGAGGTATGATGCCATATATAAGAACTGCTATCAATATATGCATAGTAATTAAATGGAGTATAATTTTCCCCATTTGTGCTATTAACCCAGCCTTTACAATAAACTGCATTATCTTCATTATTTGTATTGGTTAAAGTTAAGGTAATTGTTATATCCTCACCTGTGTTATAGCTATCTTTATCTGTTTCAACTTCAAATGTTATACCATCGTAGCTGTCAACTAAAAAATCAGGGTTTTTAATGTTATCAATTGGTTTTTTTTCTTTTATTAGCAATGTAGATACAGCTGTTAACATACTAACTACAATAATTATAATTATTATAATACCAATCTTATAGCCCTTATTCATTTTTTCCACCTACCATATACCCTTTATTAAACACGTCTATAAATACTATTTAGTATATATTTAAGAATTGGAAATTTATTAACAATTTTTTCATATAATTTTATAAAATAGTTTAACTCAATTGCTTTACTTTTTTGTATCTTTACAACTAATTCTTTTGATTTTGGACTTATTAAGTCATTTGTATCTTTGGCAAAAACTTTAACTTTGTAGGTTCCTTTTTCATTCCAAATATGTTTTGCATAAGCAATTTCATCTGAATCATATGGCCCAATCCACTTGCTAATATCATCTCCCCAATGCCATTGATAATAAATTTGGTCTCCATCTTTATCTTCTGTACTTGTAAAATATGTATATTCCCGGCCAGGTAATCCCTGTTCTGACCCTGTAGGTTTGTTTGGTCTATTAGGTGCATGTGATATTATTATTTTAAAAATCTTTTCTTTTATACTTTCAATGTTTCTTGCCTTATCAATAGAACGGAATTGTATTTTATGTGCACCTATACTTGAAACAGTTATATCATTATTTTTATATTCCACCCATTTGCCATAATCAAGTCTATATTCCGTTTTATATAAACTAGCTCCGCCTTCATCAAGAGATTCAAAACCAATATTTACATCTTTATTAAACTCAGGACCGTCTATACCGTAACCTTCCAATTTTCCCTCAAGTGAGCAGGATGTAATTGGTGCAATCTCGTCATACCCGTCAGTAAAAATAAAAGAAAGATTACAACTTTTATTATCTCCTCTCAAATTTGGACGCTCAATTGTAGCAGCAGTAATACCTCCTGGTGCAAAACACCAATTTGTTTCAGAAAGCTTTGATTCGCAACCGTAAATAACTCCTTTATCAACTCCTCTACTAGTAATTTTTGCGTAGTTCAAAGTATAATAAGAGCTTCCGTTTGCCCAACCAACTAAAAATATATTATCTTTGTTTTTTGAACCAGATGTTTGTATTGTGACAGGATCAGATATTCTTCCTGATGTAATTTTTTGTGGTGAGGATCGTGAAGTTACACTTTGATAATAAAGACTACCATCATATAGCTCTGTATTTTTTTCTGTGTAAAATTCATTTTTCAACCAAACAATATAAGGATTTCCATCAAGTCCATATACTGCAGATGGAGATATATCCTGATATGAATCAGTTGTAAACTGATGTATTGTGTAATCTCGGGTATTCTGGTCAATATCAATATAATAAACATTTTGATCATTAGTTGTTTCAATATTATTATCTCCATCCATAGAAAAGGTACACAATGCCTGTAAATCTCCCTTTTTAAAGGAGGTGCCGTCTTTTAATGCTACCTTTGGAGTACTAACAATTGGTTCATTGCTAGCCAGGGTTTCAGGGTTAGACCAACTATTTCCATCCCAAAACGAAGCGTAAATAGATCTGTCATTAATTGTAATATTATTTTCATCACAATCATTATCTGAAACCCAAACAAGGATTACATCACCATTATCATTTGATGCCAAAATAGGAGACGTATCAATTTTATTGTTTGTTGTAATTGTGTTGATATTGCTCCAAGTTTCACTATCTTTATCCCATATGCAATAGGCAATTTCAACTGCCTCTGCTACATCAATATAATCACTATTTTCATTAATTGTATTATCAGTTTGTATAAACACACATACAGCATTACCATTGCTATCAAAAACAATCTGTGGATCCATTTGCAATCTGTCATCGTTTGTAGAAGTTATTACGCTAGGTTGATCTATTTCAATAAATTCACCTTGTTCATTTAATGTACATTTTGTATATTGTAATTCCATGCCTTTTACTTTTTCTTTGTTTGCATTGTCATGTGCCCAAACCATCATCATCTCTGTTCCTGCTGATTGAGGAAAAGATGCAACACATGGTTTTGCATGTGGAAATAGATTTTCAATTACTCTACCATAACTTTTAGAGTTATCCCATACAAATTCATTGTAATTAGATGTAATATAGTCTCTATTTAAAGGGCTCCATTCGCCTTCATTATATTCTTCAATTAAAAATTTTTTATCTTTATAGCTCCAGGTATAAGTATACCAACCTTCCAAGGTCCAAAAAGCAAGTCTTACTCTTCCTCCAATCCAGACATCAAGTACAAAATTATCAAAATATCCATCAGGGGGTGTTGGTGGTGTCTTAAAATATAATGTCCCTTTTCCTCCTGCTTCACCATAAAAATCAACTACCACGAGACCTAAACCAGCATATGCTCTAACTTGGAAAGCAACATTTCCATCAATACCTGCGTCATCTTTCAATTTTATTCCAAGACCTGGAATAAGTCCTAAAGAAGGATTATCTGTTTGTTCAAGATTAAAAGTTATTTCTACACTTGGAGTTATATCAATACCTGCTTCAACACCTATACCACATATTTCTAAGGGTATTATAAACACAGGTATTGTAACCTCGCCGTTTATGGTGATATACATTTCTTTCCATTCAATATTATACTCTTGACCTTGTTTTTCAATTATTATAAGTCCATGTAAAGAAGCTCCTATTCCTCCACTAAAAGCTTTTGCTTCAACCTGTGCACTAAAACCTCCACTAACATCTATAGTTCCATCTGAACAAATAACTACCGAACTTCCGATTCCTCCTGAATAACCATAGTTGCCACCCACTTTTTCTGCAGGTACATCAACATCTGTATCCACAGGGGAACCATCTCCGTTAGGAGAATCTGTTGATAGATCTATTGAAGCTTCAAGCGTCCAAAAATTATTTTTTGGTTTAGGATCTTTTATTCCAACCTCAAAAGTTACATAATCCAAAGATTCATTTTCCGATAAAGTTTTAATATAATTTACTAACCAACCCGCTATTGGTACAATTTTTGGATCATATGTTTTGTAACTGCTCCATCCATATGAGTTATGAGATTTTATTTTATAAGTACCGAATGGATTTATTATATTTTTAGTATTTATTGTAGCAGTCCATCCATCTGAACCGTCATAATCAGATTTTTTTCCCAATCCCATAGAAGAAAAATCAAATTCAACTTCATCAATATTTGAACCAGATACAAAAGCTTCATAGGTATTTTCAAGATCAAGACCTTGGAGAAGTAATCCTCTACCATTTGATGCATTACTTCCATCTGCAAAGTATGTTTCCACATAATTTACGATGGGGGCTCCAGGAGGTTTTTGTTTTGTATTAAAATGCCAAACTGGGCCATGTGTTTTTAGCCCACTGCTATCCTTTGCAACAATTTTCCAATAATAGGTTGTTTGATAAAATAGATTTTTAATATTATAAGTAGTCCCATCATAATCAACTTCTTTAATAGTAGGAGGAGTGCTAGTGCCAAAATAAATATCATATGTGAGAGGGTCTCCATTTGGATCACTACAATCCCAGCTTAAATCAATGTTAACATCCAAATCTGATGCCCCATCTGTAGGATTAGGATTGCTTGGTGAATTAGGTGGATTAGAACTAGTCCCCCAAGTCTGAAAATTGAAATCCCAATTATCTTTTTGAACCCAATTTTCCCCATCATTTTGGGTATAATAAGCAACTCCTCTTGTGTAAGGATTCCCTGTACCATATCTCCATCCTAAGTAATCATTAGGGCCAAAATTTACTAAAATATTGATTATTATGTAGTATGTATCTCCTGGGATAATTTCAAAAGGTTCCACGCAGATACAACTTAACCAACTGCCAGAGGTTGAGATCATATTAATATCGCCTGATCCATACAACCAATCTTCACCATTTACAGAATTATTTCTAACTATAACAGAAAAATTACCATAATCTGCCCCTGATGATCTTTTCAAAAAAATATTGAATTGTTCTAAAACATTTTGCTGTGGTTTGAAACCTTGTGCGATATGTTCAGATGAGGTTTGTATTTGATAATAATTATTTCCATTTTCACAATATTGATCTTTACTGCTAAAACAACCTTGAGTTTTTGTTTGTTTAGAATTGTATAATGGATTTAAATTTTCTTTTTCATTTTTTAAAAAAATTATTTTTTTATCAGACAAATTTTTATTACTATCTAAATTATTTTTTTTATTTTCGAATTTTATGGTATTTGTAGCACTAAAACTACCAGTAATAACTAGCATAACGGCTAAAAAAAATATTACTATTTTTATTTTCATCTATCTTTTCCTCCACCTTTTTTTTATATAATATATGATTATTAACAAGATCAATTTAAATATTTAAATCTTATAGTACAATCTTCATTATGAAGGTATAGATTTTAACTTTCCACCTCGTAATATTATAACCAAATTAACACTAATATTTATAATGTAATTAATTAACCAAATTTATATTTGTTGCTTTTTTTATTTATTAAGGTATAATTAATTTAATAATTTTATTTTATTATTTTCCCATCAATATACTAGAAATAAATAAATAATAATTTTATATTTTTTAATATTTTCAAATATATTAACTATATAAGTAAAGGATAAAATAGATTTACAAATTTATCTTTTCGCCCTTTTTTAAAGCATCAACGGATTTATCCGCGATTTCTTCTAGTTTCTTTTTATCAGAAACTGCTTTTCTAGCTTTTATATTCTGATCTGCAATAGCTTTTTTTGCTTCTTGAAAAAGCTTACGTCTTTCACCTTTAATTGCAATAATCTTTGATTTCATTTCAAAGGCTTTATCATGAATTTTTTGGGCATCATTTCTAATTTCAACATACTCTTCATGTTTTTTATTTGCTTCTGCAATACTAATAGATAACTCATTTACAAGTTTGATATATTTCTCATGATGTTTTTGACTTTCATTATAAAATTTCTGAACTAGTTTATGTTCTTCATCTGCTTTTTTAAAAAGTTCATCAATTGCTTTGTCTTTATCAGATATGTCAATTTCAACTTTTTCTTGTTTTTCCATTTGTTTTTGGGTTCTTTTATATTCCTTTCTTTTTTCTCTTAATCTATCAATTAATTCGTTTTCCTGGGCAGGTGACATTGGAACTGTTTCTTGTTGATATTCAAGCATCTGGTAATCTGCTTTAAGTTCTTCAATGCGTAATGGAAGATTTCTAAAAACTTCGCCTTTTTTCTTTCTTTTTGCTTCAATTAATTTTTTTGCTTCTTGCTGATATTTATTGCGTATCTTTTTATGTTCTTTCATTTTTGAAACATGTTCATCTCGTTCTTTTTTTATTTTATCGATTTTTTCTTTTATTTTTTTTCTACCATCGTTGAACATATCACGTTCTTCTCGAACAACTCTTGCCATCTCATTTAACTCGTTTCTCCTTTCAATGTATGATTGATACTTTTTTTCCGCATCTTTCAGTTGTACTAACTCTTTCTTCTTAGATGTTTTATTTTGCATGAGAAACACTAAATATTTCAAATATTATCTATGAGTTGATAGGCTAATTATTTTACTACTATATCAACTTTATTTTTTCCTTTTACAGCAATCCAAGGTATTTCAACTTCTGCGTATCCTCCTCTAGGAATAGTAATATTTTCAATTTTATTTTTCTCCTTACCATTTACTGATAAAATAACATTAATATTACTTGCTGAAACATTACCATTATTTCTAAGTCTGAATGATGTTTCTATTCTTTTGCCCTTCTTAAATACTCTAGGCCAATGGAAAACTCCGCTAATCTTTATATCTGGTTTTCCGTCAATAATGGATGTAACCGTTGAAATCTCATCAGATTTTTCTTTTCCGATAATTTTTACCATCACTTTTGTCTCTATCCAATCATCAGGTTTAACGTTGTCTGTAGGTTTAACTATTAGCATAACGGGGGCCTCTGATTTAGGTCTAACTTCAACTTGTGTTTTATCTACAGAAACGTCCCAACCTTCGAATTCAGAATCCATTATAACATTAATTGAATAATTTAAAGTTTTCTTTGAGGGATTTCTGATAGTTATGTTATAGTGTGCTTCTTCCTCAGGCTTAATTTCTTTTATTCTATCAAGACATACAACCTCTATATATTTTCTTTTTATTAAGGAAATTATTACAACTAAAAATATTAAAATAATGAAGATAACTAAAAACAATAACAACGCTCCTGCATACTCACCAAGTACATCATCAAGCCCAATATCTTCTCCGACTAATTCAAAGAAATGATAGAAATGTTCGAAAACATTTGGTGCAATTACTTTAGTAGTTAAAATTATTGTAACATTTTCTTCAATTAAATGATTATCTGCCTCATTTGAATGGATAATAACAGTTAGTTTATCTGTAGTTATTTCCGTAAATTCTGGTACTGTAACATTTATCTTTAAAATATATTCATCTTTTGTATCGTAATATGTATCAATTTCAGGTATTTCTGAATCAAATTCTAGTTCCCATTCATGTTCACTTTCAACTTCAACTGTGTAGTAATCATACCAGAATCCTGTATTATTGTTTCTTACAACAATACTATAAGTACCAGTTTCTCCATGTTTAATCTCTTTATTTTTAGGGGCGACTACATCTATATCAAAGTCAACAGCATCATCTGATACCTCAACATAGGCCTCTTTACTATCAAATCCAGTAAGACCAGATACATTAAAGAAAAGATCTATTGATTTATAATATGCTTCCCTATTATTTTCTGTGGAATTTACATAGACATGTATTAAAGCACTACTATTTTCCAAAATATCAACAGATTTAGTATATTCAATATTCCAAAAATCTAGATCATCTTTATCTTGTGGATTAACTTCAATATTTAATTTTTCTTCATATTTACTTTCAACATTGAAAACAAATTCTGCACTCCCGCCAGGTATAACATATTTTTCATAGACATCTTCTTCATCATCAACAATTTTAATATTTTCTGTTTCCCCTAACTTTAAAATAATTGAAGAAGCATAATTTTCAGAATCACATAGTAATGTTGTTGATCTTAAAGGTGCAATTGGCCCTTCTGAAACACTAATTTTTAGGCTGATATTATGGTTATACCAGATTTCTTCTTCAATAATATTAAATTCAAAAATTGTTGGATAATCTGGTCCTCCCTGAAGGATTTCTATTAAGCCGCTATGATCTAATTTCTTTGTAGCAGTTGCAATATCTTTATTTGCTGTTTCATCAAATAATGTTACCTTTATTTTTGGTTTAAATAAATATAAAATTTTTGGGAAATATATATACAATTCTGCAGAGGCATTTTTAATAATTTTATTTCTATTAACAGATATTCCTTTCCAAGATTGAGAATTTTTTATTTTAAATTTTGATGGTGAAGTTCCTTTTGGTTCACTCAATACAAGATTTTTATTTTTATCTAGATAATATGTAATAATATCTTCAGATTCAGGTGGAGTTGGGTCTAGAACTGTAAAAAGCCAAATAAAAAACCATCCCATCCACTCTTCTGTTGCTGAAGTATTTTCAAAATCTAATCCATTCAAACTTATAAAAAGAGGTGGATAGGCATTTTCTGAACTACTGATAGGGTTTGTTTCATTAAGGGTTTTAATAAAACCCATTCCTAAAACATCATTTTCATAATCTGGATAATTTTGAAAATATAAAGTTTTATTTTCCCCAGAATCTATAGGCATGAATAATGAAGAATTATATGTTTTTGAACCATAATAAAAAGCTGAAGATCTTATTGAATTTGCAAGATCAGCAATATCTTTTGTATCGATCCCGCTTTCTTCAAGTGATAAAAGTACTTCTTCAATAAGTATTCCAACATCTTGTATCTCAGGATCTTCACTGTTATTTAATAAATCTGCAATTTTTTCTAATGGACCTTTTATTTTTTTGTCAAATCTTTTTTCAATAAATTCTGCAATTGGTTTTTCACTTTGAATTATCTCTATTAGTACAAATAAAGTATCTCCACTTTCTAATTTAAAATTAACATCCTCAAAAACTATTGCTTTTTTATATTCTTGTACAAAATCACCAAATAATTCTGGATTTAATTTAATTGTTTTATTTGCATTTTCAATTTTTTCAGTAGTTTCATTGTATCCTCTTGAATAATGTAAACTAACATTTATTTTATCTTTATATTTTGCACCTAATTGTGATAATATTGTTGAAGAAAAAAATAAATCAAAGACAATATCTCCTGAAACATTTAAAGACTCGTTAACATAATAGGATGCGACAAACCTATAAGGATGTGGAGTTAAAACCTTTCCAAAAATTTCTTCTATTAACCAATAATAATCTTGATCAGGTAGATCTTCTCCAAATAAACCTGATGAAGATACACTATCTGAATTAAATAATATTATAGTAAATGGACTAATAAGTAGTAGAATTATTAGTAAATATGTTTGGATTTTTCTTATTAGCTGCATGCAGTTTTTTCACCTACATGTTTAAAGTTGTAATTTTTTATATATAAATCTTTTTTTACAATAGTTACCATTTTTCGCCTAAACTTATAAATATCAATATATATTAATATATTTATTATTTAATAATTTTTCCTAAAAAATAACAATTTTAATAAAAAAACCTATATAATAATACTATTCAAACTATAAAAAATTATAATTTACATAAAAAATACTAAAATATTAAAAAAACATAAATATATCCTAAGATATCCTAGAAAAAGAGCACTCAAAAAAAAACAATATATAAGGAGAGATATGCAATTAAGTAATAGTGTAAAATATATTACAGTTATTTTTTTCTTAATAACTTTAATATTTTTATGTATCCCTATCGTTCAGGCAGGACAACTAGAGATTCGTATAACAAATATAAAAAATCAAGATATTATTAAAATAAATGAAAAAGAGCATTTTATAGTAAGCGTATATGACCCTAGTCTAACAGATACTCCTTATCTTATTAACGTTACAATTGTTTTTAATGAATTGCCCTACATGATAAATGGTGAATCTGCCGAATTAATATTACAAGCTCCTGAAGTAGATTCAGATAGATCTTATCAAATATATGCTTTAAAGGAAGGTTATACATCTACAAATAAAACAATAGAAATTCTAAATAACGATTCCAAAAATTTAGTAATAATTACAGAAGATGTTGTAGATGCTGGAAATCATTTCCCTGTATATATAAAAGATGAAAATGGTAATCCTATTTCAAATGTTTTAGTTGGAATTGAAAATTATTGGGATCAAAGAGCAAGTACTGATGATAATGGCAGAGTGTTGTTAACAGCGCCTAATGACAAAGAAGAAATTACAATATTGGCTCAAAAAGATCCATATACAAGAGTTAAGCATACAATAAAAGTCAATATTGAATCACCATGGTGGGAAACTTTTAAAAATAGCCCATTTTTTCCAATTGTTTTTGGTTTAATTATCCTGTTATTCGTAGTAATATATGTAAATCAAAAACAAAAAAAGGATATTTTTAACAGAGCTAGTGAAATATCTAAAGAAAAAAAGAAAAATAATTCTGTTGAGGATGGAAATTACAAGACTCCATCTGAATCCAAAGAGGAAATAATAGATTATAAGGTTGGGCCTAAAGACACAGTGAGATCGCAATCAAAAACTGATTCAAAAATAGAAGAAATAAGAATTACAAGACCTAAAAAAGAAAAAGAAGTAATACCTGTTAAATCTGACATTGATAAAACTGAAAGAATAATTTCAGAAAATAAAATTAAAAAAGATAAATATGAGTGGTTTGAAGGAACTGATTCGGTAAGATATGAAATTGATAAAATAACAGGGGAAATAGATGAAGAAGGTAAAGATAAATGGTTTGAAGGTATAGATAATATTAAAGAAAAAATTAATGAAAAAGTAAAAAACAAGGATAAAAAGAAAGATAATAAAAAATAATTTTTGTTTTAAGTAGTGTTTAAATATTGCTTTTTGGTTTCTATACATAAATGGCAAAACAAGATAAATTAATAAAGGATTTTTATAATCTAAAAGTCAGTCAATTAATGGATAAAAGAGTATGGGATTTACCAATAATATCTGTAAATGAGGATATATATCATGTACTTGCGATTTTAGGTGGTAGAAATCATATTTGGGTTGTTGAAGATAAAGAAAGTAAAGAGCTTATTGGAGTAATAACTGAACATGACGTGCTTTCTATACTTGCTCCTAAACATCTACCCTCTTATATTCTTGGTATGCCAAATTTAAGTTCAATACAACATGGTACTGCAAAAACGGTTGAGGATATAATGTCTCGAAGAGTAGTTACCTGTGATCCTGACGAAAAAATAATAGATGCTCTTTTAAGAATGGTAAAATATAAACTCAGAAGACTTCCTGTAATTAAAGATAAAAAATTATTTGGTGAAATAACACTTCATCAGTTAATAAGAAAATATTATCAGGCCACTCAATATCATCCTATAGTAGAAGATGAAGAAGGTTGATAACTACGGAAATCTTTGATATTTTATTATTATTAGCATTGGCTTTAATATTTGCAAGATTCCTAGGTTATTTATTTAACAGAATAAAACAGCCAGCAGTATTAGGTGAAATCCTTGCAGGTCTTATTCTTGGAGGAATTGCATTAATATTTTTTTCAGGTAATACCTTTACAATTTTTAATTATCAAATAGTTTTTTCTAATTTAGATTATTCTTCTGAAGAATTTAGATTAATTGCAGAAATAGGCATTTTATTTCTGCTTTTTATCTCTGGAATGGAGATACGAGCATCAAAATTAAAAAAAATGGAAAAGGCATCAACTCTTGTTGCAATAGGTGGAGTTATCTTGCCTTTATCATTAGGTTTTTTGACAGCTATTTTAATGGACTTTTCATTTAAAGAAAGTATTGTAATAGGTCTAATTTTAATTGCAACATCAGTTGGCGTCACAGTAAGAACATTACTTGATTTAAATATACTAGATACGGATTCTAGTACAACCATACTAGGAGGTGCAGTAATTGATGACATTATTGGAATTATACTACTTACTTTTGCATTGGGAATTGGATCACTAATGGATGCAGTGTGGATTGGTTTTAGAATTGCTCTATTTTTCTTTATATTTCTATATATTGGGTTAAGAGTCATTGATAGGATTCTTAAATTAAGTGAAAAGATACATTTACCAAAAGCTTTTTTGAGCATATCTCTTTCGATTTTTTTATTATATGCATTTTTTGCAGATAAGTCAGGCATAGCAGGAATTATTGGGGCATTTATTGCAGGGGTTATAATTGGTCAAAGTTTTGAGTCAAAAAAAATTGAAGAAGACTTCAAAACTATTGGTTATGGCTTTTTCATCCCAATATTTTTTGTTTGGGTTGGTACTTTATTATGGGGCGGAGAAATTGAAAGTTTTAGTTCAATTATTGAAATTGGAATCTTTGCAGTTATTATTATTTTTATTAGTATTATTGGTAAAATATTAGGTTGTGGAATATTTGCAAAAATTGCAGGTTTTAAAAATAAAGAAGCCCTTCAGATAGGAGTTGGTATGGTTCCAAGACTAGAACTTGCTTTAATTATTGCAACAGCTGCAATCTCTAAAGGTTTTATTACAGGTTTTCACGCTCATCAAATATTAGTTGCAACTATTCTCATGGTCGTTGTAACTACTTTTATTACTCCTTTTTTAATAAAAGCTACTTTTAAAAAATGAAAAATAATTACTAGAAAATATAATGAAATATTTATTCGAACTATCAAAAGAACATAAAAGTATACCAAGTTCTGAAATATTTGCATCATTAACTGCTGAAGAAATAAGATATAAAATAATTAAATCAACTGAAGATGTTTTAATAATTGAGACCGATTCAAAAAAGGAAAAATTAAAAAAATTGGCAAATAGATTATCGTTTACTTACTATATTGATAAACTATTATTTTTTTGTTCAAATTCTACAAATGAGATAAAAAAATTATCAAATGAAAATAATATTGTAGAAAAAGGATCAATTGCGATAAAATACAAAAATAGATCAAAAAATATTAGTTCACAATCGATTGTTAAAGTTTTAGCAGAATCATATACAAAAAATCGAAAGGTAATTCTAAAAAATCCAGATATTGAAATACGGGTACTAATTACTGACCCAATAATATATGTTGGAATCAAAATCGCTGATGTTAATAGAAGCCAATTTGAAGATAGAAAGGTACAAAACAGACCTTATTTTTCACCTATTTCTCTGCATCCCAAAATTGCACGTGCTTTGGTTAATTTATCATCAATAAAAAAGAAAGAAAATCTATTAGATCCTTTTTGTGGGACAGGAGGAATTTTAATTGAGGCAGGATTAATTGGAGTAAAAATAATTGGGTCCGATATTGAAGAAAAAATGATAAAAGGTTGTAAAAAAAATCTTGATTTTTATAATATTAAAAACTACAGATTATTTTGCTGTGATATTGGAAAAATTAAAAAACATGTTTCTAAGATAGATGCAATAATAACTGATTTACCTTATGGTAAATCAACAACAACAAAAGGAGAAAAAAGAGAAGTTTTATATGATAGGGCGTTTCAATGTATTTCAAATTTATTGAAAGATAAGGGAACTGCAGTCATTGGTCTATCAGATAAAAATCTTATTCAGTTAGGTAAAAAATATTTTAATTTATTAGAAAGACATTCCTTTTATGTTCATAAAAGTCTAAAACGTTATTTTGTAGTGTTTAAAAAATAACCACAATCCTTTTACAATTGATAAATATGTACCTTTTTAATGACCCAACTTAGTATCGTATTTTTGGGAACTGGTGGTAGCTGGCCTACAATTAAACGTAATGTTACATCAATTGCATTAAAACGTGCAGGTGAAGTAATACTGTTTGACTGTGGGGAAGGTACTCAACGTCAAATTCAAAAATCAAGTTTAAGCTATATGCAAATTTTAAAAATTTTTATTACACATTTTCATGGCGATCATTTTCTGGGGTTGCCCGGATTGATTCAAACCATGCAATTAAACGATAGAAAAGCTCCTCTTGAAATTTATGGTCCAAAGGGTATGAATAAACTTTTAGATCAACTATTATCACTTGGATATTTTAAACCGACATTTAAAATAATTTCACATGAGCTTAAAGATGGAGATGTTTTTGATTTTAATGAATATTATATTCATATTTTAAAAGTTAAACATGGGGTACCAACGTTTGCTTATTGTCTTGAAGAAAAAATGCGTCCAGGAAGATTTAATAAATCTAAAGCATTGAAATTAGGAATTCCAGAGGGTCCACTTTTTAGTAAATTGCAAAGAGGTAATTCTGTAATTTTAAAGGATGGTAGAAAAATTCTCTCTGATAAGGTTTTAGGGCCGCCTAGAAAAGGAAGAAAAATAGTATATTCAGGAGATACTATCCCTGTTAAAAATATGATTGATTTTGCAAAAGACGCAGATGTTTTGATACATGAGGCTACATTTCATTCAGAGCATAAGGATGTTTCTAAAAATTACGGCCATACAACAGCATCTGAAGCTGCTGAAATTGCAAAAAAGGCAAATGTTAGTAAATTGTTTTTAACACATATTAGTCCTAGATATATAGATAGTAGAAAATTAAGAGAAGAAGCAGTTAAAATTTTCAAAAATACAAAAATTCCAAATGATTTTGAAGAATTTGAAATAAAATTATCATAAAAATTTGTTTATTCTTCTTTTTTCATAAATGAACTTAAACAATTTTTCATACTATTGTGGGCTTCTAGTTCAAATAGTAATGGTGCATCTAAAGCCCATGTGCCAAATGCTTCTAAAACTTCTTTTAAATTTTGTTCTTTAAAAACTGACCAGTTATCCTTTTTCATCTGTTCATTGTCAATATATGCAAAAATTTTATTTATTTTATTTTCGTCATTTGCCGTAGTTATAAAAATATTAAAAGTAGATTGATTTCCGTCTTCATCTTCTTTATAAAATATACAGCTTTTTGAAGTAGATTGAAAAACTCCATATTTATATGTCATAATATATTCATCCCTTTATTAAAAATCTCATATATTGATATGTATTCTTTACTTTTAATAGTAACGTTTTGATTTTTATATTTTTGTTTATAAAATCATAATTTTTTTAAGCTCTATAACATTTAATTTTTTGATTTAAATGGGAGAGAGACCAACATACGATGAATATTTTATGGAAATGGCTCATGTAGTTGCAAAAAGAAGTACATGTTTAAGAAGAAAAGTAGGGGCAATATTAGTTAAAGATAGGCATATTTTAAGCACTGGATACAATGGTGCCCCTAAAGGTCTTAAACATTGTTCAGAAGTAGGTTGCCTTCGAGAAAAATTAAAAGTACCTTCAGGAGAAAGACATGAACTCTGTAGAGGCCTTCATGCAGAGCAAAATGCAATAATTCAAGCAGCGGTCTTTGGCATTTCTATAAAAAACTCAATATTATATTGTACAAATACTCCGTGTATAGTGTGTTTAAAAATGTTAATTAACGCAGGGGTTACTGAAATTGTGTATTCAGGGGATTATCCAGACGATCTTGCTAAGCGTATGATCGATGAAAGTAACATTAAAATAAGAAATTTTAATAAAAAAAAACCTATCTGGTGTTGAAAAAATGAGAAAAATATAAATACTGTCGAATGATTTACATTTTGAGGAGACATGAAGCGAAAAAATTCGTTTGTATTAGATGAAAAAGACGATAAAGCCGTTAAGTTATTTACAGAACTAGGAATGCCGAAAAATCTGGCCAAAACTTTAATGTATATTTCACAAGTCGACGAATGTCGTTCAGCAGAGGTTGAACAAGGTGCAGATTTAAGACAACCAGAGGTAAGCGTTGCTATGCAAGAGATGCGAAGGAGAGGATGGGCTAAAAAAAGAGACCTTAAAAAGAAAGGAAAAGGAAGGCCTGTTCATATTTACAAATTGACTAAAGCATTACCACAAATACTTAAAAACTTTGAACAAGAAAAAATGAAACAAGTTCAAACAATAAAAAACGACTTGTCAGACTTACAGACTCTAATTAAAGAATATAAATAAAATGCTTTTTATTTATTAAAAAGCTTAATTCAGTTTTTTTATTATTTTGACCCATAAACAATTATTATATAAAAGGCGGTGCTGGCCTGAAAAATAGAGTTAAGTCAATATTTAATAATTTAAAATTTAAACCTGACATAATATTAATAAAAAATTCAGTAGAGCCTTATATTGATGATAACTTTTTTTATTTTACAGGTTTGGAGAAAGGTTTATTTGAGGGTGCTATAGCGGTTTTATATCCTGATGGTAATATTGATCTTATTACTTCAGAACTTGAATCAGAATCAGCAAAAAAGGCTGCTGTTAATATTAAAATTTATAAAAATAATGATGATCTTAAAATAATCTTGAAAAATATAATATCATCAAATAAAAGTATTGGTATAAATTTTAAAAAATTTTTATATAAAGATTTTTTACAAATAAAGAAACAGTTTATTTCTTCAAAATTTTTTGATATATCAGAATCAATCGATATGATTAGACTAATAAAAGACGAAATTGAAATTAAATTGATTAAGAAAGCATGCAGAATATCTGATAAAGCAATGGAAAAAATTCCACAGATTTTACACGAAAATATGTATGAATACGAACTTGCTGCAGAAATAAATTATTTGATGCAAAAAAATGGTGCTGATAAACCTGCCTTTGATACAATTTCTTCTTTTGGAAAAAATACCGCTGAGCCTCATTATACTCATGGTGATACTAAGCTAAAAAGAAATGATTTAGTTTTGTGTGACTTTGGTGCATGTTTTAAAAAATATAATTCTGATATTACTCGGACTTTTATTTTTGGAAAGGCAAATGAAAACCAAAAAAATATGTATAAAATTGTACTTGAAGCAAATACTATCGGCCGAAATATGATAAAATCTGGTTTGAAGGCTGGTGAAATCCATAAAGCGGTAAATTCTTTTATAAATAAATCAGAATTTAAAGGTCGATTTATTCATTCAACGGGTCATTCGTTAGGGCTTTCTGTTCATGATGGTTCTGAAAGAATTGGTTTTAATAGTGAACTTATACTTAAAAAAAATATGATTTTTACTATTGAACCAGGTGTTTATATACCTGGTTTAGGTGGAGTAAGAATTGAAGATGATGTGTTAATAAAAAGTAATGGAGCTGAAATATTAACTAAATCTAATCGTAATTTAATTGAAATATAATTTTTTTTTCCATTACATTTTTATGATTAATTTAAATACGGCATAAAGGTGACAATTATGAGTTGGTATGATGAAGTCGAATATATTCGGAAACAAGCAAAGATGAATAATGAATTTTTTGCAAATTCACTTCCTATGATTGCATCTGAAAATGTATTATCTCCTCTCTGTAGAGAGATGTTATTAACAGATTTTCATGGCAGATATGCTGAGGGAACTCCTGGTAACAGGTATTATGAAGGATGTAAATTTTTTGATAACGTTGAATTAAAAGCAATGGAGCTTGCAAAAAAACTTTTTAAATGTAGTTATGCAGATGTCAGACCCACTGCTGGAACAACTGCAAATATTGGAATCTTAAAAGCTTTAATTAAACCAGGTGAAACAGCAACTGTACTTGATCTTGCAAACGGTGCCCATATATCTTTTGGAAAGTGGGGTGGTGCTGGTGTTAGAGGAATAAATCTAGTATCTTATCCATTTAATGATGAAGAGATGAATATTGATATAGACGGTGCAGTAAAACTCATAAAACAAGTAAAACCAAAAGTTGCCTTAAATGGCCGGTCTGTTTTTTTATTTCCAAGTCCTATAAAAGAAATCGCAGATGCAGTTCATGATATAGGTGCATATCTTGTTTATGATGCTGCTCATGTTTTGGGTCTTATAGGGGGAAATCAATTTCAAGATCCCTTGAGAGAAGGTGCTGATGTTGTAAGTGGAAGTACTCATAAAACCCTTCCAGGTCCACAGGGGGGTTTAGTTTTATCAAATCATAAAGGAAATACTGATCAAGATAAATCGTTTTTAAGAAAACTAAGTTTTGGCATTTTTCCAGGAGTTACATCTTCGTATCATCTTCACCATGTAGCTGCAAAAGCAATAGCTTTTGCAGAGCATCTTGAATTTGGTGAAAAATTTGCCAAACAAACAATAAAAAATGCACAAAATTTAGCAGAAGCATTAAATGAAAGAGGTTTTAAAGTATTTGGTGAAAAACTTGGATTTACAAAATCTCATCAAATCTTACTATCAGTTGGTCCAGGTAAAGGAAAACAAGCATCCAAAAAGCTTGAAGATGCGGGTATTGTAACAAATATGAATACAATTCCAGGAGATACAGACCCTTTAAATCCATCTGGTCTGAGGCTTGGAACTCCAGAGCTTACAAGGATAGGAATGGAAAAAAATGAAATGAGTGATATCGCAGAGTTTTATGAGCGAGTCCTTCTAAAAAATGAAGATCCAAAGAAAATAAAAAAAGATATTAAAGAATTTAGAAAAAATTTCCAAGAACTTCATTATTGTTTTAAGGAAGGATTTCGTGGATACGATTATCATAAGTTGATATAGAGATATGATAATAGCACTTACTGGTACACCGGGAACTGGAAAGACTTCCGTATCAAAATTATTAATTGATAAAGATTTTGAAATAATTAATTTGAATAAATTAGCCTGTAGAAAAGAATTTATTGTTGGTTTAGACAAACTAAGAAATTCAAAAATTGTTGATATTAATAAATTAAATATCCATATTTTTAAAAAATACAGTAACAAAAATATTATAATTGAAGGGCATCTTTCTCATTTGTTAAATTGTGCTGAAAAAATAATAGTTTTAAGGTGTCACCCAGATAAACTTAGAAAAAATCTAATTAAAAAAGGCTGGAAAGAAAGAAAAATAAAAGAAAATGTGGAAGCAGAAATTTTAGATATAATCTTATGTGAAGCTGTAGATAAACATTCTGAAAAAAATGTTTTTGAAATTGATGTTACAAACATTTCAATAGAATTTTTAGCTTCATTGATTATAGAAATTATTAATAAAAAATTTAATAATATAAAAAAATATAAAATAGGTAAAATTGATTGGTCTAACGAAATATTAAAAAACTTTTAGGATTGGATGAAGAAGAATGGTTCTTGATAGTCAAAGAGAAAATGTAGATCCTCTATTGACATCAATAGCCAAATATCTTATCCATATTAACCCAAATCTTTTATCATGGCTTTCTCTTTTATTTGCATTTTTTGCTGGAATATTTTTTTATTTTTCTTCACCAGATAAAGAACTTGACAATTATTTTCTATACTTTGCTGTTTTATTTGTTTTTTTAAATGGGTTTTTTGATGCTATTGATGGAAAAGTAGCAAAACTTGCCCATAAAACATCTAAAAAAGGAGATTTTCTTGATCATGCTCTTGATAGATATGCAGATGTTTTTATAGTAGGTGGTCTTGCATTAAGCCCTTGGCTAAAGGCTCATACTTATATTGGTCTATTAGCAATTGTTGGTATGCTTCTAACAAGTTATATGGGGACTCAAGCCCAAGCAATTGGTTATAAAAGAAATTATAAAGGTTTACTGGGAAGGGCTGATAGATTAGTAATATTAATGTTTATTCCAATTATTCAACATATCTTCATTATTTATGATGATTTTATTTTTTTAAGTGGTTTTTATTTATTAGAGTGGGCTTTGATTTATTTTGCAATAGTTGGAAATCTTACATCAATTCAGCGGTTTTTTGTTACAATTAGATGGTTTAATAAAAATAAAAAATAAAAAAAATCCCCTATACTTAATTTTTTAATTATTGATTAATTACTTAAATCTTTCATATATTAGTTAAATCCTCTTACATTTATTAATAATAATTTTTTGTTGTAAGAATATTTTAGATTCTTTGCTTTTCTTTGAGAGATTTTTGGAGGATTTGAAATAATATTTTCTGGTTTAAGATTATATGTTAAATCATTTATTCTTTCAGCTACTACGAAAACTTTTGCAATAGTTTCTATCTCATTTAACTGCTCTTTGTCAATAATTGATCCAACAACATTTATATTAATCATATCTCACCTCCATTTAGTCTGATATTGACTATCATGTATATATTTGTCATTAATAGTAAATAAAATTATCGAATTATTTAACTGCAATTGCCGAAAATTTATTTTATATTGCTTATCAATTATTATAAAATAGTAACTGCTATATACTCAATGGTTTAAAAATAAATGAATCAAAATAATGCAATAATTATTTCATTAGATAATAAAAACTCTGAGATAATTGAATTAGCAAGTTCTTTAAATTATAAGATAGTTAAAACATTTGTCCAAAAAAGGCTAAAACCAAATGTTAAAAGTTATATAGGTGCCGGAAAAGTTGAAGAAATTAAAGATTTTATAGATGAAAATAACACTATTAAATTGGTGATAGTAAATGGTAATCTCAAACCATCACAATGGTTTATTCTAGAAAAAAAATTTAGTTTGGAGGTTTATGATAGGTTAAGATTGATACTTGCAATTTTTGAAGAACGTGCAGAAAGAAAAGAAGCAAAACTTCAAGTTAAATTAGCTCAGCTTGAATATGAACGGCCGTTTGTCCGCGAACTTATTCATAGAACTAGATCTGGAGAACATCCAGGTTTTATGGCCGGTGGAGAGTATCAAGTAGATGATTATTATGAAATGATTAAAAAACAAATGAAAAAGATAAAAGAAAGCTTAAAAAATATTAGAGAAGATAGGGAAATTCGTAGACGTAATAGACATGAAAGTGGTTTTTATTTAATTTCGTTAGCAGGTTATACTAATGCGGGAAAGAGCAGTCTATTAAATATGTTATCTGGTGAAAAAGTTAAAGTTGAAGGTAGATTATTTTCAACTTTATCTACAACAACTAGAAGAATAATAAATAAAGATGTTCCAATTTTACTTACTGATACTGTTGGTTTTATTGAAAACTTACCATCATATGTAATTAATGCTTTTCATTCAACTCTTGAAGAAATAAAGGTCGCAGATGTTATTCTTTTAGTTGTTGATGTTAGTGAAGAAATTAAAATTATTTTGAAGAAATTAAAAGTATCGTTAGATGAGTTAATTGAAATTGGAGTTAATTCACCAATTATAGTTATATTTAATAAAATAGACCTTATTTCTCAAAAAAAACTAAAAGAAAAAATAAATCAACTTAAAAAACATAATTTGGTTAATAATAAAAAACTTGTTTTTATATCTATAAAAAATAAAATAAATATTGAAAAATTATTAAAATTTATTCATGACTCTCTTCCAAGACTTGTTATTTTTAAAATAAAAATGCCTATTAATAAAGAAACTCAGTCCTTAATTTCATGGATTTATAAAAAATCTAATGTTTTGGATATTTCCTATGACAATTTTGTTATTGTTTTGATTCAATGTGATAGTATCATACGTGAAAAAATTGTTTCAAGATGTAAAGAGTTGAAAGGAATTGTTGTTAATTAATCGACTTATTTTCATTTTGTAATTTTAACAAAAAAGATTTAAATATATTTAATACAAAATACCATGTTATAAAATAGCACGATACAATATAACGTGGTATGGCAAGATGAATAACAAGATCAGATTTACATTAATAGCAATAATAATATTTGTACTATTTGAGTCAATATTAACTACAAATACTCTGGCAAAAAGTGTTTTTATTGAGCAAATCGAAGAACAATTTATTGTAGTAGATATCAATGGAAACGGAGATTTTAAAAAAATTACAGAGGCCTTAGTTAATGCGCCGGCAGGTTCTACCATATATATTAAAAAAGGGGAATATAAAGAAATAATTGATATAAAAAATCAGATTAAACTTTTAGGAGAGGATAAGAAGAGTACAATAATAAATCCCATCTCAGAAAAAAATAAGTACGCCATTAGGTTAGGGGCATCTGATATAGTCATTCAAAATCTCGGTATTAAAAATGATGCCCCTGGCTTATATTCAACTGGGATAAAAGTAACCTCGTCAAATATTGAAATAAAAAATTGTAATATTTTTGAAACTCCAATAGGTATTGCTATATGGACCTCTAATAACTTAATAAAAAATTGTACTTTCTGGAGATGTAATGATGAAGGTATAGCTCTTATTGGAAGCTCTTATTTTGAATGTAAAAACAACAAAATAATAAATTGTAAGTTTTATCAAAATTGTGATGGAATAGAATTACAATATTCTTCTGATAATAAAATTTTAGATTGTGATTTTTATGATAATACACATACTGGCATCGATGCAATTCTAAACTCAAATAATAATAATATAATAAGTAATTGTAAGATATATAATAACGAAGTAAATGGAATATTTTTTTCATCTTCATCAGAAAATAAAATTATAGATTGTTTGATTTATAAAAATGATGACGGAAATTTAATTACATCTGGAAACTCAAAGAATAATCAAATTTTATCAAGTTCAGAATTAAAAAAAGAAGTTTTTACTATAAGTCATGTAAAAATAATTAATAATATTTTAAAGAAAATATCTAATAATTTAATAAATAAAATAATCGTTTTATTTGAATCAACTCTTTTTTAAAAGAAAACTATAAGTTCTAATAACTTATTACTCTATTAACTCAGGAGAGATGGAATAAGATGGTTAAAGAAAATAATGTTCATATAAAACTAGAGGTATGTAAAGATAAATCTTCTGGTAAATTATATATGCGGGCTTATTTCGATTCAAAAGCTCCTAATATTATTAAAGAAAAGGATTGCTATACTTGGCAACCTACAATAGAAGAGAAAAATTTGTTAAATGAAGCCTTTGAACTTATGCCTACACTAGATTCTCCTTCCAATCCAAGTCCTCCAACTAATAAAATTGAAGAGAAAAAAGAAGAAAAATCTTTTACAAAATTCTTTTCTAAACAGGAAACAAAAGTAGAACCTGAGGTTGAAATAAAAAAAGAAGAACCAAAAGAAGAACCAAAAGAAGAAGAAATACCAAAGATAGAAACAGAAGATAAATCTGATGTATTTGAAGTAACAGATGAGGTTAACAAAAAAGAAGATTTTAAAAAAATAGAATCTGAAATCGAATCTTCTTTTGATAAAATTGATGAAACGAAGGATGATAAACATAAAATAGAAGAAGAACCCTCAACAATTGGAGAGAATGATGGGATAATTGTTGAAGCTGATTCTGAGGCAATTGAAGCAGCTTTAAAAAAACATATAGGAAAAAATGAGGAAGAAGATAATTCAATTGTTGAAGCAGATGAAAAAACGATTATTGATAGGGTTTTAAAACAAAAGAAAAAGGGAAAATGGAGAGAATAGAATTTTTTTACCTTTTTTTTATTCAATAATTTCAAAAAGATTTCCAGAGTAATCTCTGATAAAAAGTAATGTTTTTTCACCTTTTTTTATCAATATTGGTTTAATATCGTATTTTTTACATTGTTTTATGAATTCTTTTTTATTTTCTACTTTTATGCAGACATGTTGAAATCCATGATTTGTTTTTAGATCTGTTATAAAAATTTCGAGATATATCTTTTCATTAGCATAAACATCTACTGTTACGTCTTCATTTATTCCGAATATTTTGTTGGTAAGTTGTTTGTTTAAATTAAAAGTTTTTTTAAAAGACAAACCAAATATCTTTGTAAAAAAGGTTTTTGCTTTTTCTCTGTCCTCATTGTGCAATGCTACATGCTTTAACATAGTTAAATTCTCTTTTCGAATAGTTTTTACACATTTATGTAAATAAAAGATGTTTTTAAATTATATTGAGTTTTTTACCTAGTTTCTCATACACTCTAAGAATTTTATCTAAATCTTTTCTACTCATTCCAGCATTCATCTGATTTCTAATTCTAGCTTTGTCACGTGCAACCATAGGAAAAACAATGGCAAGAGCAAAAATACCTTCATCATAAAGGCTACTTGCTAACTCTTGGGCTTTTTTGCTATCTCCTACCATAGCAGGAATAATTGGAGTTTGACTATAGCCTGTATTAAATCCAAGACTTTCAATTTCTTTTTTAAAATATTTTGTATTATCCCATAATTTTTTAATACGTTCTGGCTCATTTTCAACTATTTTTAAGGCTTCAATATTAGCAGCTGCAACATGTGGTGGGAAAGCCGCGCTAAGCAACCAAGTTCTAGAAGTATTATATGCATATTTAACTAAACTTGTACTGCCAGCTATCATACCACCAAAACTTCCAAAAGCCTTTGAAAAAGTACCCATCTGAAAGTCAATTTCTTTTTCTAGATCAAATTCTTTTCCTATACCATAACCGTTTCCTAATACCCCTTCGCCGTGTGCATCATCAACATAAGTCATTGCTCCATATTCATTTGCCAGTTTGTAAATCTCATCCATCTTTGCAATATCTCCGTCCATACTAAAAACACCATCTGTTAAAACTATAGCTCTTCTATAGTTCTTTTTATTTGCATCTTTTAATACTTTCTCCAGCTCTCCCATATCTGAATGACCATAAATTCCCTTGTTTGCTTTTGATAAGCGAACACCATCGATTATACTTCCATGATTTAGTTCATCTGAAATTAAAATATCTTCCTTACCTACTAATTGAGGTATTACTCCAGCATTTACAGCAAACCCAGTTTGAAAGGTTACTGCATCTTGGCAATTTTTAAATTCAGCAATCTTTCTATGAAGTTCCTGGTGAATATCCATATTTCCTGCAATAGACCAATCTGAACCTGCACCTGCACCATACTTTTTTACTGCTTTTATTGCTGCTTCTTTAAGATTAGGATGGTTTGCTAAATTTAAATAATTATTTGATGCTAACATAATACATTCTTTGCCTTCAACATTTACATGTGGTTGTGAAGGACCTAAGAGATCTCTTATTACCCAAGTATAACCTTTTTTTTCCAGTTCTTTATATTCTCTTTCCAAAAATTCTGTTTGTTCTTTCATTTTATTTTTCCTCCCGTTTTAAATATAAAGGATCGTAGGGATTTCTACTGAAACATATGAGTATATTAAAAGTTATTGGTTTGAATATTAAGGTAACAAAAAGTCGTCATCTTTAAGATTTATTTTTTTGTTCTTATTTATTTTTTTAGCAATTTTTTCAATTTTATCACATCTAATTTTACATTCAAACCATAAGTCAGTTATTTCTTTTGCGAGTTCAAATCTTAGTTTCTCCTCGATATTCATAATTTTTTTCACCTCCTTTACCTTAATTTTATTTGATTCCATTTATAAGTTTTGTAATAAATTTTAACAAAAAATTAATAATTTGTATTAATTTTTAACATTTTTTTTTAATAAACGATTTTTTTTAAAAAATAACTAAATTTTAATTTTAACAACTCTACTTAAGCGGTATCCAATTACTACCATAATAAATTCTTTTTTTGAAAAAAGATCATCAAGATTTTTATCACCAGTGTCAACTCTTATAACAGGGGTAGATTTAATTTTTGAAGGTGTTGAAATAACAATAATATTATCTAATCCGATTTTTTTAATAATCTTTGGGCTAAGTTGGAGATTTCCCCGTCCTAAAATAAATCCTTGAGCGCCTATTGGACTTAAAATTAATTTAACTTTTTTAAATTTTATTAATAATTTTAAAATCCCTTCCTCATTTAAATCTCTTCCTATAACTTTTTTATTATACATTGCATCAATACCAAGTAATGTATTTTTCAAACCCAATTTATTTGCAATGTAATCTATTGTTCCACCAGAACCAAATAAAAATAAAAAATCATTATTTTCTTCAATTTCATCAGATATATGCTCAGTTATCTCATCTTTAATTTGGTTATCAGATACAGATTCAAAAGTGGCTTTTCCTACTTGGATATAAGTCGGTTCAACAATTCCTTTTGCAATACCAAATAATTTTATATTCCACTGCCCTTTTCTGTAACGATCTTCATCAAGATCCATAATTTCAGCTTCGCCAATTGTTAAATTTTTATTAATAAATTCATAAAGCATTTTAGCCGATGCACTGGTATTAACTCCAAATACCGCTGAATGCATTTTTACTCCTGAAGGAATACCAAGAATAGGGACTTTTGTTGAAACAATTTCAAAAATATCTCTAGCAGTCCCATCTCCGCCACAAAAAAGTATTATTTCAATATTTTTTTCTAAAAATTTTTTACATGCATCTTTTGTATCTTTAGAACTAGTTAATTTATTATTAGAAGAATATAAAATTTCAATATTTTTAATTTCAGATTTCTTTAGCTCATTTTCACCCATTTCACCAGAACAAGTAAACCATTTAATTTTGTCCTTTTTTGAATAATATGAAAGAAACTCTTTAATTGTTTCTTCTGCCTTTTTTGATGCAATAGGTTTTGCTCCAAGTTTTATTGCTTTTTCTAAAACATCATCTGTTCCTTTTAAACCAACTTTTCCACCCATTCCTGCAATAGGATTAACAATAAAACCGATTTTTGAAACCATTGTTCTTCTTAAATCTGAAAAGAAAATCACATATTTAACACTATATAATAAAAAAAATTTGAGCTGACTTCATAATGTCAGCCCAAAAAAAATCACCTACTTCTTCTTAAGATAAGGTAAACCTGTTCTTTTATTAACACCAACAGTGTAACCACTTGGCATATCACAGGGCTTACCGCTTTTTGGAGTACGTTTACTAAAGAAATAAATTGTTTGCATTCGTCCCCCTTTAAGTTTTACATCTCTTGTATATAATGTCCATCCATCATGCGTATATACCATTAAAATTCACCTCCAAGAAGAAATGCGGATTCTAGCATTTAAGTTTTTCTTTATTCTTCTCCTGTTTTAGTCCCTAATTCCCTTCTCATATATTGAAAAAACAGCTTCACCTTCAGGAAGATGAGGTGAATCAATCAATCTTGCAATTCTCTTTGGACCTTTACTTTTTCGAAGATAAATTCTGAAAGTTGCTGTATGTCCAACGATATGGCCGCCTATGGGTCTTGTAGGGTCTCCAAAAAAAGCATCTGGTTTCGCAGAAACTTGGTTTGTAACACATACAACACCATTATTTACATCACTCCATTTTAAAAGATCATGCATATGTCTGTTAAGTTTTTGTTGCCTATCTGCAAGTGCACCTCTACCAACATATTCTGCGCGGAAATGTGCCGTAAGAGAGTCAACTACGAGTAAACGAGCGGGATTTTCTTTAGAAAGTTCTTTAACTTTATCAACTAGAAGCATTTGATGACTTGAATTATATGCTCTTGCCACATGAATATTTTCAAGAATTTTTTCTGAATCAAGCTCATAGGCTTCAGCCATCTGAACAATACGTTCAGGTCTAAATGTGTTTTCTGTATCAATAAAAAATGCGTGTCCTTCTAAACCTCCTTGATCTTTAGGTAATTGAACTGTCACACATAATTGATGAGCAATCTGAGTTTTTGCAGAACCAAATTCTCCAAAAAGTTCAATTATTGATTGGGTCTCCATTCCTCCGCCTAATAATTCATCAAGAATTTTTGAACCAGATGTAAGATGTCCAACTTCTGAACGTTTTTCAAGAAGTTCCTTTCCAGTTTTAAATTTATCTTCTCTTGATAACTTTCGTGCCTCTTGGATTATTTTAGAAGCTGTTGCTAAACCAATATCTGCTGCATCCACTAATTCATGAGGAGATTCTACAGCTAGATCCATTGTATCTAAATATCCAGCCTCAATCAATTTTTCTGCAGTCGCAGGTCCAACACCAGGTATTTTTGCAATTTCATCCACGCTATTGTTTTTGCCCATAAAAAAACCCTAATATCTGGTAATTAATAAACATTTATAAAGATGTGGTAGAGTATATTTAAACTATTATTTTAAATTGTTTTTAAACAATTATTAATTAAAATGTATTATAATATAAAAAAATCTAAAATAATCATAGAATTCTATTGTTTTAGATAAATGTTTCAATATAGTTTTTTGTTATTCAAATTGTAAAGTTATTAAATAAGTTTTTACTTAACAATTATGATTTCATAATCGGAGTATTAAATGAAAAACGAATATTATCCCTGGGGCGGTGAATTTACTGAGTGCCAACATAATGGATGTGTTGCAGTAGTTATTCTGAATGTTGATTATACACCTTCTAAAAAAGTTGCAATATATGGTTTTCTAAAAACAGAAAATATTGGTATTGAGAAAATTGTTGCCAATGTTATTTCAAATCCTAATATTAGATATCTTGTAATTTGTGGAGATGATATAAGAGGTCATCGTTCAGGGACTTCTCTTGTTGCTTTAAATCATAATGGAATTGATGAACAACATAAAATTATAGATGCTCCTGGTGCAATTCCTTATATTGAAAATCTAGATGAAAAAGCAATAGATAGATTTAGAAAACAAATAGAAATTATAAATTTGATAGGTGTTAAAAACAAAGAAGAAATTGATAAATCTATTGAAAATTGCATTTTAAAATCCCCAAATCCATTTGGGGAACCATATATAGCAATAAAAATTATACCAGAGATAACAATTTCTTTAAATGACAAAAGAGCATTGCATTCAAAAATTGTAATGGATTATTTGGGAAAAATTAAAAAAAGGGGCTAATAAATGTTTTCTTTTACAAAAGAACAAAAAATAATAGATATTTTAGATATAAAAATTGGCGGTCAGCCTGGATTATTACCCACAGTATTATTTGGTGGTTTATTTTTTAAAGGGGAACCTGATTTTAATAAAGCAAAAAAACAGATTCAAGATATGTTCAACATAAGTAATAATACTGGTAACCCTGCAGTACTTGATTTTTTTATTAAAAAGGAAGAATATATTCAAAACATCATAAATTTTATTGAAGAAAGAGTTCCGAAAAATTATCCTTTCTCAGTAGATATAATAGAACCTTCATTAAAAATAAAAACTCTAGAATATTTAGATGAAAAAAATCTTCTTTCGAGGACAATTTTTAATTCTATTCATGTAGGGATAAAAGAAGAAGAAAGAGACGCCTTAAAAAAACATACACCTGAAATGGCAATTATTGTTGCTTTTAATCCAAAAGATAAATCACCTGATGGAAAAATAGAGGTTTTACAAAACGGTGCAAATCTTACAGATAAAGGACTTCTAGATATTGCAAAGGAAATTGGGATAGAGAAGTTACTAATAGATACAGCTGCAATGGCCCCTGGTGATAATAGCGGGGCATCAATTGCAGCAATACCTGTTATAAAAGAAGAATATGGTCTTCCCACTGGTTGTGCTATACATAATGTTGTTGAAAAATCTATATGGTTAAAAGATTTTGAATCAGTTCGAAAAGTAGTAGATGCTTCTTCAAATATAAATATACCCCTATTTGGTGGTGATTTTGCAATTATTGGACCTATAGAAAATTCTGATATGGTTTATCCAATTATTGCATGGCAAGATATATTAATTTCTGAATACACAGAAGAATATTTTGGTATTACTCCTGATGACACTCATCCAAGGAGGAAATTTTTTTAATGAATCAAATTACAACCACTGTAATTGGTTCATACCCTGTAAAAATTGAAAATATGGATTTTATAAAAGCTTATTATAATCAGACAAATATCTCATGGTATAAATACATAGATACTGCAGTAAATGATATGGTTGTGGCAGATATTGACATGATTTCTGATGGACAAACACGTGATCCCTTTGTAAATATCTTTACAAGAAAATTAAAAGGATGTAGAATAAGAGATAGAACTGAAGTCATTAATAAAGTCGAATTTGAATGTCCAATAACAATTGAAGATCAAAAGTATGTAAGAAATATTATTCCAAAAGATAGGAAATTAATCGGCCTTATAACTGGTCCATATACTCTTACAAATTCATCTGTTGATTTATTTTATAATGATAAAAAAGAACTTGCCTATGATTTTGCTTATGCACTTAAAAAAGAAATTCAATTATTACAAAAATATGTTGATATGATTAGTATTGACGAACCATTTTTTTCAACGGAAATGCCAGATTATGCAAAAGATTTAATAAAAATTATAACTGGAAATTTAACAGTTCCTGTTAGACTTCATATATGTGGAGATGTATCAAAAATTATACCAGATATTCTAGATATGCCAGTTGATATTCTTTCGCATGAATTTAAGGCATCTCCAAAACTATTTAATGAATTTAAAAAATATTCAATTTCTAAAAAGATATGTTTAGGATCAGTTAGATCAGATGATATTCGAGTTGAAACTGTTGATGAAATAATAAAACATATTAAAAAAGGAATAGATATTTTTGGAGAAAAAATCGATCAGATAGCACCAGATTGTGGTCAAAGATTACTTACAAGAAATTCAGCTCTTCAAAAATTAAAAAATCTTGTAAAAGCAGGAGAAAAAGTATATGGTCAATAAAAAAATTCCCTTAATAGTTGCGAAAAAAAACGCAAAAAAAGACGTGATATTAGATCCTAATGGATTTTTTGTAATTGAAATTGATAATAAAGAAAAAATGATTCGAGTAGAGTTTTTTTCAAATGTTTATAAAAATAAAAAGATTGTTTCAGGAAAACTTGAAAAGGTTTTTTTAGGCAAAAATGCAGATGCATTATGCCATACTATCGAAAAAAATGTTCCAAGATTACTTCCTAATCATTATATGTATTTAGGAAGAGAACTACAAAAAGCCCAAAATTCTATTGTTAAAAATAAAAAATATATCCAAGGTGGATGCTAAATTTTTTTAATAACACCTGTTTTATTTAAATGATATTGTTTTAACCCGTTTCTTTGTTTTATATCGATATTATCTATTTCTATTATATCTCCTTTTTTAAACTTTTGAATCTCCTTTACTTTTTCATCCCAGATTGTTATTTGTTTTACTTTATTTTTTATTTCAAGATTAATTTTTGTTACAAATCCAAATTCACCATCATCCTTAAAAAAAGGCCGAGTTGTTTCAATATTAACAATTTTACCCCGAGTTTTTGTTTTTTCTATTTCTTTTTCCTCTTTAATTATTAAGTTTTTACATTCTTTTGGTTCTAGCTCTATAAACCCCCATCTGCCAATATTAATCTCTAATCCATTAAATCCATCTTTTATATAACCATTTATAACTTTTACATTACTTCCAATTTTAATTTTTTTGTTTTTCACAAGTTCTACATCTTTATCCCATAAAACAAGTCCACAACAACCGGTATCGTCTTCTATTTCTAAATTAACTACTTTCCCTGTTGTGCCATTTTTTCTATTAAATTTTCTGCTTTGATTTATATTTTTAATTTTTCCAATAATTGTGCTTTCAGATTTTGGTTTTAAACTTGAAATTTTTGATATATTCTGGGTATTTCTACCTAATTCATCAACAATTAGTACTGCAATTATATTTTCATCAATTAAATCTTCATATTCTTTTGATTTTATTTTTATTTCTTTTTCAAACTCGTCTTTTGTTTTTAAATCTTTGATTAAATCGTATAGTTGATCTTTTGTTTTTTGCATCCATTTAAGATATAGATTTTTGTTGTTTAAATCTATTGATTAAATGTATTTGTTTAAATAAAAAATAAGAGATATGATATATTTTTATGTTATTCAGTTAATTTTTTTAAAAAATTAAGTTGAGTAGGGGAAGTTCAAAGGTGGTAAGGAGAGGAGGTGAAAGGATGAAAAATTTATATCTTCCCCCAACCCAACAATTACAATTTATACTTTATCAATCATTATTAAAAGGGATTGTTGTACAAATATAGCCCAATTTATTTACAATTATTATCAATATTAAAAAAAAGAAAAAAGGTTTTTATTATTATTTAATAATGATTTTTAATTATTTTAGATCTAAACTGGATTATCTTTGAGATTATGGTTTCTAGAAAAGCATAGTTTATTTTTATAAGATGTTTTAATAGGCAGTTTATCGGAGAAACTAAATTTTGTTTATCTTTATTTATTGTTTTTGTATTTATATTCTTATTTTTTTCGCTTAACTCTTGGTGAATTCCGTACATCCAAACAGGTGGACCTGCAAGGCTCATTATTCTTCCAGCAAGATGTGTATCATTTAATAATAAAAATCCAATAATTGGCAATCTGGGTCCATCTGTAATATTAATTCTTCCCAGAGTATATATAGGTCTGAAAAATCCAAATATCAATCCTGTGTGTTGATTGTCAGTGGTATTCCATACTCCTGCATAGAATCCTTTTTTATTTCCACGATTATGATAGTAACCAGCAAAATAACCTAAGTAACTTTCGTTATTTACACCCCAAACTCCTACAAAAAAGCCATCTGCCCAATCTGGAGGATTTGCTGAATTTTTATAGATATCCTCAAATTCTACGGGAATATCTGTTTTCAAAGTTTCTAGATAATCCTCACCATTATAAGCTGGATAGTTTTCATCATCAAGTGCTTCGCTTGCCACTGTTGTTATTTCTTCATATTCAAAATCATTTAAGATATCGCCTATACTATCTGGTCTTACAAATTCTACAAGATCTCCGATACCACCTTGGCTTTTTATATCAGTTGCAGATATTGTTAGAGAAGTAATTCCCAACATCATTACTACAAATATACTAATTCCAATCTTCAAACTTTTTTTCCTCAATTATTAACCTCCCAATATTTTATGACAAAAAGATATTTTTACAATTTATAAAGGTTACTGAACTTTTTTTTTATTCATCTTGTTTTTTAACACTTCCAGCTACTTTTTTAACTAGAAAATCTCTAATCTCTTCAGGGTTTGTTGTATCAATTCCAAAGTATTCAGGGAAAAGTTTTGTAGTTTTAAGCATCTCAGTTGTTCCATGTTTTCTTGTGCTAATCAATTTCATATCTGCAAGTTCATCAACATGTTCATAGGCTTTCTGTCCAATCATTCTTCTAAGATTGGATTGTTTAAGAGGTTGATGAAAAGCAATAAGTGTTAAAGTTTTCAATAAATTGTTATCAATTTCAGGTTTTGAAATCATAATTGATTGATCTGTATATCTCTTTTTGACCTGCATTGCATATTTATCGCCAGCTTTTACAACTTCCATTGATGTTTCGTTTTTTCGTAATTCATTGTAGTCATTAATCAACTCATCAATTGTCTTTTTTATTTTTTGAGTTGAAAGTTTAGTAGTTTCTTTAATTTCTTTTATACTTACTGGTTTGCCTGCCGAAAATAGGACGGATTCGACTAAACGTTTTTCATTAACACCCATGGGCTTTTAATCCCTCCTTTTATCTATATCATTTATTTTTTATAAATATCTTTCCATATGGAAATTTCTTCTGATAAACAACAATTTTATTATCCATTGCAAGAAATAAAACAGATATAAAAATATTAATTAATTCATTTTTACTATTTCTATTACATAAATCTGATATTGTTAAGGTTTTTTTAGGGAATTCTTTTATTTTTTTAAAAACTGTTTCTACATCTTTTTCTAGATGATCCTCAACCGCAGTTCCCTTCATTCTTTTTCTTGCTTTTTCTGCAAGTAGTTCACGTTCTTCTTTTCTTTGAAGTTCAATTAGTTGGTATTCCTCAGATTCAACTCTTGCTTTTTCAAAAGCATCCAGAAGTTCAATCAATGTTACCTTTCTTTTTGCTTTTCTTCTTAAAGGTTCATCAAGGGGGGCTTCTGTCATATTTGAAACAAGGTTTGTATAGGAATATGCATCGTCCTTGCTAAGCCACATTTCACTTGGGATGTCTCCCCAATCAAGTGGTTCATAGCTTTCTTCTTTAGTTTCCATATTTATAACGAGATCATCACTTTGTAATTTTAAGACCTTCCAAGCCATATAAATTATGCGACCTGCGGTAATTAAATCAATTTTTTCATCTTTTGCGCGGTTTAGATACATTGATGAAAAACTCACAAGGTCAATATCCCATGGATTAAGGTGTTGTTGTATTACAAGTTCAAATGCAAGGGCAATGGATCTGTCAAATGGATTATCAATTGAGATATATTCTCCTTCATTTGCCTTTTTTAAAAGGTTTACATAATAATTTATTTTTGATGAATCATCCTTTTCATCAATAAGAGACTTATGAAATAGTAAATGATTTATCACATCATTATCTATCTCAAGCTGCTGCAACAGTCTTTCCTCCTTTTGTCTTAATTTCGCCTTTTGGACCAACTGTATTTGGATCAATATTACCTATCATATCTGAAATTCCTGTGTCTTTCATAGTTACACCATACACATGATTTGCTTCTTTTAGAGCGATTTTCCTAAGTGAAACCATAATAAATTGAGAATCCTCAGAATTTCTTTTAACCATTCTACTAACAGTTTCTGCGTTTACTCCATCAAGAAACATATCAACTTCGTCAAGAACATAAAATGGACTTGGATCATATTTTTGTATAGCAAAAATAAAAGCAAGCGAAGCAATACTTTTTTCGCCTCCTGATAAAGCTGATAAAAGATGTACTTTTTTGCCCCTGGGTCTTGCTTTAATTGTTAGACCACTATTGAAGATATTTTCAGGATCTTCAACTTTAAGATCGGCTTCTCCCCCTTCAGATAATTGAGCATATATCTCTTTAAAATTAATATTAATTGCATCAAATATCTCTCTGAATCTATCTGTTTTTTTATCAGTTATTTCTTTTACAAGTTTTATTAAGTTTTTCTTTTGATCCTTTAGATGTTTCACATCTTCATCAAGTTTATTTTTACGATCTGATTGATGATCATATTCTTCAAGAGCGCGCATATTTACAGGTTCAAGCTCTCTCATTGACTCCTCAATAACTCTTATAGAATCTTTCAAAGACTCGACATTTGGTAAATGTGTATCAGTTATTTCAACATTATAAAGTTTAAGTTCTTGAATAAGTTCTTTAACAGCTTCTTCTAAAGTAGGAACTCTATATTTTGCTCTTGATATTAAATCATAATATGATTCCACACGGGTATTTATTTTATCAAGTTCATTTTCTATTGTTACTGTTTTTCTGTAAATTTCATCACGCCTAGAAGAATAATCTTTAACCTTACCTGTTATTTTTTCTTCAACGGACATTAAAGCCTTGAGTTCGTCTCTGAAAGACACACGCGATTCCTTTAATTCCTTAATTGAAATTTTGTGTTCCTCAACTTCCTTTATCTTATTTTCAAGACTGGTTGATAGCTCTTTTTCTCTTTCTTTAAGAAGTTCAATCTTTTTTTCAAGAGCATCCTTTTCAGATGAAAAATTTAGAGTTATTTCCTGAAGTTTTGATACATCTTCTTCTAAGGTTCTTGCATTTTGAGCAAGTTCTTTTTTCGTGCCTTTTAAAAGTAATTTACCTTTTTCTTCTTTAATATTGTCAAGTTCTTCAATTCTTTTTTTGAAATCCTTTATATGATTCTCAATATCTTGTTTTTTTAACTCAAGATCCTCTTTTTCTTTTATTTTTTCATTAAGGTCTTTAATAATAACATCAAGTTTTCCAGAAAACTCCTTTTTTCTTAACTCAAGATCCTTTACATGTATCTGTTTATCAGATTCTGTTCTAATTTCACCTAGGTCGTTTTCAATATCAATTATTTCTTTTTTTAAATCAGATAGTTTATTTGTAACGTCATCCTGGCTTTTTATTGCATCATTTAAATTATTTGTAATTTCTTCTAGTTTTCCTCTATCTGCTTTAGAAAATGTTAGATGTGTTTTTGATCTACTTCCTCCAATCATAGCTCCAGATGCTTCAATTAAACTACCTTTTAAATCAACAAGTCGTACTCCGCCCATTAAACGTCGTGCATCAGATAGACTATCAACTACAACAGTATCTCCAAATACATACCAAAATGCACCTCTATATTTTTCATCAAAATCAACCAAATCAATTGCAAAACCTTGAGCTTTTTCATCTTTTACAGCAAGAAGTGATTTACCTCTTGGTTTTCCGGCAATCATCTTATTAAGGGGAAGAAAAGTAGCTCTTCCAAGGTTTTGTTTTTGTAAAAATTTAATTGCATTTGCAGCAACTTCGTCATTTTCGACAACAATAGACTGCATACGTGCACCTGCTGCAATTTCAACAGATGTTTCATATTTTTTATCTACTTTTGCAAGTTCTGCAATAGTTCCATAAATTCCTTTTATTGTACCATTATTTCTAGTTTTTAATATTTCGTTAACAGCTCGGTTATATCTGCCTTCAAGAGATTGTAATGCATCTAGTTCTGCTTGAATCTTTGATTTTTCACGTTGAAGCTTAATTATAATATTTTCTAAATCATTTAATTGCTCAGTTAGTTCTGATTCAAGTTTTTTATTTTTAAATAATTTCTTTTCTAAATCCTTTATCTTTTTATTTTTATGAGAATGATCTTTTTTATATTCATCTGATTGCCAGTCTATATCTTTTAATTCAAATTCATAAGTAGATTTTGTTTCTTGCATTTCGGCGATTTGAAGTTCGAGGGCTTCAATTTTATCTGTAAATCTATTTCTTTTAAGTTTTAACTCATGTATCTTTGTATTTTTATCATTGTACTCTTCTCTCATCTTTGCAAGCTCATGAGAGAGTTCAAGGGATTTATCATCTGATTGGGCAATATTTTCTTTTAACTTTGAAAGTTTTTCCTCTTTCTCTGAAAGATCTGATTGTTTTTCTTCAATTTTTTTATCTAACTCTTTACTTTCTAAAACATATTCTTCAATTTCTTTTTCTATTAACTCTAGGTTTGATTCAAGTTCCTTTTGTTCTTTTTGAAGTTCAAGTATTTCATCATTTGAATAATTTATTCTTTCATCTACCTTAATTTCTTCACTTCTTATCAAGTCAATTTTTTCTTTGATTTCTTTAACCTCTTCCCCACCGACATCTCCTATCTTTTTTTCAATTTCCTCAAGTTCTTCTTGGGATTTCTTGTATTGATCCTTTAGCTCATTGCTTTTTTTATCTAGTTTTTCTTTTTCATCCTCATATGATTTAATCTGATTATCAATTTCTGTGATTTGTTTTTCTACATCTTGTTTTTTCTTAAGCGCGATTTTTGCTTTTGTTTCATAAAGTTTATCTTTTAACTCTTTGTACCTAAAAGCTTCATCTCTATCATTTTTTAATTGTTTGATTTGACCTGATATTTCGGTAAGAATTATTTTTATTCTATCTAGATTATTGTCAACTTCTCCTTTTTCTTTTTCAGCTTTTTTTATGTCGTTATCAAAATTACTAATACCTGCTATATCATCAATTAATCTTCTTCTATCAACTGATCCCATCTCAATTAAATTAGTAACGTCACCTTGTTTTACAATGTTATATCCATCACTTGAAATTCTAGCATGGATTAATGTATTTTCAAATTCCCCGTAAGTTGCTGCTTTATCGTTTATATAAAATTTTGAATAATAATTACTAGGATCATTTTTAAGCGGTGCTCTTTTTATCATTCTTGTTAAAACAACCTCATCGTTATCAACTGGCATCCTACGATTTTTGTTATCAAAAACTAATGATACCTTACAATATTTTGCAGGATTTTTTCTTTTTTTACCACCGTTGAATATAAGATCGGTTAGACGCCCTGCACGCATTACCTTTGAACTTTTTGGTCCAAGTACAAATAAAATTGCATCAGCGATATTGCTTTTTCCTGAACCATTTGGGCCAGTTATTGCAGTAAAACCTGGAAAAAAAGGTACTGTAAGTTTGTTTCCAAATGATTTAAAATTTTCCATTCTAACTTCTTTTAGATACAAGTTGCATCCCTTCCTTAAAGTATATATTTTTTATTCTTATTGCATCCCTAATATTCCTAGAACAGGTATTTATTTATAAAATTTTAGATATTTCTTCTTTATCTTATAATATAAATAATATAAATATTTTTTATGCAGTTATTTATGCATGTAGCAATTTTTTTTAACATTTTTTGAATATTTTAGTTTTTAGGTGCCGAGGGTGGGGCTTGAACCCACGACATCACGGTCTTCAGCCGTGCACTCTCCCAACTGAGTTACCTCGGCATTTAAAAAAAGATTTAGTCAAGAACTTTTTTCAAATCATTTGCTGTTTTACATATTTTGTCAAGAATTGATTTTAATAACTCTATTGTTTTGTCTACTTTTTCAGTAGTTACTGCACCTTGAGATGATGGCTCAACAAGTCCGTCTTGTTCAAGAATTCTTAATGAGTATCGAACCATATGTTGAGGATATCCTGTTATCTCTGAAAGCTTGATTATACCCATCGGTTGATTTTTTTGAAGGGTTTTTAACACATCAACATGTCTTTTAAGAATTTCTATTTCTGTTTCAATTACGCTAGTAAGTACACATCTTTCTTTTTTATTAACCATTATTTAATACCCCTAGGTTACTTGTTAACACACGTAATTGTTTACTTATATTTAAAAATCTCCTTTTTAGTTTAAAAAAAAGAAAAAAAGAGTTGGTTTATATTATATTAGATTTAAAATTCTGCTGAGTAGCGGTCTTGACTCAAGTATTTTTTCTAATATGAATATAATTTGGACGTTTTTTGTTTTTGAGGCAATTACATTTATTTTAAGCCAGCCCTGTGAGCTTTTTTTACCAAAGATATCTTTTGCCCAGGCCTTAATGAAATATTCACCTCTTTTGTTCCAGGTGTGATCTAATAATATTGTTTCACCTGAGCTATAAGGTCCAATCCAATCTATTATTTCCCCGTCATCCCAATCTATTTTATAAAATAGATCATGTCCTTCTGGGTCTTCTGCTGTAAATGAGAATTTATATTCAACTCCGCCGATTACAATCTTTGAGCCACTTATTACTGGCATATCTGGAGGCTCATCTTCAACTATTGTAAGAGTTAAATCCTCTGACCAGTCACTAGATACGCCCCAAATATCCTTTGCTTTAACTTTGACTGCGTAGTCCCCTAATTCAGACCAAGCATGTTCAGCTTGTATGGTTTGTCCTGAGGCATAGGGTCCAAGCCAACCTGAATTATTTCCATCACCCCAATCAAATAAATAATATATTCCTTCACCTTCAGGATCTGTTGTTACTGCTGAAAAGCTACATTCAACGTCTAATATCCATTGAGATGGTCCATCTGGAGCATCAGGTTTTAAAGGTTTTTCACTTGGGTGAGGTGTTTTTATTTGTTGGGCAGGGTCTCCAAAAAGCAAACACCCTTGAATAATTGCTCGCCATGTACCCGTTGAATAATCCCAATTAATTGTTGGAGCCATTCTATCCTTTGAATATGCATGCGCAATTCCGAGTCTCCAGTTGTCAAAGTCTTCTGATTTATTTTCCATATCAAGCATAAACGACCAAAATTCTTTTGCTTGAAATGCACTTGATGAATTTGTTGTATCATAATTACCCCAACCATAACATGTATTGTAAACAACTGCAAAGGCAAGCTCTGTATCGCTATGAAATAGCATAGAATGTAAAACACCATCATCAGATGCATCCATATCTCCACAGTGGCATCCATAGTCATGTAAGAAAAATGGTTTCGTGTTATGGTATTGAGATTCCCAACTGCTTGAACCAACATCAAGAGACATTTGTGAATTTGCATGAGCAATACCTGATGCTAGTGCAATTTTATTGTTATTAATGGCATTTTTAAATCCCGATATTGCTGCTGACTCACTTCCACCTTGCCAGCCGGGATTTGGGGGTTCTGCAGTCCATGCTTCAGAAATATCATATAGGTTTTCTGGATTTTCTTGATTCCACGTTTCAAAACCAAACTGAAAACCAGCCCATGCCGGAAACGGTCCATCTGAACCAGGTATTGGACCTAACCAGTCATCCGTTCCCTTGATTGCACTATAATCCATGAAATCATCACCCTGGCAGTTCCAACCAGTGTTTCCACCATAAAAACCAGCGCATTCTAAAAATTCTGGTTCAATACAGTCTGCATAATAAAAGCTCTTTGTTAGCCAATTTGAAACATCTTGAGGTTCATCACAAGTAACCCTCCCAATATATATTTCTGAATATAAATCAAATCCATCGTCTCCTTCTTCACCCCAATAATAATCTTCATCATCATTGAAATTATTATCAAGATTGCTCCAATATATATCTGAATCAATATAACCCTCATAGTTTGTATCCATTTCTCGGGCAGGGATATAGGAACTCTCATCATCTCCACCTATTAAAATATACTCGGTTCCCCAGTCTTGATATGCATCTTTACAGAACTCTCTGATGTGAGCTTCTTGATCGTTAAATACTGGATTTGAATTTTCATAATCTGAGCAGGCTTCAATATCTTGGATTGTTACAAGTGTACAGCTAAATCCGTCATCTGATTCATGTTTATCCATCAAACTTTCCCAATTATAAGGTTTTGAACTTGATGTATCCCAATAATCAAGACCATTATATTCAGTTGTAATTATCACATAGTTATAATTATCTCCTGGATCACAAAGCCCTCCAGGATAATCAAACATTGCTAGTTCAGGAGTGTACTCATCAAATATTTCTAAGTTATAAACTAAATTTTCCACCCAAGCTTTATCTTTTTGATTGTTTCTATAAAACTTGTTCATTTCATTTGTATCTTTTAACTCAACTTCAACTTTCATCTCTGGGTAGTAAAAAATTTTATTTTGGGCAGGATTATATTGAACAGGATTTAAGACAACATTTAAAATTGTATATCCTCGACAATATCCTATTTGATAGTCTTCATTTAATGTACCAGGATAATTTATATCTGATGAATATAAACTATTAGACATTAAAAAATCATTTTGCTCAGAGCCAAATGGAACAGGATTTTGATAAGGTATTACTGGTTCTTCACAATTATCAAAAATAATTGGTTCACCAATAATTTCAATATCTTTTACTGTTTTCATTGGTGGTAATAGAATTGAAACAGGTTTTTTAGGCAACGTCGGTTCACCAGCAGTTGAACCAATTCCTATACAGCCTTTCATTTCAACTTTTGTAAAATCTTGATTGTTTGCAATAGTTATTTTTTTACTAGGTGGTTGAAACTGAAATATATAATCCAAACTATCAATCTCTTTATAATTTGAACTTTGTTTTTTTGAAATATCAATTGCTGTAGCCATTGATGCTAGCATAATACTTACACAAAAAATTGCACCAATTACACCTCTGCTTAAAACTCCTTTTCTAAAATAATTTCTTCTCATATCTGCACCTCCACCTAAGACAGGTTAACGCTTGTTAATACATTTAATGTTTATAGCTTTTGCTATCAAAATAAAAAAATAGTAATGTAAATAATAAAGTAGTTTTTATTTAAACAATGGTTATTATATATTTTTAGTATTTTTATTAATTTTTCCGCGATAATATTAATAAGCAAAAGGTGGTTTGTAAAATTCAAAAAATATATTCCATAAATCCTCCTCAGATGAGCCTTTAGGCAATACTAAACCAAGTTTACTTTTCAAATTAATATAATATTCCATATATGTTTCTATTAAGTCTTTATTAGGTAAACTATTTTTATAAGTAATTAAAATTCTATACAAATCATCAATTATTTTTTGATTTTTTCGTCTATAAAAAATCTCTCTTCCTATTGGTTTTCTTTTAAAAAAAATATCTTTATAACCATCCCGATTATATGGTAAAAGACGACCTTTTACAGAGCTTACTTCCTCAATAATATCCATATCTAAAAATTTTTTTATATGATAATTTGTAGTGGTAGGCGATATTTCTAACTCTACACTAATATCTTTTTTGGAAATAATTAAATTAAATAAAAAATATAAAAAAATTTGACAAGGTATTCTTTGTCTTAATAGTGAAAGAATCTGTTTATCATAATTGCCAACTTTATTAATTGAATAAATCTTTTTATATTGTCCTTCTGATTTTATTTCAATAATTCCATGTTTTTTAAAATGTTTTAGATGATATCTTATAGTAGATCTTGGAATATTCATTTTTCTTGATAATTCTCGTAAATTTAGTCCCGGATTTATATCAATAAATGCATAAATTTCTCTTCTAGTTTTGTATGATAATAATTGTTCTTTCTTTCTCATTATATTTTCTCTAAATATTATTTATATCTTTAAAAATTATTATAGTTTTCGGATTTTTTTAAAAAATAAAAGAGTATTAAATTATTTTTTTATTTGTGTCATTTATTTAATAATGACCTTATCAATTGAAATGAATATATAGAACTTATTCCTATCGATTGAATTAGTTTGAAATAATAATAAGGTTATTATCGAGAAAATGATGCACAGCCTCGTCTGCACGTAAATTCGATGTTTTAAGGTTATTTACATATACAGCTTAGATTTATTGATTTTTTTTATTTTGTTTTAATTGTATCCTAAATTATTTAATTCCTTACTTAAAGTTTCATTTAAAACTTCTATCTGTTTCTTTGTTAATTGTTTTTTCCATTTGTAATTCATATTAAACAATTTTTTAGGTATAATTTTTTTATAATTATCAGGCCAACTTAATTTGCAAAAATCAGTAATTCTATATAAAGTATTTCTAGTATTCTGAATAAGCTCTTCATACCTCAACTCAATATATCTATCCTCAAATAAATACTTATTTTTTAAAATTTCCTCAAGATTATGCTTCCAATGTAATCCACATAATTTAATAGGATCTTTACCCATTTCTTCCCATTTTCTTGGGGAATATCCCAACCACCAAATATTCATATCCTCCCACCAAGATACATTTATTAAAGAATTTGCAACAGCTCTTCCATCTCTAATGATATGTATATAATATGCATCTGGGAACATTTTATTAATCAATCTGATTCTTTGGGTATTGGCAGTCTGTTTACTTAAAAATCTACTTTTTTTAGTATAAACTAAAAGATTTTTAATTATATTTTTAAATTTGTTTTCTAACTCTAAAGAAAAATTTTCTTCAGTAGTTTTTTTTAATTCTTCAAATCTACAATATTTATGATAGAGATAATCTGCTTCAACTGGGCGTGGAATTATCGCCCAAGTTTTTCGACCCATTATAGATTTTTTAAACCTTGGACCCAAAAATGGAACATCTAACGTTCTGTTGAAAATGTTTATATAACTGCATTTTGGAAATATATTAATATAATTTGAGAACCAACATACATTTGGATGTGTTGATAATAATTTATAAAGAATTGTAGTCCCAGATCTTCCTGATCCTATTATAAATATTGGTTTATTAATATTCATAATTTTTTTCCTTCTTTTAACATAATAAAACTTTGTTTATCTATATTCAATTAATAAATATTTATAGATTTTGATTTCATTGCGTATTATTGAACAATATATAATTAATAAAAAATTTTTAACTTTTATAAATTGATTGAAATATATTATAAATTAATTATTATCATACAGTAAGATGTTTAACGATATTTATTACTATCTCACCAAGAACCTCTACTTCATTCCAGTCAACATGATCAAAGACGTCTCCTGCTTTATGCTTTAAACCATCTCTATGATGCCATATCCAAGGGAAGTCTTCTAAAAAGCATACTGTTTTTATGTTAAATTTCTTATCTTTTCTACTCCAGGTAAAATGATTGTCATCGCTTGGTGCTCCTAAAGGCCAACATCTTTTTGCAATATCTGTATTTCCGACTCTTTTTGTATAGTTGCTTTCTTTAATTATTGGCCATATTTCATTCATAAATGTGAATTTGTTAAATATTACATTTAGTGTTAACCTTGGGTAATCTTGTAAAGAACATACCTGGTTCATATCAATCACATGTGTTACATTTTCATCATTATGAACGTCGGTATAAAATTTAACTCCTCTACATCCAGCTTCCTCACCACCAAATCCAATGAATTTAATGTTGCATTTTGGATGAATATTATGGTCTTTGAAGTATTTTGCAACTCCCATAACAATTCCCATTCCTATTGCTGCATCACCTGTTCCCTGGCACCATACCGAGTCATAAAGACAGTCAACAACTACTGTTTTGTTTTTATCTGTTCCTTCCAATAACCCAATCACATTATAGCTCTCAATTGATTTATTATACATTTCTTTTATATAAAAATCTACTGTAAAGTTATTAATATCTTTTAATACTTTATCACCAATTGTTTTATTTACAATAATTACTGGTTGTTTTTTTCCCGATGGGGTAACTGCTGTATCAAAGGTGTCCTTTTCAAACTGAGAAATTATTATACCTTTACAATTATGAAATCTTTTTTCTAAGAATGATATTCTTATATCTCTTCGTAGATATGTGTAAAAAACACTTGGTAGGCTTATTGGATTAAAAATTTTTCTTAATAGCCATAAATCAAAAGATAAAGATATATTAGGATCTCTATTTAAGCCGTCATTTAATTTTTCTGCTAAAAATAAATATTCTTCATCTTTTTTATCATCAATTATTGTCTTTATTAATTCAAAAACTGTGTTTGGATATTTTTTTATTTTTAAATCCTTAAATGATAAATTATATATTTTTTCATGAACGAGTGGAGGACTTAATTCTATTGCAGATATAAAGCATTCTATTGTTTCATTATAATCTTCATTTTTTAGTGTAAATTTACGATCTAATATATCATAGCCATATGTTAATTCAGGAAAATGTTCAGTATTGTTTATCTTTTCTTTTGTGGTAATTAATCCTAAGTTGGTCATATTTTCATAGAGTATTTGTGCAGCTTTATGTTCTCCTTTTGTTCCAAATGCTCTTCCTTTTGCAATTTCACCTGCTGATTCATTATATTCTGTGAAAATTATATAGCTTAGATTTTGGATTATACTATAAGCATACTCTATATCAATTCCATCAGGGTTTTTTGATATTTCGATTGATTTTTCCTTGGAGTTTTCATATTTAATATTGTTTTCAATATTTTTCCCATTAATAATTGGGATTGATGAAGTAATTAGTAATAAAAAAATTACCGCAGTCACTTTTGTTTTAATAAAATTCTTTTTATAATCAGAATTTTTCATAATTATCCCTTTATCTATTAATATTATATACTCAGACTTTATAATATTTATAGTCCACTTATGAAATATTGTAATATTAGTAAAAAAACTAAAAAAATAAATTTCTTTTAATAAATTTAAAAATTATCTATTTATGAAACTCAAGAATATCGTATACTTTCAGGTTCTACTGTTAAATGCTGTAGAATATTTATTACTATTTCACCAACAACTTTTACTTCGTTCCAGTCGACATGGTCAAAGACGTCTCCTGCGGTATGATTTAGACCATCTCTATGATGTGCAATCCATGGAAAATCTTCTAAAAAGCTTACGGTTTTTACCTGTAACCATCTATTCATATTAAATACTCTATCATCACTAGGATTACCTGAAGGCCACCATCTCTTTGCAATATCAGTATTATTAACTCTTTGTGTGTAATTGCTTTTTTCAATAATAGGCCAAATATCCCACATAAAGGATAATTTATTAAATACAACATTTAAAGTTAGAGGCGGGTTTTTTTGTGAAGAACAGACTTGATTTAAATCAATTATATGAGTAATTTTTTCATCTTGGTGAGTATCTTCGTAGTATATTGCACCTAATAATCCTGCTTCTTCTCCACCAAATCCAATAAATTTAATATTACATTTTGGATGAATATTGTGATCTTGGAAGTATTTTGCAACTCCCATAACAATTCCCATTCCAATTGCTGCGTCTCCTGTCCCCTGGCTCCATACAGAATCATATAGACAGTCTACAATTACAGTTTTGTTTTTATCCGTTCCTTCCAATAACCCAATCACATTATAGCTTTCTATTGATTTGTTGTACATTTCTTTTATATAAAAATCAACCTTATAGTTTTTGTAGTCATTAAGTATTTTTCTTCCATTGGTGCCATTTATAATAACATTTGCTAATAGCTCACCATTTGTATTAAATCCTTTATTATGTGTGTCATTAGTAAAATCATAAGTTATTGTTCCTACGCAATTTTTAAAACAAATTTTTAAAAATTCTTTCTTTAGAATTTTTTTAAAACTATTATAAAAAACACAGGGATTTTGTATTGGATAGAACATTTTTCTTAGTAGTAAGCTATCCAATGATAATGATGCGTTGGGATCTCTACTATAAACACTTCTAATATCTGATAAAAAAACATATTTTCCTTCTTTTCTATCATTAATCAATGCCTTAAACCATCCAAATGTTGTATTTGGCATTATTTTTATTTTAGTATTATTAAATGAAAGATTGACGATTTTTTCATGTATTGGGTTTTTTAATTTTATTGCGTTTATATAACAATCTAATGCCTCTTTACTTGTTTCATTTTTTAATGTTAATCCATAATCCAATACATTATAACCCTTTATTAAGTTTGGATATTTTTCAGTATTATTTAATCTTTCTTTTGTAGTGATTAATCCCATATTTGTCATGTTTTCATAAAGAATTTCTGCGGCTTTATGTTCTCCCTTTGTTCCAAATCCTCTTCCTTTTGCAAGTTCGCCTGCTGATTCATTGTATTCTGTAAAAATTATATAGCTAAGATTTTGAATGATACTATAAACATAATCTATATCGATTCCATCTTCATTGATTGATGGGTCCTTAAATTTAATTTTATTATTTATCTTATAATCAACAATTTCTTTGTAATATCCACAAATATTTGGTATATAAGCCATTGTGAAAAATAAAAAAATTATATAAATTGCAATTATATTATTAGATTTTAAAGATAAATTTTTTTTAAAATTTTTTTGTTTCATTATTACATCATATAAAAAATCATCTTTATAGTTTAAATAATTTATAGACCAATTTTTATAATTAAACTAATTTTTTTAATAAATATTACATTTTTTAAAAATAATTGAAAGAAA
>Ga0272441_10000641_pt1 | contig 78141 bp, 93 predicted proteins | sample SSMProp6N_FD_193582 | JGI IMG/M metagenome (GOLD analysis project Ga0272441, IMG submission 193582) | Marine sediment archaeal communities from Little Sippewissett salt marsh, Falmouth, MA, United States - SSM-Prop-6N | ecosystem: Environmental > Aquatic > Marine > Wetlands > Sediment ...
CCGGAGACAACGCCAACTTCGAGGTACAGCTCATAGTGCCCATCGCCATGGAGCCTGGACTGAGATTTGCCGTCCGTGAAGGCGGACATACCGTTGGCGCAGGTGTGGTTACCGATATTCTTGAATAACCCCGGGGGGTAAAGATCGTGACCAAAAAGATTCGGATAAGGCTTAAAGCCTTTGATCATCGTGTACTTGATACATCTGCTTCCCAGATAGCTGATACCGCTCAGCGAAGCGGGGCACGTGTTTCCGGCCCTATCCCGCTTCCGACAGAAATCAACAAGTACACTATCCTTAAGTCCCCTCACAAGGACAAGGATGCGAGAGAACAGTTTGAAACCAGGACTCATAAGCGCCTGATCGATATCATCGATCCAACACAGAAGACTATGGATGCGCTTATGCAGCTGAACCTTCCTTCTGGTGTAGACATCCAGATCAAGTTGTAGGGGAAGCTCTGAGCTGAAAGGAGTGAGAGGAATGTCAATAGGCATTCTCGGTCGTAAATTAGGTATGACCCAGATATACAATGAGGAAGGACATGCTGTGCCTGTAACGGTTGTTGAAGCAGGACCATGTCCGGTTCTTGAGGTAAAGACACCAGACAGGAACGGTTATTCTGCTGTTACTCTTGGCTTTGGCGAGCTCAAACCCCATAAAGTCAAAAAACCAGCTAAGGGTTTCTTTGACAAGATCCAGGTAGAGCCAAAGAAGAATATCAAGGAATTCAGAGTCAATGACCCGGCAGAATACGAAATAGGCCAGGAGGTCACCGTTTCTATGTTTGAGGTGGGAGATAAGGTAAATGTCAGCGGTAAGAGCAAGGGTAAAGGTTTCGCCGGTGTCATGAAAAGGTTCAATTATGGCGGCAATCCTGCAACCCATGGTGTTTCCAAAACCCATAGAAAACCCGGTTCAAGTGGTGGAAGCAGCTATCCAGGAAGAGTTTTCAAGGGCAAAACCATGCCAGGCCGCATGGGTGATGAAAAAGTGACCGTAAAGAACCTTTCTGTAGTAGCGGTTGATCCCGGCAACAACCTTCTGCTTATCAAGGGGGCCATCCCAGGAGCAAGAAATAGCCTGGTAATGGTCTTCAAGCAGAGTTAGCCGGCTAGTAAAGGAGGGCAAGAGATAAATGCCTACCGTTAAACTGGTTAATTTCCTTGGCGAAGAAGTTGAAGATTTTCAGTTGCCAGATTCTGTGTTTGGTGCTCCTATCCATGTGGACGCTATGCATCAGGTGGTAATTGCACAATTGGCAAACCAGCGTCAGGGAACTCATTCTACAAAGACCAGAGGAGAAGTGTCTGGCGGAGGACGTAAGCCTTGGAGGCAGAAACATACAGGCCGGGCACGTCATGGAAGTACCAGATCTCCTATCTGGGTCGGTGGTGGTGTTGTCCACGGTCCAAAGCCAAGAGATTATCACCAGAAAGTGAACAGGAAAGTCAGAAGGCTTGCATTGAAAAGTGCTCTTTCATTGAAAGTCCAGGAGGCAAAAACTCAGGTTATAGACAGTTTTGACCTTGAGAAACCCTCAACGAAGACAATGGCGAAGTTCCTTGATACGGTGAAAGCTGTGAAACCATTGATCCTGATGCATGAGACAGACCAGAAAGTTATCAAGTCTGCTTCGAACATACAGGGAGCAAAGGTTCTTCATGTGGATAGTATCAATGTCTACGATATTCTTAATTCAGAAAGCCTTATCCTGACCACTGAGACTGTCAGAAAACTCGAGGAGGTGTATGCTCTATGAAGCTCATCCCCCACGATATAATCGTCAGACCGATCATTACTGAAAAGACAAGTACTCAGATGGAAAAGAATCAGTATACCTTTGAAGTTCATTCCAGTGCTAACAAAATAGATATCAAGTTGGCAGTACAGGAAATCTTCAAGGTCAAGGTTCAGAAAGTAAATACAGTAAAAGTCCATTCAAAACCCAAGAGAATGGGTGCCTTTATCGGGAGATCCAGATCCTGGAAAAAGGCAATAGTTACCCTTGCCCCCGGAGAACGTATCGAGTTCTTCGAAGGTGCCAGTGTCTAAATAGAGGGGAGGCAAACAAGATGGCAATTAAAAAGTTCAATCCCTATACAGCAGGTAGGCGTTTTATGACGATCCAGACCAATGATGATATTACACGGGAGGATCCCGAACGTTCGCTGCTTGCACCCCTCACGAAGAAAGGCGGAAGAAATAACCGCGGTCGGATAACCATGCGGCATCGGGGTGGGGGGAACAGGAAAAAGTATAGAATCATTGATTTCAAAAGGGATAAGTCAGGTGTTCCTGGAAAGATAGCCTCGATCGAACACGATCCCAACAGGTCTGCAAGGATTGCCCTTGTCAATTATGTAGACGGGGAGAAACGATATATTCTTGCTCCAGCTGGCATCAAGGTAGGAGATTCTGTCCAGGCAGGACCCGGTTCTGACATTACTCCTGGAAATGCCTTGCAGCTCAAGGATATTCCTATAGGTACAGTGGTCCATAACCTTGAGCTCGAACCAGGTCAGGGCGGCGTTCTCGTAAGGTCAGCCGGAACCTCGGCTCAGCTTATGGCCAAAGAAGGGAAATATGCCTATATAAGAATGCCAAGTGGCGAGCTTCGGCTGGTTCTCCAGAGATGCATGGCTACAGTTGGGCAAGTAGGGAATGAGGACCACGAAAATGTTACTCTCGGGAAAGCTGGAAAGACCCGTTGGCTTGGAAAGCGTCCGACAGTCAGAGGTATGGTCATGAACCCTGTCGACCATCCCATGGGAGGAGGAGAAGGACGGAGCAAATCCAAAAAACATCCTATTTCTCCCTGGGGAACACCTGCCAAGGGTTTCAGGACAAGGAAGAAAAAACCGTCTGACCGGCTCATTATCCGCCGGAGATACGCTAAATAGGTCCTATAAGGAGGTAATCTTATTATGGCTCGTTCCGCAAAAAAAGGACCTTATGTTGATCGCAAACTGTTAAGAAAAGTCGAAGATATGAACGATAGTGGTCAGAAAAGGGTAATCAAAACCTGGTCCAGGGCATCAACGGTAGTCCCGGCCATGATCGGTCATACTCTTGCGGTTCATAATGGTCGTGTGCACATTCCTATCTATATAAGTGAAAACATGGTAGGACATAAACTCGGAGAGTTCGCTCCTACTCGCAAGTTTGGTAAACATGCGGGTCAGGAACGTTCCACACGAGTAAGGTAAGGAGTGTTGGTAATGGAGGCTAAAGCCGTTGCCAGACAGGTGCGAATTTCACCGTTCAAAGTCAGGCAGGTTCTTCCGCTCATAAGGGGGAAGTCAGTTGACGAGGCGATGCTGATCCTGAGATATAACCCCAAGAAAGCATCGAGGGTTGTTTTCAAGGTCCTGCAGAGTGCAGTAGCCAATGCAGAACATAACTTTGGTCTCGAAACTGAGAAACTTGCTGTAGTATCCGCTTCTGCGGACCAGGGTCCAAGCATGAAGCGTTGGCGTCCGGTTTCCATGGGTAGAGCTCATCCGTACAAACACCGTACTACCCATGTAACTATTACTGTTGCGGAAAAGTAAGGAGGGGTGACTGTTGGGACAGAAAGTTCACCCGGTAGGTTACAGGCTTGGTGTGGTAAATGATTGGGAATCCAAATGGTATGCCGAAGGTAAGAATTATGCCCGGAACCTCCATGATGACCTTAAGCTCAGGGAATGGATCCACAAGCGGTGGTCCCATGCCGGTATATCCAAGATAGAGATCGAGAGGGTCGGCAATGTAATTCGCTTTACTGTCTGGACCTCCCGGCCTGGTGTAGTAATTGGAAAAGGTGGCCAGGAAATACAGGATGTTAAAGAGGAACTTCAGAAAAAGACTGGTGCCAAAGTGATGATCAATGTTCAGGAGATCAATGTTCCTGATCTCGAGGCTCAGCTTGTAGCAGAGGGAGTAGCCTCAGCCCTTGAAAGAAGGGTAAGTTTCAGAAGAGCCATGAAGCAATCTATCTTCCGTGCCATGAAGGCTGGGGGTCTTGGCATCAAGATCCAGTGCTCCGGCCGTCTTGGAGGAGCAGAGATCGCCAGAACAGAATGGTACAACGAAGGCAGGCTTCCCCTGTCGACAATCCGTGCCGATATTGACTACGGATTCTTCGAGGCAAAGACGATATATGGTGTTATCGGGATCAAAGTATGGATCTACCGTGATCGAAAAAACGAAAGAGCCGTGCCCCAAAGGTCGGGCCGTAAACCAAGGAGGTAGGTCTCATGCTTATGCCGAAGCGCGTGAAATACCGCAAACCCTTCAGGAGGCCCCTTCGAGGCACTACCAAAGGTGGCGGAACAGTATCATTCGGTGACTATGGACTTCAGGCCCTTGAATGTGGATGGATCACAGCTAGACAGATAGAGGCAACCCGTGTCGCTATATCCAGAAAAATGAGAAAAGGCGGCAAGATCTGGATAAGAATCTTTCCGGACAGGCCCTTTACCAAAAAACCTCTTGAAACAAGAATGGGAAAAGGTAAGGGTAACCCTGAGTTCTGGGTTGCACCTGTAAAGCGGGGGCGCGTTATGTTCGAGGTGGCTGGTGTACCCAGAGAGGTGGTCGAAAGAGCCTTTACGACAGCTGCTCATAAGTTGCCTATCAAAGTCAGGCTTGTCAGCCGCGAAGGTTTTGGTGGTGATTAAACATGGATGTGAAGAATTTGAGAGATCTAACTTTAGAAGAACTTGAAGAAAAACATCGCGAGTTCAAAGAGGAACTTTTTAACCTGCGTTTTCAGAATGCCATTGGCCAGTTGAAAAACACAAGCAGGATCAAAGATGTCAGAAGAACCATTGCCAGGGTACTTACTGTTGTTCAGGAAAAACAGCAGCCCCACAATGGCCCTCTTGGAAGGAGGTAAGGTCAGATGGCGGCGGATAAACAACCCCATCGCAAGACCCGAGTGGGTACTGTGGTAAGCGATAAAATGGATCGTTCTGTGGTGGTCCAGGTCTCTCGCTACTCCGTTCACCCGCTATATGGGAAACGAATTATCAAGAGCAGCAAATACATGGCTCATGATGAGAATAATGAATGCAGAGTGGGGGACAAGGTCTCCATAGGCGAGGTGCGCCCCATGAGCAAGAACAAGTGCTGGAATGTCCTTGAAATAATTCAGAGGGCACCTGTCTTTGATACAGCTACAGAATCAGACAAGGAGGAATAGGCCATGATCCAGCTGAGAACTGTGCTTAAAGTGGCCGATAATTCCGGAGCCAAAAAGATCCAGTGCATTCAGGTACTTGGTGGTAGCCGACGCAGGTGGGGTACCATCGGAGATGTGATAATCGCTTCTGTAAAGGAGGCTATCCCTAATAGCAACATCGGGAAGGGACAGGTTGTAAAAGCCGTAATTGTCAGGACGAGGAAAGAGATCAGGCGGAGGGACGGTTCTTATGTCCGTTTCGATGACAATGCCGCTGTAGTGATCGATAACAATGGCGACCCCAGAGGTACAAGGATCTTCGGACCTGTTGCCAGAGAACTTCGTCAGAAAAAATATATGAGAATTCTGTCCCTTGCGCCGGAAGTTGTCTAAGGGGGGCACGATAAAATGGGAAAAATGAGAATAAAAAAAGGTGATAGAGTACGCGTTATTTCCGGAAAGGATATTGGCAAGGAGGGCAAGATCCTCAGGAATATCCCGGGAAAAGAGATGGTTGTTGTCGAGGGTATCAATATGGCTACCAAACATGTAAGGCCCTCGCAGAAAAACCCCCAGGCAGGTATCGTCAAGCAGGAGGTTCCCATATATGCCAGTAAGGTAATGCTGGTATGCCCTTCTTGTGGAAAACCTACCAGGGTCAGCAGAGCATTCCTTGAAGATGGCAAAAAAGTACGTATTTGCAAGAAATGCGGCGAGATCGTTGACCAGGTGTAATAGAGGAGGGTATTAACTATGAAACCACGTTTTATGGAAAAATATACAAAGGAAGTAGTACCCGCTCTGGTTAAAGAATTCAATTACCAGAATCCCATGGAGGTTCCCAAGATCAGCAAGGTAGTGGTAAATATTGGGGCCGGAGACGGGAAGACCGATAGCAAGTACATGGATTCCGCCATTGCAGAGCTTGAACTGATAACTGGACAGCATCCCTTATTAAAAAGGGCAAAAGCCTCCATAGCTGGTTTCAAGCTCCGTGAAGGAATGCCTGTGGGCTGTATGGTTACTCTGCGGGGAGCTAAAATGTGGGAATTCCTTGACAGGCTGATCTCAGTCGTACTTCCGCGAATAAAGGACTTTCAGGGTGTTTCTGAAAAAGCCTTTGACGGTAGAGGGAATTACAATCTGGGTCTCAAGGAACAATTGATCTTTCCTGAAATAGACTATGACAAAGTGATTAGGCCGAGGGGAATGAATGTTTCCTTTGTAACTACGGCAAAAACCGATGAAGAGGCCTTTGCTCTTTTCAAAGCTCTGGGTATGCCCTTCAGGAGAGTATAAGAAAGGGTGATTGTGGATAATGGCTAGAAAGGCAATGGAACATAAAGCGACACTTACCCCCAAGTTCAAGGTAAGGAAATATAACAGATGTCCATTATGTGGCCGAGTTCACGCCTATATGCGGAGATTCGACATGTGCAGATGTTGTTTCCGCAAACTGGCCCGTGAGGGGAAGATCCCCGGCGTGGTCAAATCCAGCTGGTAGCTAAGTGGACTTTTAAAGGGGGCAATCAGGAATGTACGTAAATGATCCCATAGCGGATATGCTCACACGAATCAGGAATGCAAACATGGTATTTCATGATGTGGTGGATATTCCGATCAGTAACAGCAAGCTCGGTATTGCCAAGATCCTGAAAGAAGAAGGATATATTAGAAATTACAAGGTCATCAATGATCCCAAGAAACCCTATGCGGTTATACGGATCTTCCTGACCTATGGTCCTAACAAGGAGCGTATCATTCAGGGTTTAAGGCGTGTAAGCAAACCGGGAAGACGGATATATGTTGGCAAGGATAACCTTCCCCATGTTATGGGTGGGTTAGGTATTGCGGTTATCTCTACCTCCCAGGGACTCAAGACAGACAGTGATGCTGGAAAACTTGGTCTCGGGGGAGAGGTAATGTGCTATGTCTGGTAGAGAGGAGGATTTGAAATGTCACGTATTGGAAGAAAACCGATCCCTCTCTCCAAAGGTACAGATATTAAGCTTAAAGATAGCATGATAGTGGTCAAAGGGCCCAAGGGTGAGTTGAGCACACCCCTGATTCCCGGGATCAACCTTGAGGTCGACGATGGCCAGGTCACCTTTACCAGGGAAAACGAGGAAAAACAGACTCGGGCTTTTCACGGAATGATGCGTGCCCTGGTCAATAACATGATCACTGGTGTGACCGAAGGATTTGAAAAGAAACTTGAAATTGTCGGAGTTGGATATCGAGCCCAGATGCAGGGTAAGAAACTTGTGCTCAACCTTGGTTATTCAAATCCGGTTGAATTTGACGCTCCCACGGGTATAGAGATTGAAACTGATGGTCCTACCAAGATCTCGATCAAGGGGATCGATAAGCAACAGGTTGGACAGGTTGCAGCTGTTATAAGGGGTTTCAGACCGCCCGAACCATATAAGGGCAAAGGTGTCCGCTATGCCGGAGAGCACATTATCAGAAAAGCCGGCAAAGCTGGTGCTTAATTGCTAAGAGGTGAAAGTCAATGTTTAAAAAACGCAGCCGAAATACAATGAGAGTGATCCGACACAGGCGCCTCAGAAGCAATGTAATCGGATCTCAGGAATGCCCAAGAATGGCTGTTTACAAGAGTCTCAGAAATATTTCAGTGCAGTTCATTGATGATATGGCTGGGAATACCCTTGTTTCAGCATCTACGCTTGAAAAATCTGTTAAAGAAGCTCTTTCCGGCAGAAGCAATATAGAAGCAGCGAAAACAATTGGTAAGCTTGCTGCAGAGAAGGCTTTGGCCAAAGGCATCAGCAAAGTGGTATTTGATCGAGGTGGTCATAAATATCATGGTTGTATCAAAGCCCTCGCCGATTCTGCCCGAGAGAATGGCTTGCAGTTCTAAGGAGGATTTCTGAATATGGTAAATAAGAGAATTTCTGCAAAGGGACTCGAGCTGAATGAACGTGTCGTTTCCATCAATAGGGTTAGCAAGGTCGTAAAGGGAGGAAAAAGATTCAAATTCAGTGTTCTTGTTGTCGTCGGAGATGGAGAAAGGTATGTTGGCGTTGGAATGGGCAAGGCCAAGGAGATCTCTGAAGCTGTCAGAAAAGGAATTGACAAGGCATCTAAGAATCTGATCGAAATGAAAAGGGTCGGAAGCACCCTCCCACATCCTATTGTAGGTCGATTCGGCGCAGCTCAGGTACTCTTGAAGCCTGCAGCTCCCGGTACAGGAGTTATTGCTGCCGGTGTTGTTCGAGCCATCATGGAACTTGGTGGAGTCAAGGACGTTCTTACCAAGGTTATCGGAAGGACAAATAACCCTGTGAATGTTGCGTGGGCTACACTCAACGCAATAGAGGAATCCAGAACTCCGGATGAGATCATGGCCCTTAGGGGAAAATCCAGCCCCGATGCGGAAGCTGCAAGCGCATAGGGAGGTACAGCGGAAATGACAAAACTTCAAGTTACATGGAAAAAAAGCGCCATTGGCAAACCCGTTAAACAGAAAAAGACCATCCAGGCTCTTGGATTAAAACGACTCAACCAGACTATTGTCAAAGATGACTCCCCGGCAGTGAGAGGCATGTTAGAAGCTGTATCTCACCTGGTAGAGTGGTCTGAGATAGATGGTTAAGACGGGGAGGTTATACAATGAATCTTAGCGATCTTAGGCCTGCACCAGGTTCCAAAAGACGGTCCAAAAGGCTTGGATGCGGTATCGGTAGTGGTTCTGGAAAAACTAGTGGTAAAGGACATAAAGGACAGAAATCAAGAAGTGGTGGTGGGGTAAGACCTGGTTTCGAGGGAGGACAGATGCCTCTTTCCAGGCGCATCCCGAAAAGAGGGTTCACGAATGCCCGGTTCTCCAGAGTTTATCAGTGTGTAAACCTTGATGCTCTTTCATCAAAGTTTACTGATGGACAGACGGTGGGTATCAAGGAGATGTATGAGAATCGCCTTGTAAGGAATACTTCAAGCCCGGTCAAAGTACTTGCACGTGGTGATATCTCGATTTCAATCACTGTGGTGGCAAATGCGTTCAGTACAAAAGCAGTGGAGAAGATCGAGGCTGCCGGCGGGAAGACAGAGGTGATCTAAGTGTTAGACTCCTTTAGAGATGCCTTTAGATTACCGGACCTGAAAAGAAGGATACTTTTCACAATAGGTGTACTCTTCCTGTACCGTCTCGGTGCTCATATCCCGACACCTGGAATAGATGCGGCTGCCATGTCCCATCTGTTTGACCAGGGGGGAGTCCTGGGATTTCTTGATATTTTTGCTGGCGGAGCTCTAAGGAGATTCAGCGTATTTGCATTGGGAGTTGCACCTTACATCAACTCCAGTATCGTTATGCAGTTATTGGTGATTGTTATCCCTGCTCTTGAAAAAATGCAGAAGGAGGGAGAGGACGGTCGCAAAAAGATCGTGCAGATCACCAGGTGGGGTACTATTTTCTTCGCCCTTGTACAGGCTATCGGACTTACCTTCTGGCTTGGCAATGTAGGTATATTTACCGGCCAGCTGTTTGATTCCCTGATAATCGTAGTTACTGTTACAGCAGGAGCAATTGCCGTAATGTGGCTTGGTGAGGAAATATCTGATCACGGTATTGGTAACGGCATATCCCTTTTAATATTCGCCGGTATTGTTGCGAGAATTCCGGAAGCTGGGATCAGGACCTGGAACATGTTGAAACTTGGTGAGATGAATCTTTTCGTGATGCTGATCGCCATGCTACTCATGATCGTTGTTGTCGCTGGCTGTATCCTCCTTCAGGAGGGGCAGAGACGCCTTCCGGTCCAGTATGCCAAAAGGGTCGTTGGCAATAAGATGTATGGAGGCCAGAGTACCTTTATCCCGCTCAGGGTAAATCAGGCCGGAGTCATTCCCATCATCTTCGCATCATCGGTACTTCTTTTTCCATACACCATAGCCAGATTCTTTAGTGGGGACATTGCTGCATTCATGCAACGCCTCCTTGCTCCAGGAAGCATTGTCTACATGATTCTCTATGTGGTTCTGATAATATTCTTCTCATACTTCTATACAGCAGTTGTCTTTAATCCTGTGGATGTTGCCAACAATATGAAAAAATATGGAGGCTTTATCCTCGGTATAAGACCTGGAAGACCGACTTCTGATTTCATAGAAAAGGTTATGAGCAGAATTACCCTCGGTGGGGCGGTTTTCCTTGCGATCATTGCCCTGATCCCGACACTTATGACTCAGATCATGGGTATTACAAGTTTCTATTTTGGTGGTACTGCCATTCTGATCGTTGTCGGAGTAGCTCTTGATACTGTCCACCAGATAGAAGGTCAGTTATTGATGAGGCATTATGAAGGAATTCTTAAGCGTCGTGATAAATCTGGCGGCCTATTGAGATTTTAGGGAGTGTCAATTCAATGAGACTTATTCTTTTAGGACCCCCTGGAGCAGGCAAGGGAACACAGGCAGACGTTATTAAGAAAAAGTACAATGTTGCACACATTTCCACAGGAGACATTCTGCGGGAGAATGTTAGATCAGAAACTCGGCTGGGGCTTCAGGCAAAAACCTACATGGATTCAGGAAAACTTGTGCCTGATGACCTGATCATAAGCATGATGAAGGATCGTTTGCAGCAACCGGATTGTGGCAACGGGTTTCTTCTTGATGGTTTTCCGAGGACTGTTTCACAGGCAGATGCTCTTGAACAAATGCTTGGTGAGCTTGAAACTGGTGTGAATGCCGCTGTCCTTCTTGAAGTTTCTGATGAAACAGTGGTTGAACGGCTCTCAGGAAGGCGGATCTGCGATAGTTGTGGAGCTATTTACCATATCAGGTTCCGGCCTTCTTCAGTAAACGGGCAATGTGATAAATGTGGAGGGAGTCTCTACCAGAGGGATGATGACAAGGAATCGGTCATTCGAAGCAGACTGGCAGTGTATCATGAACAGACAGCCCCACTCATAAAGTATTACGAGGAAAAAGGTCTTCTCCGCAGGGTCGATGCTGAAAAGTCCAGTGACTCGGTTGTACGGCTTATTGCAGAGATCTTTGGGTAGAAGAGAATATGATTACTCTTAAGACTGAACCGGAAATCGCCAAGATGCGTCAGGCAGGCAGGATAGTCGCTGATGTTATCATGATCCTTAAAGATATGATCAAGCCTGGGGTTACCACTGGTGAACTCGATGAATGGGTTGAAGATTTCATTCTCAGCCAGGGTGCTATACCTTCTGAAAAAGGATACCGGGTGGCAGGAATACCCACACCCTTTCCGAGTTCGATCTGTGCTTCTGTGAACCACGAGGTGGTCCATGGGATCCCAGACAGGCAAAGAGCTCTTATAGAAGGTGACATTGTTAGTATTGATGTAATGGCCTGTTTTCAGGGTTATCATGGTGATGCTGCTTTCACTTATCCTGTGGGGGATGTGGATCCAACAAAACAGCTTTTGATGAAAATCACCAGGGAAAGCCTGGAAAAGGGAATTTCCATGGTAAAACCCGGGAATACCGTTGGAGATATTGGTGCCTGTGTCGAGGAATATGTAACATCTGCGGGATTTGGCATAGTCAGGGACTATACTGGTCATGGTCTGGGAAAGAATCCGCATGAACCTCCGCAGGTTCCAAACTTTGGACGTCCTGGCAGAGGTGTAACCCTTAAACCTGGTATGACAATTGCCATAGAACCTATGGTAATGGCCGGTGATGAAGAGGTCCTGACGGGTCCAGATGGATGGGTTGTCCTCACAGCAGATGGTTCAGATGCGGCTCATTTTGAAAAAACTGTTCTGGTTACTGATGATGGTGTTGAAATCCTGACTCCATGGGAATGAAAATAGATGGAGTTGGATAAGTTTCAAGTGGGACAAGTAGTTATTTCCAGAAAAGGCAAAGATACAGGTACCTGGTATGTTATTGTCGGGACAGATGAACAAAAGGGAAGGGTTCTTGTATGTGAAGGGGATAAATACCCCCTTCAATATCCCAAGAGCAAAAACCCGAAACATCTCCAGAAGGTGAACAGATCTCTACCAGTGAAACCTGATATCTTGGGAAATACAGAAGAATGGACAAGACTTGAACTCAAAAAGTTGCTTGAAAACGAAAAGCTAAAGAGTAATCAGGACGAGGAGGTTGATTGAGACGTATGGCCGATAAGGACGAAGTTCTCCAGGTTAGGGGTAAAGTGACAGAGCCATTACCAAATGCAATGTTCCGTGTTGAACTTGATAATGGCCACCGCCTGCTGGCACACGTTTCCGGGAAGATGCGCATGCATTTTATCCGTATTCTTCCGGGCGATAAGGTTCTGGTTGAAATTTCACCATATGACCTGACGCGGGGCCGGATAATATATAGATATAAATGATAAGAACAGGGACTCTGAGGATTCCCTTTTATCATGTTCTCTCAAGGGAGTGTGAAACAAAATGAAGGTAAAACCGTCGGTTAAGCCGATGTGCGAATATTGCAGGATAATAAAACGCAATGGAGTAGTCAGGATTATATGCAGCAAGAATCCTAGACACAAACAGAGACAGGGTGCGAGGAGGTAATTCAGGATGGCAAGAATCGCCGGTGTAGATCTACCAAGAGATAAACGAGTTGAGATCGCTCTGACATACATATACGGTATAGGTCTTACCACTTCAAAAAAGATTCTGACCTCGACTGGTGTTAGCGCAGAAACAAGGGTTAAGGACCTGACAGAGGAAGAGGAGCAGAAGTTAAGGAAAGAGATCCAGGAAAATTATAAGGTTGAGGGAGATTTGCGTCGTGAGGTAACCATGAACATCAAGCGATTGATGGATATTGGATGTTACCGTGGGTTGCGCCACAGAATAGGACTGCCTGTCAGAGGACAGAAAACTAAGACTAATGCCAGGACCCGTAAGGGACCAAGACGTACGGTAGCCGGTAAGAAAAAGGCTCCCAAGTAAGACCGTTTATTCCTGGAATTGGTTTATTACAGTATTAGGTTAGGGAGGCTCTGAAAATTGGCCAAAAGAACACAACGAAGAGGAAAAAGGAAAGAAAAAAAGAATATCAGTTACGGGGTTGCCCACATCTATTCCACTTTTAACAACACTATCGTGAGCGTAACGGATAAGGTGGGTAACGTTATTGCCTGGGCTTCCGGCGGCAATGTTGGTTTCAAGGGCACAAGGAAGTCAACGCCCTTCGCTGCACAGATCGCGGCCCAGCAGGTCGCGAAACAGGCTCAGGATCATGGAGTGCAGGAGATCGATGTCGTAGTCAAAGGCCCCGGCCCCGGGAGAGAGTCTGCCATCAGGTCTCTTCAGGCAGCAGGACTACAGGTGAATATGATCAAAGATACAACACCCATTCCGCACAATGGATGCAGACCGCCCAAGAGGCGTCGTGTGTAATGTCAGGGGACAGGAAGGAGACGAAAAATAATGAGTAGATATACAGGACCTGTCTGTCGCCTTTGCCGAGCCGAGGGAACCAAGCTTTTCCTTAAAGGGGATAGATGTTTTACTGAAAAATGTTCTATTGCCCGAAGAGAGACAAAACCGGGGAAAAGCGCAAGTTCCAGAAGAGGCAAGATCAGTGAGTATGGTCTCCGGCTCAGGGAAAAGCAGAAGCTTCGCAGGTATTATGGAATGAATGAAGCCCAATTCAGGAAATGTTTTGAAAATGCAAACAGAATGTCCGGTCAGACAGGTCACAATTTCCTTCAGCTTCTTGAACAGAGGCTCGATAATGTGGTTTACAGACTGGGTTTTGCCAGCAGTAGAAGCCAGGCGAGGCAACTTGTCAGACATGGACATCTACTGGTAAACGGGAACAAGGTCGATATTCCCAGTTTCAAGGTTAAAGAAGGGCAGACCATATCAATTCCCGAAAATAGCAGTAACATTCCCTATGTAAAAGAGAATATGGAAGTTGCATCATCACGAACCATACCGGAATGGCTTGAAGTAAATCCAGAAAAGATGGAAGGCAAAGTTCTCTCGCAACCCACCCGTGAGCAGATCGACGTACCAGTTAACGAACAGCTTGTGGTCGAGTTCTATGCCAGATAATCAATAAACTCGAAAGGTGTTGGGAATCTTGGAACTACTGCGGCCTGAAATTAAAATTGAAAAAAGCGGTCCGGATTATGCCCAGGTGATCTTTGAGCCTCTTGAAAGGGGTTATGGCGTTACCCTGGGTAATGCACTGAGACGGGTTCTTCTATCGTCCATAAAAGGGGCTGCCATAACATCAGTTCGCATTGAGGGCGTTCTCCATGAATTCAGCACAGTTTCAGGAGTTCAGGAGGATGTTATAGAACTTCTTCTGAACCTGAAACACATTCCTGTGATATCATACAGTTCCGAAGTGCGGGTACTGAGACTCGAGATCGATGGCCCACAGAAGGTTACAGCTTCAATGATCCAGCCTGATAGTGAGGTGGAATTCGTTGATCCTGATGCATATATTTGTACTCTTGCAGAAGGTGGACATATTTCCATGGATCTTTATATCGAACAAGGACAGGGATATTCTAATATTGACAGGCCTCGACCAGCCTATCTTCCGGCTGATGCATTACTCATCGATGCCATTTTTTCACCTGTCCACAGGGTACAATATGAAGTCCAGGCTGCACGTGTAGGCCAGAGGACCGATTATGACAGACTGGTACTTCAGGTGTGGACAAACGGAGTTGTTCAGCCGGATATAGCTGTTGCGGAGGCTGCAAAGACCGTAAGAGGCTATTTTGCCATGATCATTGAGGATATTGACAAGATCTATCCTTCTGAAGGGATCGATGGAGAAAAAGTAATAACCGCTGCTGATGAGGCGGAAGCTGCGGTTGATGAAACTGAAACAGAGATGGGCAAAGAGGAGGATTCTCTTCTGGCGAAACCTGTTAGAGAACTGGAGCTTTCCATAAGAAGTGAAAACTGTCTCCTCCGGGGCGGGATACACACTATAGGCGATCTTCTCAGCAGGTCCAGGGACGATCTTCTGAAGATAAGGAACCTTGGAAAGATCTCACTTAGAGAAATTGAGGAGAAGGTTATTAAACTGGGATTCAAGCTCAGGGATGAGAAAACCGATGAAAATGTACCTAAGGAGGAATAATCCATGAGACATCATATGGATAGAAGAACCCTGGGAAGGTATGGAAGTCACCGAAAGGCAATGCTTGCCAATATGGCAGCCAGTCTCTTTCTTGAAGAAAGTATTGTTACTACTGTGACCAGGGCAAAAGAACTTAGAAGAGTGGCTGAGAAACTTATTACCCGTGCCAAGGGGAATACCCTTCATGACAGAAGGATACTGCGATCGAGAATGCCCCACAAGGCAGCTCTCCAGAAACTTTTTGATGACATTGCGACAAGATATGAAACAAGACCAGGGGGATATACCCGTATCGTCAAACTTGGCTACCGTAAAGGTGATTCTTCCCCTATGGCAGTCATCCAGTTGGTTGAGTGAGGATGCCCGGAAAGACTATTTTTGACCTGAAAGATGTATACTTCAGTTACCCGGGTAATAAGCAACCGGTATTAAAGGGAATAGACCTGAAGATATACAAGAAAGAATGGCTTGCTCTTATTGGCAGTAACGGTTCGGGCAAGTCTACTCTTGCCAGACTTTTAAACGCCCTGTTGGTACCTTCGCAGGGCGCTTGTTTTATTTATGGTCTGGATTCCAGAAAGGCTGAAAATCAATGGCCTATTAGAAACCAGGTGGCAATGGTCTTTCAGAATCCAGAAAATCAGATCGTTGGAAGCGTTGTAGAGGATGATACTGCCTTCGGTCCTGAAAATCAGGGATTGCCTCCTCAGAAGATCAGGGAAAGAGTGAGCTGGGCCCTTAAGGTCACTGGACTCGAAAAGCTATCCAGGAAAGCCACCTATGCTCTTTCTGGAGGTCAGAAGCAACGGCTTGCAATTTCAGGGGCCCTTGCCATGGCTCCCCCTGTTATTGTTTTCGATGAGCCAACAGCCATGCTGGATCCCCAGGCCCGTCAGGAGATCCTTGGGGTTCTGAAATCACTCCATAACGATGGTATGACCATTGTTTATATCACTCACAGATTGGAAGAGATAGTAAACTCTGACAGGGTTGTGGTTCTCGATGACGGACAGATCCAATGGACAGGAAGACCGGTGGAGCTCTTCTCAGACTGTAAAAAACTCGAGTCCTGGGGCATCGAAGCACCCTCTCTTGTACGTTTATGGTCGCTTCTGTTCAGAGCGGGCCTGGTCAATCAGGAGGTAAAACCTGATCTGAAAGGAATTTATGAAGCCCTATGTCAATTAAAGTAGAAGAACTTGTTTATATCTATCATAAGGGTACACCTCTTGAAACTGTGGCAATAGATGGAATAGAGCTGGAGATCAGGAAATCAGAATGGTTAAGTATAGTGGGGCATACTGGAAGTGGAAAATCTACCTTTGCCCAGCATCTTAATGCTCTAATCTTTCCACAGCAGGGGAAAGTGATGGTTGAGAACCTCGAAGTTGACCCTGAAAGCAAAGATTTGAGGAAGATCAGGCAGTTGGTGGGACTGGTCTTTCAATATCCTGAACAGCAGCTTTTTGCAGAGACCGTGTTTGAAGAAATAGCTTTTGCTCCAAGAAACTGGAAGGTCGAGGAGGACAGGATCCAGGAAAGAGTTGAAGAAGCACTTGTTTCCGTAGGTCTTGACCAGTCTTTTTATGACAGGAATCCTTTTCATCTCTCGGGAGGGGAAAAGCGTCGGGTAGCAATCGCATCTGTTCTCTCAGCCAGACCTTCCTATCTTGTACTTGATGAGCCGACTGCGGGACTCGATGCTCCGGGAAGACGAGATCTTCTGGGACTTCTGGCAGACCTGAGGGAAAAGGGGCTGGGGATCATTCTCATTACCCATGATCTTGAGCTGGCCCTGTCTTGCAGCGAGCGAATAATGATTATTGAGAAAGGGAAAAAACTTTATTGTGGTACCCCTGACGAGATCCTTTCAATGCTTGGCCAGAGCCATGTTCATGGTTTGCTGCTTCCCGATACGGCGGTCCTTGCTAATCAGCTCAGGGCTCAGGGGTGGGACATTCCACTTACGAGTGATGAAAGATTGCTGGCTAATAAAATTATTGAGAGGGTGAGTTTATGAAATTTCTGAACCATCTTACCTTTGGCCAGTATGTTCCGACAAGTTCGATCATCCATTCTCTGGATCCCAGGGCAAAGATCCTCGGAACCATCTGTCTATTGACAGGGGTTTTCCTTGTTGAACACCCTTCTGCATTTATCATCTGGTTTTTATTTTTATGTAGTGTTACTCTTCTCTCCAGGCTTCCCTTCAGATTGATCCTTGGTTCTGCGAGACCTGTAATGATCCTGGTCCTCTTTACAGCTTTCATACATGTCTTTTTTACTAAGGGGACACCTCTTTTCTCCATAGGTTTTATTACTCTTTCCCGGGAAGGAGTGATAATGGGTATCTATATGGGAATACGATTACTTCTTCTGGTTCTTTTTGCTTCGCTGCTTACCTTGACTACAAGTCCCATTGAACTTGCCGATGGGCTGGAGGCTCTTTTCTCTCCCCTCAAACCCCTCGGATTTCCCGCTCATGAGCTCGCCATGATGATGACCATAGCACTCAGGTTCATCCCCACACTTCTCGATGAGACCGACCGAATAATGAAAGCCCAACTGGCAAGAGGAGCAGATCTTGACAGGGGAGGACTGCTAAAACGCCTTAGATCTTTTATTCCCGTACTTATACCTCTTTTTGTAATTGTTTTTCAAAGGGCTGATGATCTTGCAATAGCCATGGAATCAAGATGTTACAAGGGAGGTACCGGAAGAACAAGAATGAATCCCCTGAATTGGTCCATGAGAGATTCCTCTGCTCTTCTGGTTTCTCTCATGTGTGTCTTATTATTGTCCTGGATTGATCGGAGTGTATGGTGACGATGAAAATGGCTGCTGTTGTAAGTTATCAGGGTCTTCCCTTCTGCGGATGGCAGATACAGAACAACGGACCTACCATACAGGGAGAAGTGGAACAGGCCCTTTACAGGATTACCGGTGAGGCTACAAGGATCATCGGGGCTGGAAGAACTGATTCAGGTGTTCATGCAAGAGGGCAGGTCTGCTCATTTGAGCTGTCTCAAGAGTGGATCCCATCCAGGCTTGTATCAGCTTTGAACGCTCACCTTCCAGAATCTGTAAGGGTACATAGAGCATATCCTGTAACAAATGGTTTTGATGCAAGAAGGTCTGCTCTTTGGAGGGAATATATCTATTTTATATGGACAGGTAATTCATGTTTCCCGCACATAAAAAGCATGGTCTGGGATACTTATGGAAGCTGGGAGCCCAAAGTTGTCGGAGAATGTTGCAGGATCTTTCAGGGAATCCACGATTTCTCGGCTTTCTGCAAGTCAAAGGAAGTTCCTCCTTCCGGGATCAGGGAGATCATATCCATGAAGTACCGCAAGAGGGGGAATCTTTCTTACTTCCGAATTCGAGGGAATGCCTTTCTTAATAATATGGTCAGAATAATGGTGGGAAGTATCCATATGGTAGTAACAGGAAAAAGAGATCCTGCGTGGTTGAGCTATCTTCTTTCTGGTGCATCAAGGACCGAGTCAGGTCAGACGGCTCCGGCAAGGGGCCTTTTCCTGTGGAAAGTGGGGTACAGGGATTTCATCAGTTAGTTCTCCGATATTCTCTAAAAGTGCGACATTCAGTTATAATCTAAACTGGTGAAAATTCAACGTTGGGTCCATGCAAGAACAGATCTTTGTTTTGCTAAAAGGGAGGAAATCGATTTGTTTGGTACGGATATCGGTATTGATCTTGGAACTGCTACCGTTCTGATATATGTAAAAGGCAAGGGGATCGTGCTGAGGGAACCTTCAGTAGTTGCGGTCGATCTTGATAACGGAAAGATTCTTGCGGTTGGAGATGAAGCAAAGAATATGGTCGGAAGGACCCCTGGAAGTGTTGTTTCCGTAAGGCCCCTCAGAGATGGTGTGATCGCAGATTATACTATGACTGAAACCATGCTGCGATATTTCATGAAGCGGATCAACTCTGGTATGAGGAGATTCTTCAAGAACAGGGTAATGATCTGTGTCCCCTCTGGAGCCACAGATGTTGAAAGAAGAGCTGTTCTCGAAGCGGCTGTGGAAGTCGGAGCCAGAGATGCTTATCTTATCGAAGAGCCCATGGCTGCGGCGATCGGGGCAGATCTTCAGATAGAAGAACCTAAAGGTAAAATGGTAGTGGATATAGGTGGCGGGACAACAGATATAGCAGTTATATCCCTTGGTGGAATTGTTGTTTCAAAATCTCTTCGTATAGGTGGCGACAAGTTTGATGAGGCCATAATACGTTTCCTGAGAAAACAGCATAATCTTGCTATCGGTGAACAGACGGCTGAAAACCTGAAGATCCAGATTGCTTCCTGTGATCCCCAGGAAGAAGAGAAGGTTATGTCTCTGAAGGGTCGGGACCTCATCCAGGGGCTACCTAAACAACTTGAAATATCAAACAGCAGTGTACAGAGCGCTATTTCCGAAATGGTCCATTCCATCGTTGATGGTGTAAGGAATGTTCTGGAAATAACCCCTCCTGAACTTGCTGCTGATATTATCGACATGGGTATCGTTCTAACCGGTGGAGGCGCACTACTGAGAGGACTTCCCCAACTTATTACACAGGAAACGAGGATCAATTGTTTTACCGCTGAGAACCCCACTGAATGTGTGGCTCTTGGGACAGGAAAGGCCCTTGCTGAGATAGAAAGACTTAAGGCATCAGGAAGGAGCGGGATACTTGCGATAAACCGGAGGGGGAGACGCAGAAGATGGTAGGCTCTGTTGCCTATTCTGAAAAAGTATCTGAACCTTTCATGTCCCTTCAAATGGGAATAAAACATGATTAAGAAATGGTGGTCAGGGGGACTCCGTTTTTCCTGTATAGGATGTGGCCGTTGTTGCCAGGGAGAACCAGGGGCTATCTGGATAACAGAAGTTGAAAAGAAGCGCATCGCCCTAAACCTGGATGTTGAGGAAGATACTTTCCTTAATTCTTGCTGTACTACCCGTTGGGGAGGTTTGAGCTTAAAGGAAAGAAAGAATGGTGACTGTTTCTTTTGGGACAGGGGTTCCGGGAAATGCAGTATATATCAAGTCCGCCCATTACAATGTCGTTTATTTCCATTCTGGCCTTCCATCCTTGTTTCCAGAGAGAACTGGGAGGAGCAGGCGATCCAATGCCCCGGAATGGACAGAGGGAAATATTATTCCGCGGAGGAAATAGCAGGGAAACTACAACTGTCACCTTTTCCAGATCTTTAGGCTATTGTTTACAGGGGTACATGGCCTGTTCCTGACAGTCTTTTGGAGGTAATACAATATTGCAACCACAACTCTGGACTGATTTTAACTGGATTCTGATCGTGGTTCTTATTCTCGCAAGTGGCACTTTCGCTTATCTTGGGGATATTCTGGGGACAAAATTCGGGAAGAAAAGAATTTCCATCCTTGGTCTGAGGCCCAAGTATACCAGTTCTGTGATCACAGCATTTACGGGGATCATTATTGCTCTGCTGATACTGTCTACTCTTGCTGTGACATCGGAAAGTGTCAGGACAACTCTTTTCAGCATGAAATTCCTGAATCGGCAGATCAATCAACTCACTGCTGATCTACAGGATAGCAGAGAAGAGCAGGAAGTGCTTTACCTTGACCTTGTACAGAGCCAGGAAAAACTCAAAGAAGTTCAGCAGGACCTTTCCGAAAGTATTCCAAGACTGGATGAAACACAGAAGGAACTGGAAGAACTTAGAGAGGAAAAACTTCAGCTGGAAAAAGGGATCAGCGAACTTAGGGATGAAGCTGAACAGTTAAGAAAAGGGCTCATTCAGGTCCGAGGCGGCAAGATAGCTGTATTTGCAAATGAAATGCTCGCACAACAGCCGGTTGAGCGCGGCAGTAGTCCTGATACTGTCAAAGCTATTCTTGAAAGGATATACCAGAGAGCGGAGTTTCTTGTGGCCTTAAGACTGGGACTCAATCCCGAGGACCTTGAAATCTCACTTTCGGAGAATGATGAGAAGCAAGCCATAGAAAGATGTTCAAACGCAGACAGTCGCATATTTATCCGGATCCTCGCTGCTTCAAATAGCCTGGTGGGAGAGCCTGTCAGGGTAAGATACGAGGTTCATGACAGTTCCCCTGTTTTTTCAGCCGGTGAATTATTACTTTCGCAAGTGGTGGTGCCACCATTTGATAAGTCCCAGGCTGAAGCTCTTCTGCATTCCCTCCTCAGGAAGGTTAATGAAAAAGCCGTGCAGGCAGGTGTTTTACCTGACCCTGTAAATGGAACCATAGGGACTCTGGATGCGAATGATTTCTTTGATGCAGTACATACACTTTCATCTATTTCTGAAATATCAGAGGTCAGGATCTTTTCAAATGAACAGGCCTTTACGGAAGGTCCTGTGAGGGTGATCATTGAAATCTCTCCGTATAACACGTTACAATGACTGGAAAATCACTATTGGATCATCTTCTCAGGCTCTTAGACTGAAAAAGTAAGGATGGGGAAAGATTTGTTGATAGTAGCTTGTCAGGTTTGTGGAAAAACCAGGATCTTGTCTGGATCACCAGATTCGGATGGGATGGCCAGGGCTATCTGGACCTGCTCGGAATGTGGCACTGGGCAGCTTTTACAGGTACCTGTTGCATCTAATGCATCAGGTATTGACCTGAGGAAGATCGTCAATGGACTTCCGCCAGAATTCCTCGGAAGCAACTGACTGCTGAAGGTCTTATTCCAGGATGACATATTTCCAGGATTACAAATTCTATGACAGCAAAAGGGCCGTATCTCCTCAGCAATTACAGGGGCTTTACCGGTTTACCAGCTGGGGAAAGGGGCGTTCTCTGGAACAGATAGACCAGATGCTGGATCAGACCAGCCTTTGTTTTTCTGTTTATCATGCAGGGGCTCTTGTAGCTTTTTGCAGAATGCTTACTGATTTTGTGTTCAGGGCATCCCTGTGGGATATAATGGTTCATCCCGATCATCAGGGAAGAGGTCTTGGCTCAGCCCTCATAGAATATGCACTTGAACATCCTTCGGTAAAAGATATTCCATTGATAATTACATACACCAGCGAGTTGGGAGGGTTCCTCTCCCAAAAGGGTTTCAAGGGTGAAAAAGGGGCAATGATGCTTTTACGTTGCCCTATCGAGTATTCTTGAGCCCTTTGATCCAATCTGATGAAAATCTCCAGCAATATGGTCAGGCTTGTTCATGAAGACTAAGTATCAGGAGATCTCCAGTGTGATAGGACATTTTCTATTCCCACAGACATGTATGATCTGTGGAACCCTCGGGGTATCGGCCTGTCACGAGTGCCTTAAAGGTTCTCTAAATCCCTTACAGGCAAGATGCATCCAATGTGGGAAACCATTTCCCTGCGGAATTCATCCTGATAGTATCCCGGTATTTTCCGGTAATATCCATGAAGGTATATGCAGGGAAATGATCCTTCATCTTAAATACAGAGGGCGTTCTTCCCTTGGGGAGGTTATGGGTAAGGCATTGGCCAGCAGCATTTCTCTTCCAGAGAATGCTGATTACCTGGTTCCAATACCTTTACACTCAGGTTCCAAAAGAAAATTCAATCAGTCTCTCCTGATTGCAAAAGGTATCCAGAAAGAGCTGGGAATTCTCGTTCTCGATAGTCTTAAATGGAAGGTCAGTCAGGGTAGACAGGTAAACAAAGATCCAGTCCAAAGGAAGCAGATGCCACAAGATGTCTTCAGGATTAGTCTGGGTGAACTGAAGGGAAAACGGATCATTCTTGTGGATGATGTTATAACCACCGGAACTACTCTTAACAGAGCCGTGAGGTTTTTCAGGAGGAATGGTTCTTTTCCAGTTGCAGCAATAACCTGGACTGCATCACTATAACTGTCTTTACCCGTTCTTCCTGAATTCAAGAGACCCTCAGATTTCACTGGATAGGAGGTTAGAATAAGGATCATTTCAGGGTATTCCATCTGCAGGCTTAATCTAATGAACCGAGTTCCATAAAAGGGGTTTCAGTAGTTTTACCTGGACTATTATTGAGCCAGGATATAAAATCTTTCGAAGATAAGCTTATGAGGAGGTATTTTGATGACACAAAAGGGCAGACTGGTTCTCATTTCACTCTTGGTATTAATTATTTCCTTTTCAACTGCTTCAATGTTGATGGCACAAGAAAAAATAGGTGTAATCGAACCTCAGAAGATCCTTTTTCAGCATCCCAAGTTTGCTGCTACCCAGCAACGAGTGAAATCTATACTTACAGCCAAACAGAATGAAGCCAAAACAGCCATAGAAGCTGAAACGGATAACAAGAAGAAAGCAGAGATCTATTCCACAAAGAAACAGGAAGCCGCCATGGAAGAGCAGAAGATCATGGCACCTCTTTTTAAGGAAATAGAACTTGCTGTCAGAAAAGTGGCAAAAGCTAAAAATATAACCCTTGTCCTTGACAAGGCCCAGGTCTTTTTTGGAGGCCTTGATATAACCAATGATGTAATTCAGGAGCTTAAGAAAGACAGTACGGGTAACTGATCTTTTTCACTTCTTGTCCTGAATGATATACCTTTAACTTATAGGGGAGGCCGTATTGACGTGCCTCCCCTGTTTTTTCCCACGATCTTCAATTACCGGGAGAATCTGAAGTATATCAAGACATAGATCCCTTGTGGCTGCCTCGCCTGTTCCGGCGATTTCACTTTCGTATCCAGATAGAGGCGATCGTTTCTTTCAATGCATTCTCCTTTAGACGTTCTGTTATAGTCCAAACAACCCTGCAAAGGATATTGAGAGACAGAACATGGCGTTGATTTTCCTGAAACAATAATTGTTCAGTCGGGAAACACTCTCCCATATACTCGGATGCCCTGAAAGTCAAACTTCTCAGGGCTGTTGTATTATAATCAACAGGAAACATGTTTCTGATTATGGCAAATCACTTTCTGGAGGTGAATGAACGATATGGAGTTTAACATTGAAGTTCAGGGCCTTTCTTTCCCGGAAGAATGTAACGTAATTCTAGGGCAAAGTCATTTTATCAAAACTGTCGAAGATCTTTTTGAGATAATGGCGACCTCATCGCCCTCTGTGGAGTTCGGTATAGCTTTCTGTGAGGCTTCGGGAGACTGTTTGATCAGATGGGACGGTAATTCGGATGAAATGATAGAACTGGCTGTAACCAATGCCAGACTAATCAGCGCCGGACATACCTTTATCATCGTAATGAAGAAAGGCTTCCCCATAAGTGTTCTGAACAGTATCAAATCCTGTCAGGAGGTCTGCAGGATATTTGCGGCCACTGCTAATCCTCTTCAGGTGATTCTTATAAAAACTGATCAGGGAAGGGGAATTGCTGGAGTGGTGGATGGTTCCGAGCCTCTTGGAGTAGAAACACTGCAAGACATAAAGGAAAGAAAGTCTCTTTTAAGAGACATCATAGGATATAAACGATAAAGCTCAATTACACCTGGTTCTTCTAATGAAAGGGAGGTTGCCTGATCGATGAAACTCAGAGAATTATCCCATCTTGTTGATGGAACGGTTCTGTATGGTGAAGAAATTCTTGATCAGATAGAAGTGGAGTATGCCTATGGGGCTGATCTGATGAGTGATGTTCTGGCTTTTGCCAGACCTGGTTCCCTGTTGCTCACTGGATTGACCAATGTGCAGATAATCAGGACTGCTCAAATGCTTGATATTCCCGCAGTAATCTTCGTAAGGGGCAAAAATCCACAGAAAGAGACCGTTGAACTTGCATCAAGGATCAACATGCCTGTAATCCTTGTTCACAAGAGTATGTTCGAGACCTGCGGAATATTATTCAAAGAAGGTATTCTTCCCTGTACCATTCCGAGTAGAGAGGTGTAATCGTTGACCAGTAACATTTATGAAGAAGAGTTCAGAGTGGAAGGGGGAGATTTTATCAATGTGGGAACAGCATCGACCACTTTAAAATCTTCTTTTGAAATGGTCGGCATTCCCTCCGCCATAACGAGAAGGGCATCCATAATTGCCTATGAAATAGAGATGAATCTGGTAATTCATGCAGGAGGAGGTATTATCAGATCTGTTGTAACTCCTGATCAACTGACCCTTCTGGCCATAGATGAAGGTCCTGGAATACCTGATATCGATCTTGCAATGCAGGAAGGGTATTCTACCGCATCTGATGCTATTCGTGAGCTTGGTTTTGGAGCTGGTATGGGTCTTTCAAACATTAAAAGGAATGCAGATATCCTTAATATAACTTCAGAGATTGGTAAAGGTACTAAAGTGGAGGCTACAATTTTCTTTAATTAAATCAGGATTGGCCGCTGAATGGGGGATTTTAAATTGGCTGGAGGAGTGAAAGTTCAGGAAGTCAATTGTGCAGGGTGTGCAAATTGTATCAAATCATGTCCAACCGAGGCCATGAGAGTTATCAATGGTTGTGTCGGTATCCTGAAAGATCTTTGTATAGACTGTGGAGAATGTATGAGGAATTGTCCCCACAAAGCAATAATAATGGATGAGGATGAGTGGGATCTTATCCATTCGCAGGATAATGCCGTTCTAGTCTGCGATCCAACCTTTTATGTACAGATGGGAGCTTACACTGATCAGATACACATCAAGCACGCTCTTCAATCCTGGAATGTAACCGATATTTCTGACTATGCTGCACTTGCCTTCGATATTTCTGCCTACAGCATAGCACGATCCCTTGATAATGAACCATCCCAGAATCTTCCAATGATAAGCACTTACTGTCCAGCAGTGATAAGGCTAATACAGATCAACTTCCCCGAACTGACAGGAAGGATCGTGCCAGTGGATTCTCCTCTCGAAATCGCTATAGCTATTTGGCGAGACGTTACAGGGAGAGCAGATGATGTAACTCTTCTTTCTCCTTGTCCTGCAAAAATAACCCTTGTGAGAAATCCAGTGGGAAGGGAAGAAAGTAATGCCCGCTATGCGGTATCTGTCAGGAAGCTGGTAAGGGCCCTTCTGGCAGGAGGTCCTAAAGTTCCGGTGACACAGAAGAATGATTTCAACAACAGGTGGCTGAAATGGTCTGTTACAGGAGGAGAATCTGCTCACATTTCTCATTTCGCAGAAAGACCACTGAAAACAATTTCAGTTTCAGGTCTCAGGAACACCATGGATCTTCTTAAGGAAATGGAATTGGGAAGATTGAGGGGGATCGACTATATTGAATGCAGGGTGTGTGATCTCGGTTGCATTGGTGGTGTTGGCAATGCTGAATCACGGTTTCTCTCAAAATCCCGGCTTGATCACATGGAGATAAATTGGAATATTTCCGATGATGAAATGGATAAGATCAACCATTGGCACCAGAGAGAGATATATCGACTGCAAAAGCAGATTATCCCTACCAGAAAAGATCCTCTGGCCACTGACCTCCCAAGTGCTATGAAAAGGCTGAAGGACCTTAATCGGATATATGCTGAACTTCCTCATATTGACTGCGGCTCCTGCGGCAGGCCTTCATGCAGGGCCCTCGCAGAGGATATCATCAGAGGACAGGGAGAAATGACCGATTGTATTTTTAAACTCAGGGAGACCATCAGTGACCTGAGCAGGGAAATAGTGGACCTTGCGGAACATACCCCCCATACCCTGAGAGGGAAGAGGAGTTGACCATGAGGATAGAGTTACTGACCAGACGCCCAGAGCTGACTGTCTACGCTGCTGGTGATGCTGATGCGGAAATCTCAGGTGTTGTAATTGGGGATTTGCTGAGTTTTATCATGTCTGAAGCTAACACTGGAGATCTATGGATAACAGTTCAGACCCATCTCAATGTTGCCGCTGTCGCGGTTTTGAAGGAGATACCCCTGATACTTCTTCCTTCCGCTAGAGTTCCCTCTGATGATCTGGTTAAGAAATGTCTTTCCGAGAAGATCTGCCTGTGTTCTTCCGATCTTAGTTCTTATGAACTTTCTCTGATTTTAGGAGAGGCAGGACTTTGAAGATCAGAAACTTCTATCCCCATCTGGTGGATCTTCATATCCATACAGTGCTTTCACCTTGTGGAGAACTTGAGATGGGAGCTCCTGAGATCATTCAAAAGACCCTTTCGTCAGGAATATCTGTAATTGCTGTTACAGATCATAACAGCACTCTTAACTGGTATGCTCTGAGAGATGCAGCGCGGGATATGGCCGGTGAGGAGCTTCTTGTATTGCCAGGGGTTGAAGTTCAGACAGCTGAAGACATACATATAATAGGCATTTTCCCTGGCGAGGGGGAAACACTCACCTTTCAGAAATGGATAGAAAAAGGACTGAGGGATATCCCTAACAAGGTCGATATTTTCGGTTATCAATTGATAATAGACAAGAACAACAACATCATTTCCGAGTATGAACACCTGCTTATCCAGGGTACTGTCTATCCCATTGACGAGGTCATTGCGGAGTTACATTCCAGAGACGCAATTATCATACCTGCACATATCGACCGGGAGTCCTTTTCATATCCTTATGTGCTTGGACCTATCCCTTCAGATCTTGAAGTTGATGCGCTTGAAATATCATCGGCTGTCACCGCTGAAAATCTGGCAAAGCTAAGGTTACAATATCAGGAAAGAACCCTGTTACGTTCTTCAGACGCACATTGCTTGAGAGATATATCCCCGGACAATTGTTCAACCCTTTTGCTAAAACACCTTGATTTTCAGGAAGTCCGAAGAGCTCTGTTACCGGGATCAGACAGGGTAATAATTCAGCATTAGATCAAGAGAAAGCTACCGGGGATCTCCGTGTCGGGACTCGAGTTCCCTTACAACCTCTTCCAGCGTGATATCTCTTGCAGCGAGGCCTACAAGCAAATGATAAATGAGATCAGCGCTTTCCGAGATCGATTCAAGGGTTCCTCCTGAAGAAAGGGCCAATGCAGTTTCCACACCTTCTTCGCCGATCTTTTGCGAGATCCTTCTCACTCCCTGTTGGAAAAGCCTGGAGGTATAGCTCGTTTCCGGCGAAGCCTTTTTTCTCGAACAAATAAGACGGTACAATTTCTCAAGAAAGACCACAGAACCGCCAGAATTACCCTCGATGGTCCGATAAAAACAGCTCTCCGCGCCAGTATGGCAGGCGGGCCCCATTGGTTTAACCCTTGCAAGAAGGCAATCTCCATCACAATCAACCTGAAGTTCAACCAGTTCCATGGTGTTGCCGCTGGTTGATCCCTTGTGCCACAATTCCTGCCTGGATCGACTGAAAAAGAACATCTCCCCTGTATTAAGGGTCTTCTCAATGGCCTCCCTATTGGCATAGGCGCACATCAGAACGCGGCCTGTGTAGAAATGTTGGACGATAACAGGAACGAGTCCTTTATCGTTATACCTGATCAACTCTATTTGATCTGATTTCAAAAGTTATACCTCCCAAGGCTTATCCTGATTGAATATCCTTGTGCTTATCGCATTTGATTTCAAAAATCTTTTGAGATCTTTGATCCGGATCATGCCAAAATGAAACACTGAGGCGGCAAGAGCAGCATCTGCACCATTACGGAAAGCCTCCAGGAAATGTTCCATCTTACCTACGCCTCCAGAGGCTATAAGGGGAACGGTGATCTTTTCGGATAGATGCCTGATGAGAGGAATATCATAGCCATCCCCGGTTCCGTCCCTGTCTATGGAAGTCAGCAGGATCTCTCCACACCCATGCGCTTGTGCCTCCACGGCCCAATCAAGGGCATCAAGTCCTGTCGGTGTCCTTCCGCCTTCTATGTAGACCTCCCATCGACCATCAGAGCCTTTCTTGGCGTCAATTGCTACAACAACTGCCTGTTTCCCGAGCAGGACCGAACATTCCCGAATTAAGGCGGGAGATCGTACAGCTGAGGTGTTAAGGGATATCTTATCAGCTCCAAGGGCTATGATCTGTCGTGCCTGTTCCGAAGAACTGATACCTCCTCCCACTGTGAAGGGAATAAATAATCTGTCTGCTACTGACCGGACCCATTCGAGAAGAGTTGAGCGTCTCTCAGCAGAAGCTGAAATATCCAGGAATACCAGTTCATCTGCACCCTCATTCATATAAAAAGCAGCCAGGTCAGCCGGGTTACCGGCATCCTTCAGATCGATAAAGTTCACACCCTTGACCACACGTGCATTCTTGACATCCAGGCAGGGAATGATCCTGTTTGTAAGCAAGTTATAACCACACCTTTCTTAATTCATCAAATGAAAGCGTCTGCTCGTAAAGACTTTTCCCAAGAATGGCTCCCCAGCACCCAATACTTTGAAGATCCTCAATATCTTTCAGGACAGTAATCCCCCCTGCGGCGATAAGATTGCACTCAGGGAAGAGTTTTATCACTTTCCTGTAAAGCTGGAGATCAGGTCCCTTCTGGAGGCCATCCTTTGCTATGGACGTTACCAGGAAGGTGGATAGATCCAGTGAGGCCAGCCTGGTGATGAAATCAAAATACGATAAACTGCTGGTTTCACTCCATCCCGAGATCGCGACCATGTCATTCCTTACGTCCACAGCCGGAATTATATGTTCCCGGAAGGATTCCGTTAACCGGGATGCCAGGATGTGGCTCTTTGCAAGGATACTTCCCAGGTAAACTTTGTGAGCTCCATGTTTTACCGCTTTTTCTATGGCCTCTGAGGTTCTAAGTCCACCGCCATAATGTACAGTAAAGCCCATAGCCGCTATATGTTCCAGTATTTTCAGATGACAGGGAATCCCCTTCTGAGCACCTTCCAGATCAATAAGATGAATAGAGCTGAAACCCTGCCTGTACAACATACCTGCCCATTCAAGGGGATCAGGGTTGTATGCTTTTCTTTTTGAGTAATCCCCCTGTTCAAGACGGACCACGGTGTTGTTGTAGAGGTCTATTGCAGGGAAAACTTTCATGACCCATGACCTTCCCTGAAATACCTGAGTGTTGTTTCAAGAAGCTTCAAGCCATTAGTGCCGCTTCTTTCAGGATGGAACTGAAACCCGATAATATTATTCTTCCAGATAACAGAAGAGAAACGAAGGTCCTCAACTGATGTGAAACCCATTTCCTCATCACATGAGCGCACTCCAAAGCTATGCACAAAATAATAAAAACTGCCGGAGGGGATATTTCGAGTAAAGATTTCTGGAACATGCGTTGTCCAGTTCACGGTGTTCCAGCCCATGTGAGGTGACTTGCGCAAAGGAAGTTGTTCTACTCTTCCCTGGATGAGCCCAAGGCCTGGAGACGTACCTTCCTCAGTGCTATCAGAGAAAAGAAGCTGCATTCCAAGGCATATCCCGATAAGAGGCCTACCCTCAGATACCCAGGAATGAAGATATTCTGACCATCCAGAGGATTGCAGGTTTTTCATTGCTGGTTGAAATGCTCCGACTCCAGGGAGACAAAGAACGGAAATGAATCCAGTGTCCTCAGGAGGAATTGCAATTACACTGTGTTCAAAGTGAAGATGATCGAGCGCCCTTTCAACGTTCCCGATGTTGCCTATACCGTAGTCTATGACCCCGATCATTTGATGGTCCCCTTGGTGGATCTAATGCTGTCTGTTTCCTCCATAGCCTGAAAAAGTGAACGTCCGGCACTTTTGAAAAGGGCTTCGCTAAGGTGATGAGAGTTGTCACAGGAGAGCTGGTGAAAATGTATGGTCATCCTGCTTTCACGGGAAAAGGCTTTCCAGAATTCCTGGATCAGCTCAAGATCGAAATCACCACATCTTGAGGTGGGGAACTCCACCTTCCATGTGAGCTCTGACCTCCCCGATATATCTATTGAGGAAAGAACCAGGCTTCCATCCATTGGTATTGCTGACCATCCATATCTTGAATTGGGTTTCTCGGACAGATTTTCATAAAAGGCCCTGCCCATTACGATGCCAAGATCTTCTGTAAGGTGGTGATAATCAACATGAACATCACCCCTTGCTTTCAGAATGATCCTGATACCAGAATGGAAACACAGAAGTTCGAGCATATGGGACATAAAGCCACAGGGAATCTCTATCTGAGATGTTTCTATGTCAGCATCCCATTCACAAAAAATATCAGTTTCATTTGTTTTTCGCTCAATGATCTTGTCCAAAGTATATCAACTCCTTATAGCTCTCAGTTTATCCAAAAGCCCTGATAATTCTTGCCACTTTGTTTGAACGCTTTTTATACTGGCAGCCAGACGAAGCGAAACGGGAGTAACCGTTTCAAAGATTTTCAGGTGGTTGGCTCTGAGAGTGTTACCTGTCTGGACAATGTCCATAATACAATCACTCAAACCCAGTCTCGGTGCGAGCTCTATGGACCCATGCATATGAATGATCTCAACCTGGACACCTCTTGAAGAAAAGTACCTGTCAGCAATATTTGGATATTTCGTGGCAACTCTTAACCACATTAACTCGGATTTATGTCCGATAAACTTCTCTGCCAGGAATTCAGGCCCTGCTATGACGACCCTGCATTTACCTTTGCCAGTATCGGCAAGCTCTATCAACGGGGCACCTATCTCCCACATTACGTCGCTGCCCAGGAGTGCGAGATCAGCAACTCCATAGGTGACATGTAACGGGACGTCCATTGGCTTGGCGAGGATGTATCTGTATGGTCCTTCTTCGATGACCAGTTCTCTTCCTCTTTCGGTAAGGCCTTTCGTAGGCATCTCGAGTTGGTCTAAAAGATGGATCCCCTCGTTCAGCACTCTTCCTGTCGGTAAAGCAACAGTAAGCATGGGACTCACTCCACCCATTTGGCGAGATTAGTCGCCAAGCCGGTGTTCATATCTATTACTTTGCTTTCAGGTAACTCGATCCAGAAAGTAAGCCCTCTCATCTTTGCAAGGTGTATGGAATCTTCCCTTGAGGGGGTCCAGCTGATCTCTATGGAGTGACCCTTAACGCGGATCTCTTCCGCTTGAGCTATTACGTCACCTGTGGATAAACCACCGGCCCATATCATTACCGAAGGTTCAACTTCAGTGTATTTGGAAAAGGAAGCAATCAGTTCAAGGTCTATAGCAAATCCGATCGCCTGACCGAGAATTCCATATCCTGAAAGAAGGCCATCGTACCTGCCTCCACCACCCAGGGACCGACCATGTCTCCTGGTGTAAATATCGAATATAGGTCCGCTATAATAGTTCAATTCCCGCACGAGGGAAAGGTCGACCTTTATCCTGTCCTTGAATCCCATCTCAGCAAGGGAAGAAAGGATCTTTCTCAGAGATCTGAGGGAGCCTCTGTCATCCAGGAGCCTTTCCGCCTCATCAAGGATTTCCATATTGCCTTTCAGAGAAGGGACTCTGGAAAGTTTTTCAGCCTGTGCGGTGTTTATTCGCCCAAGTTTTAAGAGGGAATAATATTCTGCATAGCTTCCTTTTTCAAGTGCAGAAACAAGAGCTTTTGCGATCTCTTTATCGATATCAAAAAGAAGATCCTGTAGGAAAGTTACATCTCCAAGTACGAGGAATGAATCTTCCACTCCCACCATATCCATGGACTGGAGAAGAAGGAATATAAGTTCCGTATCTGCACCATCTCCCTCCCACCCAAGAAGTTCTGCTCCTACCTGAAATCCTTCAAGGTAAGTATCCGGCCTTACCGGTGTCTTGTAGATCCTGTCCGCATAACATAATCTCAATGGTCTTTCTTCGGGAGAAAAATGTGAAGACAGGTATGATACAGCAGCCAGGGTTATATCAGCCCGCAGGCAGCAAGGTTCTGCAAAAGGGGTATTAAGTGTGATAAGACGCTTTCTCAGGGAAGACGGAAGTCTGTCCCAGGCAGTTTCCAGCAATTGAAGAGCAGAGGGCCAGAATGTCTGATATCCATAGGAATGCATCAGAGATATCATTTCTGATCTACACCTTTGCATTGACGAAGCAAGGTGCCCTCCTACATTTGTACATCCCCTCGGTAGTCTGCTCATTTGTCTGTCCCCCCCATGCTGATACGGTATTTCATGGAACTTGCGTGAGCAAGGAGACCTTCGGTCTCAGCAAGAGAAACGCCTTTGATAGCAAGGAGTGATGCAGCTTCTGGAGTAAGCTTCGCATAGGGCATGGCCTTGATGAATGATCCTGTCCAGAGGCCACCGCTGAACCTGGCTGAGCCAAAAGTGGGAAGCACATGGTTCGTTCCAAGGATATAGTCTCCAAAAGGTACAGAACAGTAATTGCCCAGAAAGGCTGCCCCAAAGGAATGGCATTCATTAAGGACTGATTCGGGACTTCTCGTGTTTATCTGAAGATGTTCCGGTGCAAAATCATTTGCAAACTTCACCGCTTCCTGCAGGGTGCCCAGAATAATGGCCCCCCGGTTTTCCCAGGAGCGTTCCATTATAGGGCCAGTTCCGAACTGGGGTATTAGACGGAGAAGTCTTTTCTGCACTTCCTCTGCAAGCGTTCGGTCTAAAGCGAAAAGTACAGGTCTGGCGAAAGGGTCATGCTCAGCCTGAGCGAGAAGATCAAGAGCAACAGCCTGTGGATCAGAAGTGAGATCAGCAATTATCAAAACTTCACTGGGTCCTGCGAGACTGTCGATACCTACGGTGCCAAAAACCTGTCTTTTAGCCTCTGTAACATAGGCGTTTCCTGGACCAATCAACATGTCACACCGAGGCAAAGGGGAGATCCCGAATGCCATCGCTCCTATGGCCTGTGCGCCTCCTACAGCAAAGACTTCTTCTACACCGAGCATATACAGAGTTCCGAGTACAACAGGATGGATCCTACCCTCAAACGAGGGTGGGGAGCACACACATATCCTTCTTACACCTGCCTCCTGAGCAGGAACCACCGTCATGATGGCAGAGCTCGGAAGGGGATAACGCCCTCCAGGAACATATGCTCCTACATTTTCTACAGGTCTGAATTTAATCCCCAGAATTCTGCCCTCACTGAAAGTTTTTTCAAAATCAGAAAAAAGTCTATTCTGTTCCCTATGGAAAACTCTGACATTTCTTATACTTTCCTCAATTGCCTCTTGTGTTTCTGGGTCAATCTCGGATATTGCGTCTTGCAGTTGGTACCCTTCAATTAACAGAGGCCCTTCATAGGAATCGATTTCCCGATTAAGGGAAAGAATCCCTTCAGTACCTTCTGTCTTTATCCTTTCGAGGATAGCTGAGACCTTATCGGATACCTTGACCTCTTCATCTGATGGTCTGCATCCGGGTTTCTTAATATATTCCATAAGCCCTCCTTTGCCATGGTGAAACGACAGCGGGTTAGATTTATACAGAAAGGCATCATATCATGGTTCGGATTTCATGTAAAGAACTCGACAAGAAGAGGAAGAAAAGTTAGAATTTATTTAGTTAAAGAGTTAAGTAATATGAGTGAAAGAGAGCCCAAAAGGAACAAAAGCTCTCTTGAAAAGTGGAGGATATCATGGCAAGAAATTTACCATCTTACTGCTGTTCGAATTGCGGATACACCACTGTGTCTTGGACAGGCCGATGTCCACAATGTGGCACATGGGGATCCCTGGAAGCAGAACAGCATATTTCTGTTTCCGGCGAGAGGATCATCACCCGTACACTATCTGCTGATGAGATAAAGGAAACCGAGAGGATCTCTACTGGAATAGGTGAACTTGACAACACTCTTGGTGGAGGATGGATGAAAGGCGGCGTTTATCTGATCGCGGGAGAACCTGGCATTGGCAAATCCACCCTACTGTTGCAGTCATGTTCGAACATGTCAAGAGAAGGATACAAAACCCTGTTCATATCGGGAGAAGAATCTCCTTCTCAGGTGGTAGAAAGGGGGAAAAGACTTGGCCTGATCACACCTTCACTATTTGTACGTACAGGTAATGAGATCGAGGCTCTTCTGGAGGGGGCGGATAATTATGAAATGATCGTCCTTGACAGCGTCCAGTCTGTGTTCTCCAGGCAAGAGTCTGGAATGACAGGTTCTCCAGGGCAGGTCAGAGCAGTAGCACAGAAATGTATTGCCCTTGCGAAAGAGAAGGATATAGCCTTCGTTCTTGTGGGGCATATCACCCGTGCGGGGACGATTGCGGGTCCCATGCTCCTTGAACATATGGTAGATGCGGTTGTTCGTTTTTCCGGTGAACGAAATTCCTCGATAAGGATCATAAGGGCTCTGAAAAACAGGTACGGAAATACCGATGAAGCTGGACTCTTCGAGATGAGTTCTTCTGGACTTGAAGAAGTGACAGATCCTGGAGGTTTGTACTGGAACCGGACGCTTTCGAGTGTTTCCGGTGTTGCCATGTCCGTTATGCTGGAAGGATCCCTCCCATTTCTTGTAGAAATACAGAGCCTGGCGGTCAGATCCAGTTTCCCCTATCCTAAACGGGCCTCCCAGGGTATTGATATCAGCAAAATCAACCTTATATCGGCAGTGATAGACAAGCGATGTTCCATTAACACGGCTTCTTCTGACATATATGTCAATGTTGCTGGTGGTGTTTCTGTAAAAGACCCTTCATGTGATCTTGCTCTTGCTGCATCGATCCTGTCCTCAAGTCTGGAGATCATTTTTCCTGCTGATTCCTGTTTTATTGGTGAAGTTGGTCTGGCGGGAGAGATAAGACCCGTACCGAGATTAAAGTCAAGATTGGCTGAAGCTCATAAACGAGGCTTTCAAACGGTTTACCTCAGCGCCATGGAGAAAGGACCTTTCCCAGGTACACTGGAAATAGTACAAATTGAACAGCTTAAGGAAATACTGGAGGTGATCGAGAAATGAAACCTCAGAAAAGGATCCATTTTATCAGGATCCTAATGATCCTCATGATAATGGTCCTTTCCATATCTCTTTACCCGTTAGCCATATGTGGAAATGAGCAGGGTGGTCTTGTTCTGGTTACCGAACTAAATGGAGTTGTGGGTATTTCTATGGAAAACTATGTCCAGAAAGTCCTTGATAGTGCAAAAGATCAGGGTGCGATGTTAGTGGTTTTTCAGCTGGATACACCTGGTGGGCTTGTAAGTTCCATGAGAGCTATCACAAATACCATAATGGATTCTCCTGTACCTGTTCTTGTGTGGGTTTCTCCTCGGGGGGCCAGGGCAGCTTCAGCGGGTGCATTCATTGTCCAGTCGGCTTCGATCGCAGCCATGTCACCAGGTACAAATATCGGAGCAGCCCACCCTGTACAGGCCTCAGGGGGGGATGTCCCAGATGAGGAAATGAACAAAAAGATAACCAATGATCTTGCAGCTCAGATGAGGTCTCTTGCCCAGATGCATGGAAGGAATAGTGAGATCTGCAGCAAAATGGTCACAGAAAGTATTTCCCTGACAGCGGAAGAGGCAAAAAAGGACAATGTAATAGATCTTCTCGAGTCCGAACTATCCTCACTTCTTACAAAAACTGACGGAATGCAGATCAAGGTTGAAGGGAAAGAAAGGGTTTTTTCCCTGAAAGGATATGAGATAGTAAGAATGGAAATGACACCCAGGGAAAAGATACTGCAGTTCATTTCCAGTCCTACCGTAGCCTATCTCCTGCTTATGGTAGGAATTTACGCGATCATTTTCGAAGTCCTATCCCCAGGGGGTTTTGTAATGGGTGTGTCCGGGGCAGTCATGGTAATTCTCGGCGCTTATGGATTACGAATGCTTCCTGTCAATTCTGCAGGGATCATTCTCCTGGTCGTTGGCATTGCAGTGATGGTCCTTGACCTCTTTGTTGGCGGTATCGGAATCCTGAGCCTTTTTGGCATTGCTGCCATGATCTTTGGCAGTCTGATCGTATTCAAGGCTCCTGGAGGTGAGCTTTTGAATGTTTCAATGAATGTCATCATTGGTGCAGTTGTAGCAATAAGTCTATTTTTTCTCCTGGCCATTGCGTTTGTTCTAAGAACCCTCAGGACAAAGGCCTCATCCGGCCAGGAAGGCCTGGTGGGGAAAGTGGCTTTTACTGTTGAAGATCTTTCCCCGGATGGACTTGTCAAATGTCATGGTGAGATATGGAAAGCAAGAAGTAATTCCGGGGAGGAGATACCTGTGGGAACAAATACAAGAGTAGTAAAAACACAGGGACTCCTGCTTTTTGTAGAGGTTGAGTCATCTGATGATCAGCAGAAAGGAGATGTTGTGAAATGATAAGAAATATTCTGGAAACCATATTTAACCTTGGGAGTTCCTTCGGGGCCATCATTATTATCCTTCTCCTGCTGTTTGCTGCCATAAAGATAGTTCCGGAGTATCAGAGGGTAGTCGTATTCCGACTCGGGAAACTGGTAGGAGATAAAGGACCTGGTCTGGTAATAGTTGTCCCAATTATCGATAGAATAATCAGGGTCGATCTAAGGGTGGTCACTCTTGATGTACCTGTACAGGAGATAATTACCAAGGACAACGTGCCAATTAAGGTCAATGCAGTCGTCTATTTCAGGGTCATGGAACCTTCCAACTCGATAGTAGTAGTGGAGAATTACATGATGGCTACCAGCCAGCTTTCGCAGACCACTCTTCGTTCTGTCGTTGGGCAGGCAGAACTTGACGAGGTCCTCTCGGAACGTGACAAGATCAATAAAAGTCTGCAACAGATCATTGATGAGAGGACTGACCCCTGGGGTATCAAGGTGAGCGCAGTAGAGGTCAAGGAGCTTGAACTTCCAGAAGGAATGAAGAGAGCTATGGCCCGACAGGCAGAAGCGGAACGTGAACGAAGGGCAAAGATCATTGCTGCAGCGGGGGAATATCAGGCTGCAGAAAAACTTGGGGAGGCGGCCTTGATCATGGAGAAATCGCCTATTACGCTCCAATTGAGGTATTTGCAGACTCTGAGGGAGATCTCAGCAGAAAAGAATTCCACTACAATATTCCCCATTCCCCTGGACCTGTTAAAACCCTTTATGAAGGTATTGCAGACCAAGTCTGGTGATGAATAGACTGTAGTGTTTCGTACAACCCTTTCTTTGAGTTCGGGTTTTGGAAAGGCGGAAAATATCTTCCGCCTTTTTGCATGTCTTGGAACTGGGGTCTATAATCTATCAATATGATTTGATCTCATTCGAAAATAGTCTTCACATATATGGGGGTAAGGTAATGCAGCACTATGATTTTTCTAAGATCGAAGAAAAATGGCAGAAATATTGGGATGAAAAAGGGACTTTTCAAGTGGAGAGAGATCCTTCAAAAAAGAAGTTCTATTGCCTGGAAATGTTCCCCTATCCAAGTGGGGCCCTTCATATGGGGCATCTCCGCAATTATTCCATTGGAGACATGTTCTCAAGGTATTTATGGATGAACGGATATAATGTGCTTCATCCAATGGGTTTTGACAGTTTTGGTATGCCTGCTGAGAATGCAGCTATCAAATATGGTGTTCACCCACATAAATGGACCTGGCAGAACATAGAACACATGACAGGTCAGCTTAAGAAAATGGGATGCAGCTATGACTGGCGGAGGCGTGTTGAAACATGTAATCCTGATTACTACAAGTGGAATCAGTGGATCTTTCTTAAATTTATGGAAAAAGGCCTGGCCTATCGTAAAAAAGCACCTGTCAACTGGTGTGAGAGCTGTCAGACTGTACTTGCGAACGAGCAGGTAATTAATGATGGACATTGCTGGCGCTGCGGCACCAGGGTTAACAAGAGGAACCTGGAGCAGTGGTTCCTGAGAATCACCGATTATGCCCAGGAACTCCTGGATGCCCTCGACGAACTCCCAGGCTGGCCTGAAAGGGTTAAAATAATGCAAAAGAACTGGATCGGCCGTTCTGAAGGCGCAAGACTTGCCTTCGAGGTTCCCGAGGTTGGCCTTTCAATGGAAACTTACACCACCCGTTTTGATACTATTTTTGGCGTTACCTTCCTTGCTCTGGCACCAGAACATCCTATGGTCGATACTATTCTGGAACACCCATCCTGCCCAAAGGGCCTTAAAGATTTTGTCCATGAGTGTACGGCTCAAAGTGATATAGAAAGGACCGCCGTTGGAGGGGTAAAAACAGGTATGTTCACTGGTTTTTATGGTATTAATCCTGTGAATGGGGAATCGGTACCAATATGGATAGCCAACTACATCCTCATGGACTATGGAACCGGAGCCATCATGGGGGTTCCTGCTCATGACCAGCGAGATTTTGAATTTGCCAGGAAGTATGAGATCCCTGTAAGGGTAGTCATCCAGTCATCAGAAACAGAATTGAATGGAGAGACCATGGAAAACTCCTTTGAATCAGAGGGTTACATGGTCAACTCATCTCATTTCAACGGTATTTCCAGCACTGAAGCTATAACCCGAATGATTGACTGGGGTTGTGAGAAGGGATTCTGTGAAAGGGAGATCAATTTCAGATTGAGAGACTGGCTGATCTCAAGGCAGAGGTACTGGGGAACTCCCATCCCTGTGGTCTATTGTGAAAAATGTGGAGCCGTTCCTGTTCCTGAGGGAGATCTTCCAGTCATCCTTCCAACAGATGTTGAATTCAAAGCTGGAGGCGTTTCACCACTGGCGGAACTCAAGGACTGGCAGAAGACTGACTGTCCAAAATGTGGAGGACCTGCACGCAGAGAGATCGATACAATGGATACTTTTGTGGATTCCTCCTGGTATCAAATACGTTTTACGTCCCCCTGGGAAAAGGATCTCCCCTTTGCAAGGGAGGATGCAGCTTACTGGATGGCCGTAGATCAGTACATCGGAGGTATTGAACATGCCTGCCTGCACTTGATCTATGCAAGGTTCTTCACGAAATTCCTTTCTGATATAGGATTATTGGAAGCCAGGGAGCCCTTCAGGAACCTCCTAACGCAGGGAATGGTTATCAAGGATGGTGCCAAAATGTCAAAATCCCTGGGCAATGTGGTGGACCCTGACGAGATCATTAAAGAATATGGAGCTGATACTGCGAGGCTCTTCATTCTTTTCGCATCCCCTCCAGATAAGGACCTGGACTGGTCAGAACAGGGTGTCGAAGGGGCTCACCGCTTTTTGAACAGGATCTGGCGTTTCATTTCTCAGAATCTCCACGAAATTAACTCAGCATCCAAAAATCGTATAACAATGCAGGATCTGGAGGGGGACATACGGAGGGACTTAAAACGAAAGATACATGAGACGATCTCAAGTGTTTCCCGGGATATTGTTGAAGAAAAACAGTTCAATACCGCAGTTGCAAGACTCATGGAGCTTTTGAATGCCCTTGCATCCTATTCTCCAAAGGACCTTGTTGACTGGACCTTGCTCCGCGAGGGAACCGAGGTCCTTCTTGCATGTCTCTATCCCTTCTGTCCGCATATTTGCGAAGAACTCTGGGAGGCTCTTGGACATGGCCAGATACTTGCAAATACGGCATGGCCTGAAGTGGACCAAACTGCTCTTGTCAGGGATACCGTAACCATGGTTATCCAGATAAACGGGAAGGTTCGAGAAAGAATGAGTATTCCAGCCGGGTTAAGCGAGGCGGATACCCTGGCCCGAGTGTTTGAAAATGCAGGTGTCCAGAAACGAACTTCCAACAAGGCAATTATCAAGACCATAGTTGTACCTGACAGACTTGTGAATCTGGTGGTGAAGGGTTAGTGCCGGCTCTTGTCGTCGTTTCAAGTACAAAGTCAGGCAACAAAGAGACCCTGGACAGAACTATAGACTTTCTTTCCTCAAGGGGATTTGATCTTGGCCAAAGGACCGAAGGAGGAGAATGGGAGGATCTATTCCCAAACCTTCTAACCACGGGATTGTTCCATTCAAGGACATTCTGTATAGTTGATGATGCAGAAAGCCTCGGCCCCATGCCCCCAACATTGTCTCCCCTTATTGAGTCCCTTGACAACGCCGGGAATGTGCTTGTGGTTGTCTACGAAGGAGTTCCTTCCAAATATCTCTCCAGGAAGGTGCTCGAAAGGGCAGTCCTTTTCAAGGAAAATCCTGTCCCTCGCTGGGAAAGGGAAAAACTGGAAATGTTAAGAGCAGCAGCCCGCGATGATGGTTTAAGTGTTTCACCTGAAGCATTGGCCCTTCTGATCGAATATATGGAAGATCCTGTTGAGTTGCGATCCGAACTATCAAAACTCGCGTTCCTGGCCGAAAATACAATGATATCTGCAGAAGATGTCAGGGAACTCTGTTTCGATGAAGGGACCGGGAGCATACTGGCATTACTGGAAGGGGTCTATCAGGCAGAGGCTGGAATTGTACTGGATTCTCTTCAGCGGCTTCGTGAAAACCATGCGGAACTGCTATATGTCCTCGGAGCAGTCTACAATAAACTCAGGCTGGCTTCATTTCTGAGCATTTATGGAACAACCCAGATTGAAAGGGTTCAAAAGGTCCTTAATTTCACAAATTACCATCTCAGACAAGCTGGAAGAATGACAAAAAGATACCCTGCAGCTTCTATTCTCTCCGCTGCTGCTCAATGTGTTCGTCTGAGTTATGCTGAAAAAAGCGGATTATCCAGTGGTTGGATTGAATTCGAAACACTGTTGTTGAAGTTTTTAAGGGATGGGAAGTGAAAAAGAGGGAGCTCATCAGTGGCCCCCTCTTTATGAGACATTTAGGATATGCTGGGTGTGGGTTAAAGCTAAAACATCCTATGCTTCCGTAGTTTCAGTGGACAGAAGGGTTTTTACTTTCCCGGAAAGGCGTGTTTTGCGTCGGGCGGCGGTGTTCTTGTGCATTACCCCTTTGACGACTGCCTTATCTATTGTTGCCTGGGCAACATCAAATCTTTTCCTGGCCAGTTCCAGATCCTGGGCTGCAACAGCTTCTTCAACTTTTTTGACAGCAGTCTTACATCTGCTGGTCCAGTATTGATTATAAATTCTGTTTTTCTCGCTGGTCCTGATCCTTTTCTTAGCTGAACGTTTATTGGCCACTTCTTTCACCTCCTCCTTAGCAAAGCAGAAGCAATTTTACCATGCGGTTGCTTGCGAGGCAATCCTGATGGAACATGAACAGAACTAAACTGGAATTTTACACCAAGGTCAGAAAATCTGCAAAGCCTGGTGAGAGAATTATCTTTTTTAGTGATAGGGAGTTCTTGATTTTGACCACCTCGAATAATATGGAAGAGTATTTCGGAAACAATGGACTTCTGGCCCAGAAGATCCCAAACTATGAATACAGGCCTCTGCAGGAACAAATGGCTTCACGGATATGGGATATGTTTTCGCAACAAACCCATTACAGCATTGCAATGGAAGCTGCCACAGGTCTTGGCAAAACTTATGCGGCTCTTGTGCCAGCCCTTCTCTGGGCAAGACAATGCGGGAAAAGGGTACTTTTCCTCACAGCTTCGTTAACTCTTCAGGAACAACTGATCACAAGGGATCTTCCAATTCTTCTCGCGACTTTAGGAATGTCCCTTTCTTTTGGAAATCTGAAAGGGAGAAATAACTATGTTTGCAGGAGACTGGCACAGGAGCTTTTCTCCCAGGGGTATCTTTCCTTTCAGGACTCTGGAGCAGCTTCCGCAAAGGTGATCTCCTGGCTTGCAGTTACTGAGAAAGGAGAGCTTTCCGAACTGGACCTGCCTTCTGATCATCCTGTTTTATCCCAGATCTGTTCGAGTTTCAGACATTGCCTGGGACAACATTGTCCCTATAAGAATATCTGCTTCCCCAACAGGGTTCTGAAGGAATCAAGAGAGTGGGATGTAGTAGTGTCCAATTACCATCTCTTCTTTTCATTTCTTACCAGGGGGAAAGGGTCCCTTCCATTCAATCCTGATATCATAATTTGTGATGAGGCCCACAAGATGGCAGATGCTGCCAGAAATGCATCTGATATGGAGGACTCCATGCAAAACTGGGCCAGCCTTTTTTCCTCCAGAAACCGGACATTTATGGAAAAGAAACTGCTGGAATATGGACTGCCTGAAGGGCCACTGAAAGAAAACACTTCCCTGCTGTTAAACAGTATCTCTACTTTCTTTGATAATGTGGAAAAATCATATGCTGACCGTGAGGGTATCAATAGCTGTCATGAAGTCCTTTCCGACCCAAAGGCCAGAACGCTCTCTCTTATTGATGAATGCCAGCAACTTTTCAAGCCTCTTAAGGAGCGTCTTGCTCAGAGCGAAGAAAGGATGTTTATGGCCGTAGAGGATTCCCGTCTTTGGGGTTGGATCAATGAATTTGACAATGCCTGCTCCAGCTTCAGATTTGTAACAGATACATCTCGTTATCCTGAATGGTCATACTGGAAAGAAGGGGCTTCACTTTTTGCTTCACCCACAAGGTGTTCATCAATAATTCCGGCATGTTTCAAACAAGTTGGACATGAGCAGGAGATATTTCTTTCGGCCACTCTTACGATTGATGGTCAGTTTCTTTTCTGGAAAGAAGAGACTGGTATTTCTCCTGACGCCGAATTCATATATCCTTCCGAATTTGCGCTGGAGAAAAATATGGAGATATGGGTTGTGGATATTGGCTGTTCCGTAATGGATAACAGTTATGACCAGCAGGTGTGCAGGGTTGTGGAAAAACTGTGTGATGAAAATGCAGGGAAGAGCCTGGTGCTGGTATCTTCGAGAAGACTTTTAACAAAGCTTAGAGCTTTCTTCGAGAAGTCCGGGAAACCATACAGGATCCTGGTCCAGGGAGACAAACCGAAGGGCATACTGCTCGATATTTTCCGGGATGATGTAAATTCGGTTCTTCTGGGAATGGTCTCCTTCAGGGAGGGAATTGATGTGCCAGGAGAAAGCCTGACACAGGTGATCATTGACAGAATACCCTTTCCACATCCCAATGATCCTGTGATCAGGGCAAGAAATGAACTTGAGGGGTATCTTTCTTTTTCAAAAGTGACCTTGCCTGTTGCTAAAATGGTTCTAAAACAGGCAGCAGGAAGGCTTATTAGATCAAAAAGTGACCAAGGACGGGTTATAATTCTTGATAAAAGGGTAGTCGAAAGGGATGACTGGGACATAACAGGAGTACTTCCAGCCGTTAAGTACAGGTATCTAAAGACCAAAGGTGGAATTGTTGCCTGATGGAATCTGCTGTGTTATATTATCAAGGCTGGCCAAACAGGCATCAATTACTGCTTTTTTCAGGCATAAATTTGTAGGAGGGATTTTAAGTGAAGCAGACTTTTCAACCTCATAATAGACCCAGGAAGAGAAAAATGGGATTCCTGGCAAGGTCCGCTTCTCCCAGTGGAAGAAGGACTCTTCGTAACAGGAGAAGTAAAGGCCGCAAGAGACTCGCTGTCTGAATACTTTGAAGTTCAAGTTTCCCCGCTCTAACAGGATCACCAGAAGTTGGGAATATGATCTCGTTTTCCGCACCGGCAGCAGAATAAATGGCAAGCTGGTGCGGTTGCTCATTGTAAACACCGGAAATGACCATCCCCCACGTATAGGAGTGGTCGTGGGCAAAAGACAGGGTAAGTCCTGTTTCAGAAACCTTCATCGAAGGAAGATGAAGGAAGCTTCAAGAAGGATCCTTCCATTTCTGAAACAAGGGTTACTTGTAGTGCTGAGTATAAGGAAAGCTGGATATTTCGCCAGGTGGGAGGATATTTACATGGATCTTTCCGAGGTGGCCGGCAGGGCCGGTATATTGAACAGGGATCCTGGACTCGCGTTCCTTAGTGAACAAGATCTTTAAATTCACACAATGAGAATATTTGCCAAGCTCTCTATTGTTATGATCAGGTTTTATCAAACAGTCCTCTCTCCATTTCTGGGGAAAAGATGTCGGTTCTATCCGACCTGTTCTCAGTATGCCTTGGAAGCAATAGAGCAGTATGGTTTTTCCAAAGGATGTTTTCTTGCGCTAAAGCGGATACTGAAATGTGGACCATGGCACCCGGGCGGCTATGATCCCGTCCCGTGAGAATATAGAGTTATCAGTCTGAATTTAGGAAGGTGAAGGTTTTGGGTTCATTGTGGTCATCTCTAAGTAATATGTTGGTAGTTGTTCTGGAAAGCTTTTACAATTTTACCGGCTCATATGGTATTGCAATTATCCTTCTCACTTTGATCGTGAGGATCCTTTTGCACCCACTAAGTCATAAACAGATGGTAAGTATGCAGAAAATGCAAAAGCTGCAACCCCGGATCAAGACTCTTCAGGAAAAATACAAGGATGACAAAGAATCCCTTAACAGGGAGGTAATGTCCCTTTACAAGGAAAACAAGGTCAATCCCGCTGCTGGTTGTTTACCCCTTCTTGTACAGCTTCCTATTCTGATACTGCTATTCCGCGTTTTACTAAAACTTGAATACCCAGGTTCCAGTTTCCTTTTTTTCGGGATCCATCTCAACGGATCTGTCCTATCCACCATTGCACAGGCTCTGGGAGTGGGTTCAGTCGAAACAGCAAGGATAGGCATTGGAACTGTCCTGTCAGGGATCGCTGCAAATCCCTCTGGCTTAGCTCACATTATGCAATATGGGCCGAACCTTGTATTACTTATAATAATTTCTTTTCTTACCTGGTTTCAGCAGAAACTCAGTTCCACAGGGGGTTCTAACCCTCAAATGGCTATGATGAGCTGGTTCATGCCTGCTTTTCTAACCTTTATCTGCCTGAGCCTCCAGGGAGGGGTGCTCCTTTATTGGGGTGTTTCCTCTCTCATTGGTGTTGGGCAACAATGGTGGGTAATGAGAAAGACAAAGATGGAGATGCAGGAAAAACCAGCTCTTTACAAGGAAAAACCAGGTAAAGGGATATAATGGAGCCAGTCTCCTGTGATTTTCCCCGATTGAAGGAAAGGAGGCCTACTATTGAACGATCAGAACAACCTGGTGTTTGAGGTTGCTTCTCTAGAAGAAGCAAGAAACCTTGCCGCCTCCACATGGTCTTTAAGTCCTGATGATGTTATCGTTAAGATAATTGAAGAGGAAAAAAGCTTCTTTGGTTTCCTTGGAAGGAAGCTTACTGTAGAAGTTAGACCAGCTGCGCCATTATCCCTGTTAAAGGGTAAAAATACTCTCAGGGACATGCTGTCTCTTATGGAGCTCGAGGTAGAACCTTTCGAGGAAGATGAAAGCACCCTGAACCTTTCCGGGCAGGATGCTGGAATCATAATTGGAAAATATGGAGAGACCATAAAATCGCTGGAATATCTTCTCAATCTGATCCTGAAGGGAATGGATATGCCACAGAAACTCAGGCTGGACAGTGATGGATACAGAGAAAGAAGAACTGCCAGTCTCCAGAGACTTGCCCTTTCGGCTGCCAGAAAGGCTATAAAACGCGATAAACCCACATACCTTGAGCCGATGACAAGTTGGGAGAGAAGGGTTATCCATATGACATTAAAAGAAAGAAACGATGTGGCCACTCATTCCATTGGCGAAGAGCCTACACGGAAGGTAGTGGTTTGTCCCTCTGAAACCAGGTCCAGGCGAAGCAGAGCCAGATAGGGTGAGGTATCATGCATCCTGTATTATTTAAGATAGGAGAGTTTACGGTCCACAGCTATTACATCTTGTGGGCCTTTGCTCTTTCTGTAGGGGTTGTTTTTACAAGATCCAGAGCGAACCGTCTATATGGGCTCGATGACGATCTTGTAAGGAAAGCCCTTTTTTTTGTCTTCCTTGGTATGCTTATTGGCGCCAGAATAGGTGGTTATTCTGATCATTGGGCTTTTTATGCAAGGCATCCTGAAAAACTCCTGAATCCTCTGGAAGGAGCCCTTTCTTCAACCACGGCCTTTGCTGGAGGTGGTATCGCCGGGATCATCTATTGCATCAAGAAGAAGATCCCGCTATGGAAAATCGCAGATGCAGCAAGTATTCCTGCTGCTGCAACAGTGGCTATAGGAAGGGTAGGTTGTTTTCTCAATGGATGCTGCCTTTCCTTTCCTTCGGATATTCCCTGGGGTGTGCATTTTCCAAATGACCCGGCAGGTCTTTTTAGACATCCTGTACAGCTATACTATTCCGGACTTTCACTTACACTGATGTTCTTTCTTTTTTATATTGAGAAATGGATCTTTTCCAGACCAGAAAAGAGACCGCAAGGGGCAGTACTGTGGCCTCTTTTCATGATCTTCTACGGTATTATGCGCTTTTCAGTTGATTTTCTCCGGGAGGGTGACCGTATATTTGGATTCAGGACTGCTCAGATTATTGGACTAACTGTGGTCATTTTAGGGGCAGGCTGGCTTTTTAGTTCTATATGGGGTCATAGAAATCATCGCATCTCCCATCCTGAACAAATGCAATAGAACCTTTTCATTCACATCAGATTTTCTGGAGAGCATTTTCATATTGATCTTATTATCGGTAGATCCCGGTTACCCTACATTCTGAATCTATTCTATCTGGTCTTTATGCCTTCTTTTGAATATAATTGCGTACGGTAAATTCAACTGAAATCGTTATGGGGGGAAAAATATGAAAAAATTTCTTATCACTGGTGCATTGGGGCAGATCGGAACTGAACTGACTCTTCATCTAAGGAGAAAATACGGGGAAGGGAACGTGATAGCTTCAGATGTAAGGGACAAATCCAGGTGTCCAGAGAGCATCTCAGCTACAGGTCCTTACGAAGTACTCGATGTTCGTGATATAGGGTCTTTCAGCTCCGTGGTATCCAGGTACAAGGTTAATTGTATCCTCCATCTGGCAGGTATTCTGTCAGCAAACGCAGAAAAGAACCCTCAACTCGCCTGGGAGATCAACACTAACGGCTTGTATAATGCCCTTGAAATATCTCGTCAACTTGAATGTTCTATCTTTTTCCCGAGTTCCATAGCTGCTTTCGGTCCCAGCACTCCAAGGGATAATACCCCGCAGATCACTATTCAGAGGCCCTCCACGATCTATGGTATTACAAAGGTTACAGGAGAGTTGCTCTGTGACTATTATCATAATAAATATGGCATAGACACGCGTGGAGTAAGATTTCCAGGATTGATATCCCACCAGACACTTCCTGGTGGCGGAACAACCGATTATGCTGTGCATATTTATTATGAAGCCTTGAGAACCGGTACCTATGAGTGTTTTATCCAGAAGGGGACTTTCATGGATATGATGTACATGCCAGATGCGCTGGATGCGGTACTGCAATTACTGGAAGCTGATCCTTCACGTCTGATCAACAGAAACGCCTATAACATTTCTTCCATGAGTTTCGACCCCGAAGAGATCGCCATTTCCATCCGCAAGAACATTCCAGATTTTGAGATGCAATACAATGTGGATCCTGTGCGTCAGGGCATTGCGGAATCCTGGCCCAATTCACTTGATGTCAGTGCCGCAAGGGATGAATGGGATTTCTCTCCAAGGTATGATCTGGATTCAATGACCATCGATATGCTTGAAAAATTAAGAATAAAACTTGCCAAACATTAACACTTGATGCCCTTTAAAAAGGTATCACCATATAGCAAATAACACTCAGGGTCAATTCGGACTTATCCTTTGGATGGAATATCCGGCATTGGCCCATTTTCATAATATTAATAAAGGAGGTATTCCTGATGAAAGCTAATTTTCAGTGTGTTTCTTTTCTCTCCGATTTCGGACTGAAAGACGAAACAGTATCAGTTTGTAAGGGCCTCCTGCTAAGGAATGGAGTAGACGTTCCGGTACTTGATATTTCTCATGAAATAGAGCCCTTTAATATTATCAGCGGAGGATGGATATTAAGAGGTGCTCTCCCATTCATACCTAAGGGTGTTCACCTTGCTGTAGTGGATCCCGGGGTAGGCACCCTACGGAAAATAGTTATTCTTGAAACCTTTAGAGGGGATTTTCTGGTGGGTCCCGACAACGGATTGTTAATTCCTGCATCAACCGAATTGGGAGGGGTAAGGAATTGTTGGAGTTGTCCGGAAATGCAATTACACCAACCCCATATCTCCAAAACCTTCCATGCGAGAGATATTATGGTACCTGTCGTGGCATCCCTTTTTACAATTGAAGATCCAACAGAGAAATACCAATCAGTATGTTTCGAAGAACTGATCCCTTTTCCAGTGTCACCTTCATTACAGAAGGGTGGCGTCAATTACGGGACAGTAGTCCACATTGATCAGTTCGGAAGCATCAGAACCAACATACCATGGAATGCTGAATGGAAAGGCAGAGCACAGTTCTCGGAAGATCTTTTCGGAGGCCGGACTCTCCCGATAGGACAAACATTTGCCGACGTCCCTTCAGGATGTCCCCTGGTGCTTGAGGATAGCTGGGGTTTCCTTTCCATAGCGGTTCATCGTGGAAGGGCTGTTGATGTATTTCCGGTAAATATAGGGAGATCTGTTTCGGTAAAAATAATGATTACACAAAGTACTGTAAAGGGATAAACTTCTCCTGAAATTCTATGGAGGTGAGCGTGAATGTTTACTATGAACAGAAAAAGGTTTTTGCTATCAATAACTGTTTTGGCGATATGTATCGGTCTTTTAGGTATGCCTGCTCGTCAGGGAAATGCCCAGGATATTTACAGTGACAATCCCATCGCGAAAATAGCCCGGGAAGCATCACCTGCTGTTGTCAACATAGATGTGGAGACCCTTGTCACCCGGTCATTTGCCCCTTTCCCTGATGATCCTTTCTTCAGAGAGTTCTTCGGGGAGGAATACAAGAAGTTCAATCGCACTGTTCCCATGAAGGGTAGAGGTTCTGGATTTATTGTTTCTCCAGATGGGAAGATATTGACCAACAATCATGTTATAGACAATGCAGACAAGATAGAAGTGACGTTATCCAATGGACAAACCTATGAGGCTCATGTCCTGGGGAAAGACCCCACTTTTGACCTTGCTGTTATAAAGATAGAAGGCAGGGATTTCCCCTTCCTTGATCTGGGGGATTCTGACCTTCTGGAAGTGGGAGAGTGGGTAATTGCCATTGGGAATCCTTTTGGCCTTGAGCATACCGTAACAGCAGGTGTATTATCTGCAAAAAATAGAAGTGTCCATGGCGGCAACGTCAACTTTGACGGTTTTCTGCAAACTGATGCGGCCATTAACCCGGGGAATAGTGGGGGCCCACTTCTTGATCTTGAGGGTCAGGTTGTTGGCATAAACAGCGCTATAATTCCATATGCCCAGGGTATCGGTTTCGCCATCCCTATAAATATGGCGCGGGATGTCATGGACGATCTTGTGAATTACGGGAAAGTCAGAAGGGGCTGGTTAGGTGTATATGTTCAGCCATTGACCACTGAATTTGTTGAGGCCTTCGATCTTGAAACCGATAAAGGAGCAGTAATAAGTGATGTTGTCCCGGGTTCCCCTGCCGAAAAAGCAGGCCTGAAAAGGGGAGATGTGGTAACTGAAGTAGACGGTAAAGAGATTTCCGATCACAGGGATTTTGTTTATCAGATCAGAAAGTCCATGGCTGGTGACAAGGTCGAATTGAAACTGATAAGGGATCGGAAGATTACCAGAATAGAAGTAGTACTGGATGAAGTTGATTCAGCCTCCGAAGAAATGGGTAGCATGAGTTCGCTCGGAATAACCAGGATCGGTATAGAGATCAGCAGGATCACCTCTGATCTAAAGGAGAAATATGGTATTCAGGCGAAAGACGGAGTAGTTATAACACACGTCGAACAGGGTTCTACAGCAGCCAGAGCCGGCCTTCAGGAAGGTGATGTCATACTTGAGATCAATGGTGTAAGAATGTCTGATCCCGGTCAATGGAACAGGATCCGGAAGAGCGATATGAAGGCCATAGTTATGCTTCTTGCCAGGGAAGGGAGAACCTTCTTTATTTCCATGTCACTTTAACAACCCATGTAAGGGGCAGGCGAAAGCCTGCCCCTTTTGAATCCCATGAAGAGCCTTTAATGTTTAATGCCAATCAGGGCATGCGACCTTATAACCTACACCTCGGACAGTAACGATTATACGGTCGTAATTATGTACTCGGAGTTTATCCCTGAGATACTTGATGTGTACATCCACCACATTGCTTGTGCCATCGTATTCTTTCTGCCATACATGAGAAATTATCCGTTCCCTTGAGAACACCTGATTTTCGTGCTTCATCAGAAGTTCAAGAATGTCAAATTCCCTTCTTCTCAGGGGTATAAGGTCCTCAGCAACATGACATTCTCGTGCAACTGGTTCAAGGGCCAGGTCACCACATTTCATTAGAGGACGTTTCCTGCCGAAGTATCTTCTGGAAACTGCTTTCACCCTTGCAAGTAGTTCCCTGAAATCATAGGGTTTTACAATATAGTCATCAGCTCCTCTTTCCAGCCCCTGGACACGATCTTCGATAGTAGCCTTTGAAGTTGTAATGATTACAGGTGTATCATTCATCTGGTTGCGGAGGTTTTCTATACACTGGAAACCATCAGCCCCCGGAAACAGGATCTCAAGGATAATGCAGTCATAGTCTTCATGAAGGGCGCGGTGTAGCCCTTCTTCAATGTCAAAGGACATATCTGCGTTAATTCCATTTGATTCAAATTCCTGCTGTACCACTTCAAGATAGGTCTTTTCTGTATCTATGATCAGCAGTTTCAATTATATCCACCTCCCCTGGTACTTTTAGGGTAAATTTAATCCTTCTGTTACTTTTTTATTAAATCACAAGAACCGAATTATGTCGAGTCCGACTAAACCTCTGAACTGATAGTACAATGCCATAACAGAGAACGGAGGGGTAAGGGGTAGCCGGTAAGCTTGCCTTAAATGCTTTATAATGGTAATATTCCATGGACCCTTTACTAGGTCTTGCCATAATGCTTTTCTTGGTTAAGGGATTTTGTAGTTGAGGTGATATTCTATGCTGGATAAGGATAAGAAACAAGCGTTAATTGAGAACTACAGGACACATAATTCTGATACCGGCTCAGTAGAAGTCCAGGTTGCTATGCTGACTCAGAGAGTTCGGGAACTTACAGAGCATCTTAAGATACATAAGAAAGACTTCCATTCCAGAAGAGGACTTCTGAAAATGGTAGGTAGAAGGAGAAAACTTCTCCGTTACCTCAAGAACAAGGATTTCAACAGATATAAGATCCTTATTGAAAGCTTGGGATTACGACATTAATCGGGTTTTTGTTCCATTTCTGCAGCGAGGGCCGTATTAGCCCTCGCACTTTTTTTTTGGATACTGTGTTATCCTATGAAGGATAATGAAATGGAATGAAAAATCAGAGGAGGAAAAGAGAAATATGATCAAAAAGTATTCACTGCAAGTTGGAGAACAGGAACTCACTTTTGAGATAGGAAGGTTGGCTAAACAGGCGAACGGGTCTGTACTATGCACCCATGGAGACACAGTATTACTGACAACCGCCTGTATGACCGATACGGCACGAGAAGGTATAGACTTTTTCCCCTTACTGGTGGATTTTGAGGAGCGTTACTATTCTGCTGGAAAGATCCCCGGGGGATTTATTAAACGGGAGGGTCGACCTTCCGAGACAGCTATTCTGAGTGCGAGGATCATCGACAGGTCTATCAGATCCCTCTTTGAAGACTGGATGAGAAATGAGGTTCATGTTGTATCAACTGTAATGGCTGTTGATCAGAAAAATCCGCCTAATGTGTTGGGCATCAATGCAGCTTCTACTGCCCTGAACCTTTCCGATATACCCTGGGGAGGTCCTGTTGGAGCTGTAAGAGTTGGAATGGTTGAAGGACAACTCATTATCAATCCTACCGAGGACATGATGCAGAACAGCCTGCTTGAACTTATTGTTGCTGGTAACGCTGAAGGTATCACTATGGTAGAGGCTGGGGCGAATGAAGTTCCTGAAACAGTTTTTGTGGATGCCCTTGAACTGGCCCATGAAGAGATCAAAAAGATCGTATCCTTCCAGGAAAAGATGAGGGAGGAATGCGGTCTGGTGAAAAGAGAGATATCTTGTAAAGATAGAATTCCAGAGATCGATAACTGGGTCAGAGAAAACCTGTCAAGCCAGATTCTTGATGCTGTAAAAACTCACGACAAGAAATCTCGCGGGGACAAGTTGTCCAATGTAAGATCCTTAGCACAGGAACACTTCACCGAAGCATACCCGGAAGCTGGTAATTATATAAATGATGTAGTGGATGGATTGGTAAAACAGTATATGAGAAGCCTGATCCTTAATGAAAAGATCAGGGTGGATGGTAGAAAAATGGATGAAATAAGGCCTCTTTCCTGCGAAGTCGATGTTTTGCCGAGAGTCCATGGTTCTGCTATCTTTACCCGAGGTGAGACCCAGTCCCTTGCAACTACCACTCTTGGCATGATGGGCGAGGATGACCAGATCCTGGACGGTCTAAAAAAAGATGAACCAAACAAGAGATTTTTACTCCATTACAATTTCCCGCCCTATTCAGTAGGGGAGGTAAGACCCATGAGGGGGCCTGGAAGAAGAGAAATAGGACACGGAGCCCTTGCGGAAAGAGCCTTAAGGCCTGTGATACCAGAAGAGAAGGATTTTCCCTACGTGATGAGGGTGGTATCAGATATTCTGGAATCCAACGGCTCCAGCTCACAGGCATCGATCTGCGGGGGGAGCCTTTCCCTGATGAATGCAGGAGTGCCCATAAGGAAACATGTAGCCGGGATAGCCATGGGGCTTATCAAAGAAAGTGATTCCATAGAGGTGCTCACCGACATACAGGGACTTGAAGATCATTATGGGGATATGGATTTTAAAGTGGCAGGAACAAGGGATGGTATTACGGCCCTGCAGATGGATAATAAGGCCGGAGGTATTACCAGGGCTATCCTGGAAAAGGCTCTTGAACAGGCCCGTCAGGGAAGACTGTTCATCCTTTCCAGTATGGAGGAAGCTATTTCTGAGCCGGCTGAACTTTCTATTCATGCACCAAGGATCTTTACCATGACCATTGATACTGACAAAATAAGGGATCTTATAGGACCTGGGGGTAAAACTATCAGAGGTATTATTCAACAGACCGGGGCAAAGATCAATGTTGAAGATACGGGTGAAGTTTATATAGCTACAATTTCCCAGGAAAGCCTCGATGAAGCTGTTGCCATGGTAGAGGCACTGACGAAAGATGTGAAGGCAGGGGAGATATATGTAGGTACCGTAAGTCGTCTGATGAATTTTGGTGCATTCATTGAGATACTTCCGGGCAAGGATGGATTGCTTCACATAAGCGAAGTCAGCAAGCACAGGGTCCCCAAGATCGACGATGTCCTTAACGTAGGAGATCAGGTGTTGGTGGTCGTTAAGGAAATTGATGACATGAACAGGATCAACCTCTCCAGGAGACGCATCCTTTCCGAGGAAGAGAAACTCCGTGCCGAAGGCTTTTCTGAAGCACTTGAAGAGGAGATGGCCAGGGAAAACAAGATCGCTGTTCTGAGTCAGAGCGAATCTGGCAAAAAAGAAAAAACCGGAAGGCGAGATGACCAGAACCGGGGAAGATCTTCAAGACCCCGCTCCAGAGATTAAGTCAGGAAAGAATATTTCTTGTCATGAAGGAGAAACTCAGAGTCAAGATCCATAGATCCTCCGTTGCAAGGGAATTGGAGCTCCCCAGTTATGAGACTTGCCTTTCAGCAGGTGTTGACCTGAGAGCTTCTGAAGAAAAGACTATAGCTCCAGGGGAGCATTCTCTTGTAGGAACAGGTCTGTTCATTGAGCTACCTGAGGGATATGAGGCTCAGATCAGGCCCAGAAGCGGCTTAGCCCTGAAAATGGGTGTCAGCGTCCTGAATTCGCCAGGAACAATTGATGCTGATTACCGTGGAGAAATAAAGATAATTCTCATTAATCTTGGGACAGATGTTTTCCACATTTCACCCGGAGATCGGATTGCTCAGATGGTGATTGCTCCTGTTGTCCAGGTTGAATGGGAGGAAACGGATCTTTTGCAGGGAACTGAGAGGGGATCTGGTGGGTTCGGCAGTACAGGGATTTAGAGCTCTTAAGGTTGACAAATCAACTGCTGGATAGTATAAGTTGCTACAAATGTAGTTTTTTGAAGGCTATGAAGGGAAGAGTATTCTATTAACGAGTGTCAACAGAGAGAGACCTCCAAGGCTGGAAGGGTCTGACACTTCCATAGAAGAACACCATCCCGGAGCTTGTGTCGAAGCCTTAAGGATAAGACACAGGGGAAAGCCCCTTACAGCTTAATGAGGGCCGGCTTACAGAAGCCGGAACTGGAGTGGAACCGCGGTGAACCCACATCGTCTCCTGCAGGAGATGATGTGGGTCATTTTGTTTGGGAGGGATAGAAATGTTGAAGTTTCATGGGTCTGATGGAAAGTCTGTAGAAGGAGATGATCTTTCAGCTGCAAAGATCCTCCAGATGTTGGGATCTTCAAAGGGAGCCATAGCAGCAAAGATCAACGGGAAAAATATTGACCTGGATGCAAGACCTGAGGAAGATGGTCTTATCGAGCCTATCATGGCTGATAGTGAGGAAGGGCTCCATATCTTGCGTCATTCTACAGCTCACCTAATGGCACAGGCTGTAGAGAACCTCTTTCCAGGCACCAGATTCGGAATTGGGCCAGCTATAACGGATGGATATTACTATGATATGGATGTTCCAGAAAAGATATCTGAAGACGACCTTCAAAAGATCGAACGGGAGATGCGGAAGATATCTAAAAGGGCAATTCCCGTTGAGAGGATCGTTATGGCAAAGGAAGAAGCCATGGAATTCTTCAGTGAGCGGAATGATCCCTATAAGGTGGAGCTCATAGGAGAGATCGAGGATGACACTGTCACTCTATATAAACAGGGCGACTACATTGATCTTTGCAGAGGGCCTCATGTTAAGAATACGTCCTATATTAAACATTTCAAATTGCTATCTCTTGCAGGTGCCTACTGGCGAGGGGATGAGAAGAACGTAATGTTGACAAGGATTTACGGCACCTCTTTCGCTGATCAGGACAGCCTGGATGCTCATCTCCACAGACTGGAGGAGGCGAAAAAACGGGACCACAGGAAGATCGGAAAAGAATTGGATCTTTTCAGCCTTCAGCCCGAAGGTCCGGGATTCCCCTTTTTTCACCCTAAAGGGATGGTCATTCTAAACAAGGTTACGGAATTCTGGAGGAAAGCCCATACTGCAGCTGGCTACAGTGAAATTAAAACACCTCTGATCCTTGATCAGAGTCTGTGGATCAAGTCGGGACATTGGGACCACTACCGTGAAAATATGTATTTTACGGAGATCGACGGGAATCCCTACGCCATTAAGCCTATGAACTGCCCCGGAGGGATCCTTGTCTACAAGAATCAGATAAGAAGCTACCGGGATCTGCCTTTGCGTATGGCTGAACTTGGTACTGTACACAGACATGAGAAATCCGGAGTATTACATGGTCTGATGAGAGTCCGCTGTTTTACCCAGGATGATGCACACCTTTACTGTACTCCTGACCAGGTAACGGAGGAAACCATCGGGGTAATCAACTTGTCCAAATATATCTATGAAAGTGTATTTGGTTTTGACTACCACGTGGAATTATCCACCAGGCCTGAAAACTCCATGGGATCTACCAGCTTATGGGAGAAAGCTGAGGCGTCCCTGGAAGAGGCCCTGAAATCATCGGGTATCGATTACAGGCTTAATCCCGGAGATGGGGCTTTTTACGGACCAAAGATCGATTTCCATCTGAAGGACTGTATAGGCAGGACCTGGCAGTGCGGTACATGTCAGCTGGATTTCCAAATGCCCGAGAGATTTGATATGCATTATGTGGGGAAAGATGGGGAACTTCATAGGCCTGTTATGCTCCACAGGACCATACTGGGTAGTCTTGAGAGATTTTTTGGTATCCTTATAGAACACTTTGCAGGAGCATTTCCTTTCTGGGTAGCCCCTGTCCAGGTCAAGATCCTTCCTGTCAGTGAGAAAGCATCTGAATATTGTGAAGAGATAAGTTCTCTTCTCAGCAGCCTGGATTTCAGGCTGGAAGTCGATACTCGAGACGAAAAACTCGGGAAGAAAATCAGGGATGCTCAAATGGAAAAGATTCCCTACATGCTCGTTATTGGTGATAAGGAGCTGGAAAACAACAATATCTCGGTTAGAGAGAGAACTGAAGGAGACCTTGGTTCCATGTCACTTGAGAGTTTTATCGACATGCTTAATTCAGAATTCGACCCCCTCAGAAAACAGGGGGCATAGTTCCTTGGATTTGCTCTCCGTGATATGATGTGTTATAGTTATTCGGTTTGAGGAAATCTGAAATGACGAGATAATAAAGAAGAGGTTCCGATCCTCTCGCCTGACGACGCTAAGGCTGTTTTCAGGTTCTTGTTCGAAACACTTTTTTCTAATGAGTGTATTCTATCACGGGGTCGGAAATTCCGACCCCGATTTTTTATGGAGGTGAAATGCCATAACCAAGAAAGCTGCTGATGAACCCCGTGTGAATGAGGAAATTAGAGTACCAGAAGTACTTCTCATTGATGACAAAGGTTCGAAACTTGGCACCAAAGCACTGGAAGAAGCCCTTGAGTTGGCCTATTCCAAGGACCTGGATCTTGTTGAGGTTGCTCCCATGGCAAAACCGCCTGTATGCAGGATCCTTGACTATGGGAAGTTCAAGTACCAGCAACAGAAAAAAGAAAAGGATGCAAGAAAGAAGCAGAAGACCCAGACGCTCAAAGAGATCAAAATGCGGCCGAAGATTGATGAGCATGACTATAATTTTAAAGTTAAAGCTATCATTAACTTCCTAAAGAATGGGCATAGGGTCAAAGTCTCGGTTTTCTTCAGGGGGCGCGAAATGGCTTTCCTTGATAAAGGAAGACAGGTTCTTGGAAGAGTTCAAGCTGATTGTAATGGCATTGCCAAAGCTGAGAATCCCCCAAAGATGGAAGGAAGATACATGAGGATCATGCTTACGCCACTGTCGTCAAATCCTAAGGATTCCGGAGATAAGTGAAACTCTGAGAAGTTAGATTGATTAAAAATATTTCTCGGCCGAAAAGAATAACTACCTTATTCGGCTGAAAAAATAAATCTTTTTAAATCAGTATTTCAGGAAGGAGGATATGAAATGGCAAAACTAAAATCTCATTCAGGTTCCAAGAAAAGGTTTTCCTTTACCGGGACCGGTAAGATATCCTACAAGAAAAACGGCAGAGGACATTTGCTGAGGAAAAAGAACTCCCGACGTTTGAGAAGGCTACGCGACAAAGGTTATCTTGAGCAGGGCCCTGCTGATTCAATGCGGAAACTCCTTCCATATGGTTAAGGCCATTAACTGGTCTTGCCCTTTTGTTTAATTCGATGAGCTTAAGAGAGGTGTTGGGAAATGCCACGCGTTAAAGGCGGCAGTGCAAGTGACAGTAAGAGAAAGAAACTGTTTTCGATAACTAAAGGATACTGGGGCAAGAAAAAGAATGTCTATCGTCGTGCCAGGGAAGCCTATCTACATTCTCTTTCAAATGCCTATAATGACCGTAAACTTAAAAAGAGGGATTTTCGAAGGCTGTGGATTACGAGGATCAATGCAGCAGCGCGGTCTCAAGGGCTTTCATACAGCCTTTTCATGAATGGACTTAAAAAAGCCGGGATCCAGATCAACAGGAAAATGCTTGCAGAACTTGCGGTGAATGATTCTGCTTCTTTTGAGAGCCTGGTAAGTAAAGCAAAGACAGCTTTGAATAGCTGAAAAAGAGTGAAAACTTACAGCACTCTGCATGTTGAACGGATCATTCTTTTAGGGTTCCTGTCTATTATACTGACAGGGACCCTAATGATATGGGGCCTCAACCTGGCCGGACCTTCCAGGGTATCATTTGTGGATGCCATGTTTACAAGTACATCAGCTGTTTGTGTAACAGGTCTTACTGTACTTGATACTGGCGGAGATCTTTCTCCTGCGTCGCAAGCAATTCTGCTCTGTCTTATCCAGCTTGGAGGTATGGGGGTAATGACAGCAGCAACAACATTACTTCTTTTGTTCCGGCAAAAGATTGGCATACGTCAGCGCCTCCTTGTTGCCGGGGGATTTGGACTGGATACTCCAGCAGGAGCTGTCAGACTTTTAGTCAAAGTAGTCCAACTTACGATCTTTGTAGAGTTTCTGGGTTTTCTTCCACTCTTTTATGTTTTTTCCCGAACCTTTCCTACAGGGAGAGCCCTGTTTCTTTCGATTTTCCACAGTGTCAGTGCTTTCTGCAATGCTGGTTTTTCACCCTTCTCATCGAGCCTGGAAGCCTACTCTGGAACTTTTCTTGTTCCCGGTGTAGTTATGCTGCTGATATTTTTTGGAGGAATAGGTTTTCTTCCAGTGACCAATCTGTACTGGTCATCCCGAGGCAGAGAAAGACTAAGTTTTCATACTCGTTTTGTACTCTGGATAAGCTTCATCCTGATTATTCTCGGTACTCTCCTGTTCATCTTTTCTGAAGCACAAGGCGTATTTGCCGGGATGCACTGGGGACTAAGGATCTGGAATGCCCTTTTTCAGAGCATCACAGCACGAACTGCTGGTTTCAATACTATTAAACTATCCGAGATGAGCGGTCTTGGGCTTTTTATACTCAGTTGCCTTATGATCATCGGCGCATCTCCGGGATCTACGGGTGGAGGTATAAAAACTTCCACCATTGGCGTATTGTGGATTTCCGCCTTCAGTTACATTACGGGAAAGGGAAGCGCCACATTATGGAATCGGTCCTTCTCATCTGAGACTACAATCAGGGCTTTGACGATAGTAACTCTGTATATTGTTACAATAGTGCTTGGCACTATCTGTTTATCCCTTACCGAGACCTTTCCCCTCAACCAGATACTTTTTGAAACCATATCTGCCCTGGGTACTGTCGGTCTTTCCATGGGGATTACCCCGGATCTGAGTCTTATCGGTAAGCTATTACTAATTGTTTTAATGTTCTGGGGCAGAGTCGGGATGTTAAGTCTTATATATAGTATGATGAGAAAAAATCAGACCAATCGTGTATCATTTGCAGAAATAAGTATTCCCACTGGATAAGAGGAGGTGAGTTCCGTGTCTTTTGATAGGAAGATGGTACTGGTTGTTGGCTTGGGACGGTTTGGACAATCCCTGTGCGAGAACCTGATATCCATGGGTCAAAATGTTGTAGGGGTTGACATGAATCCAGAACGGGTCAGGGACATGGCCGATATGCTGGATATTTGTGCGCAACTTGATGCTACTGACGAAGAAGCACTGGTTAAAGTGGGGGCAAAAGAAGCAGATATCGCAGTGGTCTGCATTGGAGAAAGCATAGAATCAAGTATCCTTGCATCAACCATACTGAAAGGATTGGAAATTCCTCTTCTTGTTGCAAGAGCGCAGAGCAAACTTCATGCAAGGGTCCTCGCAAGAGTGGGTGTGAATAAGGTCGTTTTTCCTGAGAAAGATATGGGTCAAAGACTGGCGGAGCAATTCATTCACCCCTGGATAACAAGTTTTTCCAGGCTGCCAGGCGCAGAATATATCGTGGGAGAGATCAATCCCTTGCCTGAGATGGTAGGCAATAACCTGGGGAAATTGCATTTTAGAACAAAATATGATGCAATAATACTCCTGTTTAACAGGGCCGGAGCATACTTTCTTCCTAATGCCGATACTGTAATTGAGGAGGAAGATAAACTCCTGATCGCCGGAGTAAAAGAATCCATAAGCAAATGGCTTACTGATAATTATGATAATCATGACAATAGTAAGGGGGTAGTGCGCAAGTGACGATCCAGTTGAAGAATGTAACTGCATTGAAGGAAGAATTCATGAAAAAACTTGATCCCGTAAAGGATACAAAGGAACTTAACGAAATCCGGGTCGAATTCCTCGGTAAAAAAGGGAGGGTCACTCAGTTACTCAAAATGCTGGGGAAACTGGACCCCAGCGAGAGGCCCCTTTTCGGATCCGCGGTCAATAAGCTCAGACAGGAAGTGGAGGATCGTATAAATCAGAAGATCCAGGAACTCACGTATAAGGAACAGGATCTTAAGGAAAGAACTGAACTTATCGATGTTACCCTGCCTTCCAGGAGCAAGGATTATGGTGCTGTTCACCCTGTCGCGCAGGTTACCTTTGAAGTTATTGAAATATTCAAGGGTTTAGGCTTTTCCGTTGCACTTGGGCCTGAAGTGGAAGAAGACTTCTATAATTTTGAGGCTCTGAACATCCCTCCTCATCATCCGGCCAGGGATATGCAGGACACTTTTTATTTCGATGACGGAAGACTCCTGCGAACCCATACTTCTCCTGTAGAGGTAAGGGCAATGAGGGCCTTTGGAGCACCTATAAGGGTTATTGTTCCCGGGAAGGTTTACAGGAGAGATAGTGATCCAACCCATTCTCCCATGTTCCATCAGCTTGAAGGTCTTCTCCTTGACGAGGACATTTCCATCGCAGACTTAAAAGGATGTCTGGATGTTATGCTTGATACTTTTTTTGGAAGAACACTCAGGAAACGATATAGAGCCAGTTATTTCCCCTTTACCGAACCGTCCCTTGAACTTGATATTGAATGTGTGGCATGTTCAGGTAAAAATCCTAACTGTAGAATATGCAAGGGTGGGGGATGGCTTGAGATCTCAGGTTTGGGAATGACCCACCCCAATGTGATCAGAGCAGGAGGCATTGACCCCGAGAAATATAACGGCTTCGCCTGGGGAATGGGACTCGACCGCCTGGCTATGCTCAAATACGGGTTGAATGACTTGAGGATACTCTTTGATGGAAATCTTTCATACCTTCTTTCTGGGAGGGATTGCTAATGCTTATATCCTGGAGATGGCTTAATGAATATCTGGATCTTGGAGGGACAGATATAGAAACTGTCGCTGAAAGACTTACCATGACAGGATGTGAAGTGGAATCTATCGAAACACCCTGTGAACTCCTTTCAGGAATCCTTATAGCCCGCATAGAAAAACTCTACCCCCATCCGAAGGCAGAAAAACTCTTCGTGGCCGAGGTTATGGCTTCCACTGGCAGGTTTACATGTGTTACTGCTGCTCCAAACCTTGCACAAGGCCACCTGGTACCATATGCACCTCCTGGATCATGTCTCTCTGATGGTACTGTTCTTGAGGCCAAAGAATTCTCTGGAATAGTAAGTGAGGGTATGCTGCTTTCCGCTGAGGAGATAGGATTACCTGATATTGCTGATGAATTTGGAATCCTTATTCTGCCTGAAGATACCCCGCTCGCGGAGGACTTTAAAAGTTACTTCGGCCTGGATGACATGGTAATGGATATTTCCATAACCCCTAATCGTGGGGACCTGTTAAGCATTCTTGGTCTTGCAAGGGAAGTTCACGCTCTTTTCCCGGCTTCAGAAATCAAGGCCCTGGATCAGGAACTGAATGGAGATTCAGGCGATTGGCCAGTTCATTTTGCCCATATCAAGTTAGAGGATGAAGGATGTACGACCTATTCCCTTGCGTTCGCAGATGAGATCCGGATAGGACCCAGTCCCCTCAAGCAGAGGATCAGACTTAGCCTGATGGGGATGAGGCCTATTTCCAACGTTGTGGATGCAACGAATATCGCGATGCTTCTTACAGGTCAGCCATTACACGCCTTTGATCTGTCCATGCTCCCCGCAAAAAGTATTGAAGTACGTTCCGCTAAAAAAGGTGAGAGATTCATCACCCTGGATGAAAAGGAACATGTCCTTTCTGAAGGGGATATGCTTATCACCAGCGGGAATATCCCGGTGGGTATTGGTGGTGTAATGGGTGGTCAGAATAGCGAGATCAATGAAGAGACTTCGCAGGTAGTCATCGAGTCTGCCCACTTCCTGGCTCCACGTGTCAGCAAGACATCCAGAAGACTTGGTATACACAGTGAGGCCGCATATCGTTTTGCCCGCGGTGTCGATCGAGCCAAAACAGATCCCTCTCTGGATCATGTGCTCAGATTGATATCAGAATGGAGTAATGCCAGGTGTTTCAAGAAGAAAATGACAGTTAAAGGAAAGACATCCACCAAGACTAGCATTACTCTGAGGGTCAGCAGCCTGAAAAAAGTTCTGCTCTGGGATGATCTATCCGAAGCGGCTAAAATCCTGGAGCGGCTTGGTTTTGAAATTACATCTATAAATGATGTCGCTCTTGAGGCTGTCGTTCCGTCATGGAGGCCTGATATTGCCATTGAGGAGGATCTTATTGAAGAAGTGGGCAGGATCAGAGGCTATGATCTTATAAAACCAAGGCTTCCTGGAAAACTTCACATTGGAGGGAACGAAGGGGCCTTATACTCGACCCAGAGGAAAGTACGCCAGGTAGCTCTTTCACGAGGATATACCGAAGCGGTTACTTACAGTTTCATATCACCTGAATTCAGGACACAGATGAACCTTGCCAAAGATGATCTCAGAAGTCACCCTTTGCAGCTTTCGAATCCTATCAGCCAGCAGATGGTTTGTATGAGGACCTCTATGCTGCCAGGTCTTCTGAATGCTCTTAGTAACAGCATTAAAACCGGCTGGCGTCAGGAGATCAAGGTATTTGAAATGGGACGGATCTTTCTTTTGACAGAGAGTGATAAAACCGAAAGCCTGAGGGAGGTAGAAACAATAGCCGGACTTGTCTTTCCTGGCCTTGACAGAAGGACCCCCTATCCACAGGCACTTGAAGAAGACTTTTTTTCTGTTAAGGGAGATGTCACAGCCATACTTCGCTCATGCGAACTTGCCCCAATGTTTGAAAGAACAGAAGAATCCTTCGGTCATTCTGGACAGACGGCTGCTATCATCATCAATTGTCGATGCATAGGGAAACTTTTGAGGCTGAAACCTTCCCTGGAGGCCGATCTTGAAATTGAGGGACCAGTATTTTACTTTGAGATCGAATTGGATCAATTAATGGAGAACAGGAGTCCCTTATTCAGGGATATCTCACAATACCCGGCAGTCTACAGGGACATTTCTCTTCTTGTAGAATCAGGGATAGAATCAGAAGAAATATGCAACATTATCAGGGAAATGGCTGGCAGCTTACTGTGGAAGGTCAGACTCTTTGATATCTATCAGGGCAAAGGAATTCCTGAAGGGTATCGTAGTCTTGCATTCTCCCTTGCTTACAGGTGTGAAGATCGTACTCTGAATGACCAGGAAGTTGAGAAGGTGCATGAGAATGTACGAGATCAGCTTGTGAAAAAGGGATTCCAGCTCAGATAGAACTATCCTGGGTGCCTTTCAGGGCACCCAGGATGTTTTCATAAAAAGTTAAGGGGGGAAGGTTCATGTCACTTGATAGGGAAAGAGATGTGGTAATCACCATAGGTAACAAGACTTATTCCATCGAAACTGGTCTTGATGAGAAGATCCTTCATCGTGTCCTGCTTCATATTGAAGATTCCATGTCAGGTGCGGAAGTTACAGAGGATCAGGAAAAGGCACTGCTTTTAGCATGTCTGGATCTTGCCTATAAGCTCGAATCTTCACTCAAGGATGTTGAGAAAAATACAGATAATTTCAGGAAGGCCGCTGATCATGCAATCAGGGATAATCTTTGATGTTATTGTAGTTCTGATATGTGCGACCTTTATTGTCAGGGGATTCATCAGAGGGCTCTCCGGTGAGATCTTTTCACTTGCCGGTACTATCGGTGGTGTTTTTCTGGCGTGGAGATTCAGTTCGCCCCTTTCATCTCTTGTTTCTACCAGAATAGATCTTTCGCCTACAGTGATACTTCTGATCATCGTAATCCTTCTGTACCTGAGTGTAGTGATCCTTGCAGTCATGGCATGTAAACTGGTGAAGGCCTTTCTTCGATTTACCCAACTTTCATTCGTTGACCGGATCCTTGGTGGCGTAGCAGGCATCCTGAAAACATGTGCCATAATTCTTTTTGTATATTTCCTGATGTTATCCTTTTCTCCCATTATTCCTGCTTCGCTTATGAAACAAAGCATTACCGTACAGACGGTGGAAAGGATCTGGCCAGATATTGCAACAATAATGCAGGAACACGGATTCTTCCTGAGACCCTTGCTCGACAGAGGGTTACCTTCTACCCTGACATCTGGAGAGAATACTTCCAATGATATTTCACGAGGAAACTCTCAATAAAACTGAAATCCCAAGGATCCTGGAATTCTTTGTTCGTCATGCAATTTCTGATGTAGGGGTCGATCATATTCACCGACTTGCGCCAGCCCGGGATGTGTCTGAACTTGTCAAAAGGCACAAACAGGTCAGGGAAATGGTCGACTTCAGGGCAACCTACGGTGAAAAACTTCCCCTCAAGGGACTTTCCCCTATCAAAGAGATCCTCCGTGAAGGGCAAAACAGTTCCTATATTTCAGGAGAGGACCTCTACAAGATCAGCAGACTCATGATCTCTGCCAACAAGATAAGGATCATTTTTGAACCCGCAAAAGAAAACTTTCCCCTCCTCTGGAGTCTGAGCAGAAAGATCAAAGATCTTTCTGCTCAAATCCAAGCTCTTTCTGTGGTTAATCCTGATGGAACTCTCCTTGATTCTGCCTCTTCCCGTCTGTCAGAGTTGAGATATGAAACAGGAATGGCTAAAAGGGAGATGCGGGGTTTTGCGAACCGACTTTTCCAGGAGAACAGGTTTTCAGGTTCCTTTCAGGACAGAAACCTTCATATCAGGAATGGAAGATATGTACTGGCTCTTAAAATTGAATCTTCTTCAAGTTTCCCAGGGATAATTCAGGACAGGTCTGCCACTGGTAACACTCTTTATATGGAACACGAAAATATGGTCAGGATCAACAACCGTCTTTCCCTCCTCAGATCGGAAGAAAGAGATGAAATGGAAAGGATCTACAGGGAATTGACCCAGAGGGTCCTGAAAAGAAGAAGAGCCCTTAACGATGCCGAGGAAGCTGTTGCTGCCTTTGACTTTCTTCTTGCCCTTGGCGAGGTTCTCGATTCTAAACATTGGAATCTTCCATGTATTTCTCAACGACAGGAATTCAGGCTGGATAAGGCCTGGCACCCGCTTCTGAAGGTTGCTCCGGTACCCCTGGATATTAGTTGCGGAAAGGCTTTTCACGTTCTAGTTATAACGGGTCCAAACACTGGCGGGAAAACAGTGGCCTTAAAGACCGTTGCTATCTGTGTGATCCTTGGATGGTTAGGTCTCCCTATTCCAGCTGATGAAAGTTCTGTAATAGGTAAATTCAGCTCGGTCTTTATTGATGTGGGTGATGAACAGAGTGTTGAACAGAATCTCTCCACCTTCAGTGCGCATATTATTCGTATCATAGAAATGCTTCAAAGATCCAGTGAAGAATCACTACTTCTAATAGATGAAATGGGTTCTGGTACTGATCCACAGGAAGGGGCTGCCCTGGGTATAGCCATTCTGGACCTCCTCAGGGAACGCAGGATAGTGACAGTCGCTACCACCCACCACAATCCGATCAAGCGATTTGCACTGGCGTCCAGCGGAATTGAAACTGCGAGTATGGAGTTTGACGAGTTGACTTTAACTCCCACCTTCAGACTTATTATGGGAGCACCTGGTAAAAGCAATGCCCTTATAATTGCTGAAAGGCTCGGTATGCCAGCTATAGTTATAGATCGAGCCAGATCCCAACTTGAGAATAAAGGCACTTCAACATCTGATCTTATCGAGGAACTTCATGACACACAAATTGCTGCCGAGAAGAGACACAAGGAAATCCTTTCTCTAAAGTCAGCTCTGAAAGAAAAAGAAGTAGCACTGATAAAAGAACATGAAACTATCAAAGAAGAAAAATCCAGAATAATTGCTGAGGCCAGAGAAGAAGCCGAAGAAATATTGTCTGATACTCGAAAAAGAACAAGGGCTCTTTTAAAACAGCTTGATGGGGCGGCCCTTTCTGCGGCACATAGGGTAATTGCAAAAGAACGCGACATTCTTGGTAAAAAGGATTCAGGAAATGAACTGATGAGAAGAAAATCAGGCAGTAAGGGCAGAAACGATCTTCAGAACAAGGAACTTAGCAAGGGAGCCACGGTGCGTATAGACGATGGGAAAGTCCTGGGAACTGTGATTTCAATAAATGAGGGAAAGGCCATCCTCCAGGTAGGCCAGATGAGGATGGAGATCGCAAGAGATCGACTTACCCCGGTGGACAAGCCGGCGAATGATAGGAAAAAAGCCGAGGATAGACCCCCTCATTTGCAAAGGCCATCCAATATTCCTCCGTCTCTTATGATCAGAGGTATGACCACTGATGAAGGTATACCTCTCGTTGAGAGATATCTGGACCAGGCCATGCGGGCAGGGTATTCATCTGTAATAATAATTCATGGAAGGGGACAGGGTATTCTCCGCAGGGAAGTCTATGATATATGTAAGCGTTTACCCTATGTAAGTGATTTCAGACTTGGAAGTCCTGATGAAGGTGGACACGGAGTAACTGTTGTTTCATTCCGTAGTTGACTATTCCCTCTGACCCTTGACAAATAGGGCCAGGACTTGTAACTTCTTTATGCCAAATGTGCCTGTAGCTCAGTGGATAGAGCGCTGGTCTCCGGAACCAGAGGTCGCGAGTTCGACTCTCGCCAGGCACGCCATTTCTTATTCTTTTGTTTCACTCCCTTTTCCTTCTCCAGATAATACGGTCCCACAAAGGAATTCTGCCAGGAACTGAGATTAACTGCAGGTCCCTTTCCCTCGAGTCGCCGAGAATCAGTTACATCATTATGGTAACGTGTTGGCGCCATCTCAGTATGGTTCACAACAATTCCCTTCAGGTTCACAAAGTTGCTGGAATGTTCCAAAGTCACCCTCTGGGGATGTAACGGGGTTCTTATGATGCCCTGTTTTTCGGCGGGGGCCTGCTGGAGAAGGGTTTAACCGGAAAATCCATTTCATCAGAGACTGACCCAGATGCTCTTCCCGTCTGTTAAATGACAGAAATACTGATAGAGCCCTGGATTGGCAGCATACCTATTCCAATGGAAATATCCAGTCTTTCTATTCCAGTTGAGATATGATACAAATTAATCCGTGTTGAACTTGAACAATGATCTGATTAAGTTCCGTTCAATGCTTCAGATCCTTCTTGAACTTCGTTTTATTCAGGTGGTGAGCCATGTTTTCTGCAGGGGCATTATCCATAGCGATACTGTTTGTCCTACTCGGGTTCTTTTTTTCCAGAAATGTACAGACTTCTTCTGATTATTCTGTTGCTGGCAGGAAGGCATCAGCTACTGCAGTAAGCGGTATCATAATGGGTGCTCTCGTAGGGGGAGCTTCAACTGTTGGGACTGTGCAAATGGCCTACGAGTTTGGTCTATCTGCGTGGTGGTTCACACTCGGAGCAGGGATAGGTTGTCTTTTCCTTGGAATATGGTTCGCAAAACCCTTAAGGAATTCGGATCTGATAACCATTCCGGAATTCCTGAAGAACCAATATGGATATTACACAAGCCTTGTCTCTATGCTTGCATCATCTCTGGGGACCTTCCTCTCGGTGGTCGCCCAATATCTGGCTGGAGTAGCCCTTCTGAGATCTGTATTTCCCATTTCATCTATACACGCTACATTATTACTTGCATTCCTGGTGTTAGCCTTTATCTTTCTGGGAGGCCTGAAAAGTTACAGCCAGTTGGGCAAAGCCAAGATCATGCTGTTATATCTGGCTTTATTGCTCTGTTCAATAAAGGTACTGTCTTTTGGAAACAGTCCACTTGATATCATAAGATCCCTGCCTGTTCAACCCTATCTGAATCCCTTCGGTAGAGGTCTTTCGAAGGATGCAGGTGCCTTGATATCCATGATAGTGGGAGTTTTCTGTACCCAGATATATATTCAGGGTGTCTTCGCAGCATCATCTGCGGAGACTGCCCAAAAAGGTGTTCTTATCGCTGCATTCACCACACCGCCCTTGGGGCTTATGGGTGTGTTTATCGGATTATATCTCAGAAGAGCGGGTATAATCCTCGAACCCTCCCACGCACTGCCTCTGTTTATTTTCCGATCTTTCCCTCCTTTCCTTGCAGGGATATTATGGGGAGGGATTCTGGTAACGGTTATCGGAACGGCAGCTGGTCTTTCACTTGGAATCGCTACGAATATGATGAGGGATGTAATCTTACCACTTGGGGGAAACAGATTCAGGGAGGACTCCTCGAACTTCATGGATCTATCAAGGATCTCGGTGGCCCTGATAGTATTTCTTTCGGCCTATGCTGGCAGTTTTCTCGATGGTACCATGATACTTCACTGGAGTTATCTAAGTATGGGGCTCAGAGGTGTTGGAACTTTTTTCCCTTTCATACTGGCTATCCTTTTTCCAGGCTCGCTTTCCTCTCCTATGGCTCTTTTGTCAATCTCCTGCGGACTGGTATCATTGTTGCTTGTCCCCTTGCTGGAACTACCGGTATCTCCCCTGGTAATCGGGATTTCGGTGTCCGGTATCATTGCCGTTGCCGGAAGTAGGTTGCAGAAATATGAGGCTGATCTATAAATGAATCCAAGCAGAACAATATACTCAGAATGAAAAGGCAGGTCTTAAATAATGGAAAACTCCACCACAATCACTGAAACCAGCAAATTTAAAAAAGACAGGTACATGGTCCGAGTAGAGACTAACCCTTTCCACCCGGAAGGGGGAGGCCAACCGGGAGATACCGGCAGAATATGGTCTGAGACCTTCAGGGGTCTCATCGTAGCTTGCAGGAAGGATCATTCAGGAAAATATCTGGAAGTAGTACCCGAGATGGGCTATCCGATGGAGGGAGAGCAAATTACCCTCTATCTTGACGAACATAGACATTCTGTATTAACGCGATCTCATACAGCTCAACATATCTTTTCCCGAATCCTGGAAGACAGTTTCCCCGGGCTATCTACAGGTAAAGTTAACATCCATGAGGTTTCGAGCACAGTTTACTTTGATTTTGACGGAGAACTTAAACTCGAAGATATATTCAGGGCAGAAGCACAGGTCAATGAGGTCATTAAAGCAGACATGAAAGTGGAAACACTGTGTTTTACCTATGATGAAGCAAGACAGGTTAAAGGGGTCAAGGCAAAATGGGAACTTCTATCTCCAGAAGATGATGTGCAGGTGGTGAAAATCGGGGAGATGGATCTGAATGCCTGTGCAGGAACACATGTCCGGAATACAAAAGAGATCCATGGCTTCATTGTCTGTGCTTTCAGAGGAAGCAGGCCCCATTGGGAAGTCAAGTATTCGATTGATAAAGATGAGATATGCATGGGGCACAGCCGTATATTGAGAGAGGTCGAACATGAAACTGGTGTTAAAGGAGACGAACTCCTAAAGTCCTTCAGCAATCTTAAAGAGGAGAATATCAAGTTAAAGAAAGAGATCAGGAAACTTGGACCTCATGTAAAGATACCATGGATCAGGGAAGAAGGACAGAATTACCACTTATATGCAATATCAGAGGAGGAGCTCCCCAGAGATGTACTTATGCAGGCATCAAAACGTAAAACCATGGAAGATCCACGTTCCATTGTTCTTGTGCTTCTTCCGGAAACTGGTAAGACTCAATTATCCTTTATACTCAGAAAAGGAGGAAATGTGGAACTTAACCTTTCCGAGCTGATAGATCAGCTTCCTGAACTCCAATGCAAAGGGGGAGGAAAGGGAGACTTTTTTTCAGGAGTAACCCAGGAAGGGCTTGCGCGGAAATGGATCAACGCAATTCTGTCACATCTCTAACCAATTCAGGAATTACCTTTAAGAATACACGAAGGACCGGCATGGTAAACCGGCCCTTCGTGTATTCTTTCTACTGAAATAAAAAAGAAAAAACTATTTGATAGCTGGTATTTCCATGCCGACTTCTTTGTAGTATTTTTCCGCACCAGGATGAAGCGGCACTGAAAGACCGTCAAGGGCTGTGTCGAGGGTTATCATTTTTGCCTTGGCATGGATGGGGTAAAGCTCTTCCACATTTTCCCAGAAAGCCTTGGTAACATTGTAGATCATTTCTTCACTGAGGTCCCCATCGCAGATCCAGACTGCCATGACAGCAGGTGTATTCGTGTCATGGTCTACACCTTTATAGGTACCGGCTGGAATGGTGCTCTTTGCAAAGAACGGATATTCTGCAATAAGCTTGTTCATAAACTCGTCAGAGAAGTTGACCAGGTCAACATCATGCATAGTTGCGAGGTCCATGATAGAGGCAGTCGGATAACCTGCAACTACGAAACCAACATCAAGCTGATTATCCTTGAACCTCTGGGTGGTATTGTTGAAGTCAAGGAAGTCAGTTTTCATATCTCCGTACTTGATCCCAGCGACACGGAGAACTGCGGCCACATCTGCTGCCACTCCTGATCCAGGTGCGCCCACGGAGACTCTTTTGCCCTTGATATCCATAATGTCCTTAACTCCTGAACCCTTCATGGTAATTACATGTAGAGTCTCAGGATAAAGGGAGGCGATCATCCTTACATTCTTGAACTCCTGCTTAAAGGGTTTCATGCCTTTGTAGGCCCACATGGATACGTCGTTCTGGGCAAGGGCCATCTCGATCTGATGAGTCCCAATAAGATTAAGGTTCGCCTGGGAGGCATTTCCGGTTTCAGAGGTCATCTGAACCTCGGGAACATACTTGGAAACGATATCAGCAATGCCCCCACCTACAGGGTAGTAAGTTCCTCCTGTTCCTCCTGTTGCAAGTGAAACAAAGGTCTTGGCACAAGCAGCACCTGCAAATACACCCACAAACATAACTGCTACCATTACCAGAAGCATAGATTTCTTCATACAACAAATCCCCCTTCAAGATAAAAGAATTCTGAAACAAGCCAAGTCCCGGTTAACAGTGCTCCAACTTAGAACAGGACTTATTTCCAGTCTAGCATTAGTATAAAACCAGGACGTGTTAACATCAAGTGAAAGATAAAACTTTCAATAAAGCCGTGGCCTTCTATAGCCCTATCTAAAAATGATAGAATAAAGTATTCTTAATACAATCTATCTTGATTTCTGCTATGATTTCAGGGAGATTAACCTTTAGTCCATTAACATGGAATAGCTAATATCCATATAAGGAGAGGGGAAGGGTAAGTATGAAGTGGAAGCAAATATTCTCCACGGAGAACCAGGAAGAAGAAAGAGCGGGGGAATTCACGAGGGAGGAGTCTCGTGAAAATGGACACGGTATGTCTCCTGTTGAAAAACAGGAGAACCAGGGAACCAAAGGATATGATTTTCACGTAACCATACATCTCGATGATGATAATCAGCTTGGAAGGGCAGCCTTGCTGCTTGCTGCGACATCGACGCCTCAGGAAGAGAAGCGTTTAAAGGAACAGTTTGCTTCTCTCAAATGGAAATCCGTGGCAACTGAAGTGGGAGGGCTTGTGGGGGATCTGCCTCAGAAGCTTACAAGAGCACTCGTAGGTGCTTCCCTGAATGCAGGGGTGATCGAGAAGAGCAGGCGCGAAATGCACGCCCTCATGCATGCAGCGGTGGAAGCAATGGATGGGTTTATCTCTGCCGGGATGCTTGAAGCCAGTGTAGGGGCGAAGATAGGCATTGTCAGAAGCTCAAGATGGATATCTGTAGCTGTCATGGGGGATACTGCATATCACGCAGTTGCACACCATGAAAGATGTGGCCTTGGAGTAATGCATCTTTAAATAAGACTTGATAATCAGGCATTCCTGTGTTAGAGTTTTTCCTTGTCCAGAAGGATAAATGTATATTTGTTTCGCGGGAGGTGTAAGGTCGATGAAAAAAGATATCCATCCTGAATATAAAGAGTGCAAGGTAACTTGTGCCTGCGGAAATACCTTTCAGACCCGGTCAACCATGACAGAAATAAAAGTAGGCGTTTGTTCTGAATGCCATCCGTTCTATACCGGGAAGAGAGGAAGCAGGGTCCTTGCAGAGGAAGGTCGCCTTCAGAAGTTCAATAAGAAATATGAAGGTATCAATTACGGCCAGAGACAGGAATTGGAGAATAAGGATTAGCAGATAGAGGGGGGGAGACCCCCCTCTTGCAGAAAAGAGGGTTATTATATGGGGATCCAGGTGCACCTGATCACTCATACGCCAGATCCTGACAGGACCGTTGCTGCATCAGCAAAATTATGCTACAGCGACAGTTCAGTATCTGATATTCTAGCGGAGATCGAACCTGAAACGATGAAAGGTTTTATTACCCATCTCCTCAGAAGTGGCCATATGTCTCCCTTTGAACACGCAACATTTACCTTTGGAATCGATGGTATAAGCAGAGTATGTACGCACCAGCTCGTACGGCATAGAATGGCCAGTTACAGCCAGCAAAGTCAGAGATACGTATCTATGACGAAACCCTCCTTTGTGACTCCCCTGAGTGTTGTTGAGGAGGATTCTCTTAACAGGATCTTTCAGGATCACTGTAATGCTGCTCATGAAGCCTATCTGGAACTTCTCGAAAAAGGAGTTCCCAAGGAAGATGCCAGATACCTGCTTCCTCACGGGTGGAAAACGCGTATAACCGTTTCGATGAACGCAAGAGAGCTCCACCATTTTTTCAGACTCAGGTTATGCAGGAGAGCTCAGTGGGAGATACAGGACCTTGCAAGGCGAATGCTCATAGCAGTGAAAAATGTGGCACCTATACTTTTCGCTAAAGCTGGACCTGATTGTGTTGTGAAGGGTAAGTGTGAAGAGATGAGACCTTGCGGTAATCCCTTCTCCAGTTATATCGAACTGCTTGAGGAACCCCTCCTTGATTATTAGAAAGATATTGAGATCGCTGAGCCTTGTGATACTTTGTCTGAGTCGATCTCTCCCCGTTGGTGGACAGGCTGTAATAGAGGGCGTCCTCATGAAAGGTCCAGAAAGATGGGGCCTTTCTGTAAGGAAACCTGACGGCACCCTTTATACGGAAACATGGCCATCCTGGAAGACCGCTTCAGGACCTTTATACAAGATTCCTGTGATAAGAGGGCTTTTAATCATGTTCGACATGTTGAGGACTGGCATTAAGGCCCTCAATCGATCTGCTGCCGTTGCTCTGGGAGATGATGAAACCTTTGGAGTTATGGAAGTAATTACCTCTGTGTCTCTGGCAGTAATAGCAGTTGTAGGCCTTTTCCTCCTCCTCCCAGTATGGCTGTCAGATCTTGGAGCCAGGTATCTTGCATTAAATGGTATCTGGAGGGATGTCCTTGAAGGGGTCTCCAGGGCTGCAGTTTTCATTGGCTATATTGCCCTGATAGGTCTTTGGAATGAGATAGACAGGGTCTTTCAATACCACGGTGCTGAACATAAGACTATCAATGCCTTTGAGAATGAGGCTGAACTCGAACCGGAGACAATAAGTACCTTTTCGAGGATACATTCCAGATGTGGAACGTCCTTCCTCCTTGTTGTGGTTTTCGTAAGTATCGTGATCTTTTCTTTTGTCGGAGATGGATCCATTTTCTGGAGAGTAATGTCAAGGTTCATACTTCTGCCTGTTGTTATCGGCATATCCTACGAGATTATTCGTTTCTGTTCCAGATCTGGAACATTCGGCAAAGTTGTCATGTCTCCAGCCTTAAGCCTTCAGTTCCTGACCACTCGGGAACCGGACCTGTCCCAGATCGAGGTTGCGGTTTCCTCCCTTCGACTTGCCCTTGATGAAGATCTCTAATATTACTATTCTGAACCGGAGGTAACCTCCATGGATATATTTTCAAAACTTGAAAGTATTGAAGAAAAGTTCGATTCCCTGGAATTGCAGATGGCTGTCCCCGAAATTGCTGCCAACCCTGTTGAATTCCAGAAACTTGCCAGGGAACACGCAAGTCTCCAGGAGATCGTAAAGAAATACAAGGAATACAAGCGGGTCAGGGAAGATCTGCGCGAAGCCAGGGAACTGCTGAACGAAGGGGACAAGGATTTTCATGATCTCGCCCTGGAGGAGATCAGGGAAAAGGAACCCCTGCTTGAAGAATACACTTCACAGCTGAAGGTTCTTCTTTTACCCAGTGACCCCAATGATGAGAAAAGCGTTATCGTGGAGATAAGAGCAGGAGCTGGCGGAGAAGAAGCGGCACTCTTTTCGGCCAACCTTTTCAGAATGTTTTCAAGGTTTGCAGAAAGGCAGAACTGGAGAACCGAAATGCTCAGTTTCAATGAGACAGGAATTGGTGGATATAAGGAAATAACCTTCAGGGTGGATGGCCAGGGGGCTTACAGCAAGTTGAAATACGAGAGCGGAGTTCACCGTGTTCAAAGGGTTCCGGTAACTGAATCTGGTGGTCGGATACATACATCGACATCTACAGTAGCAGTGCTGCCGGAAGTAGAAGATGTTGATATTGAGGTAAGACAGGAAGACCTCAAGATAGATACCTACAGGGCTAGTGGAGCAGGCGGACAACATGTTAACATGACAGATTCTGCTGTCAGGATCACCCACCTCCCATCCGGTATTGTAGTGACGTGCCAGGATGAACGGTCCCAGATCAAGAATCGGGTAAAGGCGATGAACCTTCTGAAAGTAAAACTCTATGATATGGAGATTCAGAAACAGCAGAGCGAGCAGGCCAGCGAGAGAAGAAGCCAGATCGGCAGCGGGGACAGGTCTGAACGGATAAGGACCTATAATTATCCTCAGAACAGGGTTACAGATCACAGGATCAGCCTCACTCTTTACAAACTGGACACTTTTCTTGATGGTGATATCTATGAAATGATAGATGCTTTAAGGGTTGCAGATCAGGCAGAAAGACTGAAAAACCTGGAAGGGAAGTAGAATGCCTGGGATCAGGGATTTACGATCCGACGCAATACGTACGCTTGCAATCTCAGGAATACCCACACCTTATTATGAGATTGACCTGATCCTCACAAAGATACTTGGGACAGACAGGGCATACCTTCATACCCATCCTGAAGAACAGGTTCCTGAAGAACAGATCTCCATATTCAAGGATATGATCAGAAGAAGGGCAGCAAGGGAGCCCTTACAGTATCTGCTGGGATCGGTATCATTTTACGGTTATCAGATCAAGGTAGGGACTGGGGTTCTTATCCCTCGTCCTGAAACGGAGATTCTTGTTCAGGAAGCCCTTAATCATTTTGAAAAGGGTACTTTCCTTGATTGGGGAACCGGGACAGCCTGCATCTCAATTGCACTTCTGAGTGAAACGGAAGACTCAAGGGCCATAGCCATTGAAAGGAATTCCAGGGCTATCCGCTGGGCATGGCGTAATCTTGCCGATCACCGTCTTTTTAACAGAGTCCTTTTACTTCATCTCGATGGCCTTCAGCCTCTTCCTGTAGAGGATAATTCTCTCGATCTTATGGTAAGTAACCCCCCCTATATTAAAAGTGCAGACCTCACCGACCTCATGGATGAAGTCCGTTCCCATGAACCCTCAATTGCTCTTGATGGAGGATTCGCTGGTACTGATATGTATCCACCAATACTGGAGTTAGCTGGTAAGAAACTGAAAAGAGGGGCTTACCTGATCGTGGAATGTGGTGGTGACAATCAGGCTGAATATCTTTCTTCCCTCAGTGTGAACGGTATGGTCCATGTCTTTACCAGAGCCGACCTTTCCGGTGAACCTCGCGTAGTTGGTTGGCGTCGTGTATAATCGTTCCTGAATTTCAACAGAATCAGAGCAGCCTTTTCTTTAAATTTCACAATAGATTAAGGAGGAATTCGCACCATGGAAAAGAGAGAACTTGTTATCATCGGCGCTGGGCCCGCCGGCCTGACTGCAGCAATTTATGGAAGAAGAGCAGGCCTTGATGTTTTACTGCTGGAAAAAGGGGTTCCCGGCGGTCAGATCAATATGACTGAAGAGATCGAGAACTGGCCTGGCGTCAAACATGCTACAGGTTCTGAACTGGGAGTAATGTTCAGAGAACATGCAGAAAAATTCAATACGGAATTCAGAGATTGCACAGTGCAGTCCATCCAGGTTGATAATGGGTCCAAGATAGTTAAGACTGATAAAGGTGATGTTGAAGCCGAAGCCATAATCATTGCAACAGGAGCATATTTCAGAAAACTTGGATGCAAGGGAGAGGAAGAACATATCGGCGCAGGCGTAAGTTACTGTGCAGTGTGTGACGGCGCTTTCTTTGAAGACCTGGAGATCGCTGTTGTGGGTGGAGGAAATACAGCAGTGGAAGAAGCTGTATATCTCACCAACTTTGCATCCAAGGTCAATATCATCCATCGGAGAGATGAGTTCCGAGCTGACAGGGCGGCAGTTGAAAGAGCTCTTTCCAATCCCAAGATCAATCCTGTATGGAACACTGTCGTGGAAGAAATCGCGGGAGAAGGAATGGTCGAAAAACTGGTCATAAAGAATGTCAAGACCGGGGAGATCTCTGACCTGCCAGTGTCTGGAGTTTTCATGTTCGTCGGCCAGGCTCCACACGATGAATTCTGTAAGGGGCTTTTTGATTGCTCTAAGGGTGGCTGGATTTCTACAAACGAGGATATGGAAACCAGTATGGAAGGGATTTATGCAGCTGGAGACGTGACGAACAAACACCTTCGACAGGTAGTAACAGCTGCTTCTGATGGTGCTATCGCCGCCATGTCAGCTTCAGCTTACATAAATGAGCAGGTGCACCTGAGATCCACCCTGTTTGAGCCTGAAGAAGTAACAGCTTTCTTCTATTCTTCTGTGGATCAGGAACAGGTTGCCCTCTCCAACAAGGTAGAAGAGATAAAGAAGGTCAACGATAGCAGGAACATTGTTCTAATTGATGGTTACAAGAACGCCAAAATGACAACCAAACTCGGTATTGAGAAAATGCCAGCTCTTGTAGAACTGAAAAAAGGTTCTATAATCAAGACTACCACAATAAATTCGGAATCTGATCTGAAAACGCTCGACTCCTGATCAACTGTAAGCTAAAAGGCGGGGTCGTTAAGGACCTCGCCTTTTTTTTACTAAATGGGGGGATGACTATGATCGTGACTGTAACATTAAATCCTGCTGTGGATGAAGAATTTGTAGTATCGGAGTTCCAGCCTGGTGGCTGGTTCCGTTCCAGGAATGCCAACAGAACTCCAGGAGGCAAGGGGATAAACGTTTCACTCATGCTCAGTCAGCTTGGTTATGAGACTGCTGCTATGGGATTCCTTGCAGGTTTTAATGGAGGATACATTCGTGATGTTCTCCGCAGGGAGAGAATCACTACTAACTTCGTTCATGTAAAGGGTGAAACCAGGACGAATGTCTACATTGTTGATGATGTCGGTCATGTGGAAACAGGAATTTC
>Ga0272441_10000642_pt1 | contig 78011 bp, 71 predicted proteins | sample SSMProp6N_FD_193582 | JGI IMG/M metagenome (GOLD analysis project Ga0272441, IMG submission 193582) | Marine sediment archaeal communities from Little Sippewissett salt marsh, Falmouth, MA, United States - SSM-Prop-6N | ecosystem: Environmental > Aquatic > Marine > Wetlands > Sediment ...
TACCCGAAACACGCACCGCAGCCGATGCGGGAAGAGGATCTTCTCTCCGGTCATCTGGAATCCACCAACGCGCCTTATGCCATTGCCAAGATCGCCGGCATCAAGCTCTGCGAGAGCTACAACCGGCAGCACGGCACACATTACCGGGCCGCCATGCCGACCAACCTATATGGGCCGAACGACAGCTTCGATCTTGAAAACTCACATGTTCTGCCGGCGCTGATCCGCAAGTACCATCTCGCCAAGCTGGCTGCCGGCAGCGACCGGAAGGAGAGCATCGAACGGGACACGCTTGTTTTTGGCCCCTTGCCGGATGACATCCGCGAAGCATTGCAAGACCCGAAAGAGAGCCTCGGCAATAACGCCGCCGCGACGGGCCCGGTTGTCCGTTTGTGGGGCAGCGGCTCCCCGCAAAGGGAATTTCTGCACGTCGACGATCTGGCCTCGGCCTGCATCACGATCATGGGCCTGTCCGACAAAAATTATCGACGGCTTTGCCGAAATGAACCCCGACCGCCGGAAAAGAGCGCCGACAGAACACCGGAACCCGATCTTTCGGCCTCGGCCGGCGTGTCGCACATCAACATCGGCGTCGGAACAGATCTGACCATTCGAGAACTGGCCGAGATTGTCAGCAGCGTCGTCGGTTACGAAGGTGAGACAGTTTGGGATGCCTCGAAGCCGGACGGCACACCCCGTAAGCTTCTCGACGTGTCGCGGCTCAAGCGCACCGGCTGGACGCCCCTTATTTCGCTTGCTGAAGGCATCCATGCCACCTACCGCTGGTACCTCGAAAAAAGCGCCGCCGGATAATAGGCCGCAGCGAGATAGTTTGACGAGTCTGCCGATCGTTTGTATAGTCGAAAAAACCACACATCATCAGCACGGAGATTGGATCATGTCAGGCACGCGACCGGTTACCCGCTGCGCGCGAACCCTTTTCATCATTGTGATATTGCTCCTCACTGCGGGCGGCTGTTCTTCGCTTTCGCAGGGTCAGAAAAGCACGGACAATCCGTCGAGCGCCACCGGTCAGGAGGCCGCCACCGTTTACTACGATTTCGACGATGTGATCGTGCCAAAAGAAATGAAGGTGATCAAAAAGGAAACCTTTGTTTACGGGACCATCGGTCTGAAGGCCGGCGTCCTGGCGCTGAAGGGCCGGGTCGATTTGACGTCGCTGGTCGAGTTTTTTGAAATCAATATGAAAAAAGACAACTGGCAGATGGTCAGTCAGATAAAAACGCCTCACGTTCTGATGCTCTTTCACAAGGAAAATCGCTGGTGTGTGATAGCGCTTAACGAAGAATCTTATAACACCTACACCAGAATCTGGTTGGCGCCGACACTATCCGAAACGGGTTCGGGGCTCCTCAAGTAAGGTTTTTCGGCTAAGAGCTTTTATGAAAGTTAACGGTACTATGCCCAATAGAAAGGTAATCTTTAGCGATGCTATCCCGGATGTTGGGGTATTCAGGAAGCTCAAATGCCAAACACCAAATTTCAATGAAATCCCGATTTTTTCGGAACCCCAACCCGGACAAGCCGGCCGTGCAGGGGTGAGCAATGTGCCGTCGATGAGTTGGCAACCACCGGTCGAGAAACCGCTTTCGGAAGGTCTATTGAAGTGACCCACGGACTGAAAGACAAAAATATCATTCTGGGCGTCAGCGGCGGCATCGCCGCATACAAGAGCGTCGAACTGCTGCGCCTCATGACCCGCCAGGAGGCCGCCGTCAGGGTGGTGATGACCCGCAACGCGCAGCACTTCGTCGGCTGGATGACGTTTCAGGCCCTCTCGGGTCGTCCGGTCTGCACCAGCCTCTTCGAGAAGGCGGACGAGACGTCTTTTCGGCACATCGATTGGGCGACCGATGCCGATGCCGTGGTGATTGCACCGGCTTCGGCCGACCTGATCGGTAAGCTGGCCAATGGCATTGCCGACGACGCCCTCACCACCATGATGATGGTGGTGACCGCGCCGGTAGTTCTTTGCCCGTCCATGAACACCAACATGTACCGCAGTCGCGCGGTTCAGCGGAACCTCGATGTCCTGCGAAGCGACGGCTACAGCGTTGTGGAGCCGGGAGCAGGGGATCTGGCCTGCGGCACGGTCGGCCCGGGCCGTTTGCCGGAACCGCCGCAGATCCTTGACCGACTGATCGGCCGCCTGACACCCAAGGATCTTAAAAACCAACGGGTGCTGGTGACCGCCGGTCCGACGCGCGAACCGATCGATCCGGTGCGCTACATCAGCAATCCTTCGACCGGTAAAATGGGATTTGCCGTGGCCCGGGCCGCCGAACACCGCGGTGCCGGCGTGACGCTGGTCACCGGTCCGACCGTGCTGGCCGATCCCTTCGATGTCGATGTCATCCGGATTCAAACCGCCGAGGAGATGGCCCGGGCCGTGCTGAACCGTTTCGAGAACTGCGACATCGTCATCAAGACGGCTGCGGTTTCCGACTACCGCCCCAAGTCCACGGCCGCGCATAAAATAAAGAAAGACCGCGCGGCCCTGACGCTCGAACTCGAGCCGACAGTGGACATTCTACAAGAGCTGAGCCGGCGCAAAACACACCAGGTCCTGGTTGGTTTTGCCGCCGAAACCGAGGACCTGCAGAAAAACGCGGCACAGAAACTGGCCGCAAAGAACCTGGACATCATCGCCGGCAATCTGATCGGTTTCCCCGAGTCCGGCTTCGAATCCGACACCAACCAAGTCACACTTTTTTTTCAAGATGGGACGCGCGAGAACATACCGGTCATGGACAAACTCGCCATCGCCCATATTATATTAGATAGGGTCCTCGAACGGGTGCGGCTCCGTGGAGTTGATCACAGGAACTGACCTCGGTAGATCCTCGCCGATCGAAGCGGCCGGCACGCAAATGTGACCTGAAGGCAGGCAGCGGGCCTGGTTGGCAGGTCGTATCGCCCTTTTGATGCGGACAACCGGCATGCGTTCCGGACCTGACCCTCGATGTGATCGATTTAGGGATGCCATGAACAGACGGCAGGCGGTCTTGGCCGCCATAGACGATATCGAACGATCCTTGTTGCAGCTGGGCCGCATCGGATGGAGAGGTTTCGACTGCTCTGAAGGAGGGCTTGCGATTATCGACTCCTGGATGTTGGTTCCTCGCGGTTCTATTAACGGGACATTCGAAACCCTCGAGGTTATTCGTGGTGATCTCGGGGACTGTCGCCGCTGCAAACTGGCGAGCGGCCGCAAGAATATCGTATTCGGCGCCGGAAGCAGCCGCGCACGACTGGTATTCGTGGGTGAGGGGCCGGGTTACGATGAGGACTTGCAGGGTCAACCCTTTGTGGGCGCTGCCGGCCAACTGCTGACAAAAATCATTCAGGCGATCGGTCTCAGCCGGGAGTCGGTCTATATCTGCAACATCATCAAATGCCGGCCTCCTGGAAACCGCAATCCGCAACCGGACGAGATCGACGCCTGCAGCCCGTTTCTGAAGCGCCAGCTGAAGGCTATTGCACCGGATTTCATCTGTGCCCTGGGGTCTTTCGCCGCACAGACCCTCCTGCAGACCACGGCCCCGATTTCGCGGCTCCGGGGACGGCTTTACGATTGCATGGGAGCCAAATTGCTGCCCACTTATCATCCGGCCTATCTTCTTCGCAACCCCGAGCAGAAGCGGGCGGTATGGGAAGACATGAAGCTGCTGATGAAGGCCATGGAGCTGCCGCTGCCCGAGCCGCAGGGGGATAAATCCTGATCTTGCCTGGGCGGTGCCAACACGGAAGATCTATGAAGCGCAAGGTTGACACAATACGCAGAAAACCGAGGATCCCCTCCGGATCGGAGCGGCCTATTTTGAAATCCGCGGTATTTTTTATCGGCCTTCTGATGTTTTTACTGCCGGTTTCAGCGGCAATCGAGCCCGCCGCCGCTTCCGGCGATATCTATATTATCAAAATCAACGCCGGTATCGGACCCGGTGTTGCGGATTTCATCACGAGCAGCATCACCACAGCCAACGAACAGGATGGCGCCATCCTGATCATCGAACTGGACACGCCCGGCGGGCTGGCCGAGTCGATGCGCACCATCGTCAAAGCCATACTGGCCAGCAAAATACCGATTGCCGTGTATGTATCGCCCAGCGGCGCCCGGGCCGCTTCGGCGGGCGTGATGATCACCATGGCCGCCGACATCGCCGCGATGGCGCCGGGCACGAACATCGGTGCTGCCCACCCGGTGGGCGGCGGTGGTCAGGAAATCAACAAGACCATGTCGGAAAAGGTGGTCAACGACATGGTGGCCCAGGCCCGCAGCGTCGCCCAAGAACGGGGACGCAATGCCGCTTGGGTCGAAAAGGCGATTCGGGAAAGCGTTTCCGCCACCGAAACTGAGGCTTTGAAGAAAAATGTGATCGATCTGATCGCCAAGGACACGGACGAACTGATCCGAAAGATTGATGGACGTGACATCAAAGATAAGGGACGCCTCAAACTAACCGAAGCCAAAAAGGTGGTTCTATCCGAAACCCTGCGCGACAAAATTCTCAGAACAATCAGCGACCCGAATATCGCCTACATTCTCTTGATGATCGGGCTTGCGGGGCTCTACTTCGAGCTCAGCCATCCGGGAGCTATTTTTCCAGGGGTGATCGGCGGCATCTGCATCGTCCTGGCCTTCTTCGCGCTCCAGGCCTTGCCGATCAACACCGCCGGCATTCTTCTGATCCTCCTGGCCATCGTTTTTTTCGTTCTTGAAATGAAGATTACCAGTTACGGGCTCTTGAGTATCGCCGGCATTGTGACCCTGGTGCTTGGCTCGTTGATGCTGTTCAAGTCGAGCAGTCCGGAAATGCGGCTTTCCTTGGCCGTGCTGGTCACCACGATCGTCTTGGTATCCGGTTTTTTTATACTCGTCGCCACTCTCGTCTTCCGGGCCCAGGTGTCGAAACCCAGAACCGGTTCGAGCGGCATGATCGGTGAAATCGGGGTGGTTCGCCAGGCCCTCACCCCGGAAGGCAAGGTTTTCGTGCACGGTGAACTGTGGAAGGCGACCGCCAAACTGCCGATTGTGGAGGGGATCCGGGTCAGGGTCATCGGCATCGAAAATCTAGTTCTGAAAGTCGAACCGTTGAGTTAAACAAGGAGCCTCACCATGTTTTATCCACTTATCGTCATCGTCATCCTGGTTGTTTTTTTCCTTTCCGCCGCCCTGCGCATTCTAAACGAGTACGAACGCGGGGTTATCTTTCGACTGGGGCGCGTCATCGGCCCCAAAGGTCCGGGCCTCATCATCCTGATCCCCATCATCGATAAGATGACCAGGGTCAGCCTCCGGTTGATCGTGCTCGATGTCGATCCGCAGGATGTGATCACCCGCGACAACGTCTCCGTCAAAGTCAACGCGGTCATCTATTTCCGGGTGATCGACCCGATCAAGGCCATCGTGCAGGTGGAAAATTACAGCTACGCGATGTCGCAGTTGGCCCAGACCACTATCCGAAGCGTCTGCGGTCAGGCAGAACTGGACGACCTGCTGTCGGAAAGAGAAAAACTCAACGCCCAGCTGCAGGAAATCCTCGATACCCACACCGACCCCTGGGGGATCAAGGTGGCCACGGTTGAGTTGAAGCACATCGATCTGCCGCAGGAAATGCAGCGGGCCATGGCCCGCCAGGCCGAAGCAGAGCGGGAACGCCGCGCCAAGGTCATCAACGCCGAGGGTGAGTTTCAGGCAGCCGCCCGATTGGCCGATGCTTCCAAGATTATCGAGAAACACCCGACCGCCCTGCAGCTCAGGTACCTGCAGACCGTCAACGAAATGTCGACTGAAACCAATACGACGACCATATTTCCGCTGCCGCTCGAACTGCTGACGCCCTTCATCGAACTCTACAAGAAGGCGCGCACCGTTGATGAGCCGCAACCCCAAAACACGGCCGGCGCGACGCCGTCGCAGGAGTAGCGGCAGTCCCTTATTCGCTATTGACATGCCGAAATAAATTGGTTTATGTATCCCAATTTTAAGTAACAACAGTTGGACATCCGTGTTTTTTTGAGGACGGACCGTGTTGCAGTGGCCGTCTGAGCGACAAGACCGGACCGACACTATGTGGCGGAGGCTCTGCGGCTTCCGCTTTGTGCTTTGTAGACAGGAGGAGAAAGGAGCGACAGCGGATCATGGCAGCAAAGAAAAAGGCGGAAAAGGAAAAACCCTTGGAAAAGATGACGGCCAAAGAGATGCGCGAGATTGCCAAGGCGATTTCGGGCATTACCGGCGTTCATGGAATGAACAAGGAAGAACTGCTCACGGCTATCAAAATGGAAAGGGGAATTGCCGATGACAAACCCGGCAAGAAGAAGAGCGGGGAGGTCCGCCAGCTGAAACAAAAGATCAAAGCCCTGAAGGTTCAGCGTCAGGCGGCACTCGAGGCCAGCGACAAGAAAATGGCCACCATTTACCGGCGTCGTATTTCGCGGTTAAAGAAAAAAACCCACAGTGCTTCTTGATGCGCAGGTGGACGCGTTATGATCGATCCGACATCAGTGGCTTTTGACATCGACGGTGTGATTGCCGACACCATGGCGCTCTTTCTCGATATTGCCCGCAAGGAATACCGGGTTAACGGCATTCGCTACGAGGACATGACCTCTTATTTACTGGCGGAGTGTCTCGACATGGACCCCGCCCTGATAGACGTCATTCTAAACCGGATCATGGCGGGCGAATACGCGTCGCCGCTTCAGGCCATCAGCGGATCCGGCGCGGTGCTGTCCCGTATCGCCGGCTACCGCAACCCACTGCTTTTCGTCACCGCACGGCCGCACCAGGGGCCCATTTCGAAATGGATGTGCGATCTGGTGCGGATGGCACCTGAGACCGTGCAGGTGGTGGCTACCGGTACGTTCGAAGGCAAGGCCAAGGTGCTCCTCGAAAGCGGCATCCGCTTTTTCGTCGAAGACCGGCTGGAAACCTGTTACCACCTGAAGGAGGAAGGCATCGAGCCGGTGCTCTACCGGCAGCCCTGGAACCGCGAAAGCCACCCGTTTATCGAGGTCGGCGACTGGCAGGAACTGGAAAACCTGATCGCCTTTTAGCCAATGGAAATACGATCCGTCGAAGAGTTGATCAAATCCTTTATCGATATTCTGCTGGCCGAAAAGGGATACTCGGCCAACACGGCTCGGGCCTACCGCAACGACCTGCAGGAGTTCTTTGAATTTGTTATAGCAACAAGCGACGACGACACCCGGTCGCAGCCGCAAGCGGGCTTGTCTTGTCCCTTGCCCGAGGTGGATCCTTTGACGGTCCGAAAATATCTCGGGCTGCTCCACCGCCGCAACAAGAAAACCACGATCGGTCGGAAGCTCTCTGCGCTGAGGTCATTTTTCCGTCACCTCTTGAAACAAGGGATCATCGAAAGCAACCCGACGGATATGATCCTGACTCCGAAACAGGACCATCCGATCCCGCGCTATCTCGTGGTGGACGAGATTTTCCGGTTGCTCGATTCGATTCAGACCGACGACCTGCCGGGTCTGCGCAACCGCGCCATTTTCGAAACGTTCTACTCCTGCGGACTGCGGGTTTCGGAAGTCGCGGGTCTCAATGTGTTTGCCGTCGACCACAGCAACGGGATGGTGCGTGTGCTCGGCAAAGGATCTAAGGAGAGAATCGTTCCGATCGGAAAAAAGGCACTCGAGGCGATCACCGCCTACCGTCGGCGCTTGGAGACTGAAGCCGATGTGCCGGTCGAATCGGACGGTCCGATGTTCCTGAACAAGTACCAGGGACGATTGAGTTCACGTTCCATCGCCCGCATCCTGGATAAGCTCGTCCGGGCGTGCAGTCTAATGGTGCCGGTTTCCCCGCACGTTCTGCGCCATACTTTTGCGACGCACATGCTCGATGCGGGCGCCGACCTGCGGGCGGTCCAGGAACTGCTGGGCCACAAAAGCCTGTCGACCACTCAGAAGTACACCCACGTCAGCATTGACAGACTGATGGCGACCTATGACAAGGCCCATCCCAGAAAATAGACGGCGATACAGTGCCGGTTCGTACATATGCAAAACCCCGGTGAATGACGAATTCCGGTGGACCTCCGGAGAAGGTGAACCATGAAAACACGCGGGACCACAATTCTGGCCATTCGACACAAGGGGCACACGGTGATTGCCGGAGACGGGCAGGTAACGCTGCAGAGTTCCATCATCAAGCATCATGCCCGCAAAGTCAGGCGGATTTTCAATGACAAGATCATCGTCGGTTTTGCCGGTACGGCGGCCGATGCCCTGAACCTTTCAGAGCAGCTCGAAGCTAAACTGGAACGCTACAACGGCAACCTGATGCGTGCCGCGGTGGAACTTGCCCGTGACTGGCGTACCGACAAGTACCTCAGACGCCTGGAGGCCGTGATGGTTGCCGTGGACGACACCCGGATGTTTCTCATTTCGGGCAACGGGGACGTGATCGAGCCGGACGACGGTTTGATCGGCATTGGTTCCGGCGGCGTCGCCGCCCAGGCCGCCGCCGCCGCGTTGGTTAACAACACCGATTTGGAAGCCCGCAGGATCGCGGAAGAGGCGATGACAATTGCCGCTTCCCTCTGCATCTACACGAATCAACAGATAACGGTCGAGGAACTTTAGGCCCGGACCGGCCGTGAAACGTTTTTTATCAGGTGACACCATGATTCATCTCAAACCGTCCGAGATCGTTGCAGAACTCGACAAATACATCATCGGGCAGGACAAGGCCAAGCGGTCAATGGCGATTGCCCTGCGGAACCGCTGGCGCCGGCAGCAGGTGCCCGACGATCTCCGGGACGAAATCGCACCGAAGAACATTATCCTGATCGGCCCGACCGGGGTCGGTAAGACCGAGATTTCGAGACGCTTGTCCCGGTTTACCGATTCGCCCTTTACCAAGGTGGAGGCCTCCAAGTTCACCGAAGTCGGTTATGTCGGTCGGGATGTCGAATCGATGGTGCGGGACCTGGTGGAAGTGACCGTCACCAAGGGAAAGTCCGAAGAGAGCGAACGGGTGCAGGAGAAGGCCAGACAGAACGCCGAAGAGCGCATGCTCGATCTGCTGCTTCCCCGTGGTGGACAGCCCGAGGCCAACCCCGGAACCGCCGCGCCGGGACCCCAGGAGATCACGGCGCTCACGGTGGCCGACAAGGTGTCGCCCACGCGCGAGAAGCTGCGCCGGATGCTGCGCGACGGCCGGCTCAACGACCGCTATGTCGATCTGGATGTGGCCGACCGCTCGATGCCGATGGTTGAAATATTTTCAAACATCGGCATGGAGGAAATGGGCATCAACTTCAGGGACATGCTCGGCGGACTGCTGCCCAAGGGAACCAAGCGGCGCAAAGCCAAGGTTGCGGAGGCCATGAAAATCCTGACTCAGGAGGAAGCCCAGAGCCTGATCGACATGGAAAAAGTGGTGCGGCTTGCCATCGAAAAGGTCGAACAATCCGGCATCATCTTCCTGGACGAGATCGACAAAATCGCCGGGCGCAGCAGCGGTCAAGGGCCCGATGTCTCGCGGGAAGGCGTGCAGCGGGATCTGCTGCCGATCGTCGAGGGCAGCACGGTAACCACCAAGTACGGTCCAGTGAAAACCGACCATATTCTTTTCATCGCCTCGGGTGCCTTTCACGCAACCAAACCCTCGGATCTGATTCCCGAACTGCAGGGCCGCTTTCCGATCCGGGTCGAGCTCGATTCCCTGGGGCACGAGGAATTTTACAGAATACTGACCGAACCGAAAAATGCGCTGCTGCTTCAGTATTTAGAATTGCTCAGGACCGAGGGGGTGGAAATCGTCTTCGACGATGATGCGGTCCGGGAGATCGCCAAGATTGCCGAGGAGGTCAACAACAATACCGAGAACATCGGCGCGCGACGTCTGCACACCATTCTCGAATACCTGCTGGAAGATATTCTGTTCGATGCTCCCGATCAAGCCGAAAAGCGCATTGTCATCACGCATGAGTATGTCATCAAGCGGTTGAAAGGGGTCAAAGACGATGAAGATCTGAGTCGCTATATTTTGTAATAGATAAGGGGAAAAGGGATAAGGGTTTAGGTGATAGGTTTTAGGTGATAGGTATAGTGTGTAAGGTAAAGGGTATAAGGTATAGGGTTTAGGGTAAGAGGGAAGGGCGAACGGCAAAATCAATTTTTCAGATAAAAAATTTATGAAACGCAGCAGAATTGCTCAAAACTAAGGGTTACCGCCCATGAACGAAGAGGTTGCCGGCATACTCATCGAATCCCTGCCGTACATCCGGCGCTTTTCTGGGATGACCATCGTGATCAAGTACGGTGGTCACGCCATGGTGGACGACCAGCTCAAGGAGGATTTCGCGCGTGACGTCACCCTGCTGAAGTTTATCGGGCTCAACCCGGTGGTGGTGCACGGCGGAGGACCGCAGATCAATTCCGTCCTCCAGCAAATGGGCATCCAATCGACCTTTGTTAAAGGCATGCGCCTGACCGACACCCCGACCATGGATGTGGTCGAAATGGTGCTGGGAGGCAAGGTCAACAAGGCCATCGTGGCCCAGATCAACCGACAGGGCGGCAAGGCGGTAGGCCTCTCCGGCAAGGACGGCGGACTGATCCAGGCCAGGAAGCTCCACATCGTCTTCCAGAACGACGAAAACACGCCTCCGGAGATTATCGATCCGGGCCACGTGGGCGAGGTGACCCTTATCAATCCGGATTTGATCAACACCCTGACGCAGCGCGGTTTCATTCCGATCATAGCGCCCGTCGGAGTCGGCGAGAGCGGTGAGACTTACAACATCAACGCCGACATGGTGGCCTGCCGGGTGGCAGTGGCTCTGGCGGCCGGGCGGTTGATCTACCTAACCGACGTCGATGGTGTGCTTGATGCCGACGGCAAGCTGATTTCGTCCATCGATGCGGTCACTATTCGACAGTTGAGTAAGGCGGGAATCATCACGGGCGGCATGATCCCCAAAATCAATTATGCGCTGGAGGCTCTCCAGCAGGGTGTGGAAAAAGTGCCGATCATCAACGGCAAAAAGCGCCATGCCCTTCTGCTGGAACTCTTCACCGACAGGGGTATCGGCACGGAAGTGACAATGACATGATAAAAAGGTAAAAGGTTCAAGGTTCAAGGTAAAAGGTTAACCTACCTGACCGACTCAATTGACACTAATGGTTTTCATGTACCGTCGTGATGTGAAAGGCTGTGAGCATTTACAACGACATAAACCGATAACCGGCTAACGGGCCAACCGGCGAAACGGCCCAGGGGGCTGACAGATGCCCAGCGAGACCATCAAGAAAGCCGACGTCTTTATAGCGGCGACCTACAAAAGGTTGCCGGTTGTATTGACCAGAGGTGAAGGCTGTACGCTCTGGGACGAATCCGGCAGGGCCTACCTCGACTTTGTGGCTGGTATTGCGGTCTGCAACTTGGGGCATGCCCACCCGGCCGTCACTCTTGCCGTGGCCGAGCAGGCGGCTCGGTTGGTGCACGTTTCAAACCTTTTTTACACCCAGCCCCAGGCCGATGTGGCCGCCCTGCTGGTGGAAAACAGTTTCGCGGACCGGGTCTTTTTCTGCAACAGCGGGGCTGAGGCCAACGAAGCGGCCATCAAGCTGGCCCGCAAGTATTTCTACGAGAAAGGCGATTCCGACCGCTTCCGGATCGTTGCTATGGACAAGTCGTTTCACGGGCGCACCATGGCGACCCTTTCGGCAACCGGTCAGGAGAAGATCCGTAAGGGGTTTGATCCGGTGCTTGGCGGGTTTGATTTTGTGCCGTTCAACGACATCACGGGTCTTAAAGCCAAGCTCGATTACAGAACCGCCGCCGTGCTGCTCGAACCGATCCAGGGAGAGGGCGGCGTGCGCTGCCCGAGCGCCGGCTATCTCGAGGCCGTCCGTGCGCTTTGCAACGAAACCGGCACGCTTCTGATCTTCGATGAAATCCAGACCGGGATGGGGCGGACCGGAAGACTGTTCGCCTATGAACACTTCGGCATCGAGCCGGATATCATGACCCTGGCCAAGGCTCTGGCCAACGGCCTGCCGATGGGCGCGATGCTGGCCCGTGAACAGGTGGCAGAGGCCTTCGGGCCGGGTTCCCATGCAACCACCTTCGGCGGGACGCCCCTTGTGACCGCAGCATCCCACGCAGTCCTGCGCCAGATGCTCGAAAACGACATTCCGGAAACCTGTCGCAAAGCCGGCGCTTATTTTTTCGACCGGCTGTTGCAGCTCAAGGAGCGGCACCCCATCATCGAAGAGGTGCGCGGCCTGGGTCTGCTGCTGGGATTAAAACTCGCCGTCGACGCCGAACCGGTCGTTCTGAAATGCCTGGAAAGAGGTTTTCTGATCAATTGGATCCAGGGTGACATCTTGCGGTTCGTGCCGCCGTTGATCGTCACGATACAGGAGATCGATCGGATGATCGACTGCCTGGACGATGTATTGACCGACCTCGTGCGCGGTGAAAGGACAGCAGTACAATGATGGCGCAGGATCAATTAAAAGGAGGAGCAAGTTGACGGAAAAAATAAAAAAAGTCGTTCTGGCCTATTCCGGTGGTTTGGATACCTCCGTTATCCTCAAATGGTTGATCGAGACTTACCAATGTGAGGTGATCACTTTTTCGGCCGATATCGGCCAGGAAGACGATTTCGACCAGATAAGGGAAAATGCCCGCAAGACCGGCGCATCCAAGATCTACATCGAAGATTTAAAGGAAATTTTTGTCAGAGATTATGTCTTTCCGGCCTTCCGCGCCAATGCCATCTATGAGGGCCAGTACCTGCTCGGCACCTCTCTGGCTCGTCCGTTGATCGCCAAACGACAGGTCGAAATTGCCAAGCTCGAAGCGGCGGATGCCGTCAGCCACGGCGCCACGGGCAAGGGAAACGACCAGGTGCGCTTCGAACTGGGGTATCTGGCGCACGAGCCGCACATCAAAATCGTCGCGCCCTGGCGTGAATGGGACCTGACCTCGCGCACCGCTCTGATGGCCTTTGCCCGCAAACACGGCATTAAAGTGCCCACCACCCACGAGAAACCTTACAGCACCGACTCCAACCTACTCCACATCAGCTATGAAGGTGGCGTGTTGGAAGATCCGTGGGCAGCCGCCCCCGAAGACATCTACACCCTCACGGTTTCGCCGCGCAACGCGCCAGACACACCCGAAGACATCGAGATAACGTTTGAGGCCGGAGACCCGGTAGCCGTCAACGGTCGTGACTTTTCACCACCGGCGTTGCTGGCGGAACTCAACCACTTGGGCGGGCGGCACGGTATCGGGCGGATCGACATCGTGGAGAACCGCTTTGTCGGCATGAAGTCCAGAGGGGTCTACGAAACGCCGGGCGGCACCATTCTGCGAACGGCTCATATGGCGATGGAATCGATCACGTTGGATCGCGAGGTGATGCACCTGCGCGACGGGCTAATTCCCAAGTATGCCGAGCTGATTTACAACGGGTTCTGGTTCGCGCCTGAAAGGTCTGTTCTGCAGAAACTGATCGATGAGACCCAGAAAAATGTCAGCGGCGTCGTGCGGCTCGAGCTTTTCAAGGGCAATTGCCGGGTCCTGGGCCGCAAGTCCGATGCCTCCATTTACCGGGTCGATTTCGCGACATTCGAGGACGATGCCGTATACAGCCAGAAAGACGCCGAAGGGTTTATCCGGCTCAACGCGCTTCGGCTGCGCATCCTTAAAATGCTGTCGAACCGATAAAAACTTAAAGTTATACTTTACAAAAAAAGCTTTATCGTAGAGGTCGGTAATGGAAGAGAAAACATGGGGCGGTCGATTCACTGAAAAAACCGACCGTCGGGTGGAAGCCTTTACGGCTTCCATCGATTTCGACAAGCGCCTGTATTCCTACGACATCGACGGCAGCATCGCGCATTGCCGCATGCTGGCCAAGGTCGGAATCATTACGGAGGACGAGGCGGCGTCCCTGGTCGAAGGTCTCGGCAAAATCAAACGAGAGTTGGACCGGGGCGCATTTCAATTCGATGCCGGTCAAGAAGACATCCACATGCACATTGAAACCCGGCTGGTGGAGGAGGTCGGTAAAGTCGCCTTGAAGCTTCACACGGCCAGGAGCCGTAACGACCAGGTGGCACTGGATGTGCGCATGTTCTTAAGGGATGAAACCGTTCGAATCATCGACCAGCTGATAAACCTGAGAAAGGTGCTGGTCGACCTGGCCGAGCAGACCATTGATGTCGTCATGCCGGGATACACCCATTTGCAGCGGGCCCAGCCGGTGTTGTTTGCCCACCATCTGATGGCTTACTACGAGATGTTCACGCGTGACACGCAACGAATGCGGGACGGGTTGAAACGGACCGACGTCATGCCTCTCGGTACGGCAGCGCTTGCAGGGACGACCTATCCGATCGATCGCGAGGTCACGGCCGAGTTGCTCAACTTCCCCAAAATATCGGCCAACAGCCTCGACGCCGTCGCGGACCGTGATTTCAGCCTCGAATTCCTCTCGGCCGCCAGCATCTGCATGGTTCATCTGAGCCGGCTCTCCGAAGAAATGATTCTGTGGTCGACGGCGGAGTTCGGATTCATCGAACTGCCGGACGCCTTCGCTACCGGCAGCAGCATCATGCCCCAGAAGAAAAATCCCGATGTGGCGGAACTCGTGCGCGGCAAGTCCGGCCGCGTCTTCGGTAGTTTGATGGCCCTCTTGACCGTCATGAAAGGCTTGCCGCTGGCTTATAACCGCGACCTGCAGGAGGACAAGGAGCTCCTTTTCGACAGCGTCGACACCCTCCAGGCCTGCCTCGAGATCTATACCATGATGCTTCCCAAAATTAAGGTGAACCGTGAGATCATGCGCGCGGCCACGCAGACCGGATATATAAATGCCACCGACTTTGCCGATTACCTGGTCGGAAAGGGGATGCCCTTTCGCAATGCGCATCACTGCGTGGGACAGGCGGTCGGTTACGCCCTTGCGCACAAAAAGGAACTCCACGACCTCTCGCTGGACGAGCTCAAGTCATTCTCGGCGCTGATCCAGGAGGATGTCTTCGAGATATTGTCGATCGAGGCGATGATCGATCGCCGCCGGTCGGCCGGCGGCACCGCCACGGAAAATGTGCGCGCAGCCATAGCGGTGGCCAGAGCCGCCCTCGAGCCGTAACGGGATTGGCGGCGGACATTGACAGGCGGAGGAGACAGCCGGTTGTCCAATCCGCAGCGCAGCGGTTCACACACTTCGAGTCGGTGCGGTTCGGACAACCGTGACGTCATCCGGACCACAGGTAACAAGATGAGAGTGAAACTGGTTTTCGGGCGACTATTGGTCATCTTGTCGGTGCTCCCCGTCGGGCTTCAGGCCGGCTGCGGGATAAAAGATCCGCCGGTGCCGCCGCGCCGCTACCGGCCGCCGGCTGTGACGGACTTGAGCTATCAATTGGACGGTCAAGCTCTCACCTTGTCATGGTCGGTTCCCGAAACCAGAGACGGTGATGCGGCCGATCCTGTCGGCTGCTTTGTCTACAAGGCCAAACAGCCGCTTGTCAACACGGATTGCCCGGACTGCTCGGAACCTTTTTCACCGGTAGCGGACCTTCAGATTCAAAAAGACGCTTCCGGCAATATTTTAACACGAACCATGACCTACACCGGTGTTCTTGTGCAGGGTTTCATATACACCTATAAGATCGCATGCTATGCGCGTGACGGCGGTTTGGGAGCGGATTCAAACATTGTCAACTTTAGCTTCTGAGGAAAAACAAAGGGCCTATTAACAGGCGGATCAGCCGCGTTTCACGTCAATCTGATTGTCAGTGTCGCTTATCTGGTCAACCGGCAATCGGGCCAACCGGCTAAGCGACCGACCGGTCAACCGGGAATCTTCGGAGAGAACACGATGCACCACTTTCAGTATCACCACGATGAACTTTTTTGCGAGGACGTTGCGGTTAGAGAAATTGCCGACGCGGTCGGCACACCGTTCTACCTATACAGCCGTGCCACCTTGGAGCGTCATTTCAGAGCCTTCGACGGCGCCTTCGCGAACACAGACCGTCTGGTGTGTTTCTCGGCCAAAGCCAATGCCAGTCTGGCGATTTTAACCCTATTGAACCGGCTCGGCAGCGGGCTCGACATTGTCTCCGGTGGCGAACTCTTCCGCGGGTTGAAGGCGGGCATCGCCCCCGACAAAATCGTTTACTCGGGTGTTGGTAAAAAATCGGACGAGATCGATTTCGCTTTGCAGAGCGGCATTCTGATGTTCAATATCGAATCGGTCGACGAATTGGACCTGATTAACCGCCGGGCAGGCGAACTCGGCAAAAAAGCGCCGATTGCGATCCGTGTCAACCCGGACGTCGATCCCAAGACCCACCCCTATATTTCGACCGGCTTGAAGAAGAACAAGTTCGGTATCGACGTCGTCACGGCGCTGGAAGCCTACAAGGCGGCCCGAAAACTCGAAAACGTTGCGGTCGTCGGTATCGACTGCCACATCGGGTCACAGATCACCGACCTGAAGCCGTTTGCCGATGCCCTCGAAAGCCTCAAAACCCTGATGCATGAACTAAAATCGGTCGGCATCGACATCCGATACCTGGACATGGGGGGCGGTTTAGGCATCACCTACGACCAGGAATTGCCGCCGGCTCCCGACGAATACGCCCGGGCGATCGTCACCGCGCTCAAGGAACTGCCGGTCAAGCTGATTTTAGAGCCCGGGCGGGTGATCGTCGGCAACGCCGGAATTCTCATCACACGGGCGCTTTACAGAAAAATGGGCACCGAGAAGAACTTTTTTGTCGTGGACGCCGGGATGAATGATCTGCTGCGGCCGACCCTCTACCAGGCTTTTCACGCAATTCAGCCCGTGGTTTTAAAAACCGATCAGAAGTTGACTGCCGACGTCGTCGGCCCGATTTGCGAAACAAGCGATTTTCTGGCCCGTGATCGCGAAATGGTTGACGTGCGCAACGGTGACTTGCTGGCGGTCATGAGCACGGGGGCTTACGGGTTCAGCATGTCTTCCAACTACTGCTCCCGACCCCGGGTGGCCGAAGTGATGGTCAGCGGAGACCGGTTTTACGTCATCCGGGCGCGGCAAGGCTACGAGGATCTGGTGGTCGGGGAAACCGTGCCGCCATTGTTAGAGGCGTGATGAGTTTGCACGCTCTAGTCGCTGAGCACCCCTTGCGCTTCGGATAACGCTTGGAGAAAAGGACATCTCTGTCCTTCATGTTATCGTTAACAGTCGGATGACGGATAAAACACATGAATAAAGAAGCAGCCAACACAAAACGAATTCCCTTTTTCAAAATGAGCGGTAGCGGAAACGATTTTATCCTGATCGACAATCGCCGCCAGGATTTCGAGGACTCGCAATTGAGTCGTTTCATCGTCAATGTTTGCCGTCGTAAACTTTCCGCGGGCGCAGACGGCCTGATTTTGATCGAATCTTCCACAATGGCAGACTTCAAGTGGCGCTTTTACAATTCGGATGGCAGCCGGGCTGAAATGTGCGGCAACGGTGCCCGCTGTGCCGCCCGTTACGCCTTTGTAAATGGAATTGCCGGCCCCGAGCTCACCTTCGAAACCGATGTGGGGATCGTTTCGGCCTCAATTGTCGCGGACAGGGTCAAGGTGGGAATGACCGATCCTTCCGAGGTGACGCCAAACATCATGCTCGATCTGGTCGCCGGCAGTCGCCAGATGACAGCCATAAACACCGGGGTTCCTCATGTCGTCCTCGAAGTTCCCGATCTCGAAACAACCGATGTCTGCGGCATCGGACGGGAAATTCGGTATCACCAGAGATTTGCGCCGGCCGGCAGCAACGTCAATTTCATTACATCTCTGGCAGAAGACACCATTGCGGTTCGAACCTATGAGCGCGGTGTGGAGAACGAAACCCTCGCCTGTGGTACCGGTTCCATCGCAGCGGCTCTGGTAAAGGCCGCCCGCCATGGCACCGGTTCACCGATCCACGTCAAGACCCGCGGCGGGACCCTGTTGACGATCCATTTTACGCGCCGCGACGGGCGCTTCCGGGATGTCTATCTCGAAGGGGACGCCCGCATTATTTACAGCGGCGAAATGTGGCCCGAAGCCTGGGCGTGACGGCTTAAGGGTCCCAGAAAAAAATAATTCCACATTCTTGCTTGTCTTTTGGCCCGTCTACTGCGTTACATCCAACGACACGTATCTCGATATGCGCCGCTGGATGTGCCTTGTAGACGAACCCAAATCCGGCGCAATCTTGTGGAATTATTTCTTACCGTGACCCTAAACTCACGCGGACTTGAAACCGGTTGCGGAATCCGGCCGAGGCCGGATATAGACGATTAAAGGGGCGGATGACGTGAAGGGTAACCTTCATACGGCCATTATCTCCATCGGATCCAATCTGGGGAACAAGCTCGATAATTGCCGGCGGGCAATCGACGCCCTGAGTGCTCTTGAGCATACGACCGTTGTCGCCTGCTCCCGGTTTTACAAAACCGCCCCGGTCGACTATCTGGAGCAGGACTGGTTCGTGAACGCGGCCGCTAAAGCCGACACCCGGCTCGATGCTCACGCCCTGCTGGAAGCCCTTAAAGGAATTCAGCAACGGGCCGGCCGCCACGGCGACTCCATTCGCTTCGGTCCCCGGATCATCGACCTGGATATCATCTTCTACGACGAGACCGTGATCGATACACCGGACCTTCTGATACCCCACCCCCGCCTGCACAAAAGACGCTTTGTCTTGCAACCGATTTGTGATATAGATCCCGCAATCGTTCATCCGATACTTAAAAAAAACGTCCGGGCACTTCTGGAACGACTGGACGACGACGCTCAGAGTGTGGAACCGATATGCTGCGATTGCTGATCATTGCCGCGCTGGTTTATTTTCTCTACCGGGTCTTCACCCGCTGGATGGTGGGGCACTCGGCCTCGTCCGGCGGGTCGGTCGATCACAGAAACGCGGATGCCATCGATGATATCATGGTGAAAGATCCGCAGTGCGAGGTCTTTTTTCCGAAAAATGAAGCCGTGCGGGCGAGGATTGACGGCCGGGACCTTTTTTTTTGCAGTACCGAATGCCGCGATAAATTCCTGGAGAATCAACCACACGAAGAGAACACATAAAATAAGGGCTCACTCAAAAAGAAGTCACTTTTTCTACGCCGATGCACCCCGTGCAGCTGTCGGTGCGAAAACCCGGAATGTATAGATACCCTTGCGCTTTGCGCCTTACCGGATAGGCGGCTCAACGCACCGAATAACGAACTTATTTTTTCGTGAACCCTTAAACCAATTCAAGACGGGAAGGATGTGAGGTCATGAAATTTTTTATCGATACGGCAAACATAAAAGAAATTAAAGAGGCCGACAGCATGGGAATGGTCGACGGCGTCACGACCAATCCGTCGCTGGTCGCCAAAGAGGGGCGAGAGTTCGAGGGATTGATCAAGGAGATTTGCGAGATCGTGGCGGGACCCGTAAATGCCGAAGTGATCAGCACCGAAACCAAGGGAATGCTCACCGAGGCCAGGAAACTGGTGAAGATTCACAAGAACATCGTGGTCAAGGTCCCGATGACAATAGACGGCCTAAAGGCCGTGAGGCAGCTGACGGAAGAGGGCATTCGAACCAATGTGACCCTGGTGTTTTCCCCCATCCAGGCGTTGATGGCCGCCAAGGCCGGAGCGGCCTATGTCAGCCCGTTCGTGGGTCGGCTGGACGATGTCGTGCACGACGGCATGCTTCTCGTCGAACAGATCGCCGAAATCTACAACAACTACGCTATTGAGACGGAAATCATCGTGGCCAGCGTTCGCCATCCCCTGCACGTGCTCGAATCGGCCCTGATCGGCGCCGACATCGCCACCATTCCGTTCAATGTCCTCAGCAAACTGGCGGCACATCCGCTGACCGACAAAGGGTTAAAAGCCTTCCTGGATGACTGGAAAAAGGCTAAAAAGTAAATTGGACGCTGCCGTCAGGGCCCACACCATGAAATCGGATGAAAGAATCAAACGCGTGTTGAGTCATCCCAACACCCTGACGCTTTTCCGCGTCGTCGCCGTACCGATCGTCGTGATTTTGATGATCTACCCCAACCGGGTTTTTACCGCACTGGCGGCGCTTTTATTCAGCGCGGCCGCCATTACAGACTACCTGGACGGGTACCTTGCCCGACGGCGCGGTCTCGAAACGACTTTGGGCAAGGTGATGGATCCGGTGGCGGACAAACTTCTGGTATCATCGGCCTTTATCATGATTACCTCACACAACTGGATACCGGCGTGGATGGTGTGCATCATTATCGGGCGCGAGTTGGCCGTGACCGGGTTGCGGAACCTGATCGCCGGCGAAGGAGAGGATGTATCGGCTTCCTGGCTGGGAAAATACAAAACCGGCTTCCAGATTGCTGCCATCATTCCGCTGCTGTTTCATTACCCCTATTTCGGCATCAACCTTCACGGGATCGGGTACTTTTTCCTGATCGGCGCTCTTATCTTCACCGTCTGGTCGGGGGCCGACTATTTCATCCGGTTCCGGAAACTACTCGAAATGTGAGTTTTTTTTGGTTGACAAAGAATTGATTTCCCGTTAAAAAATAGCCCCACATTGAGCGGGAATAACTCAGTGGTAGAGTGCGACCTTGCCAAGGTCGAAGTCGCGGGTTCAAATCCCGTTTCCCGCTCCATTTTTTTTAGGCGGCATAGCCAAGTGGTAAGGCAGAGGTCTGCAAAACCTCCATTCTCCGGTTCGAATCCGGATGCCGCCTCCATTTTTTAATGGCACTCAACCGGCATAGAGATCGACCGGCTATAGTTTCCCACTTCGGTTGCCCGGCGTCCTATAGGCTTTAAAGATAATGGTTTGGGCAAGGCCAGAAGGAGAAGACTGTATTGTAATACGCCGACGACCGAAAACGCAGCCCAAAATCTTTATCTTAAAGCCTATAACGACAGCAATGCAATGAAAGGCGTTAGGATGTGGTCGAAGTTAGCGATCGGAACATTGTTTGTTGGGATTATTTTGTTGGGATACCATGTTTTGGGCGGTGTTTTGGGCTTGGGCTACTCGGATCAAGTCAAGTTTGCGCCTCAAAGCCCGATCGGTTTTTTGGGACCCGAACGGTTTGAATGGATCAACAGTCTTCCAAACGAGATGGTTCAGAAGTTTGCCCATTTTATCGTTCAGACACCTCTCTACGCATTGATATTCGGTATGAGCCTGCTTTTTTTCATCATTCACTTCATCGTACCTGACAAAAATTAATCGGTTTATTACAGAGCCGTCGGCCGCCTGGCCACACGGTGGCTCCGCTCTCATCCGATCCCACCACGACCATGTCGGGTGAAAGGCCCCAGTGAAAATGTGTTCAATCACCCAGCAGTCTATTTAATCGCCGAACGGGCACTCGCCGTAAAACTTTTATAAGATACTAAAATTAAATCATAAACGATGATTACGGCGTGCTGGTACGTCTTTTGTATATTCCGTCTGAATCTTCCAGTAATTCCAATATCCGAGGAGGAACAGATGAGCAGACAGCAAAAGGCAGGCACGGACCTCAGGCAAAAATCTCGATCGGCCGTTATCATCCGGACGACTCTTTACGATTTGATCGAGACGGTGATCGATACCGTCGGTCCCGAAGAAAAACATTCGGTTACGCCGGTGATGCTCGAATTGCTCGGGGCTTTTTGTCCCACCGTGAACGTGGTCGACGCCTGATTTTCGCATAGCCTCAGGTTATCGCGAAGAATAATGGCTGAAATACCTTGTGAAATTAAAAATGAGCGCCGCGGCCTCTCGAGCAGAATGGAACCACCAGCGCCAGGTTTTCGAATTTATTTCGAACCTATCGGGAGCGCCGGCCGTACCAAGGATACGGTTATGATTAATGATAACGAATGGTTATCAAGAGGCTAATGCAAAGGGTGAGGTATGGTGGAGTATCTTCCGGCCGATACCCAGTCGCTGGGCATAACGGTGTCGGCTTTAGCGCTGAAGGGCGTGTGAGTGGTTAAAACAACGAAACGGTACTACTGATTAATTTTAAGAAACTTTCCTATTTTCAAGTCCGCCAAGGGAGCACTGGACCACTTGCTGACCCTGATCCATCCCCTCCGGCGTTCCTCGTTTTCCCTTCTGTCATTTGCGCTCCTTCTTTCAAGACCTTTGAAAAAGAATCGTTGAATCTGCATTCTCCGGCGCCTTTCCTTCCCTGAACGTCTTTCCAGGAACGCTCGATCGACGGTGACCATGTGAGGCCTCCTTCAGTTGAGGGTCAGGTAATCCAAAATGCCAAAAGGCCTAACTTAGGTTTTATGTTAGATCAAAATAATAATTAAATCAACCGAAGTCGATGACGAACACAATAAAGGTATCACGTGAACCGGGTTATCGTGCGACAACCCGGCACATGATCCCTTTTGTCTGCAATTCGAGAGCTTGTTTCTCGGCTTGGCTTTTTCGCGTAAAAGCGCCAACGAAAACTCGATAACCGTGGTTACCGTATTCGACCGAATAGGCTGAAAAACCGAGGGTTTCCAGGCGATTCTTCATCTCGATCGTCAACTCCCGCGTTTCGTACTCGCGGATGAGGTTTGCAAATCGCGTTCTCTTGACGATCGCGTCTGATAACTTGAGCTCATTCTTGGCTAACAGTGCCTCTTCCACAGATGAATATTGGCCGGATAAAACACGCCACCAGGAACCGCCGTGATTTTTGAGATAGACATTCACGATGAATGGGTCCAGACCCCTCTTGCGAAAATCGGCCGCGGCATTTCGGGCGTTTTCGAGGGACCGGCAGCTGGAAAGCTGAAGCGAATACGGAAGGGAAGGGGTCTGTTTGGAAATGGTAACTGATTTCGAAGCCGATATCGGCGTTGGCGCCTCCCGTTTCTGAAGTTGATCACCTGCAGGTGAACCTGTGTTAGCTGTCCAAGTCGACGCAGGCACGATTTCCGGAGAGACGGTGACGCGATCCAGCACCGCACTCACGAACGCTGCTTCCCGAGACGGATCGGCAGACGGTGAAGCCGCATCTGCAGTTGGGGCCGATGCGGCAACAAATGATGGGGTGGCGTCGGCTTCATTCATCAGTCTACTGATAAGTGCCGATTCCTGCCATGGCTCGTTAGAAGATAAGGACGCGGAGGGCAGCGGCAGTTTGTCAGCCGCTGAATTGTTCTGGGAGGCCGTTTTGGCGGGTGCCATACCGCTGGTCACCGGCACAAGCGTTTGCGACGCGGATAAATCGGTTTCATCCGAAGAGCCGGAGGGGGGAGGCACGATTTTCTTGGTAACGATGAAAGAATAGGCGGTGGCCGGCAACGCCGGCAGCGTCGGGGTCTCGGTATGGATTTTTTTTCGAACCACAAGCTGTCGGGTTGAAAAACCGGTGAGCGACATCAGGCGCGCCTCTCCTGAAATTCGCGTCGGTAGCGGCGTATGAGAATTATCTTGCAGACCGAAAAGTTTGAGGCCGCCAATCAACAATAACGCCAGGACGGCGCCCGCTGACCATACAAATAACTTAAAAGAGATCCTGAATTTCATATGGCTCGCTAATGGTTTCGACATGAGTGGCGACGATCCAATCGTTGACCACTGAGTGTCATTTACGATAAGGGTGGAACAGCAATGCCGACGGCATCATCGGCTTCTTTCGGAGATCCGGTTTCGCTGCGCGGCCGATCGACTCTCGTGTCTAAATAAAAGCACTTTCTGACTGATTTTGCAAATTTTTTATAAATTCTCGGCCAATCTGCTGCGGCCGGGACGCTTCGACCGCCAGGTGCTGGTGGACCGCCCGGACAAAACCGGACGCGAAGCGATCTTAAAGGTTCACATCAAGAAAGTATTGTTGAACCGCATCGCCACCCTGCTCGGCGGGCGGGCGGCGGAAGAGATTATCTTTTCAGACATTTCTACAGGGGCGCACAACGACTTGTCGCGGGCCACCGACATCGTTCGCAGCATGGTGACGCAGTACGGCATGGGTGCGAAAGCCGGACAGGTTTATTTGGCACGGGAAAAACGGAGCCAATTTATCGATGTACCGGGGTTTGGATCACCGGCGGAATGCAGTGAGGCCACGGCCGAATTGATCGCTGCAGAAATAAAAGAAATCATACAAGAGCAGTACACGGTTGCTTTCGGCATCCTGCGTGGCAAACAGCCCCTGCTTGATAAAGGAGCCGTTCTCCTCCTTGAAAAAGAGACGATAACAGGTTCCGAATTACAAGAACTGGGTCGAAGTTTGGAAACAGCCGATGCCTGATCTGCAGTGATTTTTGAGTACGGAAAGGGTACCGGCGTTTTGGTAATTGCGCAATATAGGCGGGTCGGAGTTCGACCGCTTAAAGTGTTTCGAAGCAGGCTTCGTGAGGGCCGTCCGACAACAGAAACGACGTGATGCGGATAAGGAGAATCAGGAATGGAAGACCGAATTAAATTAGGGGTCAGCGCCTGTCTGCTGGGAGAAAATGTGCGCTGGAACGGTGGACACGCCAGGGACCGTTTCATCACCGACATTCTTTCCCAATATGTCGACTTCGTTCCGGTGTGTCCGGAGGTGGAAGCCGGGTTTCCCGTACCCAGGGAAACGTTTCGGCTGGTCGGCGACCCGGCGAATCCGCGATTGGTCACGTCGAAAAACAAAGTCGATCACACCGATCGGGTGCGCCGGTGGGCTGCAAAGCGTGTTGCGGAGCTGGAAAATGAGAATCTTTGTGGATTTATTTTCAAAAAAGATTCGCCCAACAGCGGTCTGTTCAGGGTCAAGGTTTACACCGATACGGGCATGCCGGTGAAACAGGGGGTCGGGCTGTTTGCCCGGGCTTTTACGGAACGGTTTCCCCGCATACCCGTAGAAGAACAGGGTCGTTTGAACGATCCGGTGCTCAGGGAAACCTTCATCGAACTGATCTTTGCCCTCAAGCGCTGGCGCGAGGCCCTGGCACAGAAAAAAAACATGGCGAACCTGGTCGACTTTCACACCCGGCATAAACTGCTGATCCTCTCGCACAGCCCGCAGCACTACCGCGTCATGGGGAAGCTGGTGGCCAACGGAAAGTCTCTGGCGACCGGGGAACTCTACGAGCGTTACGAGCAGCAGCTTATCGAAGCCTTGCGCCTGAAGGTGACGATCAAAAAAAACGGCAATGTCCTCTACCACCTGCTGGGGTACTTCAAGAAAGAGTTGTCGAGCGACGAGAAACAGGAACTGCTCGACATTATCGATCAGTACCGGCGCGAGGTCGTTCCGCTGATCGTGCCGATCACTCTGATCAACCACTACGTGCGCAAGTATCAGCAGCCGTATCTGCGGCAACAGACGTATCTTAATCCGCACCCCATCGAACTCAAACTGCGTAATCACGCGTAAGGCTTGACCCATGAAACCGGGCTCCTCCTCGTTGTGGGCTTCCCTCCGCTGTATCGGCAGCACCGCCGGGCCATCGGTTGAGTCCATTGACAATCATTGATTCGTTACTATTTTATCTTAACATTTTAAGGTTGTTTATGGAATTTTGTAAGGGGCGTTCGGCAGATCAATAACCTACAAACCGCAATCAGAAGAGGAGGAAGCTATGGACGTTAAAGATTTTTGTTCTGGAATGGAAATTGAACTCACCGCATGGAAGGCGAAGATCTACGACACGTGGCGTAAATTCGACAAACTCGGCACGGCCGAGAGAGAAAAGATTCAGCCCAAGATTGAAGATCTTCACATGATTGTCGAGGAATTGTCCGGACGGCTCGACCAGCTAAAGGTCGAGTGCCCGACCGACTGGAGCCCGATGAAACAAGAAATCGACAAGGGGCATGTCGACATGCGCGGTAAATACGAAGAAACGATGGAAGAAATTGGAAAGTCTTCGCCGGTTTCGATCCCCGGATAACGCGTCTTGATGTTAAAAGGTAACAGTGCCTGGCACTGTTACCTTTTTTTTTAGAGAGCGTGAGCCAATATGAGGGATACAATCCATGCCTCAACCGACGCATTCTCTGTCGATCGAACCCACCCGCATCCAGCCGCTTAATCAGAAGAAGATGACCGGCGGCGACTTCGTGCTGTACTGGATGCAGCAATCCCAGCGGGCCGAAGAAAATCACGCCCTGGAATATGCCGTTGAACTCGCCAACCATCTCGATCGGCCAATGGTGGTGGTGTTCGGACTGACAAACGGGTATCCCGAGGCCAATTTGCGTCATTACCGTTTCATGCTGGAGGGTTTGCGCGAAACGGCCGCGACTCTGGCTAAGCGCGGGATACAAATGGCGTTACAATTGGGCTCACCGCCCGATGTGGCCCTGAAGGCAGGGCAGAAGGCGGCTGTCATTGTCTGCGACTGCGGCTATTTACGTTTTCAGAAGGCCTGGCGTCAAAGCGTCGCACGCAAGGCCGCCTGCCGGGTTGTTCAGGTGGAAGCCGATGTGGTCGTTCCGGTTGATGTCACCAGCAGCAAGGCCGAGTATGCCGCCCGGACTCTACGGCCGAAAATCACCCGGCACCTGAACGAATACCTGAAAGAGTTTCACGTCATACCTCTGAAGAACAGGTCCCAGGGGCTTGACATAAAAAATTTAACGTCGAATCTGAACCTTGAGGCGATCGACGCGCTGCAGTCCCGACTGGACGTCGACCGCAGCGTCGAGCCGGTCAACCTATTCTTCAAAGGCGGCACCCGCGAGGCCAAAAAAAGGCTAAAAAAATTTTTAAACCAAAGTCTAAAGCATTACCCCGACCACCACAACCAGCCGCAAACAGATGATATTTCCCACATGAGTCCCTATCTTCATTTCGGCCAGATCTCGCCGCTGTATTTGGCGCTGCAGGTCAAGGCCACCGACGGCCGATCGGTCGGTTTGGGCGCTATCGAAGCATATCTTGAACAGTTGATTGTGCGACGGGAACTGGCGGTCAATTTTGTCAACTTCACACCAAACTACGACACATATGACTGTATACCCGGCTGGGCTTCGCAAACGCTGTCTGACCATCTGTCGGACGAACGCCCAATTTGCTACAGTCGGACGCAATTGGAGAATGCCGAAACTCACGATCCTTACTGGAATGCCGCCATGTTGGAGATGAAACATACCGGTTTTATGCACAACTACATGCGCATGTACTGGGGTAAAAAGATACTCGAATGGAGCCGGACGCCGCAGCAAGCCTTCGATACCACCCTTGCGCTCAACAACAAATACTTCCTCGACGGGCGCGATCCGAATTCTTACACCGGTGTGGCCTGGATTTACGGTGTCCACGACCGGCCTTGGCCGGAACGGCCGATCTTCGGCAAGACGCGCTTCATGGCGGCTTCCGGTCTCGAACGAAAATGCGACATAATGGCATACGTAAAAAAAATTAATAAAACGATCGAAAAAGACTAAGAAATTGGATATCGGAACGACCATCATTGGCGCGGGAGTTGTCGGCTTGGCCGTTGCCGCCCGATGTTCACAGGATCATAAAAATGTCTTCGTGATCGAGAAAAATGAAAAGTTCGGTCAGGAAACAAGCAGTCGCAACAGTGAGGTGATTCATGCCGGGATCTATTATCCGCCCAATTCGCTCAAAGCGCGGTTGTGCGTGGAGGGCCGGCAATTGCTTTACGCTTTGTGCGAAGCAAGGCGGATTCCCTTTCGAAAATGCGGCAAGCTCATCGTGGCGATCAATAAGACCGAAGAAGACTTCTTGGCATCGATTGAAGCCAAAGCGCGGAACAATGGGGTCGAGGACCTGCAGTACCTGAGCGGTGACCAGGTGGTCCGGATGGAACCCACGGTTAGGGCGGTTTCGGCCTTATTTTCTCCGTCGACGGGCATTATCCATTCGCACCGTCTGATGCGCTATTTTGTCGCACAGGCCCAAAGAAACAACGTCCAGTTCGTCTATCGGTGCTTGGTTGAAAGGGTCGAGCCCCTATCCGGACCGCGCTACAGGGTTCATGTACGCTATCCCGACGGACAGACGGAAAAATTTACGACCCGTTACCTGGTCAATTGTGCCGGTTTGGAATCCGATCGAATCGCCGCCAGTACAGGGATCGACGTCCACGTCCATCAATATGAGCAGTTTTTCTGGAAAGGGGAGTACTTCAGCGTGGTGCCAGCGCCCGGGACCATCAATCACTTGATTTATCCGGTCCCACTGCCCAACAACGAAGGGTTGGGCATCCATGCCACAATTGACATGAGCGGAAGGGTCAAATTGGGCCCCAACACCATTTTTCTCCCGCAGCGCAGCTACGATTACACTGTTGACGCAGCACACCGGAAGGACTTTTTTGTAGCGGCGCGGCGCTACTTGACAGGTTTGCAGCTCGACGATCTTGCACCGGACTATGCCGGCATTCGACCCAAGTTGCAGAAACCAGGCGATGCGGTCAGGGATTTTATCATTCAGGAGGAATCTGCGAAAGGGATGCCGGGTCTGGTCAATCTGATTGGCATCGAGTCCCCGGGGTTGACAGCCTCACCGGCCATCGCCGAGCATGTTGTGCGTCTGCTGCCTTGAGCAGGAGTGATCGGTATATAATTTGTTTGTTTTCTACAATATATTGTGTTATTGTTGATTTTAAAGCACAATAGAGAGGGGGGCAAACAATTGGCCGATCCAAAAAGCCGTTCAACCATTCTACTCGATCGAGACGCTCACCGGGCATTAAAGATTGCTGCAAGTTTCACAGGGCAAACACTTTCCGAGGCTATTGATGTCGCCGCGTGGCTTTTTGTTGAAGAAACCGAGCGACATATCGAGGCTTCTTGCACAAAGAATACCTGCGGATTTAAGGTCGCGGAAGCGCTCCGGCGCCTATCCCGCGCCGAAAAGGCAGCCATGCGCGAGGCCGATCGTGCCGTACTGAAAGACACCGGGTTGGCTGAGTAATCTCAAAAACTCCGTACCGGACGTGAAGTCATAGATATAGGCTTTAAGATAAAGATTTTGGCAAGGCTAGAGGGAGGAGGCTGTATTGTAATACGCCGACGACCGATAACGCAGTCCAAAAACTTTATCGTAAAGTCTATAGCCATTGTATCGGCACACAAAGTAAAGGGTTTACAGACTTGATGCCTGTCCCTTGTTATTGTGGCAGGCCAGGAGGGATTCGAACCCCCATCACCCGGATTTGGAGTCCGGTGCTCTACCATTAGAGCTACTGGCCTGTGTCATTAAACCGATAGGGCGCTGGCTCGAGTTTGCGATATATATATCTGTGCCCGGCTCATGACAAGGCTTAAAATTCGGCGTTCGCTTGTTTTGAACCGGTCCACGGCCTTAGTGGCCCTATTCGTAAATACGGTGGCATTCAATGACCGATGCATCCCGCCGCGCTATGTTGCTCGGCGCTCGCATACGCTTGATATGCTTGCTTCTCGCGCCTTGCGCGGCGGGCGCCTCTGTCATCTCGGTGCGTCACCTTATTTACGAACAGGACCACTTAGTCATGTGAAGTTTTTTTCATATAATTCACTCCTCGATTCCACAACATCATCCAGCGACGACATCGTTCTTTTTCACTAACTGTACGAATATAATATACAATTTAAATTTGCATACCCTGGCACAAATCATGCTTGGATTCTTTTCAACTTTAAAATTTTCAGGATCAACGATCACCGAGAGACGATTTATGGAAGCCAAAACGATCGAGTGCCGACATTGCCGCCAGAAGCATGTGTTGCTGCGTGATTCGCAGACGGGTATGTGGGAATTAACGGTAGGACACGCCTCTATCAGCAATTCATCTTGGGAGTATCTAAAAGAAACCTGGCTGGACATCCATCACGGCGGGTGCGCGGACAAGACCAACACCCTCGACATGCGCACGGGTGTGCTGGAAGCTGTCTAATCCGTTTTGAAGAGAACTAACTGGTTTCAGTGATCAGCATCGTGGCTGGGTCCAACATCAGACCGGTTTGTTCCCCGACGTTTTCCTGGCCTTTCAACGCCCTAATATGAATGTCTTTGCCCTGCGGCTTAAGGTAAAGAATCACGTCAAAAAGATCCACCAGACCGGCCATCTGGGTCGGGATACCTCTGGGGTCCGGTATTTCGTGTCGGTGGGTGCGAACGGTGAACCAGGCGTGACAGCCTCGTCTTTGGGTCAGTTCCTTCAATTCTACCAATGGAGGGCGCACGGTTTGATCGAAGGGTAGACCGTCAATGATAATGACGTGGGGCGAAAAGATGTTTTGCTCGACCAGGTCGGTGAGCCGCTCGTCAAGTTTGGGGACGCTGAATCCCTCCACCCGGAAGGTCATGATAAACCGGTGAGGCAGCAGGGTATCCCAAAGTTCGTTTGCCGGTTTGACATTGTACTGACGAGCGATGTGATTAAATACCTCGGTATACCACAGGTTGACCTTGTCGACCGGGTCTTCTAAGCTGATGTGGAGGACATTCCAGCCCTCCAAAAGGGAATTGAGAGATATTTGCACCAGCAGAGCCGTTTTTCCAACTCCGGCCCTCGCCAACACGGCACCGAAACCACCGACCGGAAGAAGGCTTTTTTGGGGATCTTTTTGCATGAACCGCAATGGATTGCGCAGGATTAGGTCGTTTTTGAGCATGTTCAGGCTCCTTTCCTTGAGGTAGACGAGCCGATTCGATTTCGCAGACGACTGCTGCTTGTCGGCCGAGTCGGCACCCGTGGCTTTGCGGTGACCCACGCGGCGCATTGCGGTGCTCGCCAAAACAACGCCGGCGGCCAAGATACGCCTGGGTTCGAGCCGCACACTCTCTGTCCCAGGCGTCTGATTTTCCAGTTGCTTGATTTTGTATTCCATCGGCATCGCGAGTTTAAAATCGCATTGGGTCGCCAAGGCGCGTTACGACCAAACAACAGACCCTACGCCACTTTTTTTCTTTCGAGAACCTTTTTGGCAAGCTCTTCAGTGATCGACTGCGGCAACTGCTTGTAGGTGGAAAACTCCATCGTAAACTGCGCTTTGCCCTGGGTGAGTGAGCGCAGAACAGTTGAGTATCCGAACATTTCCGCCAGTGGCACCTGGGCTTCGATCACGCAAATGACGCCTTCGTCCTGAGCGCCGAGAATCATGCCGCGGCGCTGGTTCAGTGAGCCCATGACCGACCCCTGAAACTCGGTCGGACTTTCCACCACGACTTTCATTATCGGTTCGTGAATCACCGGATGGGCCTTCAGATAGGCTTCCATAAAGGCGGAACGGGCAGCCGCCATAAAGGCGATCTCGGATGAATCGACCGAGTGGGCGGCCCCATCGTCAAGCACGACTTTGATACCGGTGACCGGAAATTCCATCTTTGGCCCCTTTTTCAGACATCCGCGAAAGCCTTTTTCACAGGCTGGGATGAACTGGGTCGGAATGGCCCCGCCGAACACCTGATTTTCGAAGACGAACTCTTCGCCTTCGACCGGCTCTATATATCCGGCCACCCGGCCGTACTGACCGGCGCCACCGGTCTGTTTCTTGTGGGTGTAATTGAAATCGGCCCTGCGGGTGATGGTTTCTCGATAGGCGACCTGCGGTTGGCCGGTTTCCACGGCGGCATTGTACTCACGCCGCATGCGCTCCACATAGACCTCGAGATGAAGTTCACCCATCCCCTCTATAATCGTTTCGTTCGTCTCTTCGTTGACATGGGTGCGAAAGGTCGGGTCCTCTTTTGTGAAGCGGTTCAAGGCCTTGGACATGTTGATCTGGGCCTTGTTGTCTTTGGGCACGATCGCCAGTGATATGACCGGTTGGGGGATGAACATTGAGGTCATGCTCACGTTGATGCCGGGGCTGACAAAGGTGTCGCCGGAGGCGCAGTCCACACCGAAAAGAGCGCCGATGTAACCGGCAGGAATTGATACGATCTCTTCCATCTGGTCAGCATGCATCCGCACGACCCGGCCGACTTTAATTTTTCTACCGGTGCGCATGTTGACGATGGATTCGCCCTTTGAGAGCGTGCCCTGGTAGACGCGAACATAGGAAAGTTGACCGTATTGCCCGTCTTCGAGCTTGAATGCCAAGGCCACCAGCGGCGCTTGGGGATCGGAGGTGAGTGTAACGGGTTTTTCGTCTTTTCCCATGTCCAAGGCCTCGTTTTGTATGTCGGCCGGACAAGGCAGGAAGCGGGTTACGGCATCAAGAAGCGTCTGAACGCCCTTGTTTTTATAGGCCGATCCTAAAAAGACCGGTGTCATTGCCCGGGCAATAGTTCCCCTGCGAACAGCCTCGATGATCAGTTCCGGCGTGACCTTTTCTTCAAGGGCGGCTTCGGTCAATTCGTCTGAAAACATGGCCGCCGCATCGATCAGGGCCTCCCTTTTCTCGAGAGCCAGCGTTACCAGGGTTTCCGGTATCTCTGCTTCGCGCAGTTCTTCACCATTGGGCCCCTCGAAATAAAGGGCCTTCATGCTCACCAGGTCTACCAGACCCTGAAGGTCAGCTTCCAGGCCGATTGGGATCTGCATGGCAACCGGTTTGTGGCCCAGTTTTTGTGCGAGCTGCCGGATCACACGCTCCGGATTGGCACCGTTTCGGTCGCATTTGTTGATAAAGGCGATAAAGGGAACGTTGTAGCGCCGCATTTGTTGATCGACAGTGATTGACTGGGATTGAACCCCCCCTACAGCGCACAGCACCAGAATCGCACCGTCGAGAACCCGCAGGGATCGCTCTACCTCGATGGTGAAATCGACGTGGCCCGGCGTGTCGATGATATTGATTTCATGGCCGTTCCATTGGCAAAAGGTGGCGGCCGAAGCGATGGTGATGCCGCGCTCACGTTCTAGTTCCATCGAATCCATGGTCGCACCGATGCCGTCCTTACCTCTGACATCGTGGATCGCATGAATTCGGTGCGTGTAATAAAGGATGCGTTCCGTCAGCGTGGTCTTGCCGGAATCGATGTGTGCGCTGATGCCGATGTTTCTGACGCGTTTTTGTTCGCTGATCATATCCCTGCCTCTTCTGGTGAACTGTTGTGATGACCCGCTGGTGCAATCGCCATCTTGGCAATGTTATTGCGTAAGCGGGGCGGAAAAATTTTAAACCGGTCATCGTCGCTAAAAAAAAGCCCTTCATTTGGATGTCGCTGCCAGATGAAGGACCTCATAACGGACCAGGTGCAGGACCAGATTCAGTATCAGATGACGGTCTTTACCTGATCGGTCTACCGACATTATAACGTTTAAACCAGGAATAATCGTTATTTTTTTTATTCTTGTCAAGCATTTTTAAAAGATCAACCGTTTTGAATACGAAAATTATTGGATCTGCGCAAATTGACCCGTGCCTGTTTTTATAAAGTTGTCGGCTGCAACCCAATGTTAACTTTATCAGCGCCGGCGCTTTTTTCTGAATTGCCGGGTCACCGGCCGCTGTCGAAGCAGCACGTATGTCGCTCCGGCGCCGCCATCGCAAAGACGCGCGCTTGTAAAGGCCATCACCCATTTGCGCCATGTGCCGCGCGTCAACCAATCCCGAACTTTTGTCTTGAGAATAGGGCGTCTTGGTGATGACAAACCGCGACCGTGCACGACCAGTACGGCCCGTTTACCGCTGCGGATTGCCTCTCGCAAGAAATCATCAACAGCCCGTTCGGCGTCAGGCGCACTCAAGCCGTGTAAATCGATATGGGCCTGAATCGAAAAGCGGCCTCCGTGAAGATGCCGGGTTGCCCTCGGGTGGACGCGGTGACCGACGCCTTCGTGGTACTCCGGCGTGTCGGCGACAATAAAACCGTCACCGGATTGAACCAACTCGTCGAGTCGGCGCAGAACATCGCATTGAGGCCGGCACGGTTCTTTGTGGATCAATACCGCAGCAAGGTCTTCGTCCGGGCTGTATTTGTCCTGCACGATCGGCGCCACGCCGCTCATGGCTTTTTTGAAAAGGTCTCGTTCGCGCACCGGGTCCTCTGCGTCATGGGTCCCGATGCTTGCAGGGAGTTTCGGACCGGGATATAGCGGCAAGGATTCAATTTTTAATAGCCGGCCCAGTTGTTTGAAAGGCTTGAAGCTTCCCGTACGCCTGTTGTCATTCATCGTAACATAACCCGGTGTGTCGGCGGTTTTTCCTTCAATCGCCTATTATCATAATCACGTACACGAAAAAGTCACTCGTGCGTGCCGCTGTGACCAGGGCACCCATATCTGACCGCCCCGTATCATCTTACTGCGCCTTGCATCGGAATTCGGCGGGTGTCGGCGTCCACCACGGACAGCGGATTAATTTTTCTATACTTTTCCAAATGTTAAAACATAGAAGTGTCTGATCAACGACGAAATTTATCTTGATAAACTGGGTATAAATTTGGTATTCTTATATGTTAGAAGTATATCAAAATTATGACATAGTATGTTTTTTGTATTTCATTAGTCGTATCAAATTGATACGCACGGATTGAATCAATTTTTTGGGGAGGCGGCCAATTGTCATACACGCTCGGTCAAGAACAGCTGGATGGAATCGAAAATGTCTTGCAGCAGGATCTTATCGATATTGGGGTGAGCTGCGTGTTTATCATCGATATGGCGGGCAACATCATCGCTAACCGGGACAACGGAGAGAGCCAGCACGATGTATATTCTCTGGCAGCTCTGGCGGCAGGAAACTTCGGTGCTGTCAGCGCCATGGCCAAAATCATCGGTGAAGGAGAATTCTCGCTGCTTTTCCACAAAGGTGTAAAAGAAAATATTCATTTTAACAAAATTGTTTCCGAATTTCTGATGATTACGATTTTCAGCAACGACATCTCACTTGGTTTTCTGCGCCTCAAAGTCAACGAAGCCGTCGAGAAAATTAAGACCGCCCTGGGAGCGATTGAGGTGCCCTGAACCGCTTTGGCATGATATTCCGTTTTTTGTTCGAACTGATCGCAAAAACTTGCAGGTACACGACACATGGCATTCGTCAATCCCAAGAAGAAAGAAGTTCAGGTTAAAATCGTCTATTACGGTCCCGGCCGGGGAGGCAAGACGACCAACCTGGAATATATATACGACAAATTTAGCAGTCGTATCAAAACCGAAATGGTCACTATTAAAACCCATGGCGACCGAACGCTCTTTTTCGATTTTCTGCCGTTCGACATTGGGAAAGTAAACGGCTACGACGTCAAAATTCAATTGTATACGGTGCCTGGCCAGGTCAAGTACAATGCGACCCGGCGGCTCGTTTTAAGAGGCGTCGACGGAATGGTTTTCGTGGCAGATGCGATGGCGGTGCGCAGAGAGAAAAATATCCTGTCGCTGAAAAACCTGCAGGAGAACCTCGCCAATTATAAAAGAAGCATTTTCAAGGTTCCCATGGTTTTGCAGTACAACAAGGTAGATCTGGCGGAGCAGGGCATTCCCATATTGCCCGTCGAAACTCTCGAACAGGACCTCAATTCGAAACTGAAAACCGCCTCTTTTCCCGCCAGCGCTCTGATGGGAACCAACGTTGTCGCCACGTTAAAAAAAATCATTTCTTTAACCATGGCGTCCATTGTGAAGGATTTGAAATAGTGGTCATCCACCGTTTTCGAGACGCGGATTGTTTTCGGAACCAAAAATGGCCTGAAGCGAAATAGGGAGAAAATAGTGGAAAACGAAACAACCGGAGACCAGTTTTCCGAAGAAGTCGAGGATCGGCTGCAGAATCTTTTCGGAGAGGAAGAACCCTCTGAGGCCTTAGAAACAAAAAGTACCGATATAAAACCGCATCCACTCAGGGATCTTAAAACCGTCATTCTGTCGATCGATTGGGAAATCACAGACGAGGTTATGACGAGTTTTGTCGAGCAGGTCGCCGTATTGCAGGATACATACCGGAATGACAAAATCGTGCTGGTTTTTTTGCAATTGCTCGGTTCGATCGGCGAGTACATCCGCACCCATCTCGGGCAGTCCCATCCGGATGCTTTCAAAATTCTGACGTCTTTGTTTAGCGAATTGGAAAGAATCGTTCAATCCGAAGACTTGACGGAAGTCGAAAAGAAAAAAATTCTATCGGTCGAATTGGGAAGATACAAAAAACTCAAGAATCAATTGCTACCAAGCAAGGCGCAGGCTGATGACAGGCGCACGGCAGCGGCGGCAACCAGTGATCGGTCGGCGGCTGGCGGCGTACAGCCTGAAGTCATCAAGGCCATCGAGGATCTCAAATTGTTCATCCAGCAAGAATTACGCATTTTAAGAGAAGAAATAAAGAAGTTGAGAGAAGAAACCGGTGCCGGTCCGCGATCATAGCTGCAGAGTCGGCGATAAAATTGTCGAAAAGGTGGAGTCCATGAATCTGCCGTCTGGCGATATATCACCGCTGATCTTTCGCCAGGTCGTCGGTGAAAACGTGAAAGACGTATCGCTGGATGGTCGCCTGTTGTCGTTGTTTTTAGCATTGGATGGTGAAAAAAGCCTCGACACACTCGCTCAGACCATTGGTTTGAGCCCGGATGATCTGCGAATGATCGTCACCCGGTTGCTGGAATTACAGCTGATCGAGCCGCTAGAAAAAGAGTTTACGTACCTCGATCCTGAATTTTTCCGTTACCTGACTCTCCAATATGCCAAGGCCATCGGACCGTTAGCCGGAATCCTCATCGAAGAAGAGCTCTTAACCTCCGGTTACCATCCGGCCCGCATCCCGAAAAAGCAGGCAGTGATCCTGGTCGAGACGTTGGCCCGCGAAATTCAGCGCAAAGAAAAGAAAGACCGGTTCATAGGAGACATGGTCCGCAAAATCACGGAAAAAGGATACCCAAGAGGGTGATATCATGCTCGTTATCTGTGAGGATTGCGGCAAAAAATACCGGTTAGACCCCACAATATTGGGACGCAAGCCGGTAAAATTCAAATGCAAGACCTGCGCCCATCTCATCATGCTTCCCATCACGCTAAATGCGGGAGGCGATCCTGACGATGTGATGCAGTGCCCGCTCGCAGCGTCCGCGGTTAACGCCTGGAGCGAATCCGGGTCAAACCTGTCGCCCGCCTCAAACGAAGGTCGCGAAGCCAAGATCGAGAGTGTCGAGGATCGCAGGGTGGGTGAGTCAGTGCAGGGTGCGGTCATGGCAGCGCCTGGAAATCCGGTCCCTGCCGTTTCGGACTCCATTCCGGCCATGAGTAGCCTGCGCAGCAAAATACTGTTTCTTTTTGTCGTTCTGCCCTTGATCCTTTTCACATCCTCTTCGGTTCTGTTTCTCTACCAGACAATTCGGCTGGAGCATTCACTCACCGGAGAAAGCACCGCGATCATCACCCGCATGGCCGAAGCAAAAATCATCCACTTGGAGGATTTGACCCAACCGGTCACGGACCTCAAGGCCCGATCGCAGTTTTTGGCGGGTCAGATTAAAACCACGATCGCCATTATCCTGGCTGGTACACTTTTAATCATTGGCGCGACCGTTTCCATCTTTGCGTACCGGCTGACCGCAAGAGTCAGGTCGCTCACAGACGCTGCCGATCGCATCAGCATCGGTGATCTGGAAGTTGACATTCCAGTCCGTTCCAGGGACGAATTCGGCAAACTGGCCGAAGCGATATCCCGCATGCAGGACAGTATTCGTCTTTCCATCGAGCGCCTGAAACGCCGTTGATCGCCGTTTGCAGTGCGGCCGTATTGTCCTGAGCATCGGGTCGCCGCAGTAAGGAGTGAGAATGCTTGTTGTTCCGAAAGAAAAACCGGTATTGACCAATTTGAACACATACTACCTGAAACTCGACAAATTGATCGAACACTGTCAGGGGGAGATGGGTGCCGGCGGTATTTTTTTCAAGTCTGCATCCGCCCATGGCGCCGTCTATTTTGATCCCGATGAAATTCTGAGCGGTTACTTCTCGGATAAAAACGCTGAACTGCATGGTCAGAGCGCCGTGGAGCAGTTAATGCAGGCCGAATTCAGCTATAATTTCAGCGTCGATATTTACCGCATCCCTTTCGAAAATGTCTACTTCTGGTCCAGCACACCCGCGGCCGAGAAAATCTACAAGGACCTCAGCACAGAATTTACCGACCTCGAGGGGTTGATAAAGAAAATGGGTGCCGAAAAATTGACCGGGTACATCGATATTCTGATCGGAAGCCAGCAAGAAAGCGGCATGATATTTTTCGCCGGCGGTGAAATCATTGGCGGATCCTTTTCCTGGGGCCCGGTCGAAAATAATTCGGTAAGGGCTGCGAGCAAGTTGTTGGTCGAAAAAACCAAAAAAGTCGGCGGGATCTTTCAGGTTTGCCGGATTCCAATAGGTGCGGTCAAGCCATCACCCCCGCATGCTGTACGCACTATCGGTGCTCCTCAAAACGTCTTGCGGATGCTCGAAGAATTCTTGGGGATTATTGAAACCCTGTACAACTCGCGAAAAGACAAAGACGCTGATTTCGACAGTCTTATTCGAAAAAAGTTCGTCGAAAACGCAGAGCGCTTTACATTTCTTGATCCTTTTGCCGGTGAATTCGACTTCAACGATCGCAAGATTCGGTTCAGCGGCGACGCAGATGACGCCGAACTGGCAACCGGTATCATCGTCTCGACAAAGGAGTTGGCGGAGGATATCGGCATGCAGGAGGAGATGAGAAAATATCTGGCGTCATGGCAGCGAAAATACGAAGAAAAGCTCGATCACTTGGGTATCCGAATGGCATGACATCGGCACCCTGAACCGACAGCATACTGTTGAATTGAGAGTTCAAAAAATGATTGCGAACGTACTGATTGTCGACGATGACCGGGAGATGTTGACCACACTTGAAAAAGGATTTGCAAAGTACGATGATACCTTTACGGTTTTGACCGCCGAGGACGGACAGACCGCCATAGAGGTGCTGCGACACGAAACAGTCTCGCTCGTCGTCACCGAACTCAAGGTGCCTGGAATCGACGGGCTCGGACTCCTGAAGCATGTCACGGAAAGCTACCCGGAAATCCCGGCCATCGTCATCACCGCTTACAGCACGCCGGAAATGGAAAGAATTGCCCGGCAAAATGGTGTCGCGGAATACTGCTCCAAACCGGTCATACCTGAGAATCTAGCCCCAAAGATCATGACTATTTTAAGCCGTGAATCCGACGGTGGGACTCTCCACAGCGTTTCATCTGGTATTTTTCTGCAGTTGATCGAAATGGAGCAGAAGACCTGTACCATCCGTCTTGAAGATCTATCCTCAGGGCAAAAAGGGGTCTTGTTCTTTCGAGACGGCGAATTGCTCGATGCGCGCGTTTGTCGCCTGCAAGGCAAACCTGCCGCACAACGGATATTTTCATGGGACAAGGTCACCATATCGATCCAAAACGACTGTCCACCGATCGAAAACAAAATCCAGAGCGAGCTTCAAACGCTGATCCTCGAGGCTGCCCGTTTAAAGGACGAGGCCGCTTCGCCAGACGGCGATCTCGGTGAGGCCGAAGAGCCGACCGGGGGAACGGATGCTGAAGAGAGCACCTCATCCGATCCAATCAGCCGGATCAGGCACGCGATTGAAAAACGGATCGGTCATGCAGGCGGTGTCGAAGACATTTATCAGGACACTTCGTGGGACGGTTTCATCCACCGGCTATCGGCTTTGGGAGAACTATTTCGAAGCGGACCGATGAAGCTATGTTTTGTCGACAAGGGCGAATCGTCAGACCACATCATCATCCCCGGTCGAAAGACAACCGTCATTTCCGTGAGTCCGAAATCGCCGCCTGACAAAATTATGAAAGCGCTGAGCCCTTGAAACTGTGTTTGCATCGGGGAGCGACGCCATTGACCAGAGGAGCATGAAACTGTGAAGGACGTATTCAGGGATATTGTCGGCATGGACGGCGTCAAGGGCGCCATGCTCCTGTCTTTTGACGGAGCGATTCTCTTTGAGGACTACCGGGAGTCGAGCGCCGCATCTCTCGGTCCCAGCGATCGGGAAAGACTCTTGGCTGCACTCGACGGAGTGCGGGAAACCGATGCCGTCTATCGGAACGGCCGCATCTACATTCGTCGGAGCGACATTGGTTTTCTTCTGGTCAACATGTCTGCGGCGACCTCGGTGGCCATGCTGCGGCTCAATTGCGATATTCTGCTTCCGACCTTGAAGCCGACAGCGGAACCCAAAGGTATGAAGCGGTTTTTTCGTAAATGATCATCGTTATCTTCTATCGGCTCTGCATCGACCGATTTAACTTTAAGATCCGGAGTGAAAAAATATGACAGCGGGTCACGCAAAGGTACCTTCTGAAGTCGACGTGCGGATAAACGAGGCGGAAGTCTGCCGCTCAATGGGACTCTACAATGAATCCCTCACCATATATGAGCAGGTTCTCGCAGGCCTACCGGAAAGCGACGGTGAACTCGCCGAAACCGTCAAGAGTAAGATCGCCGACATCCGCAGCGAGATCGCAGCCCGGGAGCAAACCGAGGTCAAGCGGGTCTCCGCCCAAGACATCAGCATGCTCAAGAAAACCCTTTCGAGCCAGGATGCACGTCAGGGCGGCCCGAGCGGGCAGACACTGCTGGACAGTGCCGCCAGTTTTAAAGAGCTGGGACTTTTCAGCGAGGCCATCAACGAGTATGAGAAGCTGATCGTTCAGGGCTACACGCCGGAAAGCATTTCCGCCGATTTTGCCGATTGTCTTCTTAAGCTGCATTCGCCGGACAAGGTGATCGAATACATTACGAAACTGGTCGGCGATCAGGGCCTGGCAAAGGAATACGGGGCGACGGTTCTGTATCTTTTCGGTCAGGAAATGGAAAAACGGGATCACAAAGATCCGGCCTTAGACCTTTACAAGAGCGCGCTCAAGGCCAATCCGGCCGATACCGAAATCCAGAAGCGTCTGGAGGGACTGACGGCCAGTCTGGCTTCCAAGTCGAAATACGACTTGCTGTTGAGGCAGAACCTGGTCACCACCGATCAGCTGCAGAAGGCCTTTGCCCTATCCAAGAAAATGAACAAAAGCGTCGAATTCGTCCTGATCGGTCAATACGGCCTCCGTAAATCCGACATCGGCAAGTCTTTTTCAGCCTACTACGGCTGTCCTTTCCATGAATATGATCCCAATGTAACGACCCCGCACGAACTGTTGAGCAATCTGAAAGAAGCTTTCCTCCTCAACGAGGGCTGGGTGCCGCTCAACTGGGATAAGGATTTCGTGGAGGTGCTGGTCGATGATCCACGCGACCTGAACAAAACCGACAATATAAAGACCCTCCTGAATACACCGAAAATCAATTTTTCGGTTGCGACCAAGGAAGACATCGAGGAGTTCGTCAAGCGTTTTTTTGACAAAGACCGTACGCTGGATGACGACACCGGAGAGGACAATCTTGACAATTTCGACCTTATACCGGATGTCTCCTTCGAGGAAGAGGAAGATGATGAGCCGATCGACGAAGCTGACGAAAGCTCGAGCAAAGTGGTTAAGCTGGTCGACCAGTTCATCATTGCGGCCTATCGCAAGAATGCATCCGACATTCACATCGAACCATCGCCGACCAGCAAGGCGACGACAATCCGCTTCCGGATGGACGGTGTCTGTCAGGAGTACTTGAAAGTTCCGAATTCCATGGCGCGCGGTATTTTGTCCCGCATCAAGATCATGTCGCAGCTGGACATTGCCGAGCGGCGGCTGCCCCAGGACGGAAAAATAAAATTCAAGCGCAAGGGCATTCCGACTTTTGAACTCCGCGTGGCGACTCTGCCGACCACGGGCGGATTCGAGGATGCGGTCCTGCGCATCCTGGCCAAGGCCGGTGCGATGAAGATGGAAGACATGGGGTTAACCGAGAGAAACTTCAATGTCCTGCAGACGATCATCAAGCGACCCTACGGGTTGGTCCTGTGTGTGGGGCCAACCGGTTCAGGGAAAACAACAACCCTGCACGCCGCGCTTGGCTCCATTAACGAGCCGGGTGTCAAAATCTGGACGGCCGAGGATCCGGTCGAAATCACCCAGGCGGGCCTGCGCCAGGTTGAGGCCAAACCGCGCATCGGTCTAGATTTTGCGAAGATCATGCGGGCATTTCTGCGAGCCGACCCGGATATCATCATGATCGGTGAAATGCGCGACAAGGAGACCGCCTCGATCGGCGTGGAGGCCTCTCTCACCGGCCACCTCGTTTTTTCGACCCTTCACACCAACAGTGCACCGGAAACGATCACGCGCTTGCTGGACATGGGACTCAACCCCCTCAATTTCTCCGACGCCTTTCTGGGTGTTCTGGCGCAGCGGCTGGTTCGAAAGCTTTGCAGCAGTTGCGCTAAAGAATATAACCCGGCCAGGGAAGAGTTCGAGGAAATCGTCTCCGATTACGGAAAGAAGTCATTCGAAAAGACCGGAATTCAGTTCGACTCGGATCTGATCCTCAAAGGTCCGGGTAGCTGTGACATGTGTTCAGGAACCGGTTACAGGGGTCGCATGGGGATTCACGAGCTGATGGAGGGCACGGCCGCCATCAAGCGCATGATCAAGAAACAGGCCTCTACCGAAGAACTCTTCGAACAAGCCTCCAAAGAGAACATGACCACCCTGAAACAGGACGGTATCTTGAAGGTGTTCAAGGGTATAACCGATACGCGGGAGGTGCGCCGCGTCTGCATCACTTAGTGTTTCTCCTTGACTGAGCGGCGCGAGGTCGAACCGGTGGCACGTCGGAACAAACGCATGGTGATCGGTACCGAAGAGTGGAAGGAGGTCATTCGAACCGGTGCCGAGCAGTTGGGCGTCACCTTGTCTCGATCCGCAGTCGATCAGTTCGCCATACATGCCCGTGAACTTCTGCTCTGGAACAGCAAGATTAATCTGACAGCCATTACCGAGCCGTTGGCCGTCGCCGTCAAGCATTACATCGACGCCGTTGCGCCTGCCGATCTGATTCCATCGCAGGCCAGGCTTCTCGATATCGGTTCCGGTGGTGGCTTCCCGGGTATACCCCTAAAAATTATGAAACCGTCGTTGAGTCTGACGATAATAGACGCTGCTCGGAAAAAGGTCAGTTTTCTCAACCAAGCCGGACGGACCCTGCACCTCAAAGACTATCGCGTCCTTCACATGCGGATAGAGACAATACGGAACGCTGCAGATACACTGCGGTCGCGCCAAACCCTTGATCCTGCAAAACCGCCGCGGTCCGGCGTGCCTTTCGTCGATGAGGTTGGCGCTTTCGATGTGATCATCAGCCGGGCGCTGGCCCCCCTTGATGAGTATATTATGCTGGCGCTTCCTTTCATCGCGGAAAAAGGCCTCATTTTGGCGCTGAAGGGCCGAATTTCCGAAACTGAACTGGCAACCGCCAGACGCGTACTGAACGCCCTCAGGCCGGTATGGCCAAGAAAATCGTGCGAGCCTGAGCTAACCGTCAGGCGGTACCGGTTGCCCGTATTTGAAAGTGAGAGGAGCATCGTGGCGGTGAATTTTAGGTAAGTCGCAGCAGCGTTTTTTAAAATTTAACCTTTTTTAGAGTCGAGCAGTTCGATAAAACGGGCATCAAGAGTTTCTCCGCGTGCCGTGAGGATAGCGACGGTTGGAGGGCTGCTATGGCGCGGCTCTACCGCGCTTCCGGGGTTCAGGAAGACGACGTTGTTTTTCTCCTCAAGTGACGCGCGATGGGTATGACCGCTGATGACGACCCGAATGCCGGCCGCCTGGGGTTCCAGGTCGAGTAGCTGTATATCGTGAAGAATATAGAGCGTGACACTGTTTAGAGCGACGAGTGCGGTTGACGGGAGTTCATCGGCCCATGGGCCGCGGTCTGTATTTCCCCGCACCGCTCGGACCGGCGCAACTGTCGCGAGTGCATCGAGAATTTTCGGTTTACCGATATCACCGGCATGAATAATCAAGTCGGTGCCGATAAAAGCATCGATTACCCTGGCATCGAGATATCCGTGGGTGTCGGATATAACGCCGATACGAACAAGACCCCGCGGAGGTTCGCTGGTCATGTTTTGTTATTCCTCTCTTGGGTATCTTACCGCCTGAATATGAAGCAATTTCAAATTTTTCACAACGAGTGGAAAGATTTTTATATAACCATATGAAATAACAGAATAATAGTGGTTATTAATTCTTGACTTTTTAATGTTTATAGGGTAAAATATATAGTCGATTTGCAGTTTGTCAAAGGCAGATAAGACCGGTTGCGGAATGCCTGAAAAGCTCCCGACCCAATGCCATGATCGGCATTACATATACAACCGATTTACAATAATGAGCGAGAGAACATCATGGACAGATTTCAGCCAACCATCGGACCGAGACCGGCTGCCGATGCGATGACATTTACTCATCCCCCATCGATGACTGCGGTGTCTAACGTGGTGACCGCCGATTACGGGAGACTGTCGAAACTCATCGAGAAACAGGTGAACAGGGCCAATGGCCATCATGTCAAAGAGTTTCAATGGCAGTTGAATCAATTCGTTATCGATTTGAAAAAGCAATTCGATCGGGTGCTTGAAGAAAATCAACGTTTGCTGAAAACACTCGAAGAGCTGCAGGGCGGCCAGGATTATCTTCTGCAGCAACTGGAGTTACATCAAAAACGCGAAGAGTTGTCTATTCTGAGGGAGCAGCAAGACGGCAAGCGGATCAGGGAACTTGAGAACAGGCTGTCATTTCTGCTTTTTGAACCGATACAAAACCAACGAATCGCCATCGACGCGCCGGAACTTCGACGGTTCGCCATCCGTCAACAGGAACTCTTAGAGAAGACTGAGGAACCGCAGGAAGTTCAGGGCATGGCCTTGACGCCATCCGAAGACGACCAGGCAGCCGAAACCGCTCGGGGTGATTCTGGCAGTGATGTCGCAGACCCTTTTCCTGAAAGCGAAAATCCCGGTGCAGTTCCACTGCCAGGCACTGTCGAGAATGAAATCTCCTCCACTGATGAATTCGAAACCGCGGGAGAGGTCCCACCACTGGAGGCCCGGGGTGCTGACCTGGTCTCGGATGCACTCGTCGAAGACGTGTTGCCCAGCCAATTAGACGAAGAACCTGTGAATCAGCCACCGGAAGCAGGTGCCGCTGTCGATGAGGAGTCTGACATCATCGATTTGTTGGAGGAAGTGGTTGATACGCATCAGGAAGAAAACAGTCTGCTTTCCGAAGCGGCAGCGAGTGAGGCTTCGATACCCGACGCGAGGGCGCCCGAGTATATGAGTATGGTGGACAAACCTGTTGAAAGTTCTTCTCTAAACACCAACTTCATTTTACAGGATCCGAGTGGAGTGATGATGGAAGCCGGGGAGGCTGATCCTGAAGCGAAGGAAGCAAAGGAAGAGATAGCCTCGATCATCACGCTTCAGGATGAAATTCCTGACGTTCGATCGTTTGACGTCAGCCCGTCTATCGAAGGGGTCGAAGAGGCCAGTGGCCAACTCGTAAAAGAGTTGTCGAACGAATCATTCGGCGAGACCCCTTTGGACGGTTCTAAAAACGCTATTTCACCTGATTGTCCGGTATCCCCCGGAATCGAAGAATGCCTTGAGACGGTCGAGGAAGCCGACACGAATACTTTCGAAATCATCGAACTCAAAGAAGACGCTATTGTCGGGCAGCCGGAAAATGATGCAGCGAAAGCGGTAACCAATTTAACGCATGAACCCGCGACAGCGCTGGTCGAAGAGGCCGTTGTCGAAGCCGCTGGTGAGCCGGTTGTCTCGAATGATACGGGATTTTTATCAAAGGAACAACGCAGGGAGACAACTGAAGCCAAGGCGCATTTTGAAAGCGGCAAACTGGCCTGTGAAAGAAAAGACTATGCAAAAGCGGTCGATTCATTTAACCGGTATCTTGAGCTGTCGCCGAATGATCCGCGCGGACCCTATAACCTGGCGATTCTGCACTATCGGTTGAAAGAATACACCCGAGCTGAGGCAAATGCCCGTAAGGCATTGGATCTCGGTTACACGGCCGCTGATCGTATTATGGCAAAAATAAAAACCAAAACCGAGCTAAAAGCCGAATCGAACATCGCAGTTGAAAAAAGCGTCTCTGATGCCTGGCTTGAAACCGAAACATTACACGATTTATCCTTGACGGAACCCGTCGCCGAATCCGAAGAAAAGGAGGAGGCGTCACACAGCGGCGCTGGGAAATCTCCCGATGCCGGTCTTCCTGTGACGCACGGAGCGGTCTTGGAGGATAACCTTTTTGAACCGGCGAGCATTGACCCATCTCGCGGCGCTATCGATCCGCTGTTCAGCGACGAAACCGCTTCTATTGATGTGGCAGGTGTGACGGCATCGCAGAAGCCTTTTCCGACGGTTCCGGATGAACCGGGCGACTCGGCTGCAGCAAAACAGTTTTTTGCTGACGGAATGGCCGCTTATCAAAAAAAAGAGTACCGCCCGGCGGTCGAGCATTTCCGAGGCTTTGTGGCATTGATGCCGGATGAACCGAAAGGGCACTACAATCTTGCAATATTGCACTACCGTCTCAAGGAATACGAGACGGCCCTCGATTGTGCCAGACGTGCTCAGGATTTAGGCGCCGGGTCTACGCAGAAAATCATTCAAAAAATCGAATCAAAAATTGCACGGCAACGGTCTTTGGACGAGAAGAATGCCGTCGTTGATGCGACACAGCGACTTTTCGAAGACCGGATGAATTTTCCAGTGACCGAAATCGATGATTCGACCGGCGCCGAGGATACCGCGTCGATCTGGGACGCCGATGAGCTGGGAGAGGAAATAAATCAGTCTCTTTTCTCCGTCGTGACAGAAGAAAACCAAAACGGCAAAAAGGACGATTTGATCGTGTTCGACTCGGCGGCGCTGGATGACAAGAACTTTGCCGAAGATGAGGCGGCCGGCTCTTCAACCACAGTGCCCGACGAAGGCGATCCGGAGCAGTTTTTTCAGAACGAACGGCTTAAAAATATTTTTAAACTCGGCCAAATAGCCATTGACAACAAGGAGTACTTGAAAGCGATCCAACATTTTACAAAGGTAACGCATCTTGCGCCCCAGGATCCCAGAGGATATTACCACCTGGCCGAGGTGTCATTCCAGCTGCGGTTTTATGAAACCGCGCGCCAACACGCTAATCGGGCCATCGAACTCGGTTCGACTGCTGCAAAAAATATTCTAAACCAAATCAGCGCTCTTCAAGTGCCGGCCTGATTCTTAGGGCTCACTCAAAAATAACGTCACGTTCTGGACGCCGATGCATCCCGTCCGTCCGCGTTGCGAAAACTCGGAATATCCAGATATTCCTGCGTTTTCGCGCCTTGCCAGCCGGGCGCCTCAACGACCAAAATTGCGACCTTATTTTTTCGTGAACCCTTAGGCCCTTATCATCGACCATCCGGAGGCAGCCGGCAGGTTTGTTGGCTGCCTTTTTCCCTTCCGGCCCGGATTCTCTTCCCCCGGTTTTCCTCTTTTCCGATTGAACATTTCAGATTGATGCCTTATATTCAAGTCCATCGAAAAAGCCAGATTTGCATGGTAAAAAACCAATTTGAACCTTCCGGCACCTCACGGGAGGGTACCCGGTAAATACCAGACCAGAAGGAGAGCTGAGTGATGAAAATTTTAGTTGGCTATGATGGCTCGGGCGCCAGTAAAGACGCGACGAATACCGCAAGAAAATATGCCGCGGCTCTCGAGGCAAAGGTGGACATCGTTACCTCAATGGTGAGGGGAACGGAAGGCGAACAGGAAGAAATAATGCAGGCTGAACGTGGACTGGAATATGCAAAATCACTTTTTACGACAGAAAATATCGCCTGCGAGACCCATCTTCTGATCCGAGGACTTGCTCCGGGCGAAGATCTGGTTCGTTTTGCCAAGGAAAACGATGTCGATCTAATGGTCGTGGGAGTCAAGAGGCGCTCCAAGGTTGGTAAGTTGTTGATGGGCTCGACGGCCCAATTCGTTATTATCAAAGCGCCCTGTCCGGTCCTCTCGATCAAATGAGATAATTTTTCAACCGGCCGGATGTGATGTGGCTGATTGGAGGCAGTTCATTTTTAAAGTGCGTCGATCGCAGTCAGTTATGGCCGAAGGTGCGCCCCTTGCGCAGGCGTATTTCGAGCCTTTCGACCGCCAGAGAGCAGCTGAGGGTCAACAGGAGATACAGACCGGTAATGGTGATCCAGATTTCAAAAGTGAAGTAGGTGGTGGCCATCAGTTCCATACCCTGAAACGTCAGTTCCTGAATAGAGATGACCGAAACGATGGCCGAGTCTTTGATTGTCGAGATGAATTGGCCGGCCAGGGGCGGCAAAATGCGCTGCACGGCCTGGGGCAGAACGATGTGACGCATTTGTTGTGATTTGGTGAAACCAAGGGCAGCGGCCGCCTCCCACTGCCCTGTTTCGATCGACTGAATGCCGGATCGCACGATTTCGGTCATATAGGCGCCTTCGAAAACGGCAAGGGTCAACAGGGCCGACAGAAATGGCACCAAGAGGGCCGGGGGCGCGAAGAGGACCTCCAGGAGACTGCGACCGGACCCTGATAAGCCGGATACAAGCCTTTCGGCGCCGAGAGCCGGCAGAATCTGATCACCGATGAAAAAATAAAAAATAAACACGAGGACCAGCGGCGGAAGGTTGCGCACGATCTCGACATAGGTGCCGCCGATCAGCCGGTTGAAAAGACCGGAACTGACACGAAGAAGTCCCATGACCGTTCCGATAATTGTTGCCAGTAGCGCTGCCCAGATGCTCAGGCGAATGGTGGTCAGAAGCCCCAGAATAAGCATGTTCGGCTTCCAACTCCCCGCAACGGTGTCGAATCGAAAAAGGTACTGGGGAATGGCGCTCCAGTGCCATCTGTACTGCAGGCCGGCTTGAATCCGGTAGGCAAGATAGATACCGGCGGCGGCCACGATAAGGAGCACGGCGGCATCGAGCACCGTTATCTTGATTTTTTTCTCGAACAAATCAGCGTCACTCCGGCAAACCTTGTAAATTAGGGAGGAGATTTACTTCAACTGTTTTTCCCACTCTTTCGTGTAGAACCAGTATTGTTTCCGTTCTTTCAGCCAGCCTTCCGCTTCGACCACACGGATCCAATTGTTGAAGTAATTCAGCGTGTCGACATCGCCTTTGCGAACCGCAAATCCAATCGGTTCCCTCGTAAAGGTCTCTTGCAGCGGCAAAAAGAGGACTTCCGGGTTTTCCAAAGCCAGAAATGTCGGCAGCGGTGCGGAGGCGACCAGGGCATGAACCCTGCCGCTCCGAAGTTCCTGGATGACTTGTGACTCGTCGTCGAAAAGTTTAAGCTTGGCCTGCGGCATGTGTTTCCTGACGGCCATCTCGGCGGTTGATCCGAGGCGGGCGGCGATCTTGACTTCGGGACGGTCGAATTCCTCCAGGCGCTTGAAACCGGCGGCCTGCTGCTTGTGCGCCACGATCGACATTCCGCTGTAGTCGTAGGGGATGGTGAAGTTCACCTTGAGGTTGCGCTGCGGCAAGATACCCATCCCTCCAATGATGACGTCGAACTTGCCTGTCAGCAATGCCGGAATGATTCCGGCCCACTTGGTCGGCACGAACTCGATTTCAACACCGGTGTCTTGCGCCAGTCGATTGGCGACATCAATCTCAAAGCCGATGAGCTTGCCGGTCTTGTCCTTCATGGCCCACGGGACAAAGGTCGACAGGCCCACCCGCAGCACACCTCGCTTCAGCGCATTTTCGATCGTGCTCTCCCCGGTCAGTTCCTGCTGGATTTTTCCGGCCGTTGCAGCACCGGCAAGACCCATTGAAATCACCAGCACCGTTACCAAGATCAGTATTTCCTGTCTGCGCTTCATTGAAACTCTCCTTTCGTACAGTTGAGACGATTTTGTGCCTATAAGATACCACGCCTGCTGCCGCACGGTTCCATCAACCAATTACCGCAATCGATTTCACTCCACAACTCTGAGGCGTTTTTCGAGAGTGTAAACGGTGAGTGAAAGGCTCATGGTCATGACGAGGTAGATGGCGGCAATTGTGAACCAGAGCTCGAACACGAGATACGTTTGGGCGATGATGATCTGACCCTGCATGGTCAGATCATAGATCGCGATCGTACTGACCAGGGCCGAATCCTTGATGAGCGAGACGGCTTGACTTGTGAGAGGCGGCAGCATTCTGCGAACTGCTTGGGGCAGAACGACAAATCGGTATGTGTGCCACCTGCTCAGGCCGATGCTGAAAGCAGCTTCCCACTGGTGCCGGGAAATGGACACAATCCCGGCGCGGAAGATTTCCGAAATATAGGCCCCTTCGAACAGGCTCAAGGCCAGCACGGCCGAGGTGAACGCATTGAGATCGAGGGCCGGCGACAGCACGAAATAGATCAAAAAGAGCTGCACCAGGAGCGGCGTGTTGCGCATCAATTCGAGATAGCCCCTTGAGACACCTCTGGCGGCAAAGGAATGCGAGAGGCGCAAAATAGCGGTTATCAGGCCGAAGGCGAGTGCCAGGATCAGACTGACGACCGTGATCTGCAGCGTGACGAAGAGTCCGTCGATCAGAGGACCGGGCGTCAAGTGGCCGTTTTCGATTGAATAGAGGTAGACCGGTACGCGGTACCACTGCCAGTTGTATCCCAATCTTTCGACGCCTCGAAAAATCAGCCAGCTCAGAGCGCCCACAACGGCCACATATTTGAAGAGATCTAACAGGAGATGATGGTAGAGAAAAGTGGAACGGTCTGAGAGGCTATGACGGTTTAAACGGGGCATGGGCAACGATCCTCAGGTAAGGGGGGTGCCTTATGAGTCCGGGTTGAACAGCAGCAATTTACAGTAGTATTTCAGTATGAGGTTGTGAAGATACATCAGTTGACAAGGCTCTGGATCGGGGCCGGGATTCGGCCGCCGAGCCGAATGAAGCGATTGGCTCCGCGTGAGTTGTTCACCGGAATGATAACGGCTTGACCGAGCAAACCCCCGAAGTGGGCCTTGTCGCCCGCGTTTTTTCCCGGCACAGGGATCAGGCGGGTTGCCGTCGTTTTTTTGTTGATGACACCGATCGCCATTTCATCGGCGATAATAGCGGCCAGGGTTTCATCGGACGTATCGCCCGGAAGCGCCACCATGTCGAGTCCCACCGAGCAGACGCTGGTAATCGCTTCGAGTTTCTCGAGGGTCAGATGGCCTGCGGCGGCCGATTCGGAAATGTTCAGATCTTCGCTGACCGGAATAAAAGCACCGCTGAGGCCGCCGACATGTGAACTGGCGAAGGCGCCGCCTTTTTTCACGGCATCGTTTAGAAGCGCCAAGGCAGCCGTGGTGCCGGGAACACCGATGCTCAGCAGGCCGAGACTCTGAAAGATTTCTCCCACGCTGTCGCCGACGTTCGGTGTCGGCGCCAGGGACAGGTCGACCACACCGAATCGGATGTCAAGGTTCGCGGCCACCTCCCGGCCGATGAGTTCACCCACCCGGGTGACTTTATAGGCCGTGCGTTTGATCAGTTCGGATATCTGTCCCAGGTCCATGCGCGGGTCTGCGGCCAGGGCGCGGTCGATCGCCTTCTTGACCACCCCGGGTCCGCTGACGCCAACGTTGATGACCGCATCGGCTTCTCCGATGCCAAGGTATGCCCCGGCCATGAACGGAATGTCCTGCGGGATGTTGGCAAAAACGCAGAGTTTGGCGCAGGCAATGCCGTCTCGCCGGGCGGTGAGGCTGGCGGCACGTTTGATCTTTTGGCCCATCAAGTAAACGGCGTCCATGTTGATGCCCGCCCGGGTGGAGGCCACGTTGATCGAAGCGCAAACCCGGTCGGTCCCGGCCAGTGCTTCGGGTATGGCATCGATGAGGGCGCGGTCGCCCTTGGCAATTCCTTTCTCCACCAGGGCGGAAAAACCGCCGATAAAATCGACGTTCACATCTTGCGCCGCGCGGTTCAGTGTGTGCGCGATGTCGATCATCTGGGAGGATGAAAAAGGGGCCGCCGCGACGGCGATCGGACTGACCGAAATCCGTTTGTTGACCACCGGGATGCCGTATTTGTTTCCGACACGGTCGCAGGTCCTGACGAGGCCGCCGGCTAGATCGTTTATTTTAGACAGGACATTGTCCTGAAACCGTTTGAGGTCGTGGCTGGCACAATCGAGCAGGTTGATTCCGAGCGTGACCGTCCGCAGGTCCAGATGTTCGTTCTCCAGCATCTCGAGGGTCGATAGAATTTCTCTTTCCGTCAGCATGTTTTTCTTTCGTCAGAATCCCTGACAACCGTATACGGTTAAATGCGATTGATGGCTTCGAAAATGTTGCGGTGTTGAATACTGATCTGAAGGCTCAATTCCGCTGCCTTAGCGCGCAGGTCGGTGTAAAGCCCCTGTTGGTCGATATCGACCGGAATGTCGACCTCATAGATCATGATGTTGCTGTTCGGATCGTCACCGCCTTTGAAAACCGCCTGCAGATTGGTCACGTTGACCCCGTATCGGGCGATGATTTCGGTTATGGCGGCTACCAGGCCTTTGCGGTCCGGGCCCTTGGTGGTGATCACGAACGGTTCGCTTTTGGCAATTGTAAAGACCGGGCCTGTCACTTCGAGCGGTTTGACGAAAACGTGATGGCTCAGAGGCGTCAGGCCTTCCTCGAGATAGTCGTGCAGGTCTGCAAGCGACTGCTCCGAGGGCAGGGCCACGATGAAGATACCGCTGAATTCGGACTGCAGGATTGTCTGACTGACATTTTCAATGTTGCAGTTCTTTTCGAACAGCATCCTGGTCACAGCTGCGATGATGCCGGGTCGATCCGGCCCCAGGACCGAAATGACGGCCTTGTTCATGGTGCGCTCCCGTTGAGAATCAGACAGTCGGCGACAAGCTCCCAGAGGTATTTGACCGACAGTTCCTGCAGGCCGTAGTTCTTCTTGATGTTGTTGAGCTGCCCGTGACAGCTGTGACAGGGCACCACGATCATGGCGGCGCCTGAGGCCTTGATCTGCTCCATTTTCCTGCGGCCGTAATACACCCTTTCTTCGTGATAGCCGGTGGTAAGGGCCCCGCCGCCGCCGCCGCAGCAGATCTGATGCTGCCGAGACGGATAGAGATCGACCCAGTTTTCGAGGCACTGCGACATGATCCAGCGCGGTTCCTTGTAATACCCGTAACCGAACAACTTTTCCGCTTTGCGGCAGTAATTGCAGGGATCATGGTAGGTGGCCAAGACATCGAAGCGTGATTTGTCCAACTTGATGCGGCCTTGCTTGATGTAGGCCACCAAAAGATCGAAGACCGTGTAAGTGCCGATCTTCTTCAGAATTTCCGGATACCATTTTTCGAGACCAGACCTGGTCGACAGATAAGCGTGCCCTCATTCGGGCCACATGAGGTTTTTAATCTCCAGCCTTTCCACCTGTTCGACAATGCGGCCGGCCATGACTTTCATGGCGGCATCGTCGCCGGTGAAAAAACCCCAGCTGGTCCCTTCCCAGGCGTCGGATGTAATGGTCCAGTCTTCCCCGGCCGCATGAAAGATCTTCCACCAGTGCTTTAGGTCTTCGGTGTGGGTGTTGATCAGTTTGTTGTGAATGGTCGAGAGGATGTTGGCTCCCTTCTTGTCGACCGGCACCGTGAAGCCTTCGAAGCCCGGCTCTTCGGCGATCTCTTCGGCCACGTCTTCGACAATGAAGAGAAAGTCCTCCTTGGGCAGCCCGAGGTTGTTGCCGGTCCGAAGGGCCGCATCGACGCCTTTGTGCAAAATCCCCGGCACCTGGTCGCGTTCCCGCAGGGATCGGATGGACCGCATGATGTTCGGGATGTCGATCTCCATTGGACAGAGGACTTCACATTTGGCGCACATCGTGCAAATCCAAGGCCAGCGGGCGTCAACCACTTCTTTCTCCAGTCCGAGCGCGACCATGCGGACGATCTTGCGCGGGTCGAAGCCGTCGATACCGGATGCCGGGCAGGCGCTGGCACATAGACCGCAGGTCAGGCAGACATCCTGTTCGTATGGCCAGGATTCGAAACGGCCGGGCGCGAGAGTTTTGGTATCGATCTTCGATTTTGGCGTTGGTTTTGGCGTTGATGTCGGGTTTTCGGTCATGGGTCACCTCTGATTCGCGTATTTTTGAATCTTCCGGGAAAATCGTCGGGTCATATCGGCATATTCGGTCGGCATGTTGGCCGCCAGGGTGGCAATTTCGAGGCGATCGCCGCCAAACCCCATCCGGTCGAGGTGATCGACCAGATAATCGACCCGTCGCCGGGCATGCCGGTTGCCGGTTTCGGAATGACAGTTGTCGATGTGGCAGGTCAGGACCATGACGCCGGCGGCACCGCCGGCAAACGCCGACAGGATGTGTTGGACGGATACGGCTCCGGCGCAGGGAACCGTCACCACTTTTAGGTCGGAGGGCGATTTTTGCCCGTGGCCCCCGGCCAGTTCGCGGGCTTTGTCGGCCGAGCGGGCGCAGGCAAAGACGACCATGCGAGGATCGGGGGCGGGCGTTTCAGACGCACTGATTGCGGCGTCTTCCTTTTCGATCACCGTGCGGATTGAGCCCAGTTGGATGGCGCCGCGCGGGCATTCCGCGACGCAGATGCCGCAACCGGCGCAGGCGTCCGCCACCACCGCGATACGGTTGCCCTTGTTGACGGCACCATAAGGGCACAAACGGAAGCACGTCAAACAGCGGATGCAGTGACCGGGGTTGATTTCGGCCGCTTCCACCTGCGGGTGTCCCTCCAGATTGGCGAGGCCGAGAACGGCCAGTGCGCCGCAGGCAGCCTCTCGTTCGACGTCGGCCGGCGACAGGACGGCCCGGGCCGACCCGACCGCCAGTATGCCGCGGCGGTTGGTGAAAACAGGCAGGCGATGGACGTTTTCGGATTGCAGGAAGCCTGCCGGGCCGCGACGAAGCCCCAGAACCGCGGCGAGATGTTCCACATAAGCTGCGGGAACGATGCGCTCGTCGACGACGGTGATGTCCGGTGACAGGCGGTAATCGTGGCCGGTGATCTCATCCCGGAATTCGATCGTCACTGGGTCGGTTTCTGTTTGGTCGATCGTCGGCTGGGTGTCGGTGAACTTGAAGAAAAGGGCGCCGGCGCTCTTGGCATCGCGGTAAAGGGCTTCGAGACCATTGCCGGCCACCTTCAAATTACCCGTCAAAACGTGCGCGCGGGCGCCTGAAACAGTCTGAAGTTCGAGGGCGCTGCGTAACACTTCTTCCGCCAACACGGGTTCGCTCTCCAGCCGGAGACCGTGCAGGAAGACAACCCGGCGGTTTGCGAACGTCTCGGGGCTCATGGCGAATTCTTTTCTGAAGGCCGAAAGTGACTGCACGACCGAACCGGCCCGCAGTCGGTAAAGGTCAAAATTGGGAATCCGCCGGTTTTCTTCGGCGATGACGATGTATGCCACCCGTCTCTGCAGGGTCGCGCCGCTTTGTGTGAACATCGCTTCGAATTGACCGATAAAACCGCGGCAGGCGCTGAGCCGAGCCCCGCTAAGGACTTCGATCGAACCGCTGCCGGGCGTGTTCGCTGCAAGATACGGCCGATCGCCGTTTGTCCCATTCGCAGCGGCGATGACGGTATGGCGGCCTTCGGAAGTCAGATGGCGGGCCACATCACGTGCGCAGGTTCCACTACCGATAATCAATGTCGGGCCTGTCAAGAGTGCACCTCCGCTCTGATGTTGCCTTGCAAATAAGCCGCCGCCGCCTGAGCGGCGCGATCACCGGCGGCAACCGACTCGGCGATGCTCATTGGTCCGCACACCGTTCCGGCGGCAAAAACACCCGGAGTCTCCGGGTTTCCACCGTTTGCCGCGACCGGAAGGAAACCGGAGGAGCCGGTCGGTAGATTGAGCTTGGCCGCCAGGTCCCTGGCATCTGCCGCAGGGGTGATGCCGATGGAGAGCACCAACATGTCGAACGGCTCTTCTCGGCTCTGCCCGGAGTTAAAATCGTAGTAAACAACCGTCAGGCGATCATCCGGGGTTCGGTAGACGTCGCCTGGAATGGCGCGAATCATGTGAACTTCTTCCCGCACATCGTCGTAGAACCGCTGAAACTCTTGGCCGAAAGTCTGCACGTCGATGTAGAAAAAGGTCATCTCGGTTGCCGGCCTGCGCATCTTGATCAGCCGCGCCATGCGCAGTGCGGACGCGCAGCAAACCTTCGAACACCACAGATGGCCGAGTTTGGCGTCCCGGCTGCCCACGCACTGAATAAAGGCCATACGAGCGGGTGCGGCGCCGTCCGAGGGCCGCAGGGGGACACTGTCTTGGCGCAGCATCCTTTCCAGATCGAGGTTGGTGACGACATTAGTAAAGCGTTTGTAACCATAGGGCTTGTTTTCGGGATCGAACGGTTTGAATCCGCAGGCAAGAATCACGGCCGCGGTTTCACGGGTCTGTTGCCGTGTCCGGCCGTCTGAAGCCTTTTGTGTTATGACCGTCTTGAATCCCTCGGAACTGGATATTTGAGCGATCCGGCTGCCGGTCAGCACGTCGATGTTCGGGTCTTCGACGGCCCGGCTGATCTTTTCCATCACCATACAGGCGCCGCACTTGACGCAGGCCGAGGTGGCCTTGCAAGCGTATTGGGCCGCAAAGCCGCCCAGGCAGGCTTGTTTGTCGACCAGAACCGACCGAATACCCAGCTGCGAGAGGCCGAGCGCCGCCGAAAGACCGGCCACCCCGCCGCCGATGATCAACACCTCTTTTTTTGCCGTCATAAGGTTGTATCCCCACGCCAGGAGTACCTGGATATCATATGATGAGTGCCCCGGTTGATCGACCCCTTGAATTCCGTTTGACCTTTAACCCGTTTCACGTGTTCTGGTCCAATGGCATCATATCGTTAAGATTGGCGATTGTTTTTATACGCGGTGACGATGGAGGCGATTCGCCGGGTCACATCCTCGGCGAGTGACGCGGCTCCGGCGCTCGAGATCGTACCGACGCCTGCAGCGAGTTTCTGCGCCGTTTCTTCATCGATACCGGTGGTTTTGTCAATCAGAAACGTGTCGACCTCGCCTTCGTCGAGCAGCAGACCGCAGGCGCCGACAGCCCCCAAAAACGTATCGTCGATGAAGATCGGGACCACGATCTTGACCAGACCGGCATCGCATTCTTCGATCGCAGGCCGGCGGGTCTGCATGGCCTGGGCGGCGATGTTCATGTGCGCCACCGCGCAGATGAAACTTTGTCCCTTGTCGGTGGCCTTGATGGCCGGGCACAGCCTGTTGACCCACTCCTTGAAATCCGAGATACGCACGCCGCTGGTATCAAAGACGTTGACGTCCAAGCCATAGCGGTTGTGGAGGTCTTTTTCAAGCGCGAACCATTTTTCAATCGGTAATATGTCGTTCAGTTTCATGAAAGCTCCTTAATGCATAAAATTGGTTGAGCCAGTTTAGCCCGTTAGCCGGTTTAGCCCGCTAAGCTCGTTGGCGCCGAGTTTCAGTCGCGTCTTGCAATCGCTCATCCGGTAACTCAAAAGATGAACGTCGAACATCGAACGCTGAACATCGAAAAGGGCGGTTGCCTGTCTCCGACAGTTGAATTTATCAAATTGACATATTCATTATTCACCATTCGATGTAAATGACGACCGAGGCTACCTGTGAGCTACGAGTTTCAAGTTTTAATTTTCGATCCCTTGCTCCTGGAGGGGTCCAGCCATCGCGCCAGGCGGAGAAGCCCTTCGGCGGTCGAAACCACGGGCCGGTAGCCCAAATCCCGACGGGCGGCCCCGATGTCGAACCAATGGGATGTTGCCAGTTCTTCCGCCACAAATCGGGTCATCGGCGGTTCGTTCTCGAGCCGTAAAAACCGGTAAAGGATCTCCATCACGCCGCCCAGCCGGCGGGCCGTCCGGAGGGAAATCGATTTGCGCACCGGGGGCAGACCGGCGGCCTCCAGGATTGCGTTGATCATCTCCCAGAGCGGCATCGGCTCCCCCTGGCTGATAAAGTATTTTCGGCCCGATAACTCCGGTCGGGTCTTCAGAACTTCGGCCGCCAGAATATGGGCATCGGCGGCGTTGTCGATGTAGACCGTGTCGACAAGGTTGCGGCCGTCGCCGACCCGTCGCAGGTGCCGGGCACGCCCGATGATTCGGGGCACCAGATGATTGTCACCCGGACCCCAGATCAGGTGTGGCCGCAGAACAATGGTTTTCAAGCCGGTCCCGGCCGCCGTAACCACTTCTCTTTCGGCCTGCGCCTTGGTTTGCGGATAGGGGGCCGGATAGCGATCCGGATATGGCACCGACTCGTCGACGCCTTCCATATCCTTGCCATCGAAAACGACGCTGGGCGAAGAAGTGTAAACGAGAGTTTCGACAGATCCGGCCGTGCACGCGGCAATGACGTTGCGGGTCCCAACGACGTTGGTGCGGTGAAAGTCTGAAGCGCAGCCCCAGACGCCGGCTTTGGCCGCGATGTGAAACACCGTGTCGACGCCCCGGCAGGCAGCGGCAACGGCCTCCGGGTCGCCGATGTCGCCCTGCACCTGATCCACACCGGCGGCCGCGAGCAGCGGATATGAGCGGCGCGAAAAACTGCAAACCAGCGCCCCTTTTTCCAGAAGCCTTTGAACGACGGCCCATCCGAGAAAACCGCCGCCGCCGGTGACGAGGATCCGTTTGTTTTTTAACAAATTCGGTTGGTTCACAGACTCTTTCCGGAGATTTTTTTAGCCGCCCAAAGGGCCAGCTTCTCTCGAAAAATTTTGGCGTTGTGGCGGATATCAACCGGAAATTCTTCCGGGAAGAGCACCGTGTCGATCGCTTGCGTCAGCTCGCTGCTGCTTGCCAGTTCCAAAAGCTTCCGGGTCAGTTCCATTCTGTTGCCGCCGCCCCGGCCTGGTTCGAGTTCGATGCAGATGACCGGCTTCTGGTTCGGGGCGCTGCCGACGCCGACCAGGGCGCTGCGGTAAACCAGCGGGTGGTTGTTGAAGATCGCCTCACAGGGAATGGTGAAAAGCGTTCCACCGGCAGTAACCACCCGGTGACTCTTGCGACCGTAAAACCAGATGCGGCCGTGTTCGTCCAAACGGCCCAGATCGCCCATGCGGTGCCAGACACCGTCTTTGTCCCTGATTTTGGACAGGGCATCGGCCGCGGGGTTTTCGAAATAGTGCCGGGTCACCTGGCTGCCCTTGACGGTGATTTCACCGACCGCGCCGTTTCCGGCCGCAACGGCATCTGACCAGGCGTCGATCGGACCGTCATCGATGGCAATGATGCGCACCGCGACGCCGCTCATTGGGCGGCCGACGCAGATTCCACTTCCTTTTTCGCTCTGGGAGCGGGTTTCGTTGAGAATCTCGCGCCCTTCGATGGCGGCCACCGGCATCGCCTCGGTGGCACCGTAGCCGGTGTGAATGTCGGCCTCTTCGTCCAGCAGACCGGCAAACTGTTCGATATTGGCCGGCATGATCGGGGCACCGGCCGAAATCACCCGTTTCAGTGAGGGCAGTTTAACGTTGTTTTCCCGGCCGTAGCGTCCCACGCGGTTCAGTAAGGCCGGTGAGGCGAACATGTTGGTGACGCCGTGGTCTTTGACGGCCGCGATGATCTTCACGGGGTCCACCTGCGCCGGACGGGTCGGGTCCATGTCCGGTATAACGGCCGTCATTCCCAAGGCCGGATCGAAAAGGGCAAACAGGGGAAAGGTCGGCAGGTCGATTTCGCCGGTTGAAATAAGAAAATGGGATTTGATGGCCGCAATTTGGGCGGCGAAGATGCCGTGAGTGTAAAGCACTCCCTTGGCCGGACCGGTGCTGCCGGTGGTGAACAGAATGGCCGCGGTTTCATCGCGGGAGGTCTGGGCGGCGGGAAAGGGCAAGCGGCGAGCGCGGCCCAGTTTCTTCAGGCTGTGCTGGCCCGGAAGCCAGCTGCGACCGACGGTGACCCAGGTTTTGATGGAACCGAAGAACCGCGGAAACAAAATCCTCAGGACGTGCGCCGCGGGAACACCGACAAAGGCCGAGGGGCTGGACTGCTTGAAACAGTCGACCATCCGCCTGATCCCCATGCCCGGATCGACAACCACCGGCACGGCGCCGGCCTTGAAGAGGGCAAAGGTCAGGGTGAAAAAATCGAGGCTGGGTTTGACCATCAGGATCGTGCGCGTCCCGCGGGTGATTCCCGCACTCTCGAGGCCCCAGGCCAGGTCGTCCGATTCCTGGTCGAGCTGCTGGAAGGTCAGGTGGGTATAGGCCACACGCCCGCAGCGATCACGGCCAAAAGGGCAGATGACCGCTTTTTTGTGGGGCTGAACGCGGGCCATGCGTTTCAGGAGAGAGGCGACATTGAAAATATGGTCGGTCGCCGCGGTATCGATCGGCAGTGAAGCGTCCGCCGGCGTCCAGACGGGCGGCTTCGGCTTTGGACCGTTTATCGGTCTTTTCGTCTGCCGTCCGCTGCCGGTCATCTCCAGATCCTCTGTTCCGTCGTATGGTAGATCAAAATCCATGAGATCGAGACGCTCTCCTTAAATCAAATCAGAGCGGATGGCTTTGCAAGAAACGATTCACCAGCGTTAGAATCCGGTCCGGTGCGTCTTCCAGAAGGTAGTGTCCGGCATCGGACAGCGTGTGGACTTCGGCTTCGGGAAAACGCCGGCGCCATTCATGCAAATAGTCTGTGTCGAAGACGAAATCGTGCTCTCCCCAGCAGATCAGCATCGGCAAACCGCTGAGCCGGTGGAGGTTTTTGTCCAAGAAATGAATCAGCTCGTAGCTCGGATCGGCCCTTTCGATGGGAATATCACGCACGAACATCAGGGTGGCAAGACGGTTATGCCAGCAGTTGTACGGTGCGGCCAGTCCAGCGCGAACCTCGCGGGGCAATCGGCGGCGGGACGCCATCAGCAGCGCCGCGCGCACGAAAAGGTTTGCACCCAGAACCGCCGGCTGGGCCAGGTTCCGGGTGTTACGGATAATCCGCAGCCGCCACGGCAATTTTTTACCATTCGGCGGCGGAAAAGCGGCCGTGTTGAAAAGGACCAGGCGGCCGATCTGTTCCGGCCGTCTCAAGGCCGTTGCCAGACCGATCGCTCCGCCCCAGTCGTGGAGCACCAGCGTCAATTTTTCCTTCAGGTCGAGCCGGGCGATAAGATTCGCCAGATCATCGATACGGCTTTTCAAGCGATAGTCGTAGCGGTCGCGGCCGGGTTTGTCCGATAGGCCGCATCCGATGTGATCCGGAACGATGACGCGATAGTTGTTCGAGAGCGCTTTGATCAGGACTCGAAAATAGAAGGACCAGGTCGGGTTACCGTGAATCATGAGCACCGGTTCACCGCAACCTTCGTCCAGGTAATGGTATTTCAGCCCTCCGCGCTCGATGAAACGGGAGGTGAACGGATAAAGGTGCTGCCAAGCCGAGAAATCGATGGGTTTGTTTTTGTGCGGTTTCAACGGACTCACCATTCGATGCCGAGCATCAGGCAGTTCAAGCCGCTGCCGATTCCCAAAAATCCGACCCGTTCACCCCTGTGGATCACGCCCCTGTCGTCCGCGATGGCGGCCGTTATCGGCAGTGACACCGAGCCGATGTTACCGAGATAGCGGTAGGTGGTGAAGTCTTTTTCCGCAGGAACGCCGATGGCCGCGAGAATGTTTTTTTGATGGGTCCGGCCCACCTGGTGGCAAATGATCCGATCGGGTTGATCCGCCGGCCAACCGAGTTCGCGCTTGAAGGCTTTGAAGGTGTCGTTTCCCAACCGAACACCGTTGCTGAGGATTCCCATGGAGTCGGTTTCGATAAAATGCCGGCCGTCGGGCGTCGTGTCGGTTTCCGCTCCCCACAGACACAGTTTGTGGTGTTCGTTGGCGTGCCGGACGGTGCCGCCGATCAACCGGCGGCCGTTGCGGGAAAGGGAGGCCTCGGTCAGAAGCACCGCGACGGCGCCCGAGCCGCCGGTCAGGGTGGCGACGTTCTTCTTGAAAAAGGTCATGTCACCCGAAGCGTTCAGTTGATCGACGGTAATGTCGATGATCTCCCGCGAGGTTTCGCACGCCGCAACCAGTCCTGCCCGGATCTGACCCAGCTCGATCGCGTTGGCGATCTGGACCATGCCGTTCAATACGCCGAGGCAGGCGTTCGACACGTCAAAGACCTGGGCTTGCGGCGGTAGGTTCAACCCGTGGGAAATGGCGCAGGCGGTGGCCGGTTCGATGTTGTCACGGCAGACGCCGCCGTAGATCAGCATGCCGATCTCTTCAGGGCCGACCCCGGAACCGGCGAGGGCCTTGCGGCCGGCCCGAACGGCTCCTTCGGCCATTTTGAAGCCTTGATCCCAGAGGCGGCGTTCTTGAATGCCGGTCAGTGTTTCCAATTGACCCTTGGGAAAGCGCAGGGCCCGGTAAAGCGGGGCCAGACGGTCCTCGAGGTCTTCGGAGGAGACCACGTTGAGGGGTAATTCGTAACCGAAGGCATCGATGCAGACGCGGTTAAAACGCATATATTTTTTCTCACGGATATTTTTTCTCAGGGAAAAGTATCCGTGAGAAAAAATTTTAAAGTTAATAATTAATAAATATACTGTAATATACTGTAATTTTATATAATATCTAATAAAAATTATTTTTAAATTGGTGTTATTCTCACGCCGAAGTTTTTCATTTGGTAGATGACGAGACCGTCGACTTTGAGGAGACCCTCGGCTTTGAGTTCGGGAAACGGTTCATCGATGACCGACGTTATTTCCGCTTCCACTTCCACCAGCTTGTTGCGGGGCACGATCTGCCCGCGGTATTGCCAGGTGTGGGGTTCATGAACCGAATGTTCGAAGCGGTGGCCCGCGACCAGATGTCCCCAGCGGCGGATGGCGGCATATTTCAAGAGCTGCAATAGCGACTCGATACCCAGGGATCCGGGGCAGACTGGGTCCTGGTGGAAGTGGGCCTTGAAGAACCACTCCAGCGGATCGATGCGTTTGGAGGCCAGCAGCCAGCCGAGTCCCCGGGCTCCGCCGTGCGGTTGATAGGCCTCTATGCGGTCGATCATCCGCAGGGCCTTGGCCGGTAGGGCCAGATCCGTCACTTTGGAGAAGTGCGGGTCCTCGGGCGTCAACGGGGCTTCGTCGCTGAGCGTTACCGACTCAAACAGCGTGCGTTCGACCGGCGCGGTCACGGTTGTTTCCTCGTTGAGCCTCTGGATGCCTTTCTGGTCGGCCAGGGCCTCCGCCGTGAAGAAACCAAAGACGGTGGTGCCCTCGTAAACCAGGTCCGTACGGCGCAGAACCTTGAATTCAAATGCCTCGATGATGATGTCGCCGGAAACCGATACCTTTGTCATCCGGCAGCGGACCCTCAGCGTCTGAGGCACGCAATGAACGTCCTGGTGCAGAATGGCCTGTCCATCCAGATTTCTGAAGTGCAGGTCCTTTTGGCTGTGAAGCGCCGACCCGGCGTAAGCGGCCAACCAGCCGCAGGCCTGCAGCGCGATTTCGAGCAGCACGCAATACGGCGTGCGGTCCGAGCGGTTGGCTCTGAAATACCAGTCCGCGGGATCGATGTCGACCTCGGCTTCCACCCAGCCGCCGGGCTTGAGCTCCCAGGCCTGCGGCTCGACTTTGACGACCCGGTCGATAAAAGCGTAAGGTGGTGCGGGCAGCCGGGCCAGAAACCGGTTGGTGTCGAATTCCTCGTATGGCTTACCGAAGGCTTCGGAAGGGTTGCCGGTGGCGAAGATCAACAATTGCCGGCGGTCGAACACCACCGGCGGCGACCGGTGATTCTCCGGCACGGCTGCGTTGTGCCGTTTTTTGCTCCAGAGCGCTTCAATTGATTCACGCTTCAGACCCGCCATGCGCAGCGACAGGTCCGTAAACCGCACGATGGTGCGTCCGTCGGCGACCATGTGGGCATCGGCGATAGCATACGGCTCAGGGCCGTAGCCGATCTCTTTTATGTCCACTTCGTAGTTCACCCGCCGGGTTTGCGGTGTCACCGGTCCCCGACACTGCAGGACGCTTTTGATCCCCGCCACCGGTGCATAGTGCACGCCGGGCCGGTCCGTTACCCAGCCCAGGCGCTGGAGAAACACCCGCAGCACGTGCGCACAGCACTCGTACATCAGGGTGCCCGGCATGGTCATGTCATCCACGAAATGGCAGGTCAGGAACCAGTCATCGGGATGGATGTCGGCTTCGGCCCGAATCGATCCGAGAGCAAAGCGGCCGCCGCGGGGCTCGAGTCGTTGAACCCGGTCGATCAATTTCATCCGGCCGCCCGGCAGCCTCAGGGCGGGCTTCAGGAACACGCCTTCGAAATCCGGTCCGAAAGCGGCACCGAGGTCGCCGGCCCGCAGGGCTTCGAGCGCCGCATCGTCGAAACTTTCCGTCGCTTGCGGGACGAGTTCGGTCCATCGGGGGTCCAGCCGTCCGCTTTGCGGTGTGCGGTCTTCGGCCGTGCGGACGATACCGCCCGAATTTTCGATTTCCTCCGGCGTGAAGAAGCCGGCACAGCCACCGGTCATGCTGATCAAGGGCTGGTTGTCGATCGTGCCCTCGAAACCGAAGAAGAACAGCCAGGTCTCTCCCTGGCGGATGAATTTTTCGATTTCGATCCGATAACGGATGGTTTCACCGGGAAGCGGCAAATCCCGATGGAAGATCACGCCCGCATCGAGCAACCGGTAGACCCGCCGGCCCTTTACGGCCAGGTCGATGCCCAAATAGGCGCACAGGAAGAGATCGGCCTGCCCGGCTTCGACGGCAATGCACACCGGGGCCCGGTCGCCGTCGAGGTACCAGGCGTTCGGCCGCACGTCGTGTTCGGTGACCAGACGGCCTGCGGTGAGGCTGCGCGGTTGCCCTTCAATGGAAACGATGCGATCCACCAGCATCAGCGGTTCGCCCGGCAGCCGGACCCGGGTAGGGTAGGTGTCGACGGCGGCAAAATCGGGGCCCAGGACGTTCGCGACCCTGCCGGTGGCGAATTCCAGACACTGGTCACGGGTAAAGGCAATCGAATCGGATCGGGTGCCGGCGGGCGGGTCCGGCCGGGACCTGCGTCTGTTGGTGTCGTCTTGGATCAGGGCTTCCAATAAACGGATCTGACTGGCAGCGTTTTCTTCGTAAGCCTGGCTGAGCTCGTTTGAAAAATCGAGGAACCGGTTGTGGGCCGAGGCGGTAGCGGCCGCGCTGACGTTGAAGGCTTCGATCCGATGACTTTGAGGGGCTGAGGGTTTCGCTAAAACCGGTCTCCTTTGAAACGGGTGAACCGGCTCATCGATGCCGGCCATCGGCCAATGCGACGTCGAATCGGAATCATCCGGTATGCGGGGTTTCGGCTGACGACCGGGAGCCCGTGCCCGTGCTACCGAAACCGTCGCGCGCGGCGGCACGTCAACCGCCGCCGCCGTCGGTGTGTCTTCAGTTGCGGGCGGTGCTGCCTGGACGCCGTCGTTATTTGGAGGGCCGACAAAGGTTGGCACGCGACCGCCGACGGGGATCTGGATGATCTCACTCGTGGACGGCTTGGCGTCCGATGCGAGCGTCAACGGTAGGACCGCGGTCGGATAAAGGTTTTCCAAATCGACCGGCACCCTGTTGGCAGCCAGGGTCCCCAGACATTTCAGTACCTCACCGACGCCACCCGTGCCGCGTGTGTCTGCTGAAAGGGCCAGGTGGGGTCGACCGTCTAAAATACGGCCGATCATCCGACTGCAGGTCGCACCGGGACCCAGTTCCAGAAACACTCGCACGCCGTCGCGGTAAGCCTGTTCGACGGTTTGGGGAAAGTCGAAACCATTAAGGGCCTGGTCGAGGATGGCGGCGGCGGTGCTTTTCCTGGTCGGCGCGTAAGCCCGGCCGGCGGCACAGCTGTAGAAGCGGACACCCGCTACCGGGGTGGTCGGAAAATCATGCAGGGACTTGTACGCCTCGGCCACCGGTGCCATGGCATCGCAATGGACCGTGAGGCTGTTTTTCAGATCGACGGCCTGACAGCCGAGTTGCCCGATGAGAGTGTCCACCTGTTCCCGGTTGCCGCCCACGACGCACTCTTCCGGTGTATTTACGATCAGCAGGCGGACCTGCGAAAAATTCCGCAGGGCCGTTTCAACCGTTTCGGCCGGGCGGTTCAAGACGGACACCCGCCATTCGAAGACATCTTCCGGTCTCAGTCCCCAAGCCCGGTGCAGGGACAGACAGGGACCGGCCAGCTCGGTTTTAAACAGGTCGCTGCGCAGCATGCGATCGAGCATCCGGTTGCGGTCAGGCCAAACCTTCATGGCAAAGAGGGCGGTCGACTCTCCGAGGCTGTAACCGATAACGGCCTGCGGCGTCACCTTGAAGCGATGCATCAGTTCGGTCATCATGCCCCCGAAGGTCACCTGGCCAAATATAGGGTTGAGCGGGTCGGCATCAATCCGATCGCCGGCATCGTCTTCCCACCCCGGTTCCCAGGAGGCCCGCTGCGGCATGAAAACCTCGGGACGACACTGGGATTTAAGGCGCGCGGTCTCGGCGTCCATTTGGCGCAGAACCTCCGGCCAGTGGAGGCCGACCTCGCGGCCCATGCCGATGTAATGGCTGCCGTATCCCGGGTAAACAAACGCGAGTTCACCGCTGCCGGCAGGGGCCGGAGTGTAACACAGCCCGCCGTCGGCGCCGAAGCGGTGTGCGGTTCCGGTTGCCACGGCCTCGCGTGCTTCGGCCGTCCAGTGTGTCAGGGAGGCAATGTTTTCCGCCAGCACGGCCACAGCCAATGGTTTTGACCGGTCGGGCGGATACCGGTGGTACCAGCTGCGGGCAACCGTGTCGAGCGACTCGTGCCGGCCGTCATAACGACCGGCGTGGCGCGCGAGCCGCTCGAGTGCCTGCATGAGCGATTCCCGATCGCGCCCCTCGATAACGAACAGGCTGCACGGCGCGGGTCCCAGGGGAAACCGTCTTTCACTCGAAAAGATGGGGTCCCCGGAGACCAGGCGGGGCGATACTTCTTCGAGGACAACCGCACAACTGTTGCCGCCGCCGGTCGCAAGGCCGGCACATGCCCGTCGCGGTCCGGCACCGCGGTCGCGGAGCCAGTATTGCGAGGCTCTCGGAACGTGGAATACGCCACGCCCCAAGATGTCTTCCGCGGGCTCACGATAGTTGGTCAGCGGTGGAATGACCTTCTGGTAGAGACACAGGGCCGTCTTGACGATCGACGCCAGGCCGGCGGCCGCACCGGTGTGACCGATGATGGGAAGGGTGGCGCCGAGGGCACAGGGGCTGGTGCGATCTGAAAACACGGCCTGCAGCGCCCGGATTTCCGAACGGTCCCGGGCCGGAATGCCGCAGCCGAGGGTTTCAACGAAGTCGATCCGCGAAGCGGAAAGATCGGCTTCCTGCAGGGCCTTTCTCAGGGCTTGCGCGTAGGTTTCGGTTTCGGCAGCATCGCCGGGACGGCCGCCGGCATTGCCGATACCGGTGACAACGGCGTAGATGCGATCCTTTTCGGCGACAGCCTGGTCGAGCCTTTTGAGGACCACTGCCGCTGCGCCTTCCCCCGGCAGGGTTCCGTCCGCACCGCGGTCGAAAGGACGGATGACACCGTTTTGGGAAAATTCACCGGCATTGCTGCCGGCAAGGATCTGCCGGATGTCGGCGGCGAGGTCGACGCCACCTACCAACACGGCATCGGCCTCCTGCTGCTGTAAAAAGCGAACACCGATTTCGAGGGCCCGGTTGCCGCTGGCAGCCTCTGCCGAAACGCTGAAACTCGGTCCGCCGCAGCGAAATTCTCGCGCGACCCGGCTGGCGACGATTCCGCCCAGAGCGCCCAAGGTGCGGCTCGCGGTCAAGGGTGGCGCCGTGATTTCCTGGAGGGCAGTGCACCAGGCCTCAATCGTTTTGTCATCGAGGTCCGGAAAATATTGCATCCGCCACCGCCGCACCTGATCGAACAGCGACCAGCGGGGATGAAAATTGGTGGCTTCATAATCGAAATCGAGTCCGATGACGACGCCCATCCGCGGTCGTTCGGATTTTGCCGTCAGACCGGCCGCGGCCATGGCCGCGGCCGCCACCTTCAACATCAGCAGGTGTTGAGGCAGAATGTCGGGAATCTCGTTGGGCGGGATGCGAAATTCGGAGATGCCGATCGGCAGGCGGCGCATGAAACCGCCCTTGCGGGGCAGCCGCACGCCACTGTGCTCGAGCATGCCGTCGCACCCCTTCCAGCGATCAGGAGGACGGTCCGCAATGATGCTGCGGCCCTTGAAAACGGTTTCCTGAAATTCACGCAGGGAGGTGATCGGGCCGAAGGCGACCGACATGCCGACCACGGCCACCGGCTCGGTTGTTTCGCGAACGGCCGCAGAGGATACGCGCCGGCTATCATCGAGACCGGTCGGCGTTTTGAGCCGGTTTCGGGCAGCGGCCGGTCGACGCGGCGACCACTCTTCCAGCAGCACGTGACCGTTGATGCCACCGAAACCGAAGGCGCTGACCGCGGCGCGGCGTGGACTTCCGTCGGTGCGGTCAGGCCAGGGTTCGGCCGACGTTTGTACCCGGAAAGGACTAGAGATCAGGGGACTGTCATCGGGCGGGTGTTCGAAATTGAGCGACGGCGGTAAGATTTTTTCGCCAAGGGCCAGCAGGGTCTTTATCATGCCGGCCGCTCCGGCGGCGGTCAGCAAGTGGCCGATCATCGACTTTACCGAACCGATGGCGCAGCGGCCGGCGGGTCCGTCGACAGACTCCCAGAGGGTCCGCAGACTGCGGAGTTCGGTGGCGTCACCCACCGGGGTTCCCGCCCCGTGGCACTCGATCAAATCCACCGCGTCCGGCGACCATCCGACCGACGCATACGCGGTTCGCATGGCGCGCAATTGGCCCTCACTGTCCGGGGCCAAAAGGTTGCCGCGCATGTCGTTCGACAGGCCGATGCCGCGAATCAAACCGTATATCCGGTCGTTGTCTGCGAGGGCATCCTCAAGCCGCTTGAGAACGAGAATTCCGGCGCCTTCTCCGACCACCAAGCCGTCGGCACTGCGGTCGAAGGGGGCGCAGCGGCCAGAAGCCGACAGGGCCCGCAGCTGGCTGAAACCGACCTGGGTGTAGAGACAGTCGGGTCGCGACACGCCGCCGGCCAGCATGGCGTCGGCTCTTCGAGCCGCGAGTTCGTCGCAGGCCAGTTTGACGGCATAAAGCGACGAGGCGCAAGCCGCATCGAGCGTGAAAGCGCCGCCGCCGAGTCCCAGGCCTCGAGCCAACATCGTCGCCGGCAGTGCCGTTACCCGAGAAGCCAACTGCTGGGTTTCGGATGGAGAGCGGTAGGTGGCGGAACCGAAGAGCTGCTGCTCGATCAGGCCTCTTATGAGATCCCGGCTGAGAGCGGAGGCTCCGTCGGTCGGAAGGGCGATCGCCGCCAAGACAACACCGGCCCGCTTGCGGTTGAATCTGATCGGCCTCGGGCCTGAAACCGCTGTCCGGCCGACGGACAAGACCATGTGCACCATCGGATCGAGGTCTTTCAAAAGATGCGGCGGAAGATCGAATCCGGTCGGGTCGCAAGCGACGGGATCGACGAAACAGCCGCGCCGGTGAAAGGCTCTGTCCGGAGTCGGGGTTCGGGTGACCATGCGTTCGGCACCAGCGACCCACCGGTTCGGGGGAACTTTGCGGTTGGCGTCAAATTTGGCGACGATGTTGCGCCAGTATGTCGGCAGGTCGGGAGCGCCGGGAAAAATTCCGGCCATTCCAACCACGGCGATCGGGGATCGTTTCATCATGCTGATGTTACGGCGACTGTCGGCCGTCGATTGAAGAGGCGTCAAAATTGGGGGGCGGACGGAGGTTGTCGCCGAGGAAAACGCCTGCGGCGGGAGAATCCGGGAAAAAATCAAACGGCCCGCACCGCTTAACCACTGCGTGCAGGTGCCGTGCGCTTCCGGGCCATCCTGTCACGAGATTTAATATCGACACATTCATAAACAATTTAAATAAACACAAAACAGGCTGACGGTCAACATTCAAAAATATAGATACGCGGCGGTCCTCCGACTCGCACCCGTCTTCCGGACATCGCTGCAGAACCCGGATCGGTGGTGCCGGATCGAAGAGGCGGAAAATGGAAATAAGCGCCGCACGCTCTGATCCGGCTTGCCTAAAATAACCGGGAATGATAAATTAATACATTTAAAGAACAAAATGGGTCATGGCTTCGGTAAAAAATCCCAAGCGAGCGATACTTGATCTTCCAACCCGCTGCGCGTGACCCACAACCCGTTTGAATCCGTGCGACCTTTTGCCTGCCATGGATAAAAAAAAGTGGTTTCTGTACAGTGTTTACGCGGTTGCTTTAGCGATTTTTTTTGTTTATTACCTGTTTCCGACCGAACGGCTGAAGACCTTCATCGTCATGCAGATCGGTCGTGTCAATCCTGCGTTGCGGGTAACCGTCGCAAAAGCCGGCCTGATGTTACCTCCCGGCGTGCGGCTTCAGCGGGTTCAAGTGGATCATGATAATGACCCCCTGCTGTTTGCAAACGATTTGGCAATCGTGCCGCATCTGAAGACACTATTAAGCGACAGAAAACTGTATTCCTTCAGGATGAAGACCTACGAAGGGACCATCACCGGAACGGCTGAAATCGACGACAGCGGGCAGGTGACGATCGATGCCGTGGTCGCCGGACTGAAACTGAGCGACATCCCGTTTTTAAAACGGCTGTCCGCCAATCATATCGAAGGCATACTGGACGGCAAGTTTGCCTATGTCGCCGCCAGCGGTAAACCGGAGGCCTTGGACATAAACCTGGATATCAATAACATGGCTGTCACGTTGGGGACCCCTTTATTCACGCTTGACCGCGTTCGTTTCGATAAAGTCCATGCCGACGCTGTTCTTCGGAATCGACTCTTGGAAATCACGCGCGTGGCGCTGACCGGCGACCAGATCGAAGGCAATCTTGCTGGATCGGCTTCCTTGAACACGGATCTCATGCACAGCATCGTGAATATGAACGGAACCGTCATGCCGCAGAAGCAATTTCTCGAAAATTCCGGATTTCAGGTTTCCGGCTCCATTCTGGCCGGGCTGAAGGCCGGAGGGGGAATTCCGATCCGGATCAGCGGTCCACTTGGTGACCTGCAGCTGGCCACAAGATAGGTGCCATTCGCCGGAGCGCGGAGTTAAAAAATTTCTTTGGAAACGCTAAGAGGTCGTTCGTACCGCCTTACACACTCAAATCGGTCAATGACATGTACAAACATCTTTTTACCCTGCTGAACCTGATACTTATCGGGGCGATCGTTTATTTTGGGGTGAACACCTTTTTCATGGTGACATCCGCCCATTTGGTTCAAGTGCCCCAAAGCGTCGAATCACAAGCGGCGCCCACGCCACCGGAAATGGAAAACCAGCGCCCGTTGGCCAATTACAACCCGATCGTCGAACGCAACCTTTTTGATACCAAGGCGACGGTTGAGGTGGCCTCCAAGAGTGTCGACATCGATGAACTGGAGCAGACGAGCCTTAAGCTCAAGCTATGGGGAACTGTAACGGGACCACCCGAAGAAGCGTATGCCGTCATTGAAGAAGCCGGGAAAAGGGAGCAAAATCTCTTTCGGATCGGAGACACGATTCAAGAAGCCACGGTCAAGATGATTCTGAGAGAAAAGATCATCCTGCGCGTTGAAGGCAAAGATGAAGTTCTGGAGATTGAAAAGGCCGCCGGACCCGGTTCGACCGCAGGAAGAGCCATTGCCGGCCGTCCCGTTCCGGGGCGGAGCGTGGGCCAACCACCGGTTCGGACGCAAAAAATCACGTTGCGGCGCAATCAGATCGACAGTGCGGTTCAGGATGTCGCGCAGCTGATGAACCAGGTCAATATCCGGCCCCATTTCACCCAGGGTCAACCGGACGGAATGATGTTTTCCCGGATTCGACCCAATTCCATCTTTATGCGCATGGGGCTGCGAAACGGGGATATCATTACCGGCGTCAACGGACGCGCCATCTCTACAGTAGACGATGCGCTGGGTTTCTACGAAGGTTTGAAGTCAGCCGAAAACGTTACCGTGGACATCAAACGCGGCGGCCGACCACGAACCATAGAATATACCATCAAATAAACCCATTCTCAAAGCCATGAAATGGTCGACTCCATTTTTACTGCTCTGTCTGCTATTGACGCCGACAGCGGTTCCGCCGGTGTCCGCGGCCGGTGAGAGCCCTGGTGCACCTGAACCGGAGAGGATGGTCACACTTAACTTAAACGATGTAGACATCACTGTTTTTATCCAATTCGTCAGCGAGTTGACCGGTAAAAATTTCATTGTCGACCGGAGGGTTCGAGGAAATGTCACGGTGATTGCGCCGAGCCGAATTCCGGTCTCGGACATGTACCGGGTCTTTGAATCGGTTCTGCAGATCCACGGCTTCAGTGCGGTTGCAGCCGGTCAGGTGTTCAAGATCGTGCCCTCGGCCGAAGCCCGAACCATGAACATCGACACCGGACCGGTGCAGGGGCAAAAGACATCGGGTGACGAGTTGGTGACCCGGATTATCCCGCTGACCTATGCCGATGCCGATGAATTGAAACGCCTCTTGACCCCGCTGGTCTCTCGAAATGCCGTCATCGGCGCCATAGCAGACGCCAATCAACTGATCGTCACCGATACCGCCGCCTCCATCCGACGGCTGATGAAAATAGTACGCGAAGTCGATATTGCCGATAACAGACGTGAACTGAGGGTTTTTCCGCTGGAGTATGCGAATGGCGGCAAACTGGCCGAGTTGCTGACCACCCTGTTCCCGTCGCTGGCGCCATCGAAAAGGGGCCGACCGACTAAGACGGCCACGGCCACTTTTGTCGCCGACGAGAGAACCAACAGTCTCGTAGTCATCGCCCCCAAGGCCGAGATTGCCCGAATCAAAGACCTCATTCACCTTCTGGACGGTCAAGTCCTGCGCGAAAAAGGCAAACTCCGGGTTTACTACCTCAAAAACGCCAAAGCCGAAGAGCTGGCCAAGGTCCTGCAGGATATGCCCGCCAAAGGCAGCGCCGCCCAACCGGTCAAGGGCGCCCGTCCGATTCTTGCGGCCACAACCGGGATTTACGCCGATGCCGCCACCAACAGTTTGATCCTGTCCGCCGAGAGCGAAGAAGAACTCCAAACGCTGGAAAACGTTATCGCTCGGCTCGATGGTCCGCGCGCGATGGTACATGTCGAAGTTCTGATCATGGAAGTTAACGCTCAAGACGATCTTCGCATTGGCGTCGAATGGACGGCGGTCGGCGAAACCCAGATCGGCAACAAGCCAGCCGCGGTCGGTGGCGGTTTTGTTCAAGCGCCCCAGGATTCTGCCCTGCCGGGGTTTGTAAACGGCACTTTTCCAAACGGTTTCGCCGTCGGGGTCTTCACGGAGGCCATCGATATTGCCGGGGTTCAGTTCAACAACTTGACGGCGCTGGTCCAGGCCGTCAAAGAAGAAAGAGACGTCAACATCCTTTCCACCCCGCAGATTCTGATAACCGACCAGGAAGAAGCCAAAATCAACGTCGGCAAAAATATCCCTTTTCAAACCCGCACGTCCTCCTCGTTCGATCAGAACTACCTTTCGTTTGAGTACCGCGACGTCGGAACGATTTTAAAGGTAACGCCACAGATCAGCGATAACGAGACGGTGCGCCTGAATATCGGGCTGGAGGTGTCGCTGCTGGAGTCGACCACGGACTTCAAACCGACCACTCTCGTGCGGACCATCGATACCAGTGTACTCATCAAAGACAGCGGAACGGTTGTGATCGGCGGACTGATCGAAAATAGCTCCGCGCGTTCGGAAAACAAAGTGCCGCTACTGGGGGATATTCCGCTTTTGGGCCGGCTCTTCAAGTATCAAACGCAGTCGCGTCAGAAAACCAACCTGCTGGTTTTTCTGACGCCGCGCGTGCTTAAGACATCGGCTGATGCCACGAGCCTCGACCAAGAAAAAAAGGCCCAGTCCGAAACACTGCAAAAAAGTGAGATTCAAACTCTAAAGACACCCCGCGGGCAATGAGTTCCTATAACCAAGAACAATACGACGCCTTGGTCATGGTCCGGCGATATGTGGCTGGTCTCGGCGACGATGAAAAAGCCGGACTGGTGGTCTCTCTCGACGACTACCTCCGGTTCCGGCAGTCGGTCGACGATTTTCTGCAGACTCACTTCGGATCTGTTTGCAATCAGGCCTGCTACCAGAGCCGGTTGAGTGCCTGCTGCAGCCGTGAGGGCATCGTGACGTTTTTCGCCGATGGGGTGATCAACGTGTTGTTGTCCACGCCGCAGGAAATCGATCGCCTGGCAGAAACGCTGCGACAAGATGATAACGGCTTGAAGTGCGTCTATCTCGGACGTAACGGCTGTCTGTGGCGTCTCAAACCGATCGTGTGTGCCATGTTTTTGTGTGATCGGGCAGAAAATGGGGTGTTTCGGGAACGGCCCGCCCTGCGTCGGCAATGGGAAGCGTATCGCGAACACAAAAAACGGTTTACGTGGCCCGACCGCCCGGTCCTCTTCGACAACCTTGAAGCCGTTTTCATCGCAGCCGGGCGCACCTCTCCGCTCATGTACCTGCACAATTCACCCGGATTGATCAGGGTGAAGCAAGAAGCACTAAGAAGAAACAAAAAAGCATATAAAAGATCAGCGGTTTACAACGGTTTACAAGGGAATGCCAAACAAGACGAAAGAAAACGAAACAAGCTTGAAAACCATGGGTAAAATTGCAAAGTGTTGACCAAACGTTGACCAAAATCCACTTCCGGGGATAGGGTAGCTCCCGAAAAACGGTTTTGCTGGACCGTCTTCCCCGGACTTACCTTCCAGACCGCTTTCAGGAGGCGGTTATGCTCGAAGACCTTCAACGATTCATTTCACAAAGGCAAATTACCGAAGGCGACGTTTTCGCCGATTTTTTCGATTATGTGACTGACCTTCACCTTCGCTTTTCCCACGACATCGACGCGCTTTACCATGCAAGGGACCGGGGAAGCTTCAAAAACAGCTTGAAAGCGAAGCGTGGCGCGCAGAAAAAGATCACCATTGAGGAGAGCGGCCTGCCGCAAGGGGCCAGGAAACTTCTGGCACTGGCCGCGGCAGTTCCGGCGAAAAAAGACGCCCGCAAGGCCGAGGGGAAGGTGTCGTTTCTGACTCACGTGGGCAACTAAACCGTCGATTTCTTCAGGGCGACGGGCGATATGCTGGCGTTTATCGACGATACGGTAATTGCCTTTCTGAATTTACTGCGCGGCAAGGCCCAGTATCGGCGCAGCGACCTGTGGTTGGTGATGGAAGCCTGCGGGGGCCAGGCGCTGCCGATCGTCAGCCTGATCTGTTTTCTGGTGGGATTGATCCTGGCCTTTATCGGCGCCATTCAGCTCCAGCTGTTCGGGGCCCAGATTTACGTTGCCGATCTGGTAGGCATCGCCATGGTGCGCCTGATGGCGGCGATCATGACCGGCATCGTCATGGCCAGCCTGGATGGCGCAATCGGTGCGGTGATGGGTGAAGGGTTCCTGACCGAATATCTCGATCTGATCTCCCTGAATCTTTCCCAAAAGGTCGTTCATTTTTGGGGACGACCCAAAAGTATTGATCAGATCAAATGTGCCGTCGTCCAATTCGACATCAAGTCCGGAGTTGCCGCCAGTCAGGCCTTTGTGTTCGACACCCGGGCCGGCATCCTGGTCGGTTTAGGCGAGATCAATCTGGGCACGGAACAAGTTGATTTTTTACTCGTTCCGAAACCAAAACATCCAAGTCTGCTGGAGTTTTCTACAAAGTTGCGGGTCAGCGGTACCATTTTGGACTCCAAGGTGAGACCGGACAAATTCGCCTTGTTAAAAACAGGCGCTCGGGCACTTAGCGGTCTTGTGATCGGTCCGTTCGGATTGCTGGCTCCGTTTGTACACCTCGGGGCGCATGAGAAGCATCCCTGCGAGATCCAAAGTATTGGACAATTGGAGTTACAAAGCCCTGTCCATGAATAGCCGAGTAAAACCTTAATTGGATAGGCTGGTCAATCAATAATGGCGAATTCGTAATAACCCGAAAGCCCACCATTCTCTGAGTGTCCACCTGCGCGGAAGTGATAATAAATTCTGATTAGCGTTCTATTATCTCATTTATGGAGGTGATAAAAATGAAAAACTATCGCTACAAGGATCGGTGGGTTTTGATTCTGTCAACCCTCTTATTGGTTATGTATACATTTTCAGGCTGCGCTGGGGTGGGACCACGTACTCTTAGTCACGGAAGGGTGGACTACAATGAAACCATAAACAAAACTGAGGACGAGCAGATGTTGCTGTCGATTGTTAAGGGTCGCTACGGAGAAACATTCTCTCTCCTTAAGGTCAGTGGTGTTGCAGCAAATGTCCGTTTTGGAGCGAGAGCCGGTATCGATATCGGATTTGGCCCCAGTGCGAATTATGCCGGCAACCTTGTTCCTTTCAGTGGTCTTTTGACCTATGAAGAGAACCCCACCATTACCTATGCACCTGTTCAGGGTGATATGTATTTCCGGTAATTACTCAAACCCATCTCACTTGATTTTTTATTATTAGTCATGCGTACCGGGCCATACAGTACATTGCCTTTGATCGTTTTCGTAAAAAGAATCAACGACATGAAAAATCCGGCCTTTCTTGATGAACCCTCGACTGAGCCTGATCGTGGATTCCATCGTTTTGTTGAACTTAATCGGGAATTGTTTTCAGCGGGTGTTGTCAATTGGGTGGCAGATCCAAAAAAAGAAGTCGCTTTCGATATCTTGATCACCGGCTATGCTCCCACATATTCAGAACAGGTGCGCGAGTATCTTACTTTACTCGGCCTGCCAATGCCCACGGAAGAATCGGAAGATATCGTCTTCCCTGTTTACTTTGCGGTCAAAAGTCGGAGTTTGGATGGCATAGCCATATCAACGCGGTCAACAGGCGACCTGATTCAGATCCTAAGAGCAGCAATAGAGGTACCTCAAGAGCATAAAATTGCAGGGGTAACAATTGAATATCCGGAAATGGGTTTGATTGGGAAAGACCTCCGGATTCATTCGTCAAAGGGTAAACCAGAGGGAACGGCAGTAGCTGTAAGGTATCGTGATTTCTGGTTTTATATCGATGATATCGATATACGCACAAAGTTGTTCTACCAGACGTTACGGATACTATGGTCCATCAGTATTGCTGCTTCATCGGATTCGAGCGCCGCACCAGTATTAACAATACCAGTGAGTCGGTAAATGTCAAAACCTTTAGATCGGCAATTTATAACCCTTGTAAATTTCAGAAAGTGAAACTGTATTTAATGACAGAGGGTTTTGCATTACACTGACCGTGGGATATTTGCTATCTTTACCCCACTGATTGTTAATTTTATTGTGATCCTATCTTGAAAGTACAGGTGTGAAGGTCAATCGATTGTAGGTTCTTTCAAATCACTCTAAAAATTTGGTCATTATTATATAGAGATTAGTCTTTGTAAGAATCTGTTCAGTACCAACTCTTAGTATGCATTGTGTATTCCGAAATCCAAATAATTGCAGAACTGTGTATATCGGCTACCCGTAAAATCGAATCTTTCAGTTTATTTTAGATTTCATCTACAAATACAATTTGATTATAATCCTGGAATTCAGGAATGTGTAATCTTCTGCTATTAGCATCCAGAAATTAAGGCCATAAAAACTGCATTCTTTATTTCCAATATTACATCTAAACAAACAAAACCAGGAGTAAGAGAATCCCGGTTTTCTGTTTGGTCGACTGATCAAATCCTAACCTCAAACGAAGGGAAGCTGATCAAAAGTGATATGGCGTTATAATTTGTTAGGTGTCAAGGTGAGGGCTTTACAATCCCAACAATTCTATTAAATGTATGGTATGTTCACTGTTTGACGGAATTTTGAAAACTTATTGTGGATGCAGGCAATTGGCTTAGATGGTAGATAGTCATTTTAGGCCATTGTTCCAGATAAGCTGTTAGTATTTTAGCATTCTTGTGATTCCTGTTTACTGCGATATTTCAGTAAGCTCAGGATTCCCCACGGCCGAAGGCTGTCGGGTGAAGCTGGTATGTGCTACCGTGCATTGACGAATCGGTACTGGCGGTTTTCTCACCTATCCCACCGTACACCGCATAGTAA
>Ga0272441_10000643_pt1 | contig 77998 bp, 65 predicted proteins | sample SSMProp6N_FD_193582 | JGI IMG/M metagenome (GOLD analysis project Ga0272441, IMG submission 193582) | Marine sediment archaeal communities from Little Sippewissett salt marsh, Falmouth, MA, United States - SSM-Prop-6N | ecosystem: Environmental > Aquatic > Marine > Wetlands > Sediment ...
AACGCGGATTTTTTCTTTTGTTTTCGTATACGAACCTCTTAAATTCGGGTTTTTGTCCAAAATTCAGCAGCAGGCCGACTTCCATACGGGTCGCTTTCAAATAGTTGATTAACTGGGCGTTGTGGGCTTCGTTCAGGGTTCGGACGGCTTTGAGTTCTACTATGACCCGTTCGTTTACAATCATGTCCGCTTTGAAATATCCCACATTGTTGCCACGGAAAAATACGGATATATCTTTTTGCCGTTCTACATTTAATCCGTTTCCGGTCAGCACGATACACAGGGCGCTTTCATAGACTGATTCCAAAAATCCATTGCCCAGTTCGTTGTAGACTTCATAAAAACTTTTGAGGATTATGTCTGTCAGTTGCCTGTGTTTGATTGCTATTGGGGGCATTTGGGATTTTTTGCCGCGGATCTTCGCGGATGAACGCGGATTTTTTTGGGATTCTTTAAAGAGGTCGCAAATTGCGACCTCAAGTTTTCATATTCATCTGCGTATCTTTTTTCGTTTTCCGTAGTTATTTTTATCTATCTGAAGCTATTTGCGGTGGTTTCGATCATATTCGCGACCGCATTGAAAAAATCTTTTGACCACAGCTCCAACTGGGAACTGTTTCTGATAAAGGGGCGCACGTCCTGTATGGCGGCATCCACATCCAATTTTTGGATTGCCTGATCAAACCGCTTCCGCCAGGCATCTTTTGTTAAAGGCAGGTCCGGTTCCAAATGTCCGGTCTGCCTCATCCGTGCCGCTAAATGGTTCAGATTGAGAGGAATCTGCTTTCCGGCAAACCATACCGTATCATACCAGTCACGCCCCTTGACCCGATTTCCCCAGCGCCGGCAAAGCAACGCATGCATCTTCCCCGCAAAAAGATCCTGTGGAGCAAAGGCTTTTACGCTGAAGGGAACGGGTTGAAGGACATAACGGATCTCAGTTGTAAAGCCCGGGGGCGGGTCTGTATCCAATTCAAATTTAACCTTGAGCAACTGGTTGCCAGGCACCTGGCCGGTCAACCGCTGCGGGACACCTATCTTAAGAAATTGCATCCGGGTATTGGATTTTGCAAAAGCTGTTACAATGGGCACTGCCTGTGCTTTATCCTTTTGAACGATATCGGTTTCGAACCCGAATCCATCCAACTCTCTGCGTAATGCCCCGAAATAAGTCTGCAGGCTGAAATTCGGTCGAGGCTCAAGCAGTGAAAAATCCAGGTCTTCAGAAAACCGATCCAGGCCGTACAGCAGACGTAATGCCGTCCCCCCATAAAAGGCCGCATGTTCAAAAAACTTCGCCCGCCACAGTCCAAGCAGACAGATACGCTGTATAATTTCCTTGAGTATGGTGCCGTATTCATCAAGGCTTTGGGGGGCAGCCCGTTCGACCATTTGAAGGACGACATCCTTCATACCTGTTCCTTTGCCAGTTTCGCCAGCAGACGCAGGCAATGTTTTGATTCCAGGTCGGCAAACTCTGTAAAAAGGTACCGGTTCAGCCTGATAAATTCTTCAGGGTCGATCCGCAAATCGGAAAACAGCCAGGTTCGCATATCATCCACGGTGTGCAGCCCCGAACTGAAATATACCTTGTCAGCGATGGCCTTTTCCGGACAGGCCAGCAGGTATCCACGGCCGTCCTGAAGTGTTCGAAGGCTCTGTCCGCAGCGGTAATAATGTTTTTTTACATTTCGATAGGCAAACCGTCCCAGCGGAGTGTCAAATGCTTTGGTCTTTTTCAACGTTACCGAGGTCACGGTCTCGACCCGTTCCGGAATCAGCTGATGCAGCGACAAGGCATATTCAAGGGAAACATACGAGGGGCCGTACATCAGATTGGCCAGAATCTCGCGGCTTACAGCTCCCGTTCGCAAACCCGGTCCAAGTACGTACAGGCCTTTTTTGACCCGAATAATCTCTCCGCGGCGAATAAGGGCGGTTACCTTGTCCCTCGGCCGCCGGTATCCACCCAGAGCACCCATCAGGGCAAGGTAGTCGAATTCATTTCCGCGAATGGCGGTATACCATGCATTCGTTTCCATTATGTCGAATATTTATCGACTTACTGTAAACAAGTCAAGGGATTTTGGCTGTTGGGGAAACGGGGACGTTGTTAACTTTTAAACTTCTTCACGGGGCGCTGTTATTTATGCGCAAAGGCCCATGAAAAGGAGAGGCCGAACTGTTCCGGTCCGCCGATGCGGACGGCTGCCAGAAACGCGGAGGCGCACCATTTCTTCATGCCGGCCTTGGTCACCAGGTCGTTGTAAAATTTGAGGTCCACCCGCTTTCTCTCGGCGGTGTTTCCCGGCTCCCCGTAGCCGTAGCCCAGATCGTGCGGCAGGCAGCATCTGTAGGTGATGTCCCGCCAGTCGCAGCCCGTGAAAAAGCCCATTTGCTTATCCGGCAGTCCCGAGCATCCGTCGAACGTCCACGGCTTATAAAGATCCGGATGGGATTCAATGCGCCGGACCAGATATCCCAGGCCGAAATATCGGCATAAGGCCAGTGCGTCAGTTGTGGTGATGGTGTCGCCTATGTCCGGCAGATGCATTTTGGGCAAAAAAGCTGATGGCTGATAGCTGTTAGCTGTTTGGGTTGTTGGTTATCGGTTATGGGTATCGGGTACGAGGTACACGGTTGAAAAGCTGATGGGGCTGTTGGCTGTTTTTATTTTTTTGCCGCGGATCTTCGCGGATGAACGCGGATCTTGTTTTAGGCTTCTTTAATGCGGCGGCTGCCGGTCACCCCTGCAGACCGTGGTGTATGCCACTTTATCCGCCCGAACTTCTGAATTTCAACCTTCAGGCCGGGGCATGGCGTTGTCACGGGGTGTTGAACAGCCGGTTCAGCATGCGGGCCAGGCTCTCGTCCCACGGGGGGATGGTGATGTCAAAGGTCTCCATTATTTTTCGGCAGTCGAGGACCGAATACGGCGGGCGTTTGGCCGGCGTCGGGTATTCGGTTGTGGGGATGGGCGTCAGTTTTTTAAGTTTCAGGCCGCATCCGGGTCGGTTCCGGCAAAGCTGGAATATCTTTTCGGCAAATCCGTACCAGGTGGTTTGACCGGCATTACTGTAATGATAAGTGCCCCACGCAACTTCGTGCCTGCTGGCGGTTACACGTTCCGAGATCTTCAGAACGGCGTTTGCCAGATCCGCGGCCGATGTCGGGCAGCCGACCTGGTCGTCGACAACCTTAATTTCCTCCCGTTCCCGTCCCAGACGGATCATGGTCCTGACGAAATTATTTCCATGGATGCCGTACAGCCAGGAGGTGCGAATGATCATATGCGACGGCAGAACTTTCCGGATTTCCTCCTCGCCGGCCGCCTTGCTCCGGCCGTAGACACCGATGGGCGATACCGGGTCAGTTTCGACATACGGGCTGGAGTGGGTGCCGTCGAACACGTAGTCGGTCGAGATATGGATGAGCGGGATGTTCAGGCCCCGGCAGGCCTCGGCCAGGTGTTTTGCTCCGTCCCGGTTGACCGCATATGCAGGTTCCGGTTCGGACTCAGCGTTGTCCACGGCGGTATAGGCGGCGGTGTTGACAACGATATCCGCATCCGGATGGTTGGTCAGGGCATTTTTGATGGAATCCGGATCGGTGAGATCCAGATCGGATCGGGTCAGCGAAATGATATGCCGGCCCGGTTTTTCGCCCGTGTTGCGGATGGCCCGGCCGAGTTGGCCGGTAGCTCCGGTTATCAGTAGTTTCATATTTGTTTATAGGGGACGTTGTTAACTTTTAAACTTATTCCTCAAAAAAAGCCTCGGCCGGGGTCGGGTATTCGGTTGTGAGGGGGCACTCAGTCCTCATCACTCAGTCCTCCCGGCAGGCGGTCTTTCGGGATATCCCTGAGCCGGGGGTTGTTCCGGTCTTTGGCGGAGAGGATGGGATCGAGAATCGGCCAGGAGATTCCGATATCCGGGTCGGAATACAGGATGCCGGCTTCGTCGTTCGGGGCGTAATAGTCCGAACATTTGTAATGAAATACCGCTGTATCGCTCAGTACGCAGAAACCGTGGGCAAGGCCTTCCGAAATGAATATCTGCCGTCTGTTTTCTTCGGACAGCGTAACGCCCACCCACCGGCCGAACGTCTCTGAACCGGGCCGGATATCCACGGCCACATCAAAAACTTCTCCCTGAATGACCTGTACCAGTTTGGCCTGGGGCTGATGGACCTGATAATGCAAACCTCTGAGCACCCCGCGGGACGAGCTGGACAGGTTGTCCTGAACAAACCGGCACGGGATGCCGGCATCGCGGTATCGTTTCTGCTGATAGGTTTCCATAAAAAAGCCCCGCGGGTCTTTAAACACCCGGGGTTCAACGATGATGACACCGCTTAACTCGGTTGAAATTATTTTCATATTTCGATTTGCCGTTATTTGTTGTCCGTATACAGGGTATTCGGTATTCGGTATTGGCTGTTGGCTGTTGGCTGATAGCTGATAGCTGATAGCTATACAGGGTTTAAGGTATAGGGTATAGGGTATAGGGTAAAAAAGCTGTTGGCTGATCGCTGATTGGGTGATTGGGTTCAGCTTCCTCAGTCCTCAGTCCTCAAAACCCAAAACTCAGTCCTCAAAACTCAGTCCTGTTTTAATCAGGTCTGTCAGATACCGGCCGTAGCCGTTTTTCGAAAGGGGCCGGGCCAGAAATTCCAGCTGGTTTTTATCGATGTAACCCATTCGGTAGGCGATTTCTTCGACGCAGCCGACTTTGAGGCCCTGCCGGTTTTCAATGGCCTCGATGAAACTGGATGCCTGGGTCATGGATTCATGCGTGCCGGTATCGAGCCACGCCACGCCGCGCCCCAGCTTTTCCACCCGAAGCGACTTCATGTCCAGATACACGCGGTTTACATCGGTGATTTCAAGTTCTCCCCTGGCCGACGGTTTGAGGCCTTTGGCGATGTCCAGCACCTGGTTGTCGTAAAAATACAAGCCGGTGACCGCATAATTGGATCGGGGCCGGGTCGGTTTTTCTTCGATATGCTCGGCGTTTCCCTGCGCATCGAAACTGACCACACCGTATCGTTCCGGGTCCCGGACCCAGTAGCCGAACACCGTGGCGCCGTCTTTGACGGCTGCGGCCTTCTGAAGTTTGGGGGTCAAACCGTGGCCGTAAAACAGGTTGTCGCCGAGAATCAGGCAGACGTTGTCGGTCCCGACAAATTCCCGGCCGATAATGAATGCCTGGGCAAGTCCTTCTGGATTCGGCTGCTCGGCATATGAAAAGGACACGCCCCACTGGGAGCCGTCTTCCAGCAGTTTTTCAAACAGGGGCAGGTCCTGAGGGGTGGAAATAACCAGGATATCCCGAATTCCCGCCAGCATCAGCACGGACAGGGGATAATAAATCATGGGTTTGTCATAAATCGGCAGCAGCTGTTTGCTGACGACCTTTGTAATGGGGTAGAGCCGTGTGCCGGAACCGCCGGCGAGAATGATTCCCTTCATGGTGGTTGGTTTCCGTTGGGTATGGGGTTCAGGGTAAAAAAAGCTGTTGGCTGTTGGCTGATGGCTGGTTGGATGCAGGTTCTTTTACTCAGCACTCAGTCCTCGACACTATTTCTTCTCAGTCCTTTTTTACCGGTCGTGGTAGTTGGTTTCGATCCAGTTGCGGTAGTCGCCGCTCTGTATGGACCGGGTCCAGTCCATGTGGTCCAGGTACCAGCCTGCGGTCTGTTCGAGGGCCTGGTCGAATGTAAATCGGGGCTGCCAGCCGAGCTCGGTTTTGATTTTTCCGGCGTCGATGGCATAGCGCCGGTCGTGGCCGGGGCGGTCTGTCACGAACCGGATGAGTTTACGGCCGGAATCCGTGCCAACCCTTTTCAGGCGTGCGTCCAGAAGATCGCAGAGCCGGTGGACGATATCGATATTGTATTGTTCGGAATTGCCGCCGATATTATAAGTTTCGCCGGGAGTCCCCGCTTCGAACACTTTTATGAGGGCCTCGCAGTGATCGATCACAAACAGCCAGTCGCGGACATTCTTTCCATCGCCATATATCGGCAGGGGCTTTTGATCAACGATATTCAGAATCATCAACGGAATGAGTTTTTCCGGGAACTGGAACGGGCCGAAATTGTTCGAGCAGTTGGTGATCAGGGTCGGCAGCCCATAGGTCCGGTGCCAGGCCCGGACAAAATGGTCCGATGCCGCCTTGGAGGCCGAATACGGGCTGGACGGATCGTAGGCGGTCTGTTCGGTGAAATAACCGGTATCGCCCAGGCTGCCGTATACCTCATCGGTGGATACGTGCAGAAACCGAAACCAGTCGGGCATGCCCTTTTCCGTCCAGTACCGGCGGCTTGCCTCCAGCAGCCTGAACGTGCCGCTTACATTGGTCTGTACAAAGGCTTCCGGCCCGTGGATGGAACGATCCACATGGGATTCGGCCGCGAAATTAATGACCCCGTCGATCTTGTTTTCGGAAAACAGCGCATCGACAAGTACGCTGTCATTGATATCCCCATTGACAAAACGATGACGGCGTTCGGTGTTTGCATCCAGATCCCTGAAATTCAGGAGATTGCCCGCATAGGTCAGAGCATCCAGATTGATGATATTCCAGTCCGGTCGGATGGTCAACGCGTGACGGATAAAGTTGGTGCCGATAAACCCGGCGCCGCCGGTAACCAGAAGGGTTTTAATGGGCATGATGAATTACCTCCGGGGTATGGGGTAAAGAAGCTTTTGGCTGATGGCTGATGACTGATGACTGATGGCCTCTGGGTGTGTGACTGCATCTGCCTGTTCGTCAGGAAACGGGCCAGGGTATTACGGACAGAGCTCCTGCGGTCTGGCAGCATAGCTCCGCTTGGTCGTTCCCGTTCTTATTTTATAGGGTAACGAATTGATTTTAAAATAAAAAATGTTTTCTGTGGATCAGATTATGAACGAATTCACATAATCCTCGGAACGCGGCACGCTTACGCGTTGTATCTGCGTCCTGCGACGACTCAATAGATACTTTTTTACATATGCCACAAATATTAATGGATTGCTGAAAAATTCCGGCGAGTATAAAACGTGATATGACCATCGTGCGCCACACCGGTTTAAACTGAGCCCCGTTTCACCCCCTGGCATTGTACACAAAATTCTACTGATCGCTTCTTTGAACCCGCAATTCAAGAGTATAGAGTATTCAGATAAAGAATTACCGACGGACACCAAAAGCAACAATAAATCGATTACCCGGCCGTCTTCAGGCCGCTGGTTATTGTACTGGTTTCAATTGTTTTCAGACGTCACCGAGTCTATTAAATCCGGCATTATAGATTTAAAACCAACAGAATTCAACGATAAAAAACGTTACCTTGGGGTATTTGTTACCGGTGGCAGCATTCAGGGTCAACGCTCTGATGAAGGATAAAAAGCTGTGAATTCCGGAGGGATTATTGCGGAAAGCAACACTCATGTTGAGGAAGAAGCGCCGTTTTCATATCGGGTACCCGGCGAGATAGGAATCATAGGCATGACGGATGCCGGCTTCGAGCGAAATCCTTGCCGTCCAGCCGAGCCGCTTGAGTTTGGAAACGTCCAGCAGTTTTCGGGGGGTGCCGTCGGGTTTGGAACCGTCCCAGATCACGTCGCCCTCAAAGCCCACAATGCGCCGGATCAGGTCTGCCAGTTCGGCAATGGTCATATCCTCTCCGGTTCCCACGTTGATATGCGACGTCAAGGGATCGGTGCAGCCGGCATACACGTCGTCCGACAGGCCCATGACATGCACGCAGGCCGACGCCAGATCATCCACATGGAGAAATTCGCGCCGTGGCGTGCCGCTGCCCCAGAGACGGACTGTTGGGGAGGACTGAGTGCTGAGGACTGAGTGCTGAGGGGACGGAGTATCGAGGTCTGAGTGCTGAGGACTGAGGGGGGACAGGGTCGAGGACTGAGGACTGGGGACTGAGGGTTCCCGGCCCTTGACTCCTGACTCCAGGCTCTCGACTCCCAGGTGAAGGTCGTTTCGGATGTCGTCAGGGATGGGGCCGTAGACGGCTTCGTCTTTCCGGATGCCGTCCAGGTTGCCCTGCATGGCCAGTTTGCCCAGATGAAACTTTCGGATCATGGCCGGCAGCACATGGGAATTTTCCAGATTATAACCGTCGTTGGGGCCGTACAGGTTGGTGGGCATCACGCTTCGGTACCGTGTGCCGTACTGTCGGTTGTAGGATTCGCACAGCTTGATACCGGCGATTTTGGCAACGGCATAGGGTTCGTTGGTGGGCTCGAGCCGCCCGGTCAGCAGGCAGTCTTCACCCATGGGCTGCGGCGCCATTTTCGGGTAAATGCAGGAACTGCCCAGAAACAGCAGGCGTTGAACTCCGGTTTGATACGCCTCGTGAATGATATTGGCCTCGATCATCAGGTTCTCGTAAATAAACCGGGCCGGCCAGGTGTTGTTGGCATGAATGCCACCGACCCTGGCGGCGGCCAGCACCACGTAATCAATGGACTGCGTTCTGAAAAATTCCCGGACCGCATGCTGATCGATCAGATCGAGTTCGGAATGCGTGCGGGTAATGATATTGGCAAACCCCTTTGACCGAAGGCATCGGACGATGGCGGAACCTACCATGCCTCGATGCCCGGCTATAAAAATGGAGGACTGAGGACTTAGGACTGAGAACTGAGAAGAAATAGGGTCGAGGACTGAGGACTGAGGACTGAGGGTCGTAGGCTGGATGAAGGACTGAGTGCTGAGGGCTGAGGGCTGCGTTTTGGGGTTATTTGTCATTTTCATGGTCTCTTTGTTTTTGAACGGCAGCGCGTAGTCCGCCGATAATTTTTGACGTTTCTTTTGCCAGATCTGAAAGAGATCTGAACCTGCCATCCGTGATGTACTCGTTATCCAATGCAACGTAAAGCTGGGAACGGACTTCAGCACAAGATCCCTTTGCAATTACGAGAAAATGATGGAATTCAGCCCGGCTTCCTCGTTCAAAGCCCTCTGCAATATTTGACATAACCGATACAGAAGCTCTCCGGATTTGATCTCTTAAGCCAAAATCCGATGCAAATTTTCCTTGCTTCGTAACCGTATAAATTTCTTTTGTCAACTTTCGAGCTTTCTGCCACGCGATCAGATCCTCAAACCGCTCCACCCTGCCCATACCAACCTCAATTCTTTAGCCTGCTCTGCATCACCAACTCATTCCCTGCCACTCCGCCCACTCAGTCCTCAGCACTCAGTCCTCGACACTTTTTTCTTCCCTATTCGAAATTATTGAAGACGCGGAAGCCGGCGGTTTTGCAGAGGTGGTCGCGGGCGGCTTCACGGAGGTCGGACCGGACCATCTCCGTGACCAGGTCGCTGAAGCTGGTGCGGGGTTCCCAGCCCAGTTTTTCCCGGGCTTTGGCGGCGTCTCCGAGCAGGGTCTCCACCTCGGTGGGCCGGAAATACCGGGGATCGATCCTCACAACCACCTGGCCGGGCACGGGATTGTGATGCCCGGAGGCAATAGAGGGTATGGAAACCCCCAGGTTCTCGTTGCGGACCGCGGACAACACCCCGATTTCGTCGACACCGCTGCCCTGCCATTCGATGTCCATACCCATCTGCCGGGATGCGATTTCGATGAACTCGCGCACCGAATGCTGCTCGCCGGTGGCGATCACAAAATCTTCCGGCTCGTCCTGCTGCAGCATGAGCCACTGCATTTCCACATAATCCCGTGCATGGCCCCAGTCGCGCTTTGAATTCATATTTCCCATGTACACGCAGTCCTGCATTCCCAGCCGGATGCGGGCCAGGGCGCGGGTAATTTTCCGGGTCACGAACGTCTCGCCGCGGACAGGCGATTCATGATTGAACAAGATACCGTTGCAGGCATACATATTGTAAGCTTCGCGGTAGTTGACCGTTATCCAGTAGCCGTAAAGCTTGGCGCAGGCATAGGGGGACCGGGGATAAAACGGGGTGGTTTCGGTCTGGGGAATTTCCTGCACCTTGCCGTAGAGCTCGGAGGTCGACGCCTGATAAAACCGGGTTTTCTGCTCGAGACACAGAATACGGACGGCTTCCAGAATCCGGAGCGTACCCAGGGCATCGCAGTTGGCCGTGTATTCCGGGGTCTCAAACGAGACCTGCACGTGACTCTGGGCCGCCAGGTTGTAGATTTCATCCGGCTGCACTTCCTGGACGATCCGGATCAGATTGGTGGAATCGGTCAGGTCCCCGTAGTGCATGAAAAACCGCACGTCGCTTTCATGCGGGTCCCGGTACAGATGGTCCACCCGATCGGTATTGAACAGAGAGGCCCGGCGTTTGACACCATGCACCTCGTATCCCTTGTCCAGAAGAAATTCGGCCAGGTACGCACCGTCCTGGCCGGTGATTCCGGTAATCAATGCTTTTTTCATATATTTCCTGTCGCGGGTTGGTTGTTATTGTCGGTATTCGTGACGGATTCGTAAAAAGTTGCCGTGTCGCCCCCTGCAGGGGCTTGACACAATTTATCGAGAACGATTCCCACGGGGCTGCCCGCTGCCTACTGCTTACTCCCTACTTTTTCACATCATCCTTGATCCGTTTGACATGGCCGCGGCCGAGGCCTTTGACCTCGCATCCGAGTTCGAAGTACCGGCGGATTTTTGCATCATCAAGTATGCCGAAGCAGTCGATGACCGCAGCCGGTTTTCCGATCATCTGTACCACATCGTCCGGTGAAAGTTCAAGATAGACCTGATGGCGCACCCCGAACACCACGGCATCGGCCCCGGGCAGGGTTTCTTCCAGTTGTTTCTGCACGCGGATTTCAGTCAGTTTGTCCTGATTGCGGAAAAACCTCGATTTGGACTGCCCGGGCGCCGGATACGTGCCCTGCTTTTCGAGTTCCCACCAGTGCTGAACATAGGGATCATGCACCATGACCTCACCGCCCATTTCCACCAGTTTCCGAACGATAATCTCTGAACCGCTGTATCGGGTATCGCCCACATCCTCCCGGTAGGAGGCCCCGAGCAGCACGATTTTGGACGCCGCAACGATTTTACCCATGTTGCGCAGGGCGTCGCGCACCAGCTGGGCCGCATGCAGGCCCCGGTTGTCGTTGATGTCAATGGCGGTCGGCGTCAGCTTGAATATTTCGTCCTCGAACCCCATGAGGGTATGGTAGGCCCACACGCCCAGACCGCCGTCCTTGGGCAGGCAGTAGCCCCCGATGCCCGGACCCGGAAAAATAATGTTGGAATGCGTGGGACGCACCTTGATGGCATCGATAACCTTGAGCAGATCCACGCCGTTTCGTTCGGAAAACAGACTCCATTCATTCAAAAACGCCAGGGTCGTGGCCCGGTAGGAATTTTCGATGATTTTGCAAGTCTCGCTTTCGATCGGGCGGTCGAGCACCGTCAACGGGAATTGTTCCACATTGAGTATCTCGGACAGAAACCGGACCACCCGTTTACGGGCCGGGACATTGATGCCGCTGCACACCCGCCAGAAATCACGAATCGAGGCCACGTAATTACGCCCCGGCATCACCCGTTCAAACGAATGAGACAGCAGGGGCTCGGCGTTTTCCAGCCCCCGGTTTTCGAACGCCTTTTTAATGATCGGATACGCCACATATTCGGTGGTACCCGGCGGCACGGTGGTTTCGATCAGCACCAGACAGTCGGGAGATATTTTCTGCCCGATGATTTTCAGACTGTCTTCCAGAGCCGCGATGTCCGCCTTTCCCTGCCGCACATTGTTCAGGGCTTCCTTCTGATAGTCGCACTGAACGTCCACCACCACCACGTCCGCCAGAGACAGGGCGTCATACGTAAAGGTGGCTGTCAGGGTTTTCTTGTCTTTTACGCATCGTTCGATCAACGGCGCCACTTCCGGATCTTCGGCTTCCACCGGTGCAACGCCCTGGTTCAAATAGTTGATTTTCCAGAACGACCGGGTGGACGGCCGCTGCATTCCGATCACATATTTGGTCGGCTCACCGGTTTCCGGGTCTACTGAATCGGCCACCACGCCGGCCATGACCGCACCGACAAATCCGACGCCCATCACCACGACGATTTCTCTGCCGATGTCGCGCTGGGCTTTGACCAGGTTCAGGAGTCGTTTGAATTCATCCGCGTATTCCTGAGGTCGCGGTAACGGAAACGCCTCCCCGGACGGGGAAACGGATACCTGCTGTGAAGATGAAACGGGTGTATTGCCTTGAGGCGCTTTGTTCTCCATGATTTCTCCTTTTGAAAAAAACTGTGAAGTGTCGCCTCCCTGCGTTTTGCGCAGGAAAGAGAAAAACAAACGAATTGGCTGACTGTCGGGAAATAGCGTAAATTTAAAAAGAAGGTGTTTTGGCGGCCGATATGGTAGAACTCAGGATCCCGGAAAAAATAAATTCCACGGTCCTGCCTGTCTATATGTCCGTCTTCTGCGCTGCATCAAAGATGCATGTACAGTCAGCATGCACTCTTTGACACGCCTTGAAGACAAACAAATATCCTGCGCAATCCCTGTGGATTTTGTTCCCTGCGTAATCCTTATAAAAAACAATCTATCACTAGTCAATACGGAGGTCAAGAAATGTGGAGAACTATTTTTTTCAGTCTTTTTATGGCGGCACACGACATGAGCAACCCGATCCATTCCTCGAGCAGCGGAGCCAGCTCTTCGATCTGTCTGTTGCGGGAACCTTCTTCCCGAAGTCCGGTCTCCAGGCGGGTAACGGCATCCGAAATTTCCCGGCAATCGGGGTTCTGTTCCAGCAGGCACCGGTACATATCCAGTGCCTCCCGAATATAGCCCTGGCGTTCGTACAGGGCCGCCAACGTCCGGGTACAGGGTTTGGTTGAATCACTATTGTTCATTCTGTTATTTTTTCTTTTGGTCTTTGGCAAATTTAAAGATGATCTCGTCCCTGCCGATCATTCCGAGTTCGTTTCGGGCCACATTTCCGATGTACCGGGTATCATATTTCAATCGGTCGATGGTATGGTAAAGAGACAGATTTTCATCGATCAGGGTTTCATTTGACTCCACCAGTTGCGCTTTGCCTCGTCTGAGTTCACGAAGTTCCAGCAGGCCGTTGTCACCGAATATCGTAAAAAAAATCAGGGCGGACAATATTACAAACGCCAGGGACAAAAGAATTCTCTGTAATAAAGTCACGTTTGACATGCTCACTTCCTGATGTCAGGATGAATGGATAAAATGATGAACGGTTCGGGCGATAAGACCGATTTCAGGGCTTTTCATGACCCGGGCGCACATTCCGTAGATTACCATGCCAACGGGAATACACAGCAGCAGTGCCCGGAGCAGACCCCATGTTGCCCCATTATGCCCCGGAATCATTCGAAACGCGATCAACCAGACGAAGAATCCCATTATGACAGAACCCGCCACACTTTTGCAAGCGGATAAGGCCGCATGTTTCATGTTTATTCCCCCCAGCTTCCGGTTCAAAATCCGAAAAAGAAGCACCAGCTGAATCACGGATGCCATTGATGTTGCCAGGGCCAGGCCGCAATGGGCCATCGGTTTCATGAGAATCACCCCCAGAACGATGTTGGCCGCCACCGACACCGTCGCAATTTTAACCGGGGTACGTGTATCCTGCAGGGCATAAAACGTCGACACCACAATCCGCACCAGCGAAAACGACCACAGCCCGACGGCATAATAAAACAGGACGGCAGACGTCTGACGAACGCTTTCAGCGTCAAATGCCCCCCGTTTGAACAGCACCATGACAATGGGATCTTTCAGGACCATCAACCCGGCCATGGCCGGAATGGTGATAAACAACACCAGGCTCAGGGCTTCCGTAACGGTTTGTGCAAGGGCCTCATGGTCGGCCTGTGCCGCCTGCCGCGACAGCGTGGGCATCACCGCCGTTGCCGCGGCAACGCCAAACAGGCCCAGCGGGAACTGCACCAGCCGGTCGGCATAATACAACCAGGAAATGCTTCCTTCAGCCAGAAACGATGCCAGTAGCGTGCCGATCACCATATTGATCTGGTACACGGCGGCGCCGAATACCGTGGGAATCATCCGCACGGCGATTTTTTTCAGGCCGCGGTGAAACAGCCCGGCACCGTTTCGAAACAATACCCCGCAGCGGGATAATATCGGTACCTGAAGCAGCACCTGAAACGTTCCGCCGATCAGCACCCCGACCGCCAGCCCCATAACCGGATGTGCCAGACGGGGCGATATGAACAGCGCCGAGCCGATAATGGCCAGATTCAACATCAGGGGTGCAAATGCAGGGGCGGCAAAATACCCCAGGCCGTTCAGGATTCCCATGGCCAGTGCCGTCAGTCCGACAAACACGATGTAGGGAAACATCATCCGGGTCAACACGACCGTCAGGGCGTACCGATCGGACAACGGCTCGAACCCCGGGGCAAATATCCGAACGATCACCGGTGCGGACATGACCCCCACTGCCGCCAGAACCAGCAGAATACCGAACACCACCCGCATGGCCGACCACGCGAGATGCAGGGCCTGTTCCTTTCCCTGTCGCAGGCGGATTTCGGTAAAAACCGGTATGAATGCCATGGTCAGGGAGCCCTCGGCAAAAAGTCTTCTCATCAGATTGGGTATACGAAAGGCCGTAAAAAAAGCGTCGGAACACATCCCCGCCCCGAAAAACCACGCAATGATCATGTCGCGGACAAATCCCAGAATCCGGCTGCACAACGTGGCACCGCTCACGACCCCGGCAGCCCGGGTAACACTGAGGCTGTCGGATACCTGCCGATCCATTGATTTCACAATTCTCCCCTTCCCTCTCCCACCGCAGACGAAAGGGTGGATTTGGTGTTGACAAGTTGAAAGGTATTGATGATAACAAAAAAAGGGGGCGAAACCCGAAAACAGGCCGGAGATCCGACCGGAGACTCATAAAATAAATAACCATTTCCTATTGACAAGTCCCCTTCCCTTTTGTATTAAATTCTATTTTTTAAAGATATATCAAAGGTTAACAAATAAGAAAGGAGCCTATAACTTGGCAAATCACAAATCCGCATTAAAACGCGCACGGCAGAATGAAGACAGGCGTTTGCGAAATAAAGGCGTAAAAACCCGGGTCAAAAACGTCACGAAAACCGTCCGGATGGCCGTGGCCGAAAATACCGCTGATACGGCACAAAAAGAACTGGTGGCCGCTCAGGCTGAAATCGACAAAGCATCAAAAAAAGGCGTGCTTCATCCTAAAACCGCCGCCAGAAAAATATCCCGCCTGTCCAGGCTGGTCAACACCATCAACGCCTGACATTTTTTTGCATTCGGCGACAGACCGCATCAGCGCACATCCGGTTTAAGAATCGGCCCTGAAAACCCCGGGGCCGATTTATGGTTTCGGCAGAAACAGCATCCGGAATATTCCGGACAGCCGGGCGGACACCAACGCAACGAGTTCAAAGAATCAAAATTTTGGGCTCACGGACTCACAACCCACGACGCTTGACTCACGACTGCTCAAAACCGTTCCGTCAACCGCAGGTAGATTTTTTCGGCCAGACGTTTGGACAGTTCGGAAATTGCCGCCTCGCGGTTTTGGTCCGTTGATGCCTTTTCCGACGCCACCGGATAGTCTTCGCTGTCGGATACGCCTTGAGCCGACCAGATGATCGACCCGTCTGTATTCGCCAATTCCAGGTTCAGCGTTATTGTTACCTGCCGCTCGAGTGATGTACTTGTGTCCCGGTGAGATATGGAACTGAGACGGAGGGATGCAACCGTTCCGGATAGGACTGCATCGGCCAGCGTGCGATTTTTTGCAACCGGACTTCCGTTTCGGATGAATTCGAAAATCAAATCATTGCTGAATCGATTCTCCAGGCCGATTTCCCCGGTCCGGTTTTCAAATGTTGTGATGAACACCTGTTTCACATTCCCGGGAAATGTTCCGCTCCCGGCAAACTGATACCCGCATCCCGCGCCGTAAATCCACGCGCACAGCAGGATGATTCCGAAATGTTTGTATGATTTCAGCATCTGGATTGTCCGTCATAATTTTTGATCTGTTTTCTGGTTTTGCACCGACGGGCGGACACGGGGGTCCGGCCATATGCCTGTGCGGTAAACCTTGCCTTGCATGTGGGCAGACACGGGGGCCTGCCCCTACGCCCGCGCGCAAACCTCAGACTCAACACTCAGTCCTCAGTCCTTCCTTATATGACAATATTCACCAGCTTTTTCTTCACCACGATCACCTTCCGGATCTCTTTGCCGGCGGTGAATTTAACGACATTGGCGTCGGCCATGGCGATGGATTTGATGGTGTCGTCATCGGTGCCGGCATCCACGGTGAAACGGCTTCTGAGTTTTCCGTTGACCTGAACGACAATGAGCAGTTCGTCTTTCTGAAGCGCTTCCTCATTCCAGGACGGCCAGGACGCCACGGCAACACTGGTATCATGTCCCAGTTCCCGTCGGATCTCTTCGGAAAAATGCGGAACGATCGGTGCCAGCAGCAGGACCACCGATTCAACGGCCAGGCGCATGACCCCGGCCGCTCGTTCGTCGGCGGCATCCACGGTCTCCGGATCAAAGGCATACATGACATTGACCAGTTCCATCACCGCACTGACGGCGGTGTTGAAATGATAGCGGTCCTCAATGTCACCGGTGACTTTCTTAATGGTAAAATGGGTTTTTTTGTACAGGTCCCTGACAGCGCCGGCCAGTGGACCGGGACCGCCGTCATAAACCGCTGCATCACGAATTTTGTCCATCCATGCGGCTGTCAGACGCCATATCCGGTTTAAAAAACGGAAACTGCCGTCAACGCCCTGCTCACTCCATTCCAGGTCCCGTTCGGGCGGTGCCGCAAACAGGCAGAAAAGCCGGGTGGTATCCGCCCCGTATTTTTCCAGCAGCACATTCGGATCGACGACATTTTTCTTGGATTTGGACATTTTCTCGACCCGACCGACCGTCACCGGTTCGCCGCACTTCACGCAGGTACGCTGCTCACCGGCTCCCTGCACGGCCTCCTCATCGGGAAACAAAAACCCGTGCTGCGGACACGATACCGTTTCTTTACATACCATGCCCTGAGTCAGCAGGCGGGTAAACGGTTCACTGTGGTCCACCAGACCGAACGATTTGAGCACCCGGGTAAAATACCGGGAATACAACAGGTGGAGGATGGCATGTTCCACACCGCCAATGTACTGGTCCACAGGCATCCAGTAAGCCGCCGCCTGTTTATCGAACATGCCCGTGTCACATTTCGGGCTGCAGTATCGGTCGAAATACCAGGACGATTCCACAAAGGTGTCCATGGTATCGGTTTCCCGCCGGGCGTCGGGGCGGCCACATTTCGGGCAGACGGTACGGGCAAACGATTCCAGGGCCGGCAGCGGGGAACGTCCCCCTTCAAGCAGATTGGCGTCTTCGGGAAGCACTACCGGCAGGTCCTCTTCAGGTACCGGCACCATACCGCACGTTTCACAGTAAATCATGGGAACCGGCGCACCCCAGTACCGCTGACGGGATATCCCCCAGTCCCGCAGCCGGAAACTGACGGTTTTACGTCCCACGCCCTTTTCGTCCATAAAAGCGATCATGTCTTCTTTGGCCTGCGTGTTGGGCATTCCGTCAAATTGACCGGAATTGACCATCACGCCCTCGCCGGCATAGGCTTCGGTCATGGTGTTCCCGTCGAGAGATTCATCTTCGGGTTGAACCACTACAATGACATCCAGCCCGTATTTGCGCGCAAAATCAAAATCCCGCTGATCATGGGCCGGTACCGACATGACTGCGCCGGTTCCGTACTCCATCAGGGCAAAATTAGCCGTATATACGGGCATCCGGCGACCGCTCATGGGATTGATGCACCAGCCCCCGGTAAACACCCCTTCTTTTTCATACGATTCCAGGGCCTTGACCGAACGGTCCTGCAATGCGATGCGATCGACAAATTCACGAACAGCGCTTTCCTGCTCCGTGTTTTTCGCCAACTCGAGTACCAGCGGATGCTCGGGCGCCAGGCACATGAACGTAGCCCCGAAAATCGTATCCGGTCGCGTGGTAAACACGGAAATGACCTGCCCGCTGTTTTCCACATCAAATTTCAGCTCCGCGCCAAAGCTCTTGCCGATCCAGTTCTTCTGCATGGTGGTGACCTTTTCCGGCCATCCGGGAAGCTGATCGCAATACACCAGCAGGTCCTCGGCAAAATCGGTGATACGGAAAAACCATTGATTGAGTTTTTTCTGGCGAACCTGCTTGCCGCATCGCCAGCACAGGCCGGCTTCCACCTGTTCATTTGCCAGAACCGTCTGGCAGGTATCACACCAGTTCACAAAAGACTCTTTCCGGTACACCATGTCTTTTTCGAACATTTTGATGAACAGCCACTGCTCCCAACGGTAATACTCCGGATCGCAGGTAGCGACCTCACGGCTCCAGTCGTAACTGAATCCCATGCGCTTGAGCTGTGCACGCATGGCGTCGATATTTTCATACGTCCATCTGGCCGGATGTGTATCATTGGCAATCGCCGCGTTTTCCGCCGGCATACCGAACGCGTCCCACCCCATGGGATGGAGTACGTTAAACCCCTGCATCTTTTTATATCTGGCAATCACGTCACCGATGGTGTAATTTCTCACGTGCCCCATATGGATTTTACCGGATGGATAGGGGAACATTTCCAGCAGGTAATATTTTTCCCTGTCCGGATCTTCACAGACCTCGAAAATTTTTGTGTCATCCCAATATTTCTGCCATTCAGTTTCTATCGCCTGTGGATTGTACTTTTCTTCCATGATATGGTTTTTTACCTCCGGTGGTAAGGGCATCTGCCCATATTTAAATTCTTCAGAGCCTGATTCCGTTGCAATTTCAGGGTATTTATCGCAGTTCGCACGCACGCTCCCGGAACAGATACCCCCGATCGGACACTGAATAAAGTCAGTGATCCTCATGCCACAATATAGCATAAATAGCAAGACCGGCACTCAATGTTTTCGGGAAAGCCGAGCCGGACCTCATCCCGCCGGGCCGGTCAGATATGTTCGGGGGTATCAGATTATGAAGAAAAGATTTGACTTGTCTGCATCAATTGCATATTCATATAAGTTAAACGGGTAAACACAGTATGATGGATACCCGGGTTAAGGGCCCCGGAAAAAATAAATTCCACAGTCTTGCTTGTCTTTTCGTCCGTCTTCTGCGTTGTATCAAAGCGCACGTACAACAAGTATGCATTCTTTGATACGCCTTGAAGACGAACAAAAATCCTGTGCAATACTTGTGGATTTTATTCCTTCCGTGACCCCGGCAAAAGCGACGCTGATGAAACACAGTCAAACTGATCAGCCCAATATTGCATGAAGTACCGATTTTATACGATTTCCATCTCAGCCACTTTCATAGCATTATGACAGCGCAATACCATATCGCAGGCAACATCATGGAAATCACAGGCACCGCCGTAAAAATCCGGCTTATGCCGGCTTGTTCGGAGCACCATATGGGCAACAGATTTCGGCCCGGACGGCCTCTATCATTTTTTCCGTTCATGCAATTATATTCAGTTTTAAAATATCATCACTCTCTCTTCCATCCAGCTGCGCTTTTTGCAAACCGTGCCGACACGGATACAGGTCGGAATAAATGACGAAAACACATGGTCCTGCGCAAGACGGTATGCTGAACGCGTATATTCAATACCATTGAACGCGGTGTCGAAAATTATTGACAGATCTTCACGCACACATGTGGTCGGGGTCCGGTTATTGAACGCCCCGGAATTCAACACTGCCGCGTGTTCCTCTCCGTGGTTCTCGTCATGCCCTGTCATCCGTACATCCGGCGATTAAAAACTCATTGATTTCCCACTTGACCGGGAAATATTTCGAGCCAGGCTTTTGGGTCGACGATAGTGAAACGGTATCATCCGTCACACATATTCGTCAATAACTGCCTGACTTAACAGGGAGAAAAGAGGATGACCACTTTATGAGCATTAAAATTCTGATCAATGCCATCGATCCGGAAGAGTGCCGGATCGCGGCGGTAAAAGACAGTAAACTTGAAGAGTTCCACATTGAGACCACCACCAGGGAAATCACCCACGGCAACATATATAAAGGCATTATCACCCGGATTGAACCGGCCCTTCAGGCCGCATTCATTGACTACGGTGCGGAACGAAATGGATTTCTCCAAAAAAATGAAATCCACAGCGATTATTTCCATGACAATCACACCGGTAAAAATTCCATTGAAAATATAGTCAAACGAGGTCAGGAAGTCATCGTCCAGGTCATCAAGGAACCGGACATGAACAAAGGTGCGATGCTGACCACGTTTATTTCCCTGCCCGGGCGCCATGTCGTACTGATGCCGGGCAGCAAAAACAGCGGTGTATCACGAAAAATTGAAAGCGACGATGAACGGGCACGGCTGAAAGACATCATGAACAACCTGAAACTGCCCGACGGATTTGGGCTGATCATTCGAACGGCGGGGGCCGATTGCCCGAAAACGCTTTTATCCAAAGATCTCAGGTATCTGTTGAGGCTCTGGAAAAACATCATGAATAACGGCATCAAGGAAAAAGCCCCGGCCCTGCTTTACAAAGACCGCATACTGGCACTCAGGTCCATTCGGGATTCCTTTACTCCGGACGTTTCCGGCATCCTTGTAGACAACGAGGCCATGTACAAAGAGGTCCGTGAATTCATAAACATCATATCCACAAAGCATAAAAAAATTGTAAAACTCCACAAGGGACCCAAACCGATTTTTTCCAAGTACCAGTTGGAAGACCAGATCGCATCGGTTTTTGAAAGCCGCGTCAAATTAAAATCCGGAGGTTCCATCGTAATTGAACGCACCGAAGCCATGGTCACCATCGACGTCAATTCCGGGAAAGCCATTCACAAAAAATCGATCGAAGACACCGCATTTCTGACCAATATCGAAGCGGCCGAAGAAATTGCGCGGCAGCTGCGCCTGAGAGACCTAGGAGGGTTGATTGTCATTGATTTCATCGACATGAGGGAATCCAAACACAAGCATGATGTTGAAAAGGCCATGAAAACGCACATTAAACAGGACAAAGCCCGAACAAAACTCGGCAGAATTTCAAAATTCGGCTTGATGGAAATGTCCCGGCAGCGCATTCGGCCGTCCATTGAATTCGGCAGTTATGACTCCTGTCCCTATTGTCACGGCAAGGGTCTTACGCCGTCGACCGAAACCATGGGCCTGAGCTTCCTGAGAAAATTAAGAATCGAAACGCTCAAACCCGATGTCAAGATGGTCCGGGGAATTGTGCCGGTTCAGGTGGCCGATTACCTGCTCAACCGAAAACGGAAGGAAATCCTGGATCTGGAAATCCGGCGGGAACTGGAAATCAAAATAGAAAGCGACGAAACGATGGTACCGGGCGACTGCCGGATTGAGAGTGAGCAGAAAAAGGACTGAGTTTTGAGGACTGAGTAAAAAACACCGGGTTATGGTGCAGGCGTAGGGGCAGCCCCCTGTGTCCGCCCTTCAGAATGCCGGTTATGCAGGGGCGGCCCCGTGTCCGCCCATCGGCAGGATACAAGTTCCGAAATGCAGAAATTCAGACCGTATAAAAAGCAGATGCGAATCGCGACCGAAATATGAATTTTCGACTCATGACTCCGGACTCACGACCGTCCGTTAAAACGACTCTGAGTTGACTTACGACGAAAATTACTATATCTGCACTATCTAAAAGGATAAAAAAGACAACTAATCACCCGCAAATCCAATTCGGGTTAAATAGATTTGTTTAACCAAAGATCGGGAGGTTTGTATGCCCGTCAAAAAATCACCTGGAAGACCCGGCAAGTCTGCCGTTATTTTGTGCATTGCCGTTGTGGCGGTCGCCATCGTTCTGGGTATTAAATGGTTTTATTCGTATGATTCAAAACCCGCAACTCAAATCGAAGAGACCGCAGGCAGACATATTCCCATCACCAAACAGCCGGTTATTGATTACGGGCAGCTGGATGAAAACGACGAACTGAAAACCATGATGCAGGCGCGTAAAGAAAAATATGGTCTGGAAAAGAGCGTAAACATCGTTGCCAAGTCTGACGAATCGATTAAAATCGGCGATTCCACGATTTCCATGAAAGAAATTATCGACAGTATCCACCTGGATCGAGGGGACATTATCGAAAAGGATCTCGAACTGACGGGGGACGCGGCTTCCCGCGACATTGCGGACAAAAAACAGGAAATTTACGGAATTTATGTAGTTCAATCAGGAGATAACATATGGAATATTCACTACCGGTTCCTGAAGAGCTATTTTGAACATCGGGGAATATCGCTTTCGCCTCTTTCAGATGAGCCCGATACCACGGGATACAGTTCAGGTGTCGGTAAAATTTTGAAATTTTCAGAAAAGATGGTCTATATTTTTAATCTCAAAGAGCGAAAACTGGATACCGATATCCATTTAATCTATCCCCTCAGCAAAATTATCGTTTTTAACATGAAAGAAGTCTTTTCGCTTCTGGATCAGATCGACAGGGCCCATGTCGATCGCATCCAGTTTGACGGCGAAACGATCTGGATTCCGGCAGAGCAGTAGGATAAAACGCCACATTTTCATAAAGAAATATTTGACGCCAACGTTCTTTTAAAGTATATCTGCCCATTTCATATTTGAGTTAATCAGGTGTGAATAAATCAAAAAAATCCGGATTGCGCAATCTTCGGGCGAACAATCGGTATGATATTTGATCAGGCCAACTATTTATGCTAATTTTTAAAAAGTATTTAAAAAAGTGGTCGATCGTGGTCGGGTTTGCGGCATGGATTGTCGCGCTGACAATGAGCCAGGGATGCGTGGGAACAGCCGGCCTGGATAAATTACGTCAGTCGGCCGACCCCTTTCACGCAAGTCCCTACCCGATCGCTTTAAAGCGATGGACCCGTGAATCCCGCATATATCAGGGGCTGGCCGTTAAATTGATTGTTTCGGCAACCTATGAATCGACGGACTTTCGCAGGGCCTATGCCGACGAATATGCACGGGCCTACCACCTGAACGATTCTCAGCACGATAAATTAAAGGCCGATCAACTTCTGGCTGCCGGGACGTTTCACGATTTTTTCATCGCCGCCTATGTTCCGGAAAAGGGCTGGGATGATTTTAATAAAAAAGACTCAACCTGGAAATTTTATCTGGCCGTGAATGCCGGTCTGAAAATTGAGCCGGTGGAAATTCGGAAAATAGATAAAATCGATGCGGTCACCCGACATTTCTTTCCGTATATTACCCCGTGGAAATCCATCTACCGGGTCCGGTTCCCTGCTCTCCGGCCCGAAACGCAACAGCCTCTGGTTCCGTCCGGAACGGCTGCCGTCAGACTGGTTATTACCGGGGTTCTCGGCACTGCGGAAATGGTGTGGGAAGGTAGTATTGAGGACTGAGTTTCTAAGGACTGAGGACTGAGTAAAGGCGCAGGGGCGACCGGCGGTCGCCCGTCGGCACGGCACCCGGTCATGTTATACACAGAAAACAACAATAAACCAAAAAACCAATAACGGCAAAAAACATACAACACAACGCTAAGGAGGTACACGGTGACAGGAATCGCTTACGCAATGGGGCAACAAGGTGGCGCGTCCGGCGCTCAGGGAGGTTTTGGAGCATTCGTCCCTCTTATTCTGATGTTTGTCATATTCTACTTTCTTCTGATTCGGCCCCAGCAGAAAAAGAATAAGGCACATACCGAAATGATTAAAAATCTGAAAAAAGGAGACCGGGTGGTCACCAACGGCGGAATTCATGGTCGCATCACCTCTCTGGATGAAAGTATCATGACCCTTGAAATTGCCGATAAGGTCCGCATCAAGGTCAACCGGGGCAGTATCGCCGGTCTGGCCCAGTCTGCACCGTCCCCCGGAGAGAGCAAAAACGAAAAAAAAGATTCGGAAAAATCTCAGTAATTTATTTTGACAAATTGTCAGATGTACAGTGGAAAGGAACGGGTCATTGAAGAATCTTTCTTGGAGACATATCATCGTCTTAATTGTCGCGGCTGCGGCAGTCATTCATATCATCCCCACCATAAATCCGGGGGCATGGCCGAATAAAAAAATCAACCTCGGGCTGGATCTCCAAGGCGGTATGCACCTGGCCCTGGAAGTAGACACGGACAAGGCCGTGGAAGGTACTGTGGAACGGATTACTCAGGAACTGCGAAACAGCCTGAAAAAAGAGCATATCCGGTTCACCTCTCTCGAACGTATCCAGAAAGACAAAATTTCCGTTCGCATTCCGGAAAGCGACAAAGAAAAATTCAATCAGATTCTGGACAAGGAATTCAGGCATCTCCGGTCGCTGTCGACAACCACTGAAAACGGGTTCATCTCCGCTTCCATGGATCTGCCCGGGAAAGAAGTCGAACATATCAAAAAACTGGCGGTCGACCAGGCGCTTGAAACCATCCGAAACCGTATTGATCAATTCGGGGTCAGCGAACCCGATATTCGACGCCAGGGTGAAAAGCGGGTCCTTATCCAGCTTCCCGGTGTCAAGGAAACCAAACGCGCCAAGGAACTGATCGGAAAAACCGCTATTCTGGAATTCAAACTGCTGGATGAAACTCATGATGTCAACACGGCACTGAAAGGCGTTGTTCCGCCCGGCACCGAAATCCTGTACGAGCACAAAAAGAGTATTGAGACCCAGCGCGTTTCCAAAATCCCCTACCTCCTGAAAAAACGAACGCTTCTGACCGGCGCGTATCTGACGGACGCCAGAGTGCAGATCGATTCACAGTATAATGAACCGTATGTCGCCATTGATTTTGATAAAAAAGGCGCTCGCCTGTTTGAACGAATTACCGAAGAAAATGTCAAGAAACGACTGGCCATTGTTCTGGACGACAAAGTCTATTCCGCTCCGGTCATTCAGGAAAAAATCTCGGGCGGTTCTGCGCGTATCACCGGAAATTTCAGTTCCGAAGAAGCGCATGATCTGGCCATTGTTCTTCGTGCCGGCGCTCTTCCGGCTCCGGTCCACATCATCGAAGAACGAACCGTCGGGCCTTCCCTGGGATCGGACTCCATTCGAAAAGGGTTGATGTCCATGATGGTCGGCGGCATCCTCGTCGTGTTGTTCATGATGGTATATTATCGGGTGTCCGGTTTGATTGCCGACATCGCGCTGATCATGAACATTATTCTAATCGGCGCCGGTCTGGCGGCCTTTCAGGCCACACTGACGCTTCCGGGAATTGCCGGAATCATCCTGACTATCGGTATGGCCGTAGATGCCAACGTGCTGATCTTTGAACGCATCCGGGAAGAGATGGCTGTCGGCCGCACCCCGCGGGCAGCGGTCGATACCGGATATAACCGTGCCACGCTGACGATTCTCGATGCCAATGTTACCACCCTGATTGCTGCGCTGGTGCTGTTTCAGTTCGGAACGGGCCCGGTTAAGGGATTTGCCGTCACGCTGAGCCTGGGCGTGCTTGCCAGTCTGTTTACCGCATTGATTGTGACCCGCATGATCTTTGAGCAGCTGTTGGCCAAACGAAGAACCAAAACGTTGAGTATCTGACAAAATTAACGCCGGAAACAGGCGGAAACGCTCTGCTTTTCGGCGTCTCAGGTTTCAGACCGTTATTCAGGATATAAGGACCCGACTCATGCAGTTTATCAAGCCAGACGTTAACATAAATTTTATCGGAAAACGAAAAATTGCCTTTATAGTTTCCATTTTGCTGATCCTTGCCGGTTTTGTCTCACTTATCGTCCATAAAGGCCCCAGATACGGGATCGATTTTGCCGGCGGCACCCTTATCCAGATCAAATTCACGGAACCGGTCAAGATCAAATCGATCAAATCAGGCCTGAATGCCCTGGAAATGGAGGGCTCCGTTCAGACGTTCGGGGAACACGATGCCAACGAGTATTTGATCCGTACCGAAAAATCGATCGCTACGGACCAGGAGTTTTCCTCGACATTGGAAAACGCATTGAAAACATCGGCCGGCTCCGCCGTTGAAATTCGTCGAATCGAAATGGTCGGCCCCCAGGTGGGTAAGGACCTTCAGGAAAAAGCGCTGTTTGCCATGTTTTATGCGCTGTTGTTCATTACGATCTATATTTCCGGCCGGTTTGAACTGAAATGGACGCTCAGCATCGTCATGGCCGCCGCCCTGATGGGAGCCGTCTATATATTTTCCATGCTGAACGTCAGCATCCCCTTTCTGATCGGCACGGCCCTGGTGGTGTCACTGGTGCTGTTCTGGTTTCTCGAGCTCAAGTACGCCATGGGGGCCATCGTGGCGCTGATTCACGACGTGACCATTACCGTGGGTATCTTCTCCATATTCGACAAGGAGTTTACCCTGCCGATCATCGCCGCCCTCCTGACCATCATCGGTTATTCTTTGAACGATACCATCATCGTATTTGACCGGATCAGGGAAAACCTGAAAAAATATCACAAACTCGAACTTGCTGCCGTTATCAACAAGAGCATCAACGAGACACTGAGTCGGACCCTGCTGACGTCCCTGACGACATTTATCGTTGTTTTGGCGCTGTTCATTCTCGGGGGCGGAATCATTCATGACTTTGCGTTTGCCATGATCGTGGGGGTTCTGATTGGAACATATTCCTCAATATATGTTGCCAGCCCCATTCTGATCGCCTGGCAGGAACATGGAAAGAAAAAGCGCGGATAGACACGGCGCCGGGTCGATCGGTTCATGTGAAACGGAGAAAAATGTGACATGAAGCAATGGTTTCAAACAGCGGTTTTCAGTTTGGGTCTGTTTGTCCTGACGGCATGTGCCGGGTTGACTCCCACCGAAGATGTGGATTATCTGGCGCTTCAAAATCAGCTGGATGAAGCCGGTCGGAAAATTGAAGTGCTTCAGCACCGAATGTCGGTCATGCAGTTCATGCTGGACAAGCACCAGCAATCCCTTGGTGAACTGGAAAAGCTGAAAATCAAAAATCAGGTTGAGGCCAAACCCATTCAGCCGCTGATCGAACAGCCGCCGGTTCGTGAAGCCGATCTACCCCCGGCAGCTGCCGGCACGCCACCGGTGACGAAACAACCCCCGGTTGCCGTTTCTGTTACTCAACCCCGGAAATCCGCAAAACAGCTTTATGATGAGGCATTATCCGCCTTCAGGGGGCAGAAATACGACCTGGCATTATCGCTGTTTCAAAATTTTCTGAACACATACACAAACCATGCGTTTTCAGACAATGCGCTCTACTGGTCGGGAGAATGTCTGTATTCACAGAAAAAATTCACCGAGGCCCTGCCGGTTTTCAAGAAAGTGGTCGATATCTACCCCAAGGGGGGAAAGGCTCCGGATGCCTTGCTGAAAATCGGATATGTCCATCTGAATCTCAAACACCCTTCACAGGCAAAAACGTATTTTAAAAATGTCATAAAGCGATATCCGTTTTCACCGGCTGCCGAAAAGGCGGAACACCGGTTGAAGCTCATGAAGGACTGAGTTTTGAGGACTGAGGACTGAGTAAAAAACCCGGGTTATGGTGCAGGCGTAGGGGCGGCCCCCCGTGTCCGCCCATCGACATGAACCGCGGTACAGATAACGAAACCAACACCCCACAATCGGCGGCGACAACAACGTATGGATAACGTGCTGACTTGGTTAATGCTGAAAAGTGTTCCGGGAATCGGCAACCTGATCTTCAAACGGTTGTTGGATCGTTTCTCCTCTCCGGCCTCGGTATTTGAGGCCGCCCCTGAAGACCTGATGCAGATAAAGGGAATGAATCGCCGACTTGCATCCCGCATTCTGCACTATCACATCCCGGATACCGTCAAAAAAGAATACGAACTGGCCCGAAAAAATGGATATCACATCATCACCCTGCATGATGACGTATATCCTCCCATGCTGAGGGAAATCGAAGACCCGCCGCCGTTTTTGTACGTATACGGTACACTTGAAAAATCCATTCGAAATATTGCGGTTGTCGGTGCCCGAAAAGCGTCTTCTTACGGGATGGCGACCGCAAGGGGACTGTGTAAAGCCCTGACCCGAAACGGTCTGACAATAGTCAGCGGGATGGCCAGAGGAATCGACACCGTTGCGCATCACGGCACGCTTGCCGCCGGGGGTAAAACAATAGCGGTGCTGGGCAGCGGCCTCCAGCGCATATATCCGATGGAAAACCGCCGTCTGTTCCACGAAATCGCTCAGAACGGTGCCGTCATCTCCGAACTGCCGCTGAATGCCGACCCGGAAGCCCATCATTTTCCGGCCCGCAATCGAATCATCAGCGGCATGTCTCTGGGAACGGTAGTCATCGAAGCGGCACCCAAAAGCGGCTCACTGATAACGGCACGGCTGGCGGCCGAACAAAACCGCGAGGTATTTGCCGTGCCCGGCAGTATTCATTCCGTAAAGAGTTCCGGCACTCACAATCTGATCAAGCAGGGCGCCAAGCTGGTGGAAACCGCCCGGGATATTCTCGAGGAATTGACGCACTTTATTGATATCGATAGTGAGAACGCCGAGCGTCCCGTGGAAAATGCAGCTCATCCTTCTGCGAACCTGACTTCCGAAGAAACCCGGGTCATTCAGTGCCTCGAGGCTTACCCCGCCCATATCGACAAAATTCAACGCGCTCTGTCCCTGCCGCCCGGAAAACTCCAGAGCATCCTGCTTCAACTTGAACTCAAGGGAACCGTTCAGCAATCGGAGGGGAATTATTACAGCATATTACCGAAGGACTGAGTGATGAGGACTGAGTGCAGGGGCGATCCGGCGCTCGGCTCGCCCGCTTGTAAGGCACGATTTGTCATGCAAGGCGCAGGGGCGGCCCCCCCGGTTTGGGGATACGGAATATCTGTCCGGGGTATTTAAAAAAAAAGCCGCAAGCCGGTCGGCTTGTAACAGATACCTGAAAAAAACCATAGCGCATGCGTCTGAAATCGGGTAAACTGGTGTTTTATAATTTACAACAGAAAAGACTCTCGACTCGTGACTCTCGACTGAAGACTCACGACTCCGAAAGGAAATATAGTGGACAAATCGCTTGTCGTTGTTGAGTCCCCCACAAAGGTGCGGACCATCAAAAAATATCTTGGCAAAGAATATAATGTTGTTGCCACTGTAGGCCATATAAAAGACCTCCCGGCCAAAGAAATCGGAATCGATATCGATCAGGGGTTCGTCCCCAAGTATCAGAACATCCCCGGCAAACAGAAAGTGATCTCATCAATGAAAAAGGCGGCCGGTGATGCAAAAGAAATTTTTCTGGCACCCGACCCCGACCGGGAAGGTGAAGCCATTGCATTCCATACGGCCGAGGTTCTGAAAAAAAAAGGACGGAAATTTCACCGGGTCCTGTTTCATGAATTGACCAAAAATGCCATACACGAAGCCATTGCCTCCCCTGAAGCGCTGAACACCCACAGGTATGAAGCCCAGAAAGCCCGACGAATTCTGGACCGTTTGGTGGGATATCAGGTATCTCCTCTGCTGTGGAAGAAAGTTCAGCGCGGATTGAGCGCCGGACGGGTTCAATCGGTTGCCGTCCGGATCATCTGCGAGCGGGAACGTGCCATTCAGGCATTTGAACCCCAGGAATACTGGTCCATCACCGCCCATCTCTCGAGCGAATCCCCTCCGGAATTCTCCGCCAAACTGGCCCGCAAAAACGGGAAAAAAATCACGATCCCCAACCAGGACAATGCGGAAGCCATTCTGAACGAACTGGCGGATCACCCATTCCTCGTTCACGACATCATCAGTAAAACCACCCGGAGAAACCCGCAGCCGCCGTTTATTACCAGCAAACTGCAACAGGAGGCTATCCGAAAACTCAGATTCTCCGCCAAAAAGGCCATGATGATTGCCCAGCAGCTTTATGAGGGCATAGATCTGGGCCCGGGGGAACCCGTCGGGCTGATCACTTATATGAGGACCGATTCCACGCGAATTGCCGAGGAAGCCGCCCTGGAAGCCATCGATCTCGTTCGGCAGAAATTCGGAAACGAGTACGCCGTCAAAAAACCCCGGGAATTTAAAAACCGGAAAAAAGTTCAGGACGCCCATGAATGTATCCGGCCGACATCCGTATTCCATACGCCGGAACAGGTGGCACCTTACCTGAATGAGGACCAGCGGGCGCTTTACACCTTGATATGGCAACGATTCATGGCCTCCCAGATGGCACCGGCAAAAATCAACCAGAATTCCATCCGGATTCGGGCCGGAGTTTATGAGTTCACAGCCAGTGGGTCCACCATTGCATTTCCTGGGTTCATGGCGTTGTATATGTCGGAAGACGATAAAATCGAAAGCCAGAGAGAAAAGGACAAGGGGCCCCTGCCCCCCCTGGCCAAAGACATGGAGCTGAAACTGAACAAGCTCGATCCGAAGCAGCATTTCACCGCCCCTCCTCCCCGATTCTCGGAGGCTTCCCTGGTCAAGGAACTGGAGGAAAACGGAATCGGTCGCCCCAGTACCTATGCCGCCATCCTGTCGACCATTCGCGATAAGGGATATGTGGACCTGGTAAACCGATATTTTCGGCCGACTGAACTCGGATTCATTGTCAACGATCTTCTGGTAAAAAGCTTTCCGGACATTTTCGATGTGGATTTTACCTCCAGGCTTGAAGATGATCTGGACAAACTGGAATCGGACGATGAAAAGACACTGGATGTGCTCACCCGATTTTATGTCCCCTTTAAAAAGGAGCTGGATGAGGCGGCCGAACATATGGAAAGTGTGAAGGGTGTCGGGGTCCCCACCGGCCTGACCTGCCCGGATTGCGGTTCCCCCCTTCATATCAAAGTCGGGAAAAACGGACCGTTTCTGGCCTGCAGCGGTTATCCTGAATGCCGGTTCACCCGGAATTACGTTCGGGATGAAAAGGGACGGCTTCAGCCGGTGGAACCTCCACCCAATCAGGAATCGGACGAGACATGCGAAAAATGCGGCAAAGCGATGGTCATCCGTCAGGGAAAATTCGGACCGTTTCTGGCCTGCAGCGGTTATCCCGAATGCAGAAACACACGATCCCTGTCATCCGGCGGAGAAGCCGAAGACACCGGAGTGGACTGCCCCGAGCCGGGTTGCGAGGGCAGACTGGTTCGAAAAATGTCCAAACGAGGCAAGGTGTTTTACGGGTGTAACCGCTATCCGGACTGCAAGTACGCCCTCTGGGACAAGCCGGTTCCCCGGAAGTGTCCTGAATGCGGTGCCGACTTTCTGGTGGAAAAATCAACCAAAAAAACCGGCACTTATCTGGCCTGCCGCAGCAAGGAATGCGGGTTTAAAGAAAAACCTTGACAGAATTTGATTGGTTGGATATAAATTGTGATTAAATTCTAATAGAGGTATTATTCAACGTGAATTCATTTTTCATTATCAACCTGATACTTGTCGTTATTATCAGCCTCGTTGTGGTCCTTAGCGGCCGCTGCGAGGGCGAGGGTTGATAATGGTTTAATTTTTGATACCATCTAAACAAAAAATCCGTTATCCGCTCTCGCATAAGGTGGAAACGGATTTTTTTTATGGGGAGAAAAAATGAAAAGCGACATCGCCAAAAAAGGAATCGAGAGAGCACCGCATCGTTCTCTGTTCAAGGCCTGCGGCTATACCGACGCTGAAATCGACCGTCCGCTCGTCGGCATAGCAAATGCCGTCAATTCTATTGTCCCGGGCCACGTCCACCTGGACAAAATCACGGAAGCAGTGAAAGCCGGTGTCTACGCGGCCGGCGGCACCCCCATCGAATTCGGCGGCATCGGTGTCTGTGACGGTATCGCCATGAATCATATCGGCATGAAGTACTCCCTGGCCAGCCGGGAACTGATCGCAGATTCCATCGAGGTAATGGCCACGGCCCATGCGTTTGACGCGCTGGTGCTGGTTCCCAACTGCGACAAAATCGTCCCGGGCATGCTGATGGCAGCCGCCCGCCTGGATATCCCGGCCATTGTCGTCAGCGGCGGCCCCATGCTGCCGGGGAGGAACCCCGAATCCAGAGGCGATCGCAAAATCGATCTGATCTCCGTATTTGAAGCCGTCGGCGCCGTACGCTCCGGACGCATGACGGAAGAGCAGCTCCTGGCCGTTGAAGATGAAGCCTGCCCGACCTGCGGTTCCTGTGCCGGTATGTTTACCGCCAACTCCATGAATTGCCTGACCGAAGTCATCGGCATGGGGCTCCCGGGCAACGGCACGATTCCGGCGGTCATGGCCGCCCGGATTCGACTGGCCAAACTGGCCGGCATGCAGATTCTCGACCTGCTGAACCGAAATATCACCCCGAAAAAAATCATGACCGAACAGGCGTTTATCAACGCACTCACGGTCGATATGGCTCTGGGTTGCTCAACGAATACCGTGCTGCATCTTCCTGCCATTGCAAGAGAAGCCGGGGTGCGCATCGATCTGAACCTGATCAATGACATCAGCCGGAAAACCCCTCATCTGTGCTCCCTGAGCCCGGGCGGCAAGGACCATCTGGCAGACCTGGACCGCGCCGGCGGCATCAGCGCGGTCATGAAGGAACTGGCCGATGCCGGTCTGATTCATACAGACTGCATCACGGTAACGGGCAACACTACCGGTGACAATATCCGGCAGTCGATAATCCGCGACACGGACGTCGTCCGCTCCATGGACAATCCGTATCATGCCGAAGGCGGGCTGGCCGTGCTGTTCGGAAACCTCGCGCCTAAAGGATGTGTGGTCAAACAGACGGCCGTTCTGGACGAAATGCTGCGGCATGAAGGACCCGCCAGGGTATTCGATTCGGAAGAAGACGCCAGTCGGGCCATCATGAACGAGCAGATCCGGAAAGGCGATGTCATTGTCATTCGGTATGAAGGCCCCATGGGCGGCCCCGGCATGCGGGAGATGCTGACGCCCACCGCAGCCATTGCCGGAATGAACCTGGACGCCCATGTCGCCCTGATCACGGACGGACGGTTCTCCGGCGGTACGCGCGGCGCTTCGATCGGCCATGTATCGCCCGAGGCCATGCACGGCGGCCCCATTGCCCTGGTACGGGAAGGCGACCTCATCACCATCGACATTCCGGGCAAAACCATCACGCTAAAGGTTCCGGAACCCGAACTGCAGCAGCGGCGTTCCGAGTGGACCCGTCCGGAACCCAAAATCGCCCACGGCTATATGGGACGGTATGCCCGCATGGTGTCATCGGCCGATGAAGGCGCGGTCGTCAAGTAAGCAGGACTGAGTAATAAAACCCGGGTTGTGGTGCAGGCGTAGGGGCAGCCCCCTGTGTCTGCCCATCAGCATGAACCCCGGTCAGTGTGTAGGCGCGGATCCCCGTGTCCGCCCGTCGGGATGCAGGCAGGATAAAAAAATACGTTTTTAAAGGATACAACGCGAATGAAATTAACAGGTGCGCAAATTTTAATGAAGGTGCTCAAAGAAGAAGGCGTGGACACGATCTTCGGATACCCGGGCGCCGCGACCATCGATATCTACGATGAGATCGAGCGAACGGATGACATCCGCCATATTCTGGTCCGCCACGAGCAGGCCGCAGCCCATGCCGCGGACGGGTATGCCCGGGCCGGCGGTCGCGTCGGGGTCTGCCTGGTCACCTCCGGGCCGGGAGCTACCAATGCGGTCACCGGTATTGCATCGGCCTTCATGGATTCCATTCCCATGGTGGTGCTCAGCGGTCAGGTGCCGACCAACCTGATCGGAAACGACGCATTTCAGGAAGTCGATATCGTTGGAATTACAAGGCCCTGCACCAAGCACAATTATCTGGTCAAAAGCACTGAAGAACTTCCAAGAGTTCTGAAGGAGGCCTTTTATCTTGCCGCATCCGGAAGGCCCGGTCCGGTTCTCGTCGATCTTCCCAAAGATGTCATCAAAGGGACCATTAACTATACACCCGGGAAAACCGTCAAGCTCAAATCTTACAGTCCGAACTACAAACCCAACCGTAAGCAGCTTCAAAAAGTCGCCGAACTGGTCAAAAAGGCGACCCGTCCGGTCATTTTTGCCGGCGGCGGCGTGATCCTGTCCAAGTCGTCTTCAGAACTGACGGAATTTGCCCGAAAAATGCAGATCCCCGTCACCGGATCGCTGATGGGTTTGGGCGCCTTTCCGGGAAGCGATCCCCTGTGGCTCGGCATGCTCGGTATGCACGGCACTTACCGGGCCAATATGTCCACATCGACCTGTGACCTGCTGATTGCCGTCGGCGTTCGATTTGACGACCGGGTCACCGGCAAAACCGATGCATTCGCCTCGCAGGCCAAAATCGTTCATATCGATATCGATCCGACCTCGATCCGGAAAAACGTGCCGGTCACGATTCCTGTTGTGGGTGACTGTAAGATCAGCCTCCAGTACCTGAACAAACTGATGAATGAAGCGGTTCCGGAAGACCTGACCGAACGGCGGAAAGACTGGCTGGATCAGATTCAGAAGTGGAAAGACACCAATCCGCTGGCCTATTGCCGGGGAGACAGGATCAAACCCCAGTACGTGATCGAAAAACTTCACGAAATAACGGACGGCAAGGCGGTTGTCACCACGGAGGTGGGTCAGAATCAGATGTGGGCCGCCCAGTATTACCATTTTGACAAGCCCGATCACTTCATCACCTCCGGAGGACTGGGGTGCATGGGATTCGGGCTTCCGGCCGCCATCGGCGCCCAGATCGCCTGCCCGGACAAGCTGGTGGTGGACATTGCCGGAGACGGCAGCATCCAGATGAACATCCAGGAGATGGCCACGGCGGTTCAATACGGTCTTCCCGTAAAAATCATCATCCTGAACAACGGCTATCTGGGCATGGTTCGTCAGTGGCAGGAACTGTTTTATGAAAAACGCTATGCGTCCACCCGGATGGATTACATGCCCGATTTCATTAAACTGGCAGAAGCGTTCGGAGGCGTCGGCCTGCGGGCCGAAAAGCCTGAAGATGTGAAATCCGTCCTGAAACAGGGGCTTGCCTGCCCCAAACCCGTCATCATGGATTTTGTCATTGAACCGGAAGAAGGCGTCTATCCCATGGTACCGGCCGGCGCCCCCATAACGGAAATGCTCCTGGTGTAATAGTGAGGTGTTCGATATGACCGAAGAAAAAAACATTCTTTCCATTCTCGTAGATAACGAAGCCGGCGTTTTATCCCGAATCGTCGGCCTGTTCAGCGGCAGGGGGTACAACATTGAAAGCCTGTGCGTGGCCGAAACCATGGATGCCGGTGTATCCCGAATCACCATTGTCACCAAGGCCAATCCGCCCCTGGTCGAACAGATCAAAAAGCAGCTCAATAAACTCGTCAACGTCGTTAAAGTCCATGAGCTGACCGGAACCGAATACGTTCAGAGGGAAATGGCGCTGATCAAGGTCAAGGCAAAGCCCGAAAACCGGGCGGAAATTCTCCGGATCGTGGACATATTCCGATGCAAGGTGGTCGACGTCGGGCAGGAACATTATACGCTGGAAGTCACGGGAGATCAGGGAAAACTCACGGCCCTCCGGAGCCTGCTGAAACCCATCGGCATAAAGGAAATTGCCCGGACCGGGATTATTGCGCTGTTTCGGGAACCTAAGTAACAACAGGGCTGAGTTATGAGGACTGAGGGTTTAGGACTGAGTGCAGGGGCGGACCCCCGTGTCCGCCCATCAACATAAAACCCGATAATAAATAACTGTTAATTCATAACATATCACAGACAATCAACTAAGGAGAATACAATGGCAAATATTGATTTTGGCGGAGTTGTCGAAGAAGTGGTGACTTCCGAGGAATTCCCCCTGGAAAAAGCCAGAGAAATTTTGAAGAATGAAACCATCGCCGTGCTGGGCTACGGGGTCCAGGGGCCCGGACAGGCCCTGAATATGAGAGACAACGGTTTTGACGTGATCGTGGGCCAGAGGGAAAACAGCTCTTCCTGGGACCGTGCGGTGGAAGACGGGTTCATTCCCGGGAAAACCCTGTTTCCGATCGAAGAGGCCGCCAAAAAAGCCACCGTTATCCAGTACCTGCTGTCGGATGCCGGCCAGGTCGCACTGTGGCCGAAAGTCAAAGCGTGTCTCAACGACGGCGATGCGCTGTACTTTTCACACGGTTTTTCAATCGTTTACAAAGACCAGACCCAAATCGTACCGCCGGAAAACGTGGATGTGATCCTGGTGGCGCCCAAAGGCTCCGGACGAAGCGTCCGCGCCAATTTTCTGGACGGCAGCGGAATCAACTCCAGCTTCGCGGTATTTCAGGACTACACCGGAAACGCTCGGGAACGCACCTTGGCGCTGGGAATTGCGATCGGTTCCGGTTACCTGTTTCCCACGACTTTTGAAAAAGAGGTCTTCAGCGACCTGACCGGCGAACGGGGTGTTCTGATGGGATGCCTGGCCGGCGTCATGGAAGCACAATACAATGTCCTCCGCAAAAACGGCCACAGCCCCAGTGAGGCGTTCAATGAAACCGTTGAAGAACTGACCCAGAGCCTGATTCGCCTGGTGGCCCAGAACGGTATGGACTGGATGTTTGCCAGCTGCAGCACCACGGCCCAGCGTGGGGCCCTGGACTGGGCACCTAAATTCAGGGATGCCGTGGTTCCGGTCTTTGACGACCTTTATGAAAGCGTTCTGACCGGCAAGGAAACCCAGCGGGTCCTGGACGTCAACAGCGCCCCGGATTACCGGGAAAAACTGGAAAAAGAACTGACCGAGATTCGAAACTCGGAAATGTGGCGGGCCGGCGCCGCCGTGCGCTCACTTCGGCCTGAAAACCGGAACAAATAGATTCAAAGGGCTTTTGATTATATCTTCGGCCACGTTGTTGCAGGCTCTGTTCCGCCCGTCCCCGGCTTCGCCGGGAACGGGCGGGATTCCGCAGTAAAATTTACGAAAATATGGCCGACGTTGGAACCAAGCCCGATTCAAACGATGTGGTGATCCGGCCGGGTCGCCACTCGTCACTGTTCGACAGATCGACGGTAATACGGGAGAGAATCATGACGGAATCGATTTTATTGTTTGACACCACCTTGAGAGATGGAACCCAGGGGGAAAATATCTGTTTCACGGTCGATGAAAAGCTGATGATCGCTCAGAAGCTCGACGACCTGGGAATTCATTATATTGAAGGCGGGTGGCCCGGTTCCAACCCCAAGGACCGCCGATTTTTTGAAAAGGCACGTCGGGTCACATTTCAACAGGCGCGGTTGACGGCCTTCAGCTCGACCCGAAGGCCCGGAATCCCACCTGAAAAAGATAAAAATCTGAAAGAGCTTTTGAAAAGCGCCGCCAAAACCGTGACCATTTTTGGGAAAAGCTGGGATCTTCACGTGGGGCTCATGCAAAATACGCTCGAAGAAAACCTGGCCATGATTCACGACACCATCGCTTTTTTAAAACAGCACGATCGCGAAGTCATCTACGATGCCGAACATTTTTTCGACGGATACAGAGACAATCCAACGTATGCGCTGAACACCCTGTTTGCCGCCATTGACGGCGGGGCCGATGTCATCGTTTTCTGTGATACCAACGGCGGCACCCTGCCCTTTGATATCGAAACCGTTATCGCCACGGTGCGTCGCGATCTTGCCGTTCACACCCACGCGGATATCGATGCGCTGCCGGTCAAACTGGGCATCCATGCCCATAACGACAGCGGTCTGGCGGTCGCCAATTCCATTACCGCCGTCCGTTCGGGCGCGGTGATGGTGCAGGGAACCTTTAACGGCTACGGGGAGCGATGCGGTAATGCGGATCTGACATCGATCATTCCCATTTTGAAACTGAAAATGAACCGGACGTGCATCTCGGACCACAACCTGAAAAAACTCAAAAGTGTCTCACGATTTGTCAGCGAGATTGCCAACATGATCCCGTTGAGTTCCCGTCCCTTCGTGGGCCGCAGCGCGTTCAGTCATAAAGGGGGAATTCACGTCAGTGCCATCATGAAAAATCCGAAGGCCTATGAGCATATGCCGCCGGAGTGTGTCGGTAACAAACGGCGCGTTCTGGTATCGGATCTTTCCGGCAAGAGCAACGTGGAATACAAGGCCAGAGAACTCGGCATCGCGTTGGGCGGCAACGGTTACGACAGCAAAAAAATCGTTGATGAAATCAAGCACCTCGAAGAAAAAGGCTACCAATTTGATGCGGCCGAGGGGTCCCTGAAAATTCTCCTTCAGAAATACACGCAACAGTTTAAACCCCTGTTTGAACTGGAATCCTTTCGGGTGACCATTGAAAAAGATAAAGACCTCCCCTGCTCGGCCCATGCCACGATTAAAATTTCCGTGGGAGACCAGCAGGAAATTACGGCCGCAGAGGGCGACGGCCCGGTCAGCGCGCTGGACAATGCGCTGCGTAAAGCGCTGGATAAATTTTTTCCGGAGATTGACGCCATGCACCTGGTGGATTTCAAAGTCCGCGTAATCGACGGTCGCGACGGAACCGCCGCCAAGGTCCGTGTGCTGGCCGAATCCAGAGACCAGGACCATATCTGGAATACCATCGGGGTCTCTCCGGATGTCATTGAAGCCAGCTGGCAGGCGCTGGCCGACAGTTTTCAGTATAAATTATCCAAACCGGAATAAGGAGCGCTTCGCTTAAGGAGCAGCCCTTCGGGCTTTGAGGAGCGCTTCGCTTGAGGGAACGCCTTTCGGGGTGTTGCCGGATTTTTATAACCGCACAGACTTGGAAAACACATTATGAATCACGTCTCGAATCAAAAGGTTTGGAATAACGCCGCAGGGTCCTATGTTTCACCCGCCCTGCGGCCCATGCTCATTGTTTTGCCTCCCCCCAAAAAAGGCGGCGCGGCGGCCGGCCTTTCTCCTGAACAGCGGCTGATATAAATTCATCGTTTTAAACGCGATTTCACTTTTTTGTCCGGCAACATCGCAAAGACGAATACCGGTCATGCCGTCGTTCATACCGATGCTGACTTGTTTCGACCGACTGCGTCGGGCGTGATTATTTCTTCGGCCACGTTGTTGCAGGCTCCGTCCCGCCCGTTTCCGGCTTCCCCGGATCACGCGATCTCGACCGCCGGGAACGGACGGGACTCCGCCGTGAAATTTACGAAAATATGGCCGACGTTAGAACCAGGCCCACCGTGTCTAATTTATTATACTTGAAGGAGCAAACCAATGACCGATAGAGTCTATATTTTTGATACCACCTTGAGAGACGGGGAACAATCGCCCGGTGCCAGCATGAATACCGCGGAAAAAATCCGCCTGGCCATTCAGCTGGAAAAACTGGGCGTTGATATCATGGAGGCGGGATTCCCGGCGGCTTCGGAAGGCGATTTCGAAGCGGTCAGCGAAATTTCCGCCCGAATCAAACAGGTAGAAATCGCAGCGCTCTGCCGCGCAAACAAGACGGATATCGACCGGGCCTGGGGAGCCGTTCAGCATGCTGCCAAACCCCGAATTCACACGTTCATTGCCACATCGGACATCCACATGACCTACAAGCTGCACATGTCCAAAGACGAGGTGGTTCAGGCAGCCGTCGATGCGGTCACTTATGCAAAATCCCTGACCGACCGTGTGGAATTTTCAGCGGAAGACGGTTCCAGAAGCGATCGGAATTTCCTCTGCCGGATTTTTGAAGCCGCCGTTGCTGCCGGCGCCACCACCATCAATCTCCCGGACACGGTGGGTTACAGCATTCCGAGTGAATTCGGTGATCTGGTAAAATACATTCTGACCCATACGCCCAACATCCACCAAGCCGTTCTCAGCGTCCACTGCCACAACGATCTCGGGCTGGCCACGGCCAACACCCTGTCAGCGATCTGTGCCGGTGCCCGGCAGGCCGAAGTGACGATGAACGGCATTGGAGAACGCGCCGGCAACACCTCTCTGGAGGAACTGGTGATGGCGCTGCATACCCGCCGCAATCACATCCCCATGTCCACCGGTATTCAAACGGATCAGATTTACCCCACCAGTCGTCTGGTCAGTATGATCACCGGCATCATGGTACAACCCAACAAGGCGATCGTCGGATATAACGCATTTGCCCATGAAGCGGGGATTCATCAGGACGGGGTGCTGAAAAATCCCATGACCTACGAAATCATGCAACCCGAAACCGTAGGACTCAGCCGAAACCGTATGGTGCTGGGAAAACATTCCGGCCGGCACGCGCTTCGCGACCATTTAAGTCAACTGGGTTACGATCTGAGCAAGGAAGAGCTTCGTCAGGTATTTGTCAAATTCAAGGAGCTGGCGGACCGGAAAAAACAGATCATGGACGAGGACCTGGAAGTGATCATTTCGGAAGGAATATTGAGAACGTTTTCGACGTTTAAGCTGGAATATCTTCATATCACCAGCGGAACGACGGTGCTGCCCATGGCCAGTGTCAAAATGTCCATTAACAACCGGTCCGTAAAAGGCGCCGGTTACGGTAACGGTCCGATCGATGCGACGTTTAACACGATCGCAAAACTGGCGGGAACCCAATCGGAACTGTTGAGATTTTCCATCAGCGCGCTGAGCGGCGGTACGGATTCTCAGGGCGAGGTAACGGTCCGGCTTCGCGAAAACGGCCTGATTTCCATCGGCAAGGGAGCCGATCCGGACATCATGACAGCCAGTGCCAAGGCCTATATCAACGGGCTGAACCGGCTGGAGTATCTGAAAGCCCATCCGGTAGCCGATCAGAAGACCATGACAAATTAAAATCTGCTGCGCTCGAGGCGCAGAGAACGCAGAGCCCGAAACAGCCGGTTCGGGCTTCTGCGACCTTATCTCTTCGGCCGGGTCGGAGCAGTTAATTTTACGAAATTACGGCCGATATCAGAACCAGGCCCCGATGGCTCAATCGCCGGTTTCAGCCATGTAGTCGTCATACATGGTTTCGAGCCTTAATTTGTGTTTCCCCTCTTCCTGGGCCAGAACCCTGAAAAGCGTCTCCACATCTTCCTGATGCGCATGCTTTTCCAGTTCCTGATACATGGCCCGGGCTTTTTCCTCGCGTTTCATTCCGATCCTGAGAATATCACGGTAGTTCATCCCCGGAGAGTATTCCATTTCCACCATGAAATCGCTGCGTTTCAAATTCGAAATATGCTCGAATTTATATTCCGAAATGCGCTGAGTACTGATGTTTTCCAGCATCTTTTTGTGCTTTCGTTCCTCGTCGGCAAATTCCTTCAACATGTTCTTCACGCCGGAGAGAGATTCTTCTTTACAGGCCTCGTCATAGAAAGAGGCCGCTTCAATTTCCTTCTCAATGGCAAAATCAATTACGGCTTGAAAATTTTCAAAGGTCATGGATGTCTCCTTTCACCATATCGGCCCGAATACCGACTGAAACGGGTGAACCAGTCGAATTGAATCAAACCCGTGCGATATGCGGGCAAAGGGTTAAGATCGGATTTCCAATGTGCCGATGATATCTGTTACGCTTGAACAGCCGTGTTGCTCCAGATAGGATTCTATGCCGTCAATGATATCCACGGCGGCATGAGGATTGATGAAATTGGCCGTCCCTACCTGAACGGCCGCAGCGCCGGCAATGAAAAACTCGAGTGCGTCTTCGGCCCGCATGATGCCTCCAACTCCGATAACCGGTATTTCAACGTGCTTCGCCACCTGCCAGACCATCCGAAGCGCGACGGGACGTATGGCAGGGCCGGAAAGCCCGCCGGTTATATTGGCCAGTACAGGGCGACGCGTATGGATATCGATACACATGCCCGTAATGGTGTTGATCAACGACAGGGAATCCGCTCCGGCATCCTCCACGCTTCGGGCAATTTTGACAATGTCGGTCACATTCGGCGACAATTTGACCATCACCGGCTTGGATACGGCGGTTTTTACAGCGGCAACCACTGCGGCGGCCATGTCCGGGTCAACGCCGAATGCCACGCCTCCGGCCTTGACGTTGGGGCAGGAAATGTTCACCTCCAGCCCGGCGACCGCGTCCACCGCATCCAGCCGGGTCGCTACCTGAACATATTCATCCATACTCTGACCGTAAATATTGGCAATCACCGGGACGGACAATTTTTCCAGAAAAGGAAGTTTTTCCCGGATGAATGCATCGATTCCAACGTTTTCCAGCCCGATGGCATTGAGCATGCCGCTTGGCGTCTCGATAATTCGTTGAGGGGGGTTTCCTTTTGACGGATCCAACGACAGGCCTTTGACGATAATGGCCCCCAATCGATTCAAATCCATAAAGGGATCAAATTCCGCTCCGTATCCAAACGTACCGGAAGCGGTCATAACCGGAGCCTTCAGCTGAATGCCTCCAATATCCGTGCGTAAATCCGGTGGGTGTTTTTTCATGAGTACCTTTCCATTCCTTTTTTCCGGCGTCCCGATATCGCCGGTTTTAAGCCTTCGTCATCTCCGTTTTTCTGAATTCGCTGAAAATACGTCGTAAGTGCAAAGAAATCAAGAAGCATTTCATCAGCGTCTGGTCCCTGGATGATGCGAATTCGGAACTTAAAAAGGAATGAACTTATTTTGTTTATTTTCTGCCGCCCGTTCGCTTCGCTCTCTCAAGCCACAGAGACCGCAGAGACCGAAACCGTCGTTTTAGGGCTCTGCGGTCTCCGCGCCTCAAGCGAAGCGGGCGGTAAGTATATGATGTCAGGTCCAAAAAAATCTTATTTTTTGACAGTCTTTAACGGATAAGGCATTCATTTTTTGAAGCAGTTTGAATTAATCAAATGAAAGGAATATTTCATGCATACTTTGAATATCTAATATTATTATTAAAATATATGTCACTAGAAATCAAGAGTTATTGTTTCCGAATCACCTCATCCGAGTCATATGAAGCATCCGTTTTTCCAGCGATATTTTTCAGAACCGATTTTATATGACCGAAAGCGGTTTGACGAACCGTCACACCGGCATCGGCAAACACGTAGGAAGGCCCTTTTCCCTGAAGGTCTTCTGTTATCAGAACATTATCCACCTTCAGATCCACCAGCCATTCGGCCACCCGTATTCCCTTGCCTTTTGGTATGGCAGTATGCGGATTGGCCAGCGTTTTATGGGCTTTCACGCTGTTGTCCGAGGTCCGGATGTCCACTAATGCAAAATAAGGTGCTTCTCCAAAATGAGGACTGATCGTGCCAAACGGATCGGAAAGCGGCACAGCGGTTCTCGTCCATTCACGGACAACGGATTCGAAATGAATCCATACGCCCTCGACCCGTGGTACCTGCCTGCGAATTCGGGCTTCAATTTGCCTGCGAACCTGATCGGCCTTTTTCAGGTCATCGGTCCGGAATGCCAGTCGACATTCCAGAAACCGAAACCTTCCGGAATTTCGACCGGACAACCACTGGATCTGATCCACCAGCGGTTCCGCTTCGATGATGGAACGAATCGTGTCCAGAGTGGCCGAATCCAGCGAGGCGTCCAGCAGTACCCGCATACCGTCCGACAGGAGTTCCCACCCGGCATAACCGATGAACAAAACGACCAGTGCCGCGGCTATCTGATCCCCGGACAGTGTCAGCACATGAAATTCAAAACCGATATACTCGAAGATGACCGCAAGGACCACTACCGCAGAGGACAGCACATCGACCTGGCGATGACGTCCTTCCGCAATGATCGCCGGAGATTCCGTCCGCTTACCGATGACAACGGCATATTGGCCGAACAATAGAGTGACCAGCATTCCAACGACCAGCCAGACGATCACGGGAAACGTAATCATCGGGGCTGAGGAGGGTGGAGAAAAAACTTCACGAATGATTTCATAGCCGGCGAAAAATATAAACAGGGCGATCACCACCGAGATGATATTTTCGATCTTGTACAACCCATAGGGAAACGAAGGGCTTTTCTTGGCCGACAACCGCAAACCGCTGTAAACGGCCAGTGAGGCGACGGCATCGGCCGCCGAATCGATCACGGCAGCTCTTACCGCCAGGCTGCCGGAATAATGGGAAAGCATCGCTTTGACTATCGTCAAACCGATATTTATCAGAAACGCCGCCAGGGCAACGCGCCGAATCAGACGGGTCTCACGGTCAAGATCCGGAATGGGCCGACGGTCGTTTTCAGGTTGAATGGGTTCGGAACTCATGGAGAATCCACACTAAAAGTTATCGGGCCTGAATATGTCCTCGTCCACGTTGTTGCAGGCTGCGCCCCGCCCGTTCGCGCTCATTCGGGGCACAGAGAACGCAGAGGGGAAAAGCGCTTAGTTTGTGCCTCGAACGAATCGGGCAGCGGGATGAGTGCTTGTCAACATTTGAGAATACGGCCCACGGTATTGGTGTGCACCCGACCGGGAAATTCGCAGGCAAGATAGTGTATGGCACGGGCTCCCGTACAATGGCCCACGATGATGGTTTCAATGTCAAATTGTTTCAGGGAGTCGGCGACCGCTCTCAATCGGGAATCAGACGCCCGGCCCAGGTGCAGCCCCCCCATAACGGCATGAACGGGTTTACCGGGAACCAGTGCCGTTGCATGCAGCAATGTATTGATAACGCCCCGGTGGCTGCACCCCAGAAGGATGACCAGCCCTTTTTCAGTTTCGACAATCAGGGCCTGATCGTCTGCCATCGGATCGGGAATTTCACGTCCGCGGCGTCGAACGAAAAACTCGGGATTTACCGCCTCAAAATCCGTGCGCAGGGGAACTTCACCGGTCGTCATGATGCCCGGCGCGATGGTAACCGAAGAAGACTCCAGACGTAACGTGGCGTCTCGATCGAGCCGGTTCCGGATATCGGGAGCCATTCCGATATATCGATAACCTGTTCGGGTCCGGGCCAGTTTATCCTCGAGAGCATCCGGATGGGCCGTTATCGTCGTGTGACGGTTTTCGTCGAAAAGTGCGTTCAACCCGCCGGAATGGTCATAATGTCCGTGGCTGAGTACCACTTGATCCACGGACGTTAAATCGATTCCCAGAGTCGCGGCATTTTTCCGCAACCCCAATCCCTGTCCGGCGTCAAACAGTATCCGGCAGTCACCGGATTCAATAAAGAAAGAAAGGCCGTGTTCTCCGATAAGCTCCCGGCCGCTCAGGGGAACGGTATTCTCACACAAAGTCGTGATCGATATTGTCATATGCACACCCGTAATAAAAAAATTATGTTTCTCACGCAACATCGCAAATGCTTCACAATTATACTTCCCTGCGTATTTGCGAAGTATTAAAAAACATTTCTGTTATTTTTTACCGCCCGTTCGCTTCGCTCTCTCGAGGTACAGAGAACGAAGCGGGCGGTACATATAATCCGCGGGGATCCGCGTAAATCTGCGGCAAAAAAAAGGATTCAGCCGCGAATTTATGCGGATACCCGCGGATTTTTTCACTATTATTGCCGTTCATTAACGGATAAGATCTTAAAGGAGAGCGGACATTTTGTCGGCAATGTTCAAAAACGCTTTGGAAACCGGAGACTCCTTGAATTTTTCCTGGTAGGACGTTCCGGAATCCCCGCAGGAAACCATCTGGCTGTCAAAGGGAATTCTTCCAAGAAACGGAATGCCGGTTGTTTCGGCCGTTCGCTCGCCGCCGCCGCTGCCGAACAAATCCAGATCGACCCCGCAATGCGGGCAGGAAAACCCGCTCATGTTTTCAATCAGTCCGAAGACTTCCAGATCGACCTTCTTGCAGAAATTGATGGATTTTCGCACATCCGCCAGCGATACTTCCTGAGGTGTGGTCACGATAACGGCCCGCGCATCGGTAATGGTCTGCGCAATTGTCAAAGGCTCATCCCCGGTTCCCGGGGGTAAATCAACAATCAGAAAATCCAGATCGCCCCAGTTGACCTCTCCAAGAAACTGCTGAATCGCGTTATATTTGATCGGCCCCCTCCAGATAATGGCGTCATCCTTATTTCGAATAACCGATTCGATCGAAATAACTTTCAAGTTGTCACTGTAACTGACCGGCGTCATTTTATGATCGTCATCAACACCGACATTCTCATGCAGCCCGAGCATCCGGGGCACATCCGGTCCGTGTAAATCCACATCCATAATCCCGACCCGATGACCTTTCCGGGCGAGAGCGAGGGCAAGATTGACGGAGGTGCTGGTCTTACCTACCCCGCCCTTGCCGCTCATTACGACAAATTTGTGCTTTATTTTACCCAGAGACCAGTCCACACCGGCCTTCTGGAGAGACTGCGCATTGATCTGATTGGATAGATGACTACCTCCGCCTTGTGACTTTTGCATATTATCAATCTCCCTTAGTCCGATTTTCGGATATTTCTTTCGATGGGTTGAATACCGTGTTTATTCACATATCACTGCAGACAACGCTCGGCAGAACGCCTGTATATCTTCATACCAGATGTCCGGGGGGAATTCAATGTCGACTGAGTGATCAGGACCGAGGACCGACTTACGACTCCGGGCTGATGACTCACGATTGTTTTCAGCGTCAGCCCGAGCGGCTGAAGCGGTGTTCCATCCATTGAACGGCCAGTGAGCAGGACAACGTCAAGGCCAGATAAAGGACCGTAACCGTAATCCAGATTTCAAACGTCAGGTAGGTCGCCGCCATTAATTCCATCCCCTGGAATGTCAGCTCCTGGATGGATATCACAGAAACGATGGATGAATCTTTTATGGTGGATATAAACTGGCTGCCCAACGGCGGCAGAATGCGTTGGACGGCCTGCGGAAGAATCACGTACCGCATCTGCTGCCCCCGGGCAAACCCGAGAGCAAAGCAGGCTTCCCATTGACCTTTTTCGACGGATTGAATGCCGGCGCGGATAATCTCCGTAATGTACGCACCTTCAAATACCGCCAGCGTGAACATGGCGGCCAGGAACTCCGGCAAGAGCTCCGGAGGCGAAAACAGAACCTCGACGGCTGACAATACCGCCCCGCTTTGGTTCCTGAGAAACGATTCAATAATTCCGGCCGGTACAATCTGTTCACTGACAAAATAATAGAAAATAAACACCAGGACCAACGGCGGTATGTTTCGCATAAGTTCCACATAAGTCCTGGACAAAAGGCGTATGAACAGACTTTGACTGATGCGGCACAGCCCCATGACCGTCCCGATGATCAACGCCGAAATTGTCCCCCATATGCTCAGTCGAAGGGTGATGAGCAGCCCCTGAACCAGGAGGCTTGCCATCCACCTTCCTTCCGCGGAATCATATCGAAATAGATATTGAGCAATGACCGGCCAGTTCCATTTATAATGCAGCCCGATCCTGATCCGATAGCTGATGTACCAAACACACCCGATAATCAGCACCGCAATCAAGGCATCGAAAAGAGTGAGTCTCGGTTTTCCGGTTTTCAAAAGGCCGTCCTGATTATTGAATCATGGATTCCCAGTCCCTTGTCTCAAACCAGTAGTGCTTGCGCTCCTTTAACCACCCCTCGGCCTCTGCCACGCATATCCAGCTGTTCAAAAAATTCAGGGTATCCACATCCCCTTTTTTCAGCGCAAACCCGATGGGCTCCCGGGTGAATGTATTTTCCAGGGGCAGAAACAGCTTTTCAGGATATTTGAGGGCCTGAAACGCCGGTGTCGGTGCCGACCCCACAACCGCATGCGCCCGGCCGTTGAGTACTTCCTGATACGCCTGGGATTCATCGTCAAATAGTTTCAACCCGGCTTTCGGCATATACTTTTTAGCGGCTGTCACCGCCGTCGAGCCCAGTCGGACCGCCAGTGAAACATCCGTCCGGTTAAAATCTTCCAGAGACTTAAACCCCTTTGCCAGTTCCTTATGCGCCACTATGGACATACCGGTAAAATCATACGGTGCGCTGAAGTTCACCTTCAGGTTACGGTTGGGACGGATGCCCATCCCGCCGATAATTACGTCAAATTTTCCGGTTATCAACGCCGGTATGATACCGGCCCATTTTGTCGGCACGAATTGCACGTCAACGCCCATATCTTTGGCCAGCCGGGTCGCCACATCGATCTCGAAACCAATCAGTTCTCCGGTCTTATCTTTCATGGCCCAGGGCACGAATGTAGACATGCCGACGCGAAGCACTCCCCGCTTCATTACCTGCTCCAGGCGGCTCTCTGTCTCCAGGCCGGAATGTGCCTTTTGATCCGTGCAGCCGTACAGAGCCGTTAAAAACATTACTGCCAGACAGAATAATCCTGTGACGAATCGTTTTTTCATCGCACGCTCCCCCTCTTCAATGGTTCATGGTGGAAACCGATCTTTCCGGCTCCTTGTTTTTACCATCGCATTGTTTTCCGTAAAAAACGCCCCGGATCCTGAAACGTGTCGGATTCAATGAATCGAGTATGATCGTTACAGCATCCGGCCCGGGAATTGCTGCATCCGTTTTTCCCCGGTTCATTGAAAAATTCTTCGGTCGGGCCTTCTCCAATGATACGCCCCCCCTCCATAAAGATCATTCGATCACTGACCTTGCGTGCGAACCCCATTTCATGTGTTGCCACGATCATCGTCATGGCGTCCCCGGCCAACGATTTCATAACGTTCGGTACCTCACGGATGATTTCAGGGGCCAACACGCTGCAGGCGTCATCGAACAGCATGATTTTGGGGGCCAGGGCCAGGGCCCTGGCGATAGTCACCCATTGCTGCTGTCCGCCGCTGAGTTCAGACGGATAACAATTATTTTTTTTATCAATCCCGATTTTTTCCAATAAGGCCATTGTCGTATCGGTTGCTTCTTTCTTCGATTTTCCATAAGTCAGTCTCTGGGCCAGGTTGATGTTTTCAAGTACCGTCATATTTGGAAACAGGTTGAAAAGCTCGAACCCCATGCCGATGCGTTTTCGTATTCTCGTCCGGCTTTTTCTGGAATCCGTCAACTGAATGCCGTCAATAATAATCGTCCCGCCGTCAATGGATTCCAGCCCGTTCAGACATCTCAAAAGCGTGGATTTTCCCGAACCCGAAGGCCCGGCAATGGCAACGACTTCACCCCGGCGAATCGAGGCGGACACCTCCTGAAGGACCCGAATACCGGTGAGAAAGGTTTTGGATATCCGGTCCAACGATACGATATAGTCATCAGCACAGTTATCTGTTTCAGACATCAACGAATCCATTTTCGAAGGAATCATGTCTCCACCTTGAATCTTTGCTCCATATAATGAACGCAAAATGAAAGTATCAGGGCAATAACAAGATAAATGAACGCAACGACAAACCAGATTTCAAATGTCAGATAGGTTTCGGCGACAATCGCCTGCCCCTGCATGGCCAGGTCATAGATGGCTATGGTGCTTACCAGCGCAGAATCCTTCAACAGGGAAATAACCTGACTGGTCAACGGCGGCAGTATCCTTCGGACGGCCTGAGGTAAAATCACCCATCGATAGGTATGAACTCTCGAAAATCCGAGGCTGAACGCCGCCTCCCATTGACTTTTATGAATGGAGACGATCCCGGCCCGAAAAATTTCGGAGGCATAGGCTCCTTCAAACAGACTCAACGCCAGCACGGCAGAAAAAAACCGGCTGATATTCAGCACGGGCGACAACACGAAATAAATAAAAAATAATTGTACAAGAAGCGGGGTATTGCGAATAAGCTCAACATATATCCGTGCAATAATTCGCGCCGACCACGAATCCGACAATCGGAACAGGGCCGCAATACCGCCCAGAATAATTGTAACGATCAAGCTTAAGGATGTAATTTGAACAGTGATCCAAAGACCTTTGAGAAGAAGTCCGGGAACCGGTTTCCCGGATTCAAATGAAACAATATAGGTCGGAACGCGATACCACTGCCAGTTATAGGCCGTACGGCTGCCGCAGTAGCATATCAACCCTGCCGTCGCCACGATAACCATTAAAAATTTAACAATATCGAGTCTGAATTTTACTTTTTTCGTTAACGGTCGCATGCAGGACCTTAAGACGAAGATGGTATCGTTCAAAAAATTCTTGTTTTTTGACAGTCTTTACCGGACAAGGCGCTAAGAAGCCCGGAAAAAGTAAATTTAACCGTCTTGCTTGTGGATTTTATTCCTTCAGTGACCCTAACGATAAAACGATTATTGGGAAGATATTCATCATGGCCGGGGCGTTCACGGCAGTTGCCTTTTTTGAGGCCTTAAAAAAAGCTAACAGGTTCTAAAATATTTGTAAAGATTTATCAAAATGAGATCTGTGAAGGACTGCGTGTTGAGGACTGAGGCCTGAGGGGCTGATGAACGGAACCGGGGACAGGTGAATTTGTCCCGGTCCCGTCATATCATTTACTGTAACCGACGATCAGTTTTTGCCCCGGATGAATGACGGTGCCGGCATTTAATTCATTCAGCCGTTTGAGTGTATTCAGATGAATGCCATATCGACGGCTGATCGCATAAAGTGTGTCGCCGGTACGCACTTTATGGTATCGAGGCCGGGATTTTGTTTCCGCGGTTGTAACGGATTTTTGGGATGCAGGCTTAACCAGAGATGCCGTCGAAATCTTCCCGTCGATCTTTTCCAGTTCACCGGAAAACGCGTTTACCCGGGAACTGACGGCGGCTACGGACCGATTCATCTTATGAATCATCTGCTCATTGGATTGAACCCTTTCCGCCAACGGCCGAACCTGATCCGCAACTTTTTCAAGCTGCACAATTTTCTCCTCCAGCAGTTTCAGCCTGGCTTCATAACTTTCAAACGGATCCGGATCCTTGACCGGTTTTTTTACGATCAGGGCAATAAACACAACAATCAGAACAATCAGCCCTGCCCCAATAATAATAAACGGTTTTTCCGGCCGGCTGGAAAAACCGGAGAACCAATATCCCGGATGGATTTTGCGCCAAAAGGAGTTTTCCCCCTCATGGAAATAGTACTCTCTTTCATCTTCATGGGTTTCGGACGTTTCGTCGCAATCTTTCCAATTCATGAACTCACCTCGTGCATTCCTGCTTCTCGGTTGTTTAACGTCCATCCGGAAATGTCTATTTGCCCCAATTTCTGCGGTTAAAATTTTCACCGCCCTTGAACTTGAGAAAAACATCCTGATTCCAGCTGAACATTGTTTATTTCTTCATACATATCAAATAACCCGGCAAGATCAATAAAAAAGGTGCGGGAGTGGGGTAAGATATTTTTCTTGACTTGAGGTTCATGTTTTTATCATATTGTTGCAATTATATTTTATTGGGAAATCTTCCCTCAACGACTTTCAAACGTTTTTTTTAAATTATGTTTCTGAAGAGATTATGATCAACAGAATTTTAAATTATAATAAAAAAAATTACCTGCGTTACAACAGATTTCGCAAACGAGTTTTTTCCGAACTGGCACCAAAAGACAGCGAGGCAGTGTTGTACATGCTTCCCTGGCTGTTAAGCATCAATCATTTTGCCTGCCCCGGGTATCTGCCCGATCTGAAGATTCCGTTTCGAGTGTTCAATATTGACAATGAACCTGAGATTGTCAAAAGAGAGCCCCTGTTTAAACGTCTCTTCGGCATCACCCGCCAGGGTCCCCTGTTAAAGCCATCAAAAAAACACCTCTGGATTGAAGGCCTTTATTCCATAGGCAGTGTCGGCACCATCACACAAACTCAGGATTCCGACTGTGACATCTGGGTGTGCTACGATAAAAACCAGTTCAACAAAACCGCATGGAAACAGCTGAATCAAAAGCTCAATCTGATAAAAGACTGGCTGGATATTCACTACAAAATGCCCGTCTATTTTTTTATTTCGGATGTCGGAGACATCCGAGAAAGCCGATTTGGAAGCGTCGATACGGAAAGTTGCGGCAGCACGCAGAAAAATGTTTTAAAAGAAGAATTTTACAGAACCTGCATCCTGATATGCGGTAAAATTCCATTATGGTGGCTGTGCTACAACGACAAGGTCATTCTGGATTACAATGATGCATTATCCGCTATCCGCCGAAAGTCATACGACGGATATGATCTCATTGATTTCGGAAATCTGGAGCGAATTGAAAACGACGAGTATTTTGGAGCCGTTCTGTGGCAACTGCATAAATCAATCAGCAAGCCATTGAAGTCCATCGTCAAAATGATTCTTCTGGAAATACTTTTGAAGGCACCACCGGACCGGCTCATGTGTCATGAATACCGAAAACAGGTACTGTCAACCCATGATGACTCTTTATATCCGGATCCGCTGGTTGTTACAATTGTCTCCATTTTCGAGTACTACCAAACGCACAGGAAAAGCACGCTGAATTTTTTGAAACAGTGCGTATATCTACGCTGCAAAATCAAGACAAACGATAAACGCACGACATTGAAAGATCGCATCGCCGATGACCTGTTTTCCAGATACCCGCTCGACGAAAACACCCGAAAAAATCTAAGCGATTTTACTTCCTGGGATCTGGATTCACAAATCAACCTGGGAAACAAAATTTTCAGACTGCTGATTCGAATCTACAAAGAAATTTCAGGAACCCATTCGGATCGTGACGTCACCAATGCAATCGATCAGCAGGACCTTACGATTATTGGAAGAAAACTCTCCGCAGTTTATCAGAAAAAGAAAAACAAGATAACCATACTGCACAAACCGACCGGCTCATTGAATCTGACGTCGATTTTTCTGAGTCTGGAAGATACCGGCTGGTATGCATTCAGCGGAAATGACGGCACGAATGCATTGTTTTCAAATCCTGATATTATCCACATCATCGCATTCATCGTCTGGAACAATCTGTATAGCTCCAGCAGGCTTCACATGAAGCCGAATCCTTCCAGCGTAACATTGCAGGAAATCATCAATCTGGGGAAACAAATTCGGGACATTTTCGGCACCTATGACAACACACATATTGAATACGCCAATTTTCTCAAAAGAGAATATATCATCAAAATTCTGGTAATAGTCAGCTTTGAAAACTCCCCCTGGGATAAAGACATCAACGACTTTGCCGTCGTCTATCTGAACAATTGGGGGGAATTGTTCGTTAAACGGTTCAATTCCCCTGTCAAACTGGATAATTTTTTAAACAAAAACTGTCACGGCACCCATATGGCCAGTATCAGTTTTTATCTTCAAAGAAATTGTTCGTCCTATGAAAAAATCATTCAACGGACTAAAAATATTTTACTGGATTCCTTGAACGTAATGAAGTCATAACCTGAAACAAGCAGGGCCCGGCAATCTCCAGGGAGCATACACGATGTATCGATCGGTCGGTCAGAATCTAAAAATCCATGAATCCATTGAGCGGCATATTTTACGGATGCCCGGACTTTCGACAACCATGTCGAAGGTGATGTCTGTCTGCAATCGACCGGACACCTCCGCCAATGATCTGAATCGTGTCATTTCTCTGGATCCGGTTCTTACCGGTCAGGTCCTGAAACTCATTAACTCCGCCTATTACAGCCTCAGAAGTGAGGTGACCTCTCTAACGCGTGCCATTATCATACTTGGCTTAAGCACCGTTAAAAACATCGCCTTGAGCACGGTAGTAGTTAAAAGTTTCGGAATGAGCCATACAGCCAACAAGACTTTTATGGACAGTTTCTGGGCACATTCACTTTGTGTCGGGGTCACTGCCAAAATTCTGGCGGCTTCGAATCATGTCTCAAAAGTAAATCAGGAGGAATATTTTGTAGCCGGTCTCCTGCACGATCTGGGAAAAATTCCGTTGCACGCCGTTGCGCCGGACTCCTATGCGCAATTGACTCAAATGGGGCCTGAATTGCAACTTCACGTCTGTCGAGCGGAGACCAGGCTGTTTGGTGTTCATCATTGCGACATCGGACGCATCATCGCCGAAAAATGGAACCTGGGAGGTGTCCTCAAAGCCTGTCTGTCATTTCACCATGATCCGTTAAAAGCCGACACAAGTCATCGGTTGATTGTATTCGCAACGGCCCTTGCAGACATTTTTTCTATTGCTTTTAGTCATAATTTATCTGAAGATAACTTTTCAGGCTTGAAAAACTATTACAGGATTTCTGAAACCGCAGGTATAATTTTACCTGAATTTTCAGAGCTCCGAAACAACGTATCGAAAGAAATCGAAAGATCCGAAGCCTTTCTGAATATTATTCGAAAGAGTTAACGGATTCGCAAAAAGTCCGGTTTGCAAATAAGGGTTCCGAAAAGCGTATGAAGGTAAAAAAATGAAAATCAAATTCTGGGGGGTAAGAGGGTCTATTCCCTGCCCCGGCCCACATACGGTAAAATACGGTGGAAACACCGCCTGTATCGAACTCTATATCAAGGACGTCAACAGGTTATTGATCATAGATGCCGGATCTGGAATCAGGGAACTGGGCAACTATTTATTGTCAAATCCCATATCAGATTCCGGTATTCAGGCAGAACTCTTCCTGACCCATTCCCATTGGGATCATATCCTGGGGTTTCCTTTTTTTGCGCCGATATATATTCCAACGACAAAATTAAAAATTTATGGACCGGTCACCTATCAGGACACCGTCAAAGACGTTATCGGCGGCCAACTGACCTACCGCTATTTTCCGGTCCGTCAGTCGGACCTTGCCGCTGAAATCGCCTATATCGATCTTAAAGAAGGCTGTTTCGATCTGGGAGACGGTATCTGCCTGAAGACAAAATACCTCAATCATCCCGTACTGTGCCTGGGCTATCGATTTGAATACAGGGGAAAGGCTTTCTGTACGGCCTACGATACCGAACCCTTTCGAAATATTTTCTGCACCGATCCGGAAAGCCCGTCATTTAATGAAGCAATGGCTCTGGAAGGTGAAGAAGCGGCCAGAGATGCCAATTTACAAATTGAAAAATTCTTCTCCGGTGTCGATCTGCTGGTCTATGACGTTCAGTATACCGAAAATGAATATCTGGAAGGCAAAATCGGATGGGGCCATACCTCCATGGAATATGCCATAGCGGCTTCAAAACGTAATCAGGTTAAACGCGTTGCCCTTTTTCATCATGACCCCGTCAGAAACGACCGTCAACTGGATGAATTGTCCGAAAAGCTATGTTCTCCCGACGTCACGGGAGATACGGAGGTCTTTTTTGCACGGGAGGGTATGGAAGTACATATTTAAGTGATGAGGACTGAGGACTGGGTGCTGGGGGTTGAGGGGACTCACGACTGAAAACCGAGTTCAAGCGTGTAGGGCGGCCCCCCGTGTCCGCCCGTGGTCGCGGCCATCAGGTGACGGCACCTGTAAAGTCGTCAAAAGCGTTCCAGAATATTTTCTGGACGGAATCTGTTTCCCGCAGAATTTCATGCCGCGCGCCGGGTATGCTCATGAACGTCATGCTTTCCGCCCCTGCACATAATGTTTTCTGGGCTTCGACAGATACAATCCGGTCCGATCCGGCGCCGACCACCAGGATCGGTGTCCGTATGGTCTGTGCATACCCGTTTTTGCGAATAAGATCAATGGATCTGAACGCGGCATCCAGCCACCCATACGTAACCCCGTAAACCGCCAGCTTCGGATTTTCTGAAATCATTTCTTTTTCCTGACGAAAATGAACAGGGTCTGCGGTCAGCCGGTTGCCTTCAAATCGGGCATGTGCAGGTTTATTCCCCCCGGAACCAATGACATATCTCCGTTTGAATCCAATTTTCACTCCGATCCGGGCCAAACCCACGGCAAGCGCTCTTGGAAACGGATGGGTCAGAATGTCAATCATCGGCGAGACCATCACCGCCCCGGCAATCTCCCCGGGATGATCGTGAATAAACCTGACGCCGATATGCCCTCCCATTGAATGCGCCAGCATTATCAGCGGTCCATTATATGAAGTTCCGGCTGCGACATCACGAATGAATCGTGATACATCCTGAGTGTAGGAATCAAACGTTTCGATGTGCCCTTTCAGACGGTTGGGCAGCATTCTTGTGGATAGGCCCTGACCGCGCCAGTCAAAACTGAAGACATCAAAGCCTCTCTGGTTGAGTTTTTGAATGGTCTGGTCATATTTTTCCAGGAATTCTCCTCTTCCCTGAAGAAGAATCACCCGACCCCGTGCGCGTGTTTCTGCGACAGGCCATACCCCGTACCGCAGGAAAACACCCTCAGCCACTTCAAAAAATCGACACGGTGAACAATTCATGATTCCCTTCAGCTCTCTCGGTCGTGAGTTATGAGTCGTCAGTCTTAAGTCTTGAGTCCTGAGTCCATTTTTCTGTATCCTGCACCGCGCAGAACCTGCCCCGCATATCGACGGGCGGACAAGGGGTCCGCCCCTACACTTCCCCGTCAGGCACAGGCCTCCCTGATGCTGCTTACTCCCTAATGCCTACTGCCTACTTTTCGTCCCTTGCTTTCAAACGGTTTTTGGATTAATCTGCTCTTGACGACCCATTCAGAACGCTTCACAAAACTATCATAAAATATTCAAGCTAAAGTCAAGGTTTTTCTACTATGCCAAAACACACACACGATTTTGTCGAAACGTATAACGACTTTCTCGGATTCGGGATGAATCGGGAAACCGATGAACACACGGTGATCTGTTTTCTTCAGAAGTTTTCCGACGACACGTTTATTCAACATATGGTCAAACGTCTTTCGAATGAGGAACTGGAAGAAATGTTCAACCTGATGTCTCGACTTCTGAAAACCCATCTTACCGAACCTGAATATCATCGTCTTTTTTTGAAAGACTCCCATTGACCCGACAATCACTAAAGGAGAAAATCATGCTTACGGATGTGCAACTTCAAAAATATGCGGACGTACTGATCTGGGGGCTCACAACCGCCCGTACGAAAAAATTCAAAAAACAGGACCTGATTCTCATACGATATGATTCAGCCGCTGTTCGCCTGGCCGAGGTCGTTTACAAACGGTTGATCGAAATGGGATTCAATACCGCCCATCGGGTCAACCTCACCCCCGCCATGGAAAAAAGTTTTTTTGAACACGCCGATGATCATCAGTTGGTTTTTCAGACACCCGGCGACAAAGAATTATACAGTCACCTGAACGGCAGTATTTTTCTGCATGCACCGGACTCCATAACGCATCTGAGCGAGGTGGACCCCGAAAAAATCGGAAAAAGCGTTATTGCGCGCAAATATCTGAGAGAAATTCTCGACCACCGGGAAGAGCAGGGAGATTTCGGTTGGACCTTGTGTCTTTATCCCACCCGGGAACTTGCCGATCATGCCGGACTGTCTTTGGATGAGTATACCCGGCAAGTCGTCAACGCCTGCTTTCTGGATTCAGAATTTCCGGTAGACGAATGGAACGCTGTTTATCAACAGGCCACGGATATCAAAAAATGGCTCAACAGTATGGCGATTTCAACCCTGCATGTTGAATCCGGGCATACCGATTTGACGATTCGCCTGGGAGAAAAGCGCAAATGGATCGGTATTTCAGGACACAATATCCCGAGCTTTGAAATCTTCACGTCTCCTGACTGGAGGGGAACCCGGGGCGTATACTTTGCAAATCAACCATCCTATCGAAGCGGTAATTACGTGGAAGATGTAAGGTTGGAATTCAAGCAGGGATCTGCGGTCCGGGTCGAAGCCAGAACCGGTGAAGAATTTGTAAAAAAACAGCTGGAAATGGATGCCGGAGCAAAAAAAATCGGAGAATTTTCCCTGACAGACACGCGGTTTTCAAAAATCAACGCCTTTATGGCCAATACTCTGTATGATGAAAATTACGGCGGCACTTTCGGCAACTGCCATATCGCTGTCGGGGCGTCTTATTCGGATACCTATGACGGTGACCCGAAAAATTTGAACCCTGAACTCAAAAAGGAGTTAGGGTTCAATGACTCCGCACTGCACTGGGATCTGGTAAACACGGAAAACAAAAAGGTCACGGCCCATCTGGCCACGGGCGAACACGTCACTATTTACGAAAACGGGATGTTTACGCATTAAAAAATCTTGAAAACCCACATAGGATTCTGATTCGCGAAGCCTTCAAAACCAGTTCTTTTGTTTTCTGACGCCCGTTCGCTTCGCTGGGCTTGATTCTATTCTTCGGCCACGTTGGTGCAGCCTCCGTCCCGCCCTTTTCCGGCTTCTCCGGCGCGATCCGGGGGATGCCGGTGCCATGAAGCCAAAGCGCAAAAACTCGGCGCGCCTCAAACAGTCTGCGCTTTTTAACGTTTCATGGCCCCGGCATCTTTTCCCCGGTTCACGCAATGTCGGCCGCCGGGAACGGGCAGGCCTCCGCAGTTAAATTTACGAAAATATGGCCGACGTTGGAATATAGATAATTCCGGGGAAAAGATTATTCCTTGGGGCCGCCCCGGGAATCATCACACGGTTCATCCTCATCTGCGAAACGTTCATGTTCGGCCCATTCCGGTGCTTTCTGGCAAACATCGAGTTTGGATGCAGATTCTTCCTGGGGTTGCTGCTTCTTGCCTTTCTTTTTTTTCTCTTTTTCTTTCGCCATGATACCCTCCTTTGATAAAATTGTTCATCCCGTCGATGTCAGAATATCACATGATAGTATGCGTCACGTTTACCGCTCGTTTTATTCATCTTCGACTGTGAAAAATTATCTGTTAAAGAAGTATTTTTTAACCTTTTCTGAAATTAAGGAAACGAGCCGGTTTCCGGCCGGCCCCAATTTATTTCCGAATTAAACGAGTGGCATCCCGAGGCGGGGTGTAAACGATCGATCATTGAATTGGATAAATTCACACGATTGGAATTAGTATTCGCAACATCTTTATTAAAATTACCTTTAACCTTTCGAGGTTGTCAAGCCCTATTGCACCGGCTTATACCCGGATAGTTCAGCGCATTTTTTGCATGCCGATGTTATTTCAAATATTATATTGCTAAAATATAATCCGTCATATAAGTTATTGTATTTTATATGTTGAGTTTGAGGCGATTCTTCCATCGCTTTGACGACAGCGGCAAATCGCGAACATTTTACATTTTTTGCAAAATATCGAAAGGCATGCACAGCTTATGAGAGTTCTCATCACCGGCGGGGCAGGATTCATTGGGTCGCACCTGGCCGAGGCCTATCTGGAAAACGGCCATGAAGTATATATCATCGATGATCTGTCCACCGGATCCATGGACAACATACGTCACCTTCAGACCAATTCCCGGCTGAAAAATCGCCTGTTCGTTCACATCGATACGATATTGAACACCGATATCATGCTCGAACTGATCGGTATCTGCGACATGGTGTTTCATCTGGCGGCAGCCGTCGGCGTGCGTTACATCCTGGAGCACCCCCTGGAATCGATTACAACCAATATTCAGGGAACTGAAAAAGTGCTGGGATTGTGCAACCGGTTCAAAAAAAAGGTTCTGCTGGCTTCGACATCCGAAGTATATGGAAAACATCTTCACGCGCCGCTGGTGGAAACCGACAATATCATATACGGTCCTTCCGTGAAATTCCGATGGAGTTATGCCGCCTCCAAACTGATGGATGAATTTACCGCGCTGGCCTACTATCGAACCAAGGGACTGCAGGTCATCATCGCCCGCCTCTTCAATACCGTCGGTCCTCGACAGACCGGCGCTTACGGCATGGTAATCCCTCGTCTGACCACTCAGGCCCTCCGCAATGAACCGTTGACGGTATATGGTGACGGTCTTCAGACGCGAACCTTTACGTATGTCAAAGATGTTGTCGAAGCGTTCATGGCGCTTCCCGAGCATGAAAACGCCTTTGGAGAGGTGTTCAATATCGGCGGGACGGAAGAAATTTCAATTCTGGATCTTGCAAAAAAAATCGTTGAAATGACCGGTTCCGCATCGACAATTCAGCTCATCCCTTATGAAGAAGCGTTTGAAAAAGATTTTGAGGATATGAGGCGCCGGGTTCCCAGCATCGAAAAGCTGAAAAACATGTTAGGTTTCAAGCCGGGTAACGGCCTGGAGCCCATTCTCGAAAACGTTATCCGTTACTATAAGGAACAGCTTTTCGATAAGGCATAGCAAAAAAACATCGGGCGATCTCAATCAGATCGCCCGATGTTTTATTTCACGAAACGTTCGGCGTTTTTCTGCATCTTCCGAAAATCGTCCTCGGTCAACCCCGCACCGCGCACGATTCGTATGGCCGTTTCATCATCCACCAGATCCTCCGGCTCATGAGAGTCGGTGTTGACGACCAGCCCGGCGCCGGCTTTTTCAGCCAGCCGGGCCACATGGCCGTTCGTCAGCGAATGACCTTTTCGGGTCGATATTTCAAGGAGGATCCCCTTTTCGACCGCCAGGCCGACTTCTTCTTCAGTAATCAAACCCGGATGCGCCAGCAGGTCCACCCCCGCTTCCAAAGCCGCCCGATTCGTTCCGGGCGCTACGGGTTCCGCGATGGTTTCGCCATGAACGGATACAATCGAGGCGCCCAGCCCGCGTGCGATCTTAACGGCTTTTTCAATCATCGGCGGCGGCACATGCGTAATCTCGATGCCGGGGATAACGATAATGGATAAAACCCGATTCAATTCTTCAGCAACCGAGACCAGACGGGGAATAATGAAATCCATATTGGACAGATCCCCATGATCGGTAATGCCGATCGCGGTCAGACCCTTCACCTCGGCCCGCCGGACCAGTTCCGATGGAATCAGCACGCCGTCACTGAAAACCGTATGTGTATGCAGATCAATCATGTTCTGTTACCTGTTTATTATCTGTTATAATTAATATCCTTCGCCTTATACGACGGGCGTACACCGGGGGGCCGCCCCTACACCTGTGCGGCAAACCGTGCCTCACACACAAAAGGGCGACCGCCGGTCGCCCCTGCGCCTGCACTCAGTCCTCAAATCCTACACCTTATACTTGCCGAAATCATCGGACGACAGTCTGGACAGATAATCCGCCCATTTTTTTCCCTCTTCACTCTGATCGGCTGCCTCAACTTTTTTATGATCGCTTTTTGATTTTTCAACGACCTTTTCGTCCACATAAATCGGCGCATCAAAGCGAAGCGCTATGGCGATGGCATCGCTGGGCCGGGCATCCATGCAGAAAGTTTCCGATTCCGATATAAAATGAATTCGTGCATAAAATGTGTTGTCTTCCAGATCGCACACTTCGATTTTGGCCACATCCATGTGCACCCTGTCCACGAAATTCTTAAACAGGTCATGCGTCATGGGACGTTCAAACCGGATATCCTGAAGGACCGTCGCGATAGCCGTCGCTTCAAACAGGCCGATCCAGATCGGAATGGTAAAATCCGCATCGTCCAGTTTTAAAATGATAATCGGTGTATTGGACGTAGGATCTATGGTAACCCCTGATATGGTGGCTTTATGCTGCATGATACCTGTTTTCTCCTTCCGCGTCAGACAAATCCGTTTTGCCGTCCACCGGCCGCCCCCATAATGAATGTGAAAAGGCCTTTTCGATTTTGATATCCATCATCCGCCCGGTCAGATCATCTCCAGCCAAACAGGCATGTTCATCAACTGAAAAATTAACAATTTTGTTGGAAGATGTTCGTCCGGACCATTGAGCATTGGGGACCTCTTCGATCCCGACGGTTTCGGTTTTTCGTTTACTCAGGCCTTCCACCAGAACCCGGCAGGTGGTTCCCACCAGCGTCTGATGCTTTGAACCGGTATAATATTCCTGTGCTTTCAGCAGGGTCTGCAGCCGTTCCGTTTTTTCGGCTTCTGAAATTTTATCGGGGAAATCAGCCGCCGGAACATTGGGGCGATCCGAGTATTTAAATGCAAACAGGCTGTCATATTCAACGGTCTGGATCAAATCCAGCGTCTGCTGAAAATCCTCCGGGGCCTCTCCTGGAAACCCCACGATAAAATCCGATGACAACGCAATTTCCGGGCACAATTGACGTAGGGTATCCACTTTTTCCAGATACGATTCCCGGGTGTATTTTCGATTCATAAGTTTAAGCACCCGGTTCGATCCGGATTGAACGGGCAGATGAATATGCCTGCACAACACATCGAGATCTTTGAACGCATGCATCAATTCATTCGAAAGGTCCTTTGGATGAGAGGTGGTGAACCGCACCCGGGAAATCCCTTCGATTCGGCAGACCTGCTCAAGCAATTCGGGAAAAGAACACAAATGTTCCTTTTTACCGTAGCTGTTGACGTTCTGTCCCAAAAGCGTCACTTCCCTTGCGCCGCATGCAACAAGGTGTTTGATTTCACGAATGATATCGGCCGGGGCCCGGCTGAGTTCCCTTCCCCTTACATACGGAACTACGCAGTAGCTGCAAAAATTATCACACCCCTGCATGATGGTGACAAACCTGGACACACCGGGCGACGATTCAGTGCTATGTTCATTTAAAATGCCGGCCGTGATCGTATTTGACATATCGATATCAACGATCGGTCCGTCCCCTGCGGCAATCCTCTGAATCATTCGCGGCAGGCGCCCCACGGCATGCGTGCCGAATACAAGGTCCACATGCGGCATGCGATCCAGAATTTTCTGCCCCTCCTGCTGGGCAACGCAACCGGCCACGGCAATGATCAGATTCGCCTTTTTCCGTTTCAATTTTACCAGACGCCCTAAAAAGCTGAACACTTTCTGCTCGGCTTTTTCCCGGATTGCGCACGTATTGACAATGATCAGATCCGCGCGATCCATGGACGTAACAGGTATGTAACCCAGAGATGCCAGCAGGTTAACCATCTGTTCGGAGTCATATACATTCATCTGACATCCGATGGTTTGAATATACACATAACGATGTTTCATTAATTCGACGTTAATACCTTCCCATGAATTTGAACTTGTTTAATATCCTGAACTTCGATTCTGATATTTCCAAAAGACGCTTCACCATAGGCAGTTCCATTTTTTTCCATCAAAATTTCGATCGGCGTTGACTCCTTGAGGCGGACAAGGGCCCTGACATTGTTTTCTTCAAGTAAAAACGTCATGGAATCAATTTTTTCAAAATCAATCGATATAACCGCCTTTCCAAACTTGCCGGTAACATAAGTATGGCCTGCAAATGAAAAATTTTCAAGGTCAAGCGTCACATCCGACTGATCGATCAGAACGACGGAATAATTCCGATCAGGCTCGGGAATGTCGGTTACCGTATCGCTGACCGCCCCCCCCATTCCCAGTGCAAAAACGCCGGCCAGAGCGATGCTTATCCAATATTTCAATTTTTTCATAGTCGCCCCTTCTCAGTGGTCCCGACAAGGCGGTGCATAATCTATCCCTGCCGTACCCCTGAACCTTTAGTGGTTTCCGGGATATCATTACGAACAGGCTCGATTAAAACGTCTTTTTTCAGTTCGCACAAAAGCCGATCCACATCTTCCTCACATCCGGGTGCAATACGCAGCACAACAATCCCCTCACGTGCATCCAGAGTTGTCAGAACGGCAAGGCCGTCATACCCCTCGAGTATGAACCGAAGCAGACAGATACTTCGTCGATCCACCCGATAATATCGGTGTATCATTTTTGACTGCCTGCAGATATCTGGAGTTGAACGAATCATAGTATCGCAGGATATCATTTTCAATCATTACTTGACAATATAAAATTCCCGGAACGGCAGAGCCGCAAACGTTTCAGAAAATAAATATTGTCCAATACGTAGTTTTAGGATATTTCGCAGGTATGAAAACGGTCTGGAAAGTATTGGAACCGGAAACATGTGTTGTCCGGCAATTGGAAAAATCATTGGGATGCAGCCCGGTAACAGCAACGGTACTGGCCAATCGAAATATCGTATCGGCAGACAGCGCAGAACAATTTCTGAACACCGATCTCAGCGGGTTTCGGGCGCCTTTCTCCATCAAGGATATGGACAGAGCCGTCGAGCGCGTCACCGCTGCAATTCTACGCAAAGAACATATCCTGGTTTTTGGCGATTATGACGTCGATGGAGTTTCATCCACCGCCCTGCTGCTGGAATTTTTCAGACATACCGGCACCCGGGCGTCATTTTACATACCGCACCGCATTCAGGAAGGCTACGGCCTTCAACCGTACCACATTACGGACCTGGCACTGTCCCGCGATATCGACCTTATCATTACGGTGGATTGCGGATCCAGCAATCACGAAGCGGTACGGGCGGCAACAAAACATGGGGTTGACGTTGTTATCACCGATCACCATCAAATACCCGATCCCCCGCCGCCGGCATGTGCCGTTGTAAATCCGAAACGCGTTGACTGCCGTGCCGGATTTGAACATCTGGCCGGGGCCGGCGTGGCATTTTGCCTGTTGATCTGCCTGAGAAAACAACTGAGAAAAATCAATTTCTGGAAAAACCGGCCGGAACCCAACCTCAAACATTTTACGGATCTGGCCGCGCTCGGAACCGTCGCAGACGTGGTTCCGCTGGTCGATGAAAACCGCATCCTGACACGAACCGGTCTGGAGGTTATCAACTCCGGTATGCGGAACGGAATTCTGGCGCTGATCGAGTCCAGCGGCATAAAAAACCGGACTGCGGATTCCGAAGATATCGGTTATAAACTGGCTCCCAGACTGAACGCCGCAGGCAGGCTCGAACATGCTTCAATTGCAGTGGATTTGTTAACCACACAGGAAATGAGCACGGCACGAAAAATCTCCCGGCGGCTCAAAGACCTGAACGAAAAACGCCAGACCACAGAAAAAGACACGTATCAACAGATTATGGACCATTTCGATTCCAACCCGCACCTGCTTCAAAGGCAGTCCGTGGTGTTGTCCGACGACCGGTGGCATGAAGGTATCCTGGGAATCGTCGCCTCCCGCATTGCCGGCAAATTCCTGCGACCGACGATTTTGATTTCCACCCGTAACGGCATCGGGAAAGGGTCGGGCAGAAGCATTCCCGGTCTGGATCTGCACGGGGCGCTATCTGCCTGCGCCGGTCGCCTGGAACAGTTCGGCGGGCATCCCATGGCGGCAGGGCTGCAAATCAAGCGGGAAAACATCGGCCCTTTTTCCAGGGACTTTGAAAACAACGTCCAAAAGAGGTGCAGACCCGAAAATTTCAAGCGGGAACTTGCTATTGATTTTATTCTGAATTTTGAAGACATCACCGAGCGTCTGTTGAACGAACTCGAATCACTGAAGCCCTTTGGTGAAGGAAATCCCGAACCGCTGTTTCTCGCCGAAAACATCGGGGTGATTTCGAGCCGCATCGTTGGCGGCCGCCATTTAAAACTTCGTTTAAAACAATCCTGCTCCTGGAAAACCGTCAACGCCATTTATTTCAATCCCGACGCGGACCTTCCCTTACCCGAGCACCTTGAAAAACTGGTTTTCAAAATTCGTCGCAACCGATACAACGGCCGGAAAAACATACAACTCATTATTGAAGACGTGATAACAAAAGAATGCGTTCGACAGGTATGCTTTCAATCGCCGTTTGAATTCAGCTGAAAAAGGTCGCCGACGAACATTTTCCTTGCAATCACCATTCGTTGTAATTATTATAAAAAAATTAAACGTAAAAAATTAACGATTTAGAATTATATAAAAGGTGAGAACTTATGGCCAAAGTATTTCGTCCAAGTACGCGGGAATCCACCATCATCTCAAAAATCGAATCTTCAAAAGAACATGCCAGACGCAAAGCCATCAATACCGTCAAAGATGAAATCGACACGCTGAGCAATTCGCTTGCCATGAAACTGATTGAAAACAAACTTGTGGAAACCACCAACAAAGAAGGTATCGAAGAACAGATTCACATCTGCCTGGACAACTTGACTCGTGCAGATGATTTTGACATCGATTATCAAATCGCTCCATACCGGAAACTCGTTCCCAATCCCCATGTGGTAAGTCTTTACGTTACATCTTTTATCCTGGAAACCCTCATCAACAACAGATATGTCATTGATATTTTCGGTTCGGATGAGGAAATTTATTTTACCGTAAACCAACAGGTTGATAAATTGATATCACACTGATGCATCCGTTGCTTCATCCCCGACTGATCAATTCACCGTTTGGCGATCCCGGTCTGCTCGTCAATCTTTTTTTTGAAAAACGGGCAATGCTCTTTGATGCAGGGGAAATCGGCCCTCTTTCCACCCGGGAAATTCTGAAGACCAGTCATGTATTTATCAGCCATACGCACATGGATCATTTTATCGGTTTTGACCGGTTGCTGAGGCTGTATCTCGGTCGGGATAAGATTTTGCATGTATATGGTCCGGAGGGCTTTTTAACCCACCTGGAAGGCAAACTTGCCGGGTATTCGTGGAACCTTGTCGAACACTATGACACCCGGCTGATCCTGCATGCGACGGAAGTCCGTCCCGATTGTCTGATTTCAAGACAATACCCGTGCAACAACAAATTCATCCCCGGCCGGCCGGAAACCCGGCAGGCATTTGACGGAATCTTATTGAAAGAACCGGCCCTGCGCGTTTCCGCCGTCATTCTGGATCACGGTATCCCCTGCCTTGGCTTCAGCCTCGAAGAACGCTTCCATGTCAACATCATGAAAGATAAAGTCATGCAACTGGGTCTGGAAATCGGCCCATGGCTCCGGAATTTCAAACAGGCGCTTTACCGGGAGACAGATCCGTCATCCGAATTCACGGTATCGAACAAGGTCGGTACGCCGTCGCATAGATCCTTTGCATTGAAGGAACTTGCCGACCGGATTGCCGTTATCACCCCGGGACAGAAAGTCACCTACATTACCGATACCGGCGGAGATCCGTCAAATCTGAAACAAATCATCGAATTTGCCGCCGGCTCCGATCATTTGTTCATCGAGGCCGCTTTCCTGGATGAAGACCGCCATATCGCCCGCGAAAAATATCATTTGACGGCTCTCCAGGCCGGCACCATTGCCCGTGAAGCCAACGTCAGAGAGCTGACGGTATTTCATTTTTCTCCCCGCTATACCGGGCAGGGGGAACGGCTCGAGCAGGAGGCCCGGGCGGCGTGGATGGGTGAGTAGGGAGTAAGCAGTAGGAAGCAGGCAGTAGGTACGGGGTTGGAAGCTGATGGCTGATCGTTGGTGGATAGGGGAATAGTAGACGGCAGGAGATGTATTATAGGGGTGGAAATTGTTGACTGATGGCCCGATAGCGGATAACGGGGCCGGGGAACAGGGTTTCCCCCGTCCCCGGCATTTCATATACTCAGTCCGCAGTCCTCACCACTCAGTCCTTATTTGCCCGACTCGACCTTCTGGCCGCAGTAAGGGCAGAATCTGCTTTTTTCCAGAGCAATGGGTTGGCTGCACGTCGGGCAAATCCGGGGCGCCGGCATCAATTCCACGAGAAGCTCTCCCTCGTGAACCGGAACCATTTTTTTGTCTTCCGGGTAATCGGCAAATTTCAACACGCGTTTCACAACGGCATCGACCGGGGAAAGCACCGATTTTTCCTGTTTCATAATCGATATATTGAGCAATTCCTCACCCGCCTTTACCTGATCGCCGGCCTTGACATACATGATCCACAAGTCACCGTTGCTTGGGGCCCCTATGTGGAAGGGATTTTCCGGATCAGCGGTTTCGAACGCCGTATCGCCTTTATCGACGCCTTCCCGTACCTTGACGGTCTGAATGAACACCTCCGAATCCAGAGAATACCGAACCAGAGAATTGCCCTGCTCATCGGGGTCCGTGATGTGCAGCATGACCAGATGATGAAGCTTGCGCTGTGGATCTCTAAAATACAGCTCCTCCCCGCGCCGAAGCCCTTCGAACCACACATCCGGCGGCAGACAGTTCGGGTCCCCGAATTTTTGCCTGAACTGAATGGTTTTCAGAGCATCCGCCGGATGATTCAGATACATGACCAGTTCTTCACGGCTGGGTTCACGTTTCAATTCTTCCGCCATTTTGATGCGTTCCCCCTCAACATCGACATCCACCAGCGTTGCCAGCGGGGATTCTTCGATCCGGGTCAACAGGGCGGTTTTATATTCCGCACCAAACGCGCTTTCATAGACCCAGTCTGCCGGAAATCCCAGCGGCAGCCGCCCGAATTTTCCAAGAAGCAGCTGCCGAAAGGCATCGTTACTCTCACTGTACAGATCCAGACGTTCCTGTTTCATCTCCTGGGACAGTTTGTCTTCCGGGGTATTAACTACCGTATGCAGCACGTTTAAAAGCCGTCGGACCGCTTTTTCTCCCCCCTGCTTGTACGCTCCGGTCACCGCAAGAAATGCGGTATTCCAGGTAATCTGAGATCCCGGGGTTACATCATGATACCGAACGATCTTTCGGGTGCCTTCCAGAAATTTCAGCATATAGGGCAGCAGGTGAATATAGCCCTGTTTCATGGCGCCCTCCTGAGATGAAGACGTGGCGCCTCCGGGCATGCCGTGTTCAACAACATCGTAATCGACCCCCTGGAAATACGGAGCCACATACCGGTCGTAATACGGCATGATCTGCTTGAGCACAAAACCGCATGTCTGGATCATCTGCTTGTTCAACCGGGTCTTGAGCCCGAGTTCTTCCTCCAGGTATGCGGCCGTGGACAGGACTTCCCCCTGACCGTACCAGCGAACCGCTGCGCCAATCGCCGTATCCACTATATTGACACCTGCCTCAGCCGCCGCGCCCACGGCCGGCACAAACAACCCGTCCGTGGAATGTCGATGGTAGTGCATCACCAGAGCCGGATACGCTTTTCGTATAGCGCCGACCAACTGTCGAATAAAACGGGGGGGGCAGACACCGGCCATGTCTTTTAATCCCAGTATAAAAACCTCTTCAGCCTGTTTACGGGAAAGCCCGCCGACATCTGCCACCATGGCCATGATTTCATCCACGACCGACAGATAATGGGTCGTATCGAATCCGCTCGCATAGGAAATGGAGATCGTCGGTTCAAAAATGTTACCGGCTGAATTCAGCGCCACTTCGGCAAATGGTCGCATATTTTCAATATGATTCAGAAAATCAAAGCAGCGAATGACATCATAATGCTCGCAGATCATCTCACCGGTCATACGCATCAGATTCCGGGGCTGCGGCTTGTACCCCAGCACATTCGTCGAACGGATCAGAATCTGCTTCAATGACTTGGGAGCAAACCGGTTCCATGACTGCGCCTCGGAAAATGGATAGGTCATGTTCGCCATCATCGCCACATGGAAATGTGCCCCTCCGCCGTTTTCCAGCGAAAAAAATCCGCAGCTATCCAGATAAGGGCCGATCATCCGGTCTTCGGCCAGACGAAATCGATTGCCGCTGTTGGACTGGGTAATATCGCGCGCGGTTGTATCGGTAAAATGGATATATCCCGAATCCCGGACGTAATCCAGTATCTGCTTTCTGTCGCCCCTTGGATAGGTATTGTCATATTTCAGAGGATTGATGCGGGGCAATACCGGCTCAAAACGACCGATTCGTTTTCCTTCACGGTTTCGGTACTCACCGAGCTGAAGATAGGGGTTATACCCTCTTGCCGAGATATCGGCCACCAGATGGGCCAGCCGCAGCGGTTCCGGTTCTTTGTCCAGATAGTTCATCAGCTCCGGTGTACGGCCGATGAAATTGGTGTCGAAATCTCCGTTTCGGAATTCCGGGTGATTGATGATCTGTTGATGAAACGGAATGGTTGTTTTCACCCCCGCAATGATATACTCCCGGAGGGTCCGATCCATAATGCCAAGAACTTTTTCCCGGTTTTTTCCATAAGTAATGACCAGGGAGGCGGCGGAATCATATTGGGACGGAAACTCATAACCGGCGGTAATGCAGGAATCCACCCGTACCCCCTGCCCCACGGACGACAGATAACGGGTAATCAGACCGGCATTGGGGGCAAAATTCGTCTGGGGATCTTCACAGTTGATTCTCACCTGCATGGCGTGGAGAAACGGAAGTGTATGTTCTTCGTTCAACCGCAACCGTGCGCCGAAGGCGATGGCGATCTGTTCCTCCACCAGATCCAGCCCGTAACGGCATTCGGTAATGCCGTGCTCGACCTGAAGTCGGGTATTCACTTCGATCAGGTAGGGATTACCGTCCCGGTCCACCAGAAATTCCACGGTCCCCAGCGAATAATATCCCACTTCCTTAATAAGGGTCATCGCATAGGACTTCAGCCTTTCCCGAAGCTCCGCCGTCATCTTCGGCCATGGTGACGGTGTGATTTCAACCAGTTTCTGATGGTTTCTCTGAACCGTACAGTCCCGCTCATCAAAAGCAAATACATTGCCGTACTTGTCGGCGATGACCTGAATTTCGATATGCCGGATCGATGTCAGCAGTTTTTCCACAAACAACCGGGGGTTTCCGAACGATGCCTGGGCAAATACAGCGGCTTTGGAATAGGCGTCTTCCAGCTGCTCTTCATGATACACCTCATAAATCCCACGGCCGCCTCCGCCGCCCTCGGCCTTAAGCATGACCGGGTATCCCATGTCCCGCGCAATGGATTTAGCTTCTTCGAGGGTCACCGCACCCTCGGAGCCCGGCACAATAGGTATCGCGAGTTTTCGGGCCAGATTTCGAACTGCGACTTTATTCCCCAGAAGCCGCATGGCCTCATAGCTCGGCCCGATAAATACGATTCCGGCGTCCTTGCATTTGGCAGGGAAAGAATCATCCTCGGATGCAAACCCCCACCCGGGATGGATGGCAACAATCCCCATGGCTTTGGCTTTGGAGATAATCATATCCACATCCAGATAGGCCCGATGATTTTCTCCCAGCGACATCAGTTCATAAGCACCGGTGGTAAACGGTGCGGTTTTATCGATATCGGTTGCCGTCAGGACCGGAACGGCCTGCAGCACCTCATGAATAGACCTTACAATCCGACGGGCCGGTATCCCCCGGTTGGCCACCAGAATCTTCTGGTCCCTGATTTCCTCTACCACCTGTTCGAACGTTTTCTGCGTCATTAACTCACCTTCTCGATCCAGTTATCTGTTATGTATTACCTGTTATCCATTATCTGTTATTGCATGAGCAGCCCCCCTGCTCCTTTGCCTCAGTCCTCATCGCTCAGCCCCGTCCCTCCATCGGCACAATACTCCCGGAATAAACCACCTGTTCGTCTTTTCCGCAGGAAAGCCTCAAACCGCCGTTTTCCGTCAGCCCCAGGATATACCCTCTTATCGGAAACTCACCATCAACGATCCGGACCGCCCGATTCCTGTATGCCAGAAGCGCTTCTACCTGACGCAGCACCTCGGACGGTTGACCGCTGTGAATCATCCCGTCATAAGCCGACCGACAAAAATCTACAAATTTTTTCCAGAGGCTCAACACGGGCAAACGAGGCAACACATCTCCCAAATGACCGGCCGTCATTGCATGCTCCCGACGAAGTGCCGCCTCGCACGGACTGGACTCGATATTCAAACCGAATCCGACCATCCACAGACCATTTCGTTGTTCAATCAGTATTCCCCCGACTTTGTTTCCGGCAGATACCAGATCATTCGGCCATTTGAGCTTCAAATATACGTTCATCCGGGCCATGAACCGTATCGTCAGATATCCGATCCACAAATGAATTCCCCTGTCCCACGGGGGCGGAAATATCGGCCAGTGCAACGCCGCGTACAGATTACCCGAAGGAGAGATCCAGCGCCGGTTTTTCTGTCCTCTGCCGGCCCACTGCCGCCCGCATAGCACGGAAGCCCAGACCGGAAAACGTCCTCTCGCCTGGAGATAACGGGCCACATCCAGGCTTGATGAACACTCCCGGCAACAGACAACCCATCCATCTGCGTCCTGCGACAGGCTGTCGGGAATCTGTTCACACCGCGTGACGCGATTGACGGCGCCTTCCATACCCAATATGTCCGGATCAACCGCCGGCGTTGCTTTCGATCGGCCGAACGAAACCGTCAGATTTTCAATGGTCTGATCTAAAAAGAATACATCCATGGCTTTTATTGGGCGTTGTCTATCCTTAGAATTATTCCGGCCGGGACAGCTGAATAAATTCATGGAATTGAAACGGCAGCATGTAATACAAGAGACTAAACAGGGGCGAAAAAGACAGCGCCCGCGTCAACGGCAAACACATCGGGAAGGGTGATCTGGAACGTTGGAACCATATCGGGCAAACGTTATCCCCATCCGGGTGAACCCTTCGACTATAATGCAACATATTCGCACATTAAGGTGCGGCAGTAGAAAAACGACATCCATTTTTCGAAAAGGGATAGCCTTTTTGTATATAGGAGTTTAAATTTAGAGTCAAACTCTTTCTGAAGGCTTTACAATTGACAACGGAATTTGGTAGAATCTCGGTAACTCTTTAATATCTTGATTGTTTAGTTCAAATTTTTTCAAGGTGGAGATAAAATTTATTATTTCTTTGCCGCGAATTTACGCGGATACCCGCGGATCTTTTTGTTTTTTTTGACATTTTTTAACGGATAAGACACTCAATGCGGTTATAATCCATCTGGTTAAGGAGACAATTTCATGCCCATCACCCGCCTGCTCCAGGAAACCGAAAAATTTAAAATCCAACACTATCGAAAGCCCAAGGATTTGTCCGAACTCAGGATCACGCACATCCCTTTTTCAGGTTCTCCCCGAAAACATCCCTATGACCTGCACAAGGTCATATTGATCGCAGATCCATACAGCACCAACACGTTCTACTACGAATTCAAAACCGATGACATCGGATATGTTCAGGAACTTCCCAATATCGTGGACATGGACGGAAACACCGTGACCATGGCCCGGGTCTGGGTAAAAAAAATGACGGTCGGGGTCCGCTGCACCCCGTTTATCGTGGAAAATACGATTTAAGGTTCGCCGGCGACTGTTTACAAACATTTTATGTATTTTCTACCGTCCGCTCGCTTCACTCTCTCGAAGCACAGAGATCGCAGAGTCCAAAACAGCCGTTTCGGGGCTCTGCGTCTCAAGCGAAGCCTGACGGATACGTCTAATCGGGCTTGATTATATCTTCGGCCACGTTATTGCAGGCCCCCGCCCCCCCGGGACTTGAGGGGGGAACTTATAAACCCACTAAGTACATTCACTCGAAAACGCTTATGATCCAACTTAAAAGTCTTCAGCAGCGTCTGGCGGTCTTTTTACTGTTTCCTGTTGCGGTGTTGATGTTTGCCATGGGAAGCATCGGGTTTATCTATGCCAGAAACATCCTGCTGGATCAGTGGAAGGAAGCGGCCATACTGAAACTGGGGCGTGCCGCCCATCAGGTGGACATGCGTCTGGGAAAGCCGAGAGAATGGATGGAAATGCTCAACCACACATTGGCCGGTCCCGATACGGGCGTGCTTCAACAGGCAATCATCCAACGCCTGGAACAAACCCCCGGCGTCGAACAGGTCCGGTTCCGAATGTTTAAAAACCGGATCAACGATCCGGTCGATCGAGACTCGCCGTCCCCCGCACCTGCCGCTCCCCGCCCCGGCAATACCGTCAGGCCCCCGACGGTTCCAACCGGACGACTGAATATCACCCCCCCTCGGTATGATGCGCTGCTCGACCACGAAACCGTATCTCTCATATCGGATCTGATTGACAAAACCGGTCGACCGGTCGGCCGGCTGGAAGTGGTGCTGAGCTTTGGCTACCTGATTAAAAACATCCTGACGTCTAGCTGGTGGCAGGGCGACAAGGCCTTCCTGGTAGACGACGCCGGAACCGTATTGACCTGCACCGTTCCCGGAGGCCAGATGCGATTTTGTGAAACGCCTCTGGAACGGAAAATTCTCGCAGCCATGGAAACCATCCCGTACGGAACGGTTCTCGGTACGGGCATCCCGCCCCGGGAAGTCAGCGGGTTCTACCGCCTCGAAGCGGCTCCATGGAGTCTGGTCGTTGTCGCACCCGGAAAAAAAATTCTGGCACCGATCGTGCGTTTCAGAACCCTGTACATGATCACCGGGATCGGTTTCATTCTGTTTATCCTGATACTGATTCGAATCGTCACCCATCGAACCGTCTCGTCCATTAAAAAAGTATCGCATGCTGCTGAGAATATTGCCCGCGGCCGCTTCGGGACCCCGATCGAGGTCGACACCCGGGACGAGGTCGGCGAACTAACACAGAGTTTCAACACCATGGTCCAACAGCTGGAGGAACGCATCCGGCTCAAGGAAGCCATGAATCTGGCTATGGAAGTCCAGCAGAACCTGCTTCCTCCCAGATCAATTGAATTCGGCCGGCTCGATATTGTCGGCAAAACCCTGTATTGCGATGAAACCGGTGGAGACTATTTTGATCTGCTGCAATTTCCGGAAATGGGACGCGATCGAATCGGCATCGCCGTCGGAGACGTGGTGGGACACGGCATTGCCGCCGCGCTGCTGATGACCACCATTCGGGCGCTGCTGAGAAGCCGGATCACGCAATCGGGCAGCCTGTCCGATATCATGTCGGATGTCAACCGCACTCTGTGCAGGGATACCGTTCCGACGGACAGTTTCATGACCTTGTTTTTCATGTGGATCGACGCGTCAACAAAACGGATGCACTGGATCCGGGCAGGTCATGAGCCGGCTGTTTTGTATCACGCCGCATCGGATTCATTCGATGAACTGAAGGGAGACGGCATTGCCCTGGGAATTGATTCCACCTGGCGTTATCAGGAATATGTCCACGACGCATGCCAAAGCGGCAACATCCTCCTGATCGGGACAGACGGCATATGGGAAACACGAAATCCGGCCGGCGACATTTTCGGAAAGGCCCGCCTGAAAGACATCATTCGCCGCCTGCACCTGCACAGCGCAAAGGACATCCTGGATGCCGTGATTCAAGCCATTGAAACATTCAGGGAAACGGCCAGACAGGAAGATGACGTCACCCTGGTCATATTAAAGATAAGGGACGCCGATCAGCGCGGCTGAAGGCGACCTTCGCTTGAGGATCGCCGAGTTTTTTGCGCTTTAGCTTCATGGCCCCGGCATTCCCCGGATCGCGACGGCGAAGCCGGGAATGGGCAGGACGGAGCCGGCACCAACACGGCCGAAGATATAATCAAGTTCATCTCATGCGTCCATGATGGCTTTCAATTCATCTCCGTCCAGTTTTTCTTTTTCCAGAAGCAGTGTTGCGGCCCTTTCCAGAACGGTTTTCTGCTGTTTCAGAATCTCCATCGCCTTGTTGTACTGATCACTGATAATCGTCTGGACCTCTTCATCGATCTGATTGGCCGTCGACTGGCTGTACTCCATTTTGGGTTCAAACGGAGTGTTCAAAAACGGCCCCCGTTTTTCATGAGCAAAATAGACCTGGCCCAGACGGCTGCTCATACCGTATTCCCGAACCATGCTTCGGGCAATGTCCGTGGCTTTGGACAGATCATTATGCGCTCCGGTGGAAATATCACCGAAAACAATCTCCTCGGCGGCCCGTCCGCCCAGCAGGCCGGCAATTCGATTCAATAATTCGGTCTTTTTCATGAGAAACCGATCTTCGGTCGGCACCTGCATGGTATAACCCAGAGCCGCGATTCCCCTGGGAACAATAGATATTTTCTTGACCGGATCCGTGCCCGGCAATGACAACGCCACCAGGGCATGTCCCAATTCATGATAAGCGACAATTTTCTTTTCCTCCGGATTGATCAGTCGGTTTTTCTTCTCGAGTCCCGCCATCACCCGCTCGATGGACTCCTCGAATTCGGCGATGGTGACGATGTCCCTGTTCCTGCGAACCGCCAGCAGTGTGGCCTCATTGACGAGGTTGGCCAGATCCGCCCCGACCATACCGGAGGTCATACTCGCCAGCGCTTCAACGTCCAGATCCGGTTCCGCTTTTACGTTTCGCAAATGGACCTTTAATATATCCTCTCGCCCCTTTTTATCCGGTCGGTCCACGAGAATCTGACGATCAAACCGGCCCGGTCTCAACAAGGCCGGATCCAGAATTTCCGGCCGGTTGGTGGCCGCCATCAGAATAACACCCACCTGAGGATCGAATCCGTCCATTTCCACCAGCAGCTGGTTCAGAGTCTGTTCCCGTTCATCATGCCCGCCGGTCATACCCATTCCCCTGGCTTTTCCCAGAGCGTCGAGTTCATCAATAAATATGATGCAGGGGGCCTTCTGTTTGGCCTGGGTGAACAGGTCCCGAACCCGGGCCGCGCCGAGTCCCACAAACATTTCCACAAATTCCGATCCGCTCATGCTGAAAAACGGCACGTGGCTTTCTCCTGCAACGGCCTTAGCCAGGAGGGTTTTGCCCGTTCCCGGAGGACCGACCAGCAGAATGCCCCGGGGTATTTTACCACCGAGCGCGGTGAATTTCCCCGGCTCCTCAAGAAATTCGATCACTTCCATCAACTCCTGCTTGGATTCATCCACCCCGGCCGCGTCGTCAAAGGTAACCCCCACCTCATCCTGCATGTAGATTTTGGCCTTGTTTTTGCCGATCGTCATGAATCCGGGCTGCTGCCCCTGCAGGCGTTTCATCATGAAATACCAGATCCCCACAAACACCAGAACAGGGAACACCCAGGAAAACAGGTCGCGGATAAAGGTCGATTCCATTTCTCCCTTGAACGACACGTTATAATCATGCAGCAGCACCGCCACTTCCGGGTCCACCCGAACGGTTCGAAACAATGTGCCCTTTCCGGTCGGATCGTCTCCGGTCTTCATCCGGCCCTGGATCTGGTTTTCACTGACCGCCACTTCCGTGACTTCGTTGTTTTTGAGCAGTTCCAGAAACCGGCTGTACGGAATCGTCTGAATCGACATGGCCGTAAACAGCAGGTTCTGGATGATCAGCACAACCCAGATGCCAAGCAGTATATACCACATCGAAAATTTGTGATGTTTTTCCATAGGGCCTCCCGTAGTTGAGGGTATGTTCGAATTAAATGAATCCACATTTCTGAAGACGAAAGTTTGAAGGCAGATGTCGGAGTTCAGAGGTCAGGGGCTGAAGGTCAGGAAGTCATGTAACCTTTTTTTTATTCTCACACAAAGCTTTGCGTGAGAATAAAACAATTTGAAGTCAGGTATCTGAATCCGAAAGGAATTTGAATGTTTATAATTTAAATCTAAGGCAATTCCACGGGGATGTCAAAAAAATCAGAAAGCAGGCCGGCATTCCGGTTTTTCTGATGTCAAGGCTTTTCGGTTGAGCCTTTTGGATTCAACGCCGGCCGTTTCCCTCACTCGAAGCGCTGAGAACCCAAAAACAAAAACCTGAGTAAACCGATCACAAAAAATTGGGAAAAAATTTTCATAAACTATATAAAAATATTACCTGAATTTCATAGGCATTCCATTTTCCTTCATAGCCTCGAGCGGCATTCGTCGTCTCTCTCCATCACACAAATCGTCTCCGATGCACCGGATTTCACCTGCGCTCCGTTTTATTCTTCCAGTATTCATATATGGCACTTGTTTTGCATTATCTTTTAAACGATTCTATTATAAACGCACCACATAGACCGGCACATGTGTCTCATCGACTTTCCTGAAAAGTTCAACTATGGGCCCGCCGCCCGGCAGTAAGATTCAATACTCTGGTTTCAAGCAATTCCCGGCGACACGTTTTATCCGGATTCATATCCATTTTCTAATGTTTATTGTTCAGCTGTCATAAAAAAACAACGATGCAACGCATTATATATCTTATTAATCAGCCAAATTAAAAGGAATGATGCATGAACCAACTGTTTCAGTTTCTCAAGGATGAAAAAGGGGCAACCGCCGTGGAATACAGTCTGATTGCGGCCGCCATCGCTGCCGTTATTATTACGGTGGTCTATTCTTTAGGCGGAAAAGTGCTCAACTGCTTTGAGTCCGTCGAAATCAGCAAATCGTGACATAATTCGACAGCTCCGGAACCCGTGAACGCACCGTATCAGATCTTTTTTACCTCTGCAGTTTTTTCCATAGCTTCAGCCGCAGTTTAATTAAACGTTCATCAGCTTGAAACACATCGACTTCAACGGCCTGAAATTCGATTTTTAATTATATTCAAGCTGCTTTTTTCTGCGGCAATTCATGAAAGGAGGTGATCAAAAAAGACTGAGAAAAATTATTAACTTAAACAGAAACAGAATAAACATCATGAAAAACAATCACTCTTTAAAAAAAGGAACGAAACCAATGAAAAAACTGATTCAATTCTTTAAGGATGAAGAAGGTGCAACCGCTGTCGAATACGGTCTGATGGTAGCCGCCATTGCTGCAATTATCGTTACGGTGGTATTTACTTTAGGCGATAAAGTAAACAATGCATTTGTCGCGGTAGATACTGAAATGGGAAATGCAGGAATGTAAAAGTGGGTTAACGACCACGAAATATT